>Ga0080013_1000023_pt1 | contig 191086 bp, 172 predicted proteins | sample ETNvirenome_6_85_FD_69236 | JGI IMG/M metagenome (GOLD analysis project Ga0080013, IMG submission 69236) | Marine viral communities from the Pacific Ocean - ETNP_6_85 (SPADES assembly) (version 2) | ecosystem: Environmental > Aquatic > Marine > Oceanic | place: Pacific Ocean | collected...
AATAGTAGGTGAGGACTATCCAGTTTTTAATCTTTCAGGTTCGCAACATAGAATTAGAATAAGAAACCATGTTACAATTGGACCTAACGATGCAGTATCTCACGCGGATGCAGTGAATTGGGGATTAGCTGTAACAGGTTCTTCATTATTTTATTCGGGAGGAACGGCTGGAACTAATAAAAACGCAATTGATGCTTATGGAGATATGGCCATTACAGGAGATATAAACATCTTCGGTAATAAATCTCTACGTACAGCCAATATAACCACAACAGGTGGAACTGCGGGTGAATCCTTAACCATAGAAGCCGGAACTACTAATATTAGAAATGAAGATGGGGCAACGGAATATCTCAAAATACACCCCAACGGGTTTACCTTTCTCGTAAATGATACTGAAGCATTCGTGATAAGTACCGCTTCTAAGTTTTATTATTTTGATGGAAGACCAGGAAGTGGAACAGATTGGTATGATTTTGAATTTGCTGGAGATAATGGATATGATATTTTCAATATAAACTCCCAATGGGAGATATCCCGTTTTAGAAATCATTTGGTTGTTGGTACAAAGCCCGATTATTGGACCAATCTACAGGCACTCGACTATGGTTTAATGGTGAGCGGGTCATCAAAATTTTATTCTGGTGGTACTAGTGGTGTCAATATCAACGCGATTGAATCTAGTGGTAACATTACACTTGCGGCGAATATGGTAGCTGTAGGTGATGTGATATCTAGTGGTTTAACTGCTACTAGAGGTACAATCACTAGTGGTACAACTAACTTACTAGATATTTTTGCTCAATCTTCAGAAATCCATCCAAACCACGGTTATTGGTCTGGAACTACAGGAGGTTCACTATTCCCAGTTAGTCCCACTAATACTAAACTAGGTATTGGGACAAGTACACCTGTACAAACATTAGAAGTTGCGGGCTCTATAAGTGCGAGTACAACTTTAAATGTAGGAACTGATATAACTGTTGGTAACGATTTAAAGTTTCCAGATAATGGACAGGCTATTTTTGGAGATGGTAGTGATTTATCAATAATACATAATAGTGTAAAGTCTATTATCACCAATACCACAGGAGAATTACTATTTGAAAATGAAGCAAGTGATGCGGATATTAGATTCAAAGGTAATGATAATACTTCAACAATAACTGCACTAACACTAGATATGTCTGATGCAGGTACTGCTACATTCAATAATGATATAAGGTTAAGCGGAAACATTGTAGGTAAAGATGTTATGATGGATGGTCACATTAATGTCACAGGAACCACGACAGGTGGAGGTTTTACTGCCGTAGGAGGTGGGCTATTTACAGGTGATTTAGTAGGTCTAGTAACTACTGGAATTCAAACAGAGATTACAGCTTGTAGAAATTTAGTGACTGTAGGAACTATTACTACAGGGTGGTGGAGTAGTGATAGAAGATTTACAAAAACAGGAGTAGAGATAGGAGATTATGATGGTGATGTTGTATTTTTTGGTACTGAAATGGCTCTAACAATAGGTTCACTATATTACTTTGATGGAACTTCGTGGGTACTTACGGATGCAAATGCTATAGTGTCATCAACTAAATTATTAGGAATAGCGTTAGGGGAGGACCCATCCGAAGGGATGCTACTAAGAGGTATGGTGACTCTAGCTACTACACCAGGTGGTGCTGATGGTGACGTTCTATATCTTTCTGAAACCGCAGGAAAAGCAACAACTACCATACCTACTACATCAGGAGCAATAGTTAGAGTGATAGGATATGCTATAAATACAGGTGATGGTATAATATGGTTTAACCCAGACAATACTTGGGTAGAATTATCTTAAGATGATGTAAAAAGTTAAATTTATTTTGTTAATAACTTAATTTTGTGTATATTTGTAGTATGAATAAAAATAAATTAATAAGACTTAAAAATTTACTTGCTGTCCCAACCTATACCTGGGAAGAGGACGAATTAATACAATACATTGTAGAAAACGCTTCCGATTTATGTGATACTATGGAAATAGACGATATTGGTAATATGTATCTCACTAAAGGAAGAGCAGAACATTATCCTTGTTTTGTTGCTCATTTAGATACTGTTCATCAAAAAGTTGATATGGTAGTAGAAGAAGAAATGTTACCTAATGCCCAAGGAGAATTAAAATTATCACTAAAAGCTTACGAAGAAATAAGTGGGCAACCAACAGGCATTGGTGGAGACGATAAAGCTGGTGTTTTTATTTGTTTAGAATTATTAAGAGAGTTAGATAATTGTAAAATTTTTTTACCAGTTGCAGAAGAAACAGGGTGTAACGGGTCAAGAGAAGCAAATCCTGAATTCTTTAAAGATGTGGGTTATGCAATACAATTTGACTCCACAGAAAACAATACTATGAGTAAAACATTAATGGGTGTACCTTTATATGAAGAAAATGGACCATTTATTACTAAGGTAAAAAATACCATTAAGAAATACGGTTTAACTGAATGGAGACATCACCCTTATACTGATACTATGATTTTAAAAAATAATTTTGATTTTTCGTGTCTGAATTTTGCGGCGGGGTATTATCGATACCACACTTCTGAAGAATATGTAGTAATAGAAGATGTAGAAAATACCCTAAATCTCGCAAAAAAAGTAGTAAAAATTCTAGGAAATAAAAAACATAAATTCAAACTTTCACCCAACCCAACAAAAAGCTTTATCTTATAGCTAACTCATTGCAATATATGGAATATTTATTATTAAAACATAAATATGCCGTATCCGATTCCTTTTTATATGAGAGTAGGTGCTTCCAACGCACTTACCCACGCTGAACTTGATAGCAACCAAAAAATCCTTAGTAATAAAATTGACCTTACAGTAGGTAATAACCTAGGTAATGGGGCAGGAATCTATTTAAGTAAAACAGCTAACCCAAATGACGGTTTTCTTAATTTTAGAACTTTAGCTGGTTTAAGCGGTACTAGTATTTTCATTTCAGGAGATACGTTAGTGTTTGTAAATGATGGTAGTTTTTGTCATACTCCTCTTAAAGCTAATGAAATTGAAGCGTGTGATTGTTATTCGGGAATAACAATAAACACTAATTGTGATGGATGTGGTGATGTTAATTTTTCTTCTAGTGGTGTAACATTTAATTATAATTCAACAAGTAGTTATACTTTTCCGTGTTTTGATGGTGCTGTTAATTATGTTCTATGTACTGACGGTTCAGGAAATGTAAGTTGGTGCCCTCCACAGTCAGGAAGTACAGTATCCGCAGATACGTATATTTCTAATTTCCAACTCACAAACGAAACTAATTTACAAATTTTTAGAAGTGATGGTATTTCATGGAATGTCGATATTTCAGGAGTTACACCATATCACTATGGTGAAGGATACCGAGCAATAGAACCTAGAGTTACGAGCCAACATCACAGTTATGCAAGAGGAGAGTTATCAAATATACAAGGTGGTTATTATAACATTGTTGATTTAGATTCTAATTTTAGTTTTATTGGTGGTGGGTTAAGTAATGATTTATCAGGCTCCTCCTATTCCTTAATAGTAGGTGGGGAGAAAAATGATATAATAGCGTACGTGGCTTCCGGCCTTACTTTTTCTGGTAACACCTTAGTTGGTGGTAGATTTAATAGGCTACATGGTGTAGGTAGTTCCTTTATTGGTGGTGGTCTCCAAAATAAAATAAATAGAGCTTTTGAATTAACGGGAGCAACACCTGTTAGTTCTTTGATAGTTGGTGGTGAATATAATATAATTACCGGAGAGACACAAGGATTAAGTGTCATTGTTGGAGGTCAAGATAATGTAATAGGATATGGTGTTGTAGGTAACTTCATTGGGGGTGGCGCTGAACATACATTAGAACATATGTATGGTGGATACGGAACAATTGTTGGGGGTTATAAAAACGTAATTTCTGGAGACACTTATAGTGTAATTGTTGGTGGTCAAGAAAATAGAATTGACGGTGATAATACTGAAGATGAACAAAGTTTAAATAACTTTATAGGTGGGGGTAAAGTAAATCAATTAGATAATACAGTAGGAGCTGCGATTGTAGGTGGTTTCCATAACTTTATCCAGGCAGATGCAGGTTCTGTTGATGGGGAAGGTACAGAAAAATATAGAGAATATAGTTTCATTGGGGCAGGAGAACACAACCAAATCCAAGGAGGAACAGACAATATAATAGTAGGTGGTCATCGAAACACAATCCAATCTGGAAGTTCGTGGTCATCTATTGTGGGTGGTTCAGGTAATACAATTTTCCATTACTCTAATTATTCATTCATTGGGGGAGGTACAGGTAACACTATTAACCATAGATATGGATTTATAGGTGGTGGTCAGGACAATAGCATATTCAGTGAAGATATATATGAAGATGCTAAAAATGGATGGCACACTGCTATCGTTTCCGGGAGACTAAATCAAGCACGTAGTAAACAATCGATTATTGGTGCAGGATATGGAAATATAATTGGTTTAGATTCATTTAGAAGTGCAATACTTTCTGGTAGACAAAATTTGATATTTTCTGCGTCCCCTAATAGTTTAATTGGTGTTGGTTCTGAGAATGTAATATATGAAAATAATAACAGTGCCGCAATTGTGGGAGGACAATCACATCAAATATATGGCGGTAATTTTGGATTTGGTCTTCAAGCTGGACTTAATTCTAAATATGCTTTTATTGGTGGAGGGTACTCAAACGAAATAAGTGGTTATTCTTCTACTATAGTCGCTGGTATTAATAATAAGATACTTTCAGCTTATGGTTTCGTTGGTGCAGGGTCTGGTAACTTTATACATCCTGGAAATATCAGTGCATCAATTGTTGGTGGACAGATGAATGAAATTGCTGGTAGTATATATACCGCGCTTACTAATGTAGAAACGTGGGAAATATCTGTAATGAGTGGTACATCACAATATTCTTTTATTGGTGGTGGATTTGCTAATCTAATATCAGGTTATACCAATTCAATTGTTGGTGGTCTACAGAACCAAATTACAGAAAATTCTTCTTTTTCTACAATTGGGGGTGGTAACTACAATAAAATAAAAGATGGTACCGTGGAGGGGACGATTGCAGGTGGATTGCTTAACAAAATACTGGGAGCAAAACTTTCAGGTATAGTAAACGCTTCTGGTAATACGGTATATGTACATGCACACGACGCAGCAATCATTGGGGGTAGTTCATTAATAGCTACTTCTGCCTCTACAACATTTATGCATGGACTAGATGTTGATACTGGAACACGACATGGTGACAGACCATTTAAATATCATGGTGCATTCACCAACTCATTCCCTAACTTTGTTCTTACATCTATAGACGCAGACGGAACTGCGGTATGGAAACCAGCACCTGGAACAACATCAGCTTCTACTCGAGATTGTTCTGGTGACGAATATGTTGTAAGTGCAGTTACTAGTGGTTGTTGTCAATTAGTCTTAACTACTAATAGTGGTTCCACTATAATACAAGATATATGTAATGACTTAGGCCCCTACCAATGGGGGGAATCACCAAATTCGATTAGACCAGTTCTTCCAAGTGGCCCACTAGATATTAATTTCTTTGACACAGTATCGGATTTATCGGGCATAATGGCAGGTAGAAGAAATACTATTTCTGGTAGTCCTTATTCATTTATAGGTGGTGGTAATAAGAATATGATAGATATAACACCTACAGACCTTTATGGGTGGAATGCAATTGTAAATGGTAGTGCTAATAAAATCCAAAACCTGGATGGGGACAGTGATGCTTTTTCTTCTCTTATTGTCAATGGGGATAAAAATATTATTAGTGGTGGAACAAGAAACTCAATACTTAATGGATTAGATAATAGAGTCGGTTCCACTTATGGCACCGTCTTAAATGGTGCATATAACGTAGTAAATCATAGAGCTTCTGCGATTGTTGGCGGCGTAAGTATTATGTCTCTTACATCTCATACGGTATATATGAATGGATTAAGTGTTAATACTACTTTATCCGACCCATTAATTGGTGGGGAAAGATACTTCCAATATCATGGAGCTATAGCACAACCAGGACCAAATAAATTCTTAAAGGATGTAGATGGTTTCGGAAATGCTGTATGGTCAGATTTACCAGGGGACCCAACATTAACAGGAGATACATTTGCTATTTCTGCGTATACGAGTGGATGTACTTTATATATCTCAGTTAGTGACGGGACTACATTAACTGCAGATACGTGTAATAGTTTTTCAAATAGTCCTTATAGATACGACAATCTAGTAGATAATATTGTGCCTAAATTACCTCTTGGTCCACAAACAAATCAAGCAGGTGATGGAACTATGTGGACGACATATAATAATATTGCGGGTGGTTACCGAAATAAAATACTTACAAGTTGGGATACAACATCAAATGCAATAGTTAATGGATTAGAGAATATAATTACAGGCCAAACTAGCTACGCTATCTCTGGAGGATATAAGAATTTTATAGCCGGAAGTGCTGGTGCTTCAGTAGTTTTAGGTACACAAAATCTAATGGAGGGCACAAAGATATCAACATCTTGGGTATATGGTTCAGGTGGTTGGATGCATAATTCTTTAAATGCTTCCATACATCAGGGACTTGGTAACAAAATGTTGTATTCTGATTACGCATCAATTATTAATGGTAATATAAATAAAATATCTGGTTCAAGTAGTTCTAGCAGTTATGGATTAATAGGTAATGGGTACGAGAATATTATTGAGTCAGATAGTGCAATAGGTGTTACACATCGTTCTAGATATGCATTAATAGGTAATGGTAATGATAATGTAATATGGAGAGGTAGTGGGTATAGCACACTTTTAAATGGGTCTATCAATTATATTTCAGGAACTACATATGCATCTATATTAAATGGTAAAGTAAATAGAATATTCCCAGATAGAGTAGGAGATGGAGCAATAGGTAGTCCAGATTACTCAATCATTGTTAATGGAACCGGAAATACTATAAGTGGAGAATTTAAATCTTCCGCAATAATAGGTGGTGTGGATATAGACGCTTATCGTTCTCAGACTACTCACATGAAAGGGTTAGATGTGAATACTAACACTACACACGGACAACGTGCATTCACATATCGAGGAGCCTTTGCAAATCCAGGAACAGGAAAAATATTAAAATCAGTTAACCCAGCGGGAGACGCTGTATGGGACGACCCAGACGGGATAACCTTAACAGGCGATACATTCGCAATATCAGCTTATACTAGCGGATGTACCTTATATATTTCAGTTAGTGATGGAACCATTTTAACAGCTGATACATGTACTACATTTACAGATAGTCCATACAGATATGATGAAGCTAACGATAATATAGTACCTAAACTACCTTCTAATAGTATTCTAGTAAATCGTGCAGGACATAATGGCATTATAACCCACTACAATAATATTGCGGGGGGTTATAAAAATAAAATATGGACGAACTGGGATACCTCATCCAACGCTATCGTTAATGGGTATAATAACGTAATGAGTGGGCAAACAAGTTTTGCATTACTTGGTGGGTATGAAAATAGAGTAGAGGGGGCATGTCAAACTTCCTTTACACACGGCCATAGAAATATAAATCTTGATTCTCACACTACAAATCTTATTGCATATCAAAGTCATGTTCATCGTTCTTCCATGTCATCAATTCTTGGTGGGAATAACAATAAAATGTTTATAACTGCTACTTCTAGTATTGTTGGTGGTTCTAGTAATGTCCTATCTGCTAGAACAGCGAGTGGTAATCTGTTTGTAGGTGGTGGTAATGATAACATGATAGTAGACGGTGCTTACACCTCTCCCGGATTAGATACCCAATTTACTAGTCGTTGGTCACTTATAGGGGGTGGTCTATCCAATAGAATATGGCAAGGAAGTGTTTTATCCAGTATCTTAGGTGGTAGACTAAATTATATTTCTGGTAGTACATACGCTCACATTTTAGGGGGTAGGGAGAATAAAATATTACCTGGCCTTAGAGAGGGAACACATAGTCCAGATTATGCAGCAATAGTTAATGGTTCTGGTAATACAATTAGTTTCGATTATAAAGCTTCATCAATTATAGGTGGGGTTGATATTACAGCTTCACGTTCACAAACTACATTCATGAAAGGGCTAGAGGTTAATACCGACACTACTGAAGGAAGTAGACAATTTACATATAAGGGTGGTTACGCCAACCCTGGATTTGGTAAATTCTTAATGGATGCCACTAATTTAGGTGATGCAGTATGGGCTGAATTACCAATAATTGGATATACCGGTGGTTCAATAACAGCGGACACCTATGTTACGTCCGCATATACTAGTGGTTGTACACTCTATGTCACTTTAACCGACGGTTCAGTTTATACAAGTAATCTATGTGATGGATTTTCTGATAGCCCATATAGATATGATGCACTTAACGAAAATATAGTACCTAAAGCTCCTGCTTCTGCAGGTGTAGTAAATTCAGCAGGGCATAATGGTATCATTACTAACTGGAATAATATAGCTGGTGGAGATAGAAATAAAATATGGACAAATTGGGATACCTTTGGAAATGCGATTGTTAATGGAACAAAAAATGTTATTAGTGGACAAACAAGTTACGCTACTGTTGGTGGGGATAGTAATTTATTAGTTGGGAAGAGTACAAGTAGTTTTGTCTATGGAGCTAATCATTATGGTGTTGAGTCCGGATGGTCGAATATTGGTGGTGGTTGGTACAACTTATTATTTAATACTGTATATTCTACAATAGCAGGAGGAAGTAACAACTCAAATATAGCACACAATAAATCCTTTATTGGTGGAGGTAATGAAAATATTTTATCTGCCGCAACTGAAAGTGTTAGTCATGAATCGTTTATTGGTGCAGGACACGACAATCAAATTCATAGTGGTGTTGCAAATGAAATAAATTATCATTCGTCTATTGTTGGTGGGTGGCAGAATAGAATATGGCAAGGAAGTTCACATTCATTTATTGGTGGTGGTGAAGAGAATTATATTTCTGGTACTACATACGCTACAATCTTAAATGGTGAACAAAATAGAATATTCCCTAATGGTAAGGAAGTAGTTAACTACGTACCACATTATGCAGCAATAGTTAATGGTTCCGGTAATACAATTTCGTATCAGTATCATGCGTCTGCAATTATTGGTGGTGTAGATATATCAGCAACGAAATCACAAACTACCTTTATGAAAGGTTTATATGTTGACACGGATACCACCGAAGGAGCACGAGCATTTAGATATTATGGTCAATACGCTTCACCAGGAATAGGTAGAGTATTAACGGATATTAATGGTTCTGGTGATGCTGTTTGGCAAGAAATGGGAGGTCCACGACTTACCGGTGACACCTACGCTGTTTCTGCTTATACAAGTGGTTGTACTTTATATATCGATGTTAGTGATGGAACAATATTAACTGCTAATACATGTAATGAATTCGCTAGCATTAGTCCTTATGAGTATACATCAGCTCTAAATTCTATAAGACCTGTTTTACCAGCACAAACAAGTGGTAACGCCAATGATGTAGTACATGGTAAGTACCAAAATATAGCAGGTGGTATAAAGAATAAGATTTTATATGAGTTAAATCCTCTAGACCCGCCAAGTGCAAACAATTACACTCAATGGAATGCAATCACTAATGGTAATGAAAACACAATATCTGGTGCAACAATAACGTCACAAGCTGGTGGATATAAAAATACCATAATAGACGGTAATGTAACAAACGTTTATGGTAATAACATTACATCCTTAGACTCATCTCTCAATTTTATGTTGGGGTATGGAAATAAAATGAGTATCACCACTTCATCACAAATATTGGGTGGTGTTTCAAATGACATATCAAGAGGAAATTATTCGTACATAGTGGGGGGTAACACTAATAAGATATCCGCAACAACACTTAATACAACATTCTTTGGTGGAATAGTTAATGGTTCTGGTAATAAAATATTGAGTAGACATGCTACTTCGGAAAATCAATGGTCAGACCATTCTACAATATTAGGAGGTATGAATAATATAATTTGGCCAGAAGCACCTTATGGTCAAATACTTAATGGTGTAAGTAATGAATTAAGTGCGACTACACACTCTAGCATTATAAGTGGTAAAGAAAATGTTATATCATCAACAGTTGTAGGTGCAGGGGCACCTCGTGGACGAATTGACTACGGTATTATATTAAATGGTAGTGGTAACACGATAAGTGGACCTCATACTGCGTCAGCTATAATGGGTGGTGTGGACATGACCTCAACTCGTTCACAAACCACATTTATGAAAGGATTAGATGCTAATACTGACACCACACAAGGACAGCGTGCATTTACTTATCATGGACAGTTTGCAAATCCAGGAACAGGAAAAATATTAAAATCAGCTAACCCACAAGGTGACGCTTATTGGGCAGACCAACCAAGTCTAGTAGACCTAACCGGAGACACATACGCTATTTCTGCTTATACTGAGGGATGTATATTAAATGTGGTAGTTAGTGATGGTACAATTTTAACTGCAGATACATGTACTACATTTTCAGACGGTCCATACAGGTACTCAGCAGGACCTGGTAATATAGAAACAAAAATTCCCCAATCAGGACAACAAAATGATGTAAAAACTGGGTACTATAGTGCAATTATGAGTGGTAAAAGGAATACTATCACCGGAAGAGAAGACATTGCTTTACCTGGTGGTGTATATACTCCAAATACACCGATATATTGTTTTATAGGGTCAGGTAATTTAAATAGAATATCTGGATTTACATATCATTCTACTATATTAGGAGGGGTAGTTAATGACATATTAGAAAGTAACCAAAGTACAATTTTAAGTGGTTATAGAAACAGGGCAGAATTTGGACAAAAACAATTAATAGGTGGTGGTCAAGATAATTTTGCCCAAAATACTGTTTATGGTGTAATACTTAATGGTTTTGAAAATGAGAATTATTATGGAATGTATAATAGTGTCATAAATGGTACTCGTAACGCAGTATCAGGAACAACACCAACTGGTGGACAATATGGTCATATTGCTAATGGTTATGATAATAAGATATTCCACACGGGTTGGCAATCGGGAAGTTGGAATTTTTATGCTACTGTTTTAAATGGAAGCACAAACAATATCTGGGATAGAACTCATTATACACACATTGGTAATGGATATAAGAACCAGATAAGTGGTGCAACTTACGGTTCTATCCATAATGGAAAACAAAACTTTATTTCAGGACACGCTATACCAGAAGGTGGTGGAAGTGATATACATAGAGAAACCCTATACCCTACCATCTTAAATGGTTCAGGTAACACAATATCTGCATGGGCAGATGGAGCAGTTATACTAGGGGGTGTAGATTTACACGCTACCACATCACAAACTACTTACATGAGAGGTTTAGATGTTAATACCAATCTAAGTAATGGTTTACAGAGAAAATTCAGATATCATGGTACGTGGGCAAACCCAGCGTCTAACAGAATATTAACTTGTGTAGATAATTTAGGAAACGCTCAATGGAGAGATGGTAATAGTGTCAATGTTACTGGAGACTCATACGCGGTATCTGCTTATACTGATGGATGTATATTGAATGTGGTAATGAGTGATGACGTTATTTTAACTGCTAATACATGTGGACAATTTACTGATAGCCCGTACAGATATGATATAGGGGTTAATAATATTATACCTAAACTACCTAACAATCCTAACACAACAGGATATAATAGAATGGGGGCTGGTGCTGGAAGTTCGTCTATATTAGGTGGGATGTATAATGGTGTAAGTGGTGACTCAACTACTGTAGTTGGTGGACAACGGAATGAAGCAGGAGCGTCTAGGGCTTTCATCGGTGGTGGATACGGAAACAAGATGCACGGTATTGCAGGTTCATATGGTAGTATTGTTGGAGGTACATCTAATGAGATGTACGGTACTGCTTTCTATAACAGTATTGTTGGTGGTGTCTATAATAAAATAGTTGGTACTCTTGCAGTAGATGGAGCGGTAGCATACTCTTCTATTTTAGGTGGTAGAGGGAATCTTATTTCCGGAGACACGTCCGCAGGAGATTTGGATGAGAAATTTAGTGTAATCACAGGTGGAAAACTGAATAAAATAACAGAAGGATTCTGGAGTCTTATTGGAAATGGACGTAGCAATGAAATTGGGGAAAGTATAAATCAAAATTATTACTCTACCATACTAAATGGTCAAAACAATAGAATTATATCAGATGTCGCTTGGCATTATTATGGACATATTTTAGGTGGTTCTGGACACACAATCCTATCAACTGCACATAGTTCAGCAATTATAGGAGCGACTGATTTAACTGCACATACACCAAGTACAACTTATTTAGGTGGAGCACATGCTCACGGTAAAGTAAGAATAGCTTCTAAAGAATACATCAAAACTAGTGATTTTGTTAATATAGCAGCATACCAAACTCCGGTTAGTACTTTAGATGTTGTACACGATAGTCATATGTTCTCTACAATGTCAGCAGGTACTGCTGGTGGGGAAGTTGTAAGATTTGGTGAGAAAAATGCTGCTTATAGTGCTGGTAAATTAGTACAATTAAGAAATGGCACCTGGTACCCATCAAATGCGACCGACACCACATTCCAAGGTAGTATGCTAGGAATAGCGTTAGGTAACAAACCAACTGTAGAGGGGGTATTAATTAGAGGATTCGCTAAATTAAATACAAATTCAGATGATGTTACAACATGGACCGTAGGTAGTCCACTTTATGTTTCTGAAAATGTTGCTGGTGCAATTACAGAAACAGCACCTAGTAATACAAATGAGTATGTTAGAGTTGTAGGATATATGACACAAACCGCTGATGTACTTTACTTTAATCCTGATGGAACCTTTATTAAGATTGCATAATGGCAGATATATTTAACATTAATAATATAGTATATTGTGCTAGTGCTACAAGTGTAAATGATGTGTTACGAACTAATACCCACTCTATAGACACAATAATAAAAGATTGTGTGGTAGAAGAGTGTTATAACTGCGGTCCCATTCAATTATCTATTATGAAAGTTGAGTGTGTGGACGCTTGTGTAGCAAGTTGTACCGTTTACTGGACTAATGTTCCACCTTCCAGATGTAATGGGTGTGACCTAATGGTAGGAGACCCTCTATATACAGACATATCGTGTACTCCGGCGGCAGATGGAATGTATTCTGCTAAACCTTGTGAGAGTGCGGGAGAGTATTGTGAGAATTGTTATCAAGTTGATGCAGGTATTATAATCGCAGTTACTGCATGTAATGAGGGGACGTGTACAGCTATTAATACTAATATCACCACCCATGAAGTGTGTGGTTCTATAGGCTGTTTCTTAGAGGGAACTAAAATAAGAGGCCCAAAAGGAGAAATCTCTATTGAAAAAATTAATAAAGGAGATGTTATTTATTCTTATGATACAGAAACAAATGAGGTTGTAGAAAATGTTGTAAATAATTTATTAATTCATAAAGATTGTAAAGATAAGGCAGTTCTATTAACATTATCTAATAATGAAGAAATAAACGTTACATTAAGTCATCGATTTTATAGCGTTTCAGATAATAAATGGAAAGAGTTAGAAAAATTTGAACTTGGAGATTCATTATATTATTATAATGAAGGAAGTTTAGAAGTTGCAACAATAAAACAAATAGATTCGGTAGAAAGTTTTGATGTAGAATATAATTTAGAATTAGAAACCGAACCGAGAAATTATTTTGCAAATAATACTTTAGTTCATAATGCTAAAACAAGTTATGTGCCTGGTGCATGTTCAGATACAACCTGTACAGTAAGATATACAGATGGAACACCAGGTAGTTTAGTTCCTGGAGACCATTTATATAGTGATGTTAATTGTCTGTGTAGTCCTCCAACAACAGAGGGGTTTTATAGAGCTTATGTTACAACTTGTAATCCAGACACCTCATCTCAATGCGTACAAGTAACAGGAGAGTGTGTAATTAGAGCTGTACAACCTTGTGCAGACTCCGACTAACTATTTTATTATAATTTTACCGTCTTTCTTTCTAATAGATAAAGAATATTTCTTATCAACAGTAATTTTTCCTTTTAGAACTTCTTCAGAAATATAATCCTCTATTTTTATTTGAATGGCTCTTTTAATTGGGCGGGCCCCAAACTTATCATCAAAACCGTCATCAGCAATATAATCAACAACACTTTTGTTAAATCTAAAAGTATAACCCATATCATCTAATCTACATTTTAAGCTATTTAATTCTAATTTAACAATTTCTTTTATATTATTTTCATCTAAAGGATTAAACACTATAGTCTCGTCTAATCTATTTAAAAATTCTGGACTAAATTTATTCTTTAATGCTTTTGTAATTACATTTTTTTGTTCTTCTTCTTGTTGACTTTGTTTAGATGTAGTCATAAAGCCTAGACCATTACCAAAATCTTGAAGTTGCCTACTTCCTATATTAGATGTCATTATTATTAGTGTATTCTTAAAATTAATTTTTCTACCTAGTCCATCAGTTAAATGGCCTTCATCTAAAATTTGTAATAATAAATCATATACATTTTCATGGGCTTTTTCTATTTCATCTAATAATACTACTGAATAAGGTTTTTTTCTAACTGCTTCGGTTAATTGCCCTCCTTGATTATATCCTACATACCCAGGAGGAGAACCAATTAGTCTAGAAGAATTAAATCTTTCTCTGTACTCCGACATATCTACACGAATTAAATTGTTTTCGTCTCCAAATATTTCTTTAGCAATAGCTTTCGCTAATAAAGTCTTACCAATTCCAGTAGAACCTAAAAACATAAATGCTCCTATTGGTTTTTTATGTTCTCTAATTCCAACTCTATTCCTTCTAATAGATTTAGCTATTTTACCTATAGCTTCTTTTTGCCCAATTACCGTATCAGCAAGAGCACTTTCTAACTTTAATAAGTTTTCACTTTCATTTTCAGTTAATCTTTTTAAAGGTATCTTAGTCATTTGAGATACAACACTAAAAATGTCGTCTTCAGTTACTTCCTGTCTACTTTCTTCTAATGATTTTTCCCATTCTAATTTTCTATCTTCTAGTTTAGATATGAGTGTCTTTTCCCTATCTCTTAATTCCGCAGCCTTTTCAAATCGTTGAGTTTTAACAACATTAACTTTTTGTTCTTTAACTTCATTTATTTTTCTTCTTAATTCTTCTATTTCTTTTGGGTAATCTATATCTACTTGTACTTTTGCTCCAACCTCATCCAATATATCAATCGCTTTATCTGGAAACTCTCTATCGGTAATATATCTTTCGGCCAATGTTACACAAGCTTCTAAGCATTCCTCACTAAATTTAACTTTGTGGTGAGACTCATACCTATCACATATATTTTTTAAAATTTGTAATGTTTCTTCGGGAGTAGTAGGTTCAACTGTTACCTTTTGGAATCTTCTCACCAAAGCTCCATCCTTTTCAATATTTTCTCTATATTCATCTATAGTCGTAGCTCCTATACATTGTAGTTCTCCTCTAGCTAATGCTGGTTTAAATATATTAGCAGCGTCTAATGAACCAGAAGAATTACCGGTCCCCACAACAGTATGAATCTCATCAATAAAAACTATTATGTCTGAATTCTCATATAATTCATCTAATATAGCTTTCATCCTTTCTTCAAACTGACCTCTATATTTAGTTCCTGCAACAATTGACGTTAAATCTAATCCCACGATTCTTTTATCTAAAAGATTTCTAGGACATTTACCATTATGTATTCTCATAGCCAATCCTTCTACTAATGCAGTTTTACCACATCCAGGTTCACCAATAAGAATAGGGTTATTCTTTTTACGTCTAGATAATATTTGTGCTATACGAGTTATTTCATCTTTTCTCCCAACTACGGGGTCTAATTTGCCTTCTTCCGCTAGGACAATTAAATCTCTAGAAAAATTATCTAGGATAGGTGTTTTAGAACTACCAAGTTTCTTTTCTTTTTTAGGTGTTCTACCTTCTTCTTTACTCTCAAATTCCGAAAAATTACTAAATGTGTCTTCCATATTCTTTTTTTATAAATTTATAATTTTTTTTAATTAAAATCAACTAACTGACATTTTGTCATTATCACCTGACACCTTGACTTTTTAAATATAATGGTATACTATTTGTAGTATAAGTAAGTGTTGTATGACTATACAAACATAATAAAAATAACTTAAAATAATATTAAAAATGAAAAAAATTATTGGAATTGATTTGGGAACCACAAATTCGTGTGTTTCCGTAGTAGAAGCAGGAGCTCCTGCTATCGTAGTTAACTCTGAAGGAAAGAGAACTACACCTTCCATTGTATCTTTTAAAGACGGTAACCGTATGGTGGGCGACCCAGCAAAACGACAAGCGGTAACTAACCCTAAAAATACAATTTACTCAGTAAAAAGATTTATCGGTAGTAAATTTGCTGAAGTAAGTAAGGAAGCAAAAAAAATGCCTTATGATGTAATTAAAGGAACTAAAAATATGGTAAATATTAAAGTAGATAATAAATCTTATGTTCCTCAAGAAATTTCAGCTGTGGTTTTACAAAATTTAAAAAAGACAGCAGAAGATTACTTAGGCACTAAAGTAACTGACGCAGTAATTACTGTTCCAGCCTACTTTAATGATGAACAAAGAAAAGCAACAAAAGAAGCTGGGAAAATTGCAGGATTAAATGTCTTAAGAATAATTAATGAACCTACCGCAGCAGCATTAGCATATGGTTTAAATGAAAACCAAGAAAAAACTGTAGCTGTATATGATTTAGGTGGAGGAACATTTGATATTTCTATATTAGAAATAGGTGGTGGTGTTTTTGAAGTTTTATCTACAAATGGAGACACCCATTTAGGTGGAGATAACTTTGACGAAAAAATTATTGACTGGTTAGTTGAAGAATTTAAGTCTGAAAGCACGGTAGATTTAACCAAAGACGCTTCTGCAATGCAAAGATTAAGAGAAGGAGCAGAAAAAGCTAAAGTAGAACTATCAAACTCAACGACTACTGAAATAAATTTACCTTATCTTACAGCGGATAATACAGGACCTAAACATTTAGTACGTACTCTGTCAAGAGCAAAATTTGAATCGATGGTTGAACCTTTGGTGAAAAAAAGTTTAACACCATGTAGAAAAGCTCTTAAAGATGCAGGTATGAAAGTAACTGATATAGATGAAATCTTATTAGTGGGTGGGTCTACTCGTATCCCAGTAATACAAGAAGCGGTAGAAAAATTATTTAGTAAGAAACCGTCTAAAGGAGTTAATCCAGATGAGGTAGTAGCGATGGGAGCGGCAATACAAGGAGGTGTTTTAGGAGGAGATGTTAAAGACGTTCTTTTATTAGATGTTACACCTTTATCTTTAGGGATTGAAACTATGGGTGCGGTAATGACAACTTTAATAGAGTCCAATACCACCATCCCAACGTCTAAATCTCAAATATTCTCTACCGCCATCGATAACCAACCTGCAGTAGATATTCATGTGTTACAAGGAGAAAGACCAATGGCAACTGACAATAGAACTTTAGGAAGATTTCAGTTAACGGATATTCCCCCAGCAATGAGAGGAACTCCACAAATTGAAGTTACTTTTGATATTGACGCAAACGGTATTATTGATGTTAAAGCAGTAGATAAAGGAACTGGAAAACAACAAAATATTAAAATTGAATCTGGAAGCAGTTTATCGGACCAAGAAATAGATAGAATGAAAAAAGAAGCGGAAGTAAATGCAGATGCAGACAAGAAGAAGAAAGAAGAGATACAAAAGTTAAATGAAGCAGACTCAATGGTGTTCCAAACAGAGAAACAACTGAAAGAGTATGAAGATAAGGTTGACGAAACTGATAAAAATGAACTAACTGATTTATTGGAGAAACTTAAAAAATCTATAAGTGAAAAGAATATTAGTGTTATCGATTCACAACTAGAAGAGATTACAACTAAATGGCAATCAGTGTCACAAAAAATGTATGAAAAGACTAGTGAACCTACGAGTACAAGTGAAAACGGTGAAACTGTTACAGATGTAGAATACGAAGAAGTTTAAAATTAAAACCCCCTTTTCTGGGGGTTTTTTATTTTCTAATTATTTATAAATAAAAAACAATGGGAGTATTATCCGAAAGATACCAAGACAATAAGATTATTAACAAGTATAAATCTTCAAATATAAAATCTTCAATATACGAAACTGACACTAAAAAATTAATTATAGAATTTAATGGTGGAAGAAAATATGAGTATAGTAATGTACCGGACACTACATGTGCATCTCTCCGAAGAGCAAAAAGTCAAGGACAATACTTTAGTAAAGAAATAGCAAAAAAATATCCTTATAAATTATTAGATTAAAGAACTATAATTAAGTAAGTTTTATAACTATTTATGGGTATGACTTTAGCCTCACGAATATTAGCCAGCTTTAACACAAAAGAAAAACTAAACCCCAATATTTGGACCAAGAATATAGAGGGTAATTTTATGCTTAGACCTGATATTAGAAAAAAATTATTGGCAATTTCCGCTAATTTTTTAGACTTTATAGATGTAGAAGGGTTAGAGTGTGACATCGACACCAAAAATTGCACTATAGAAGATATTACAATTACTGGTAGTATAGCAAATTATAATTGGTCCGAATTTTCAGATATTGATTTACATCTTATTTTGGATTTTGATAATATAGATGAAAATGAAGAATTAGTTAAAAATATCTTAAATACAAAGAAAAATTTATGGAATTCTAGTCATGATGTAACAATAAACGGATACGAGGTAGAAGTTTACACTCAAGACTCAAAAGAAACACATTTTTCGTCAGGAGTATATTCTGTACTCTTTAATAAGTGGGTAGTAGCCCCTAAACCAGAAGATGTGGTAGAAGTTGATGTGAATAAAGTATTAGGAAAAGCTAAGGGATGGATGGAAATAATAGACGGTTTACAAAATAAATCTTATGAACTCCCATCTTCAGATATTCTAGAAATTATAGAAAAAGTAAAAAATAGATTAAAGAAATTTAGGTCTTGTGGTTTAGAAACAGGGGGTGAGTTTTCTTATGAAAATTTAGCTTTTAAATTTTTAAGAAGAAGCGGTTATTTAAAGAAATTATTTAAACTTAAAAATAAACTTATAGATAATGAGCTAAGTTTAAATTAATTGTAGGTGGTTTTCTCTTAGACATAATATTTATATATAAATTAAAGAATAAAAAATGGCAAATTACTCAGGACTTCATACAGGAACACAAATGTATTGTGGAGTAGCATTACAACCTTGGTTAACCGCTGACGGAACTATAACAGGTATAACATGTACTAGTATATATGCAAATGGTGCTGTTGGTAGTTTGGTGATTAATGGTTCTACCGTTGCTCTTCCAGACGGAACACAATTAGATTTACAAATTGACACTGTAACAGGCACTAAAACTAACGCGTGTTTTCTTTGTACTTGTTTTAATTGTGCTGACCCAGATTCGTCATATACATTCCCTAATAATAGCATACATTACAATTATAGTGGAGACACTTGGTTTGGAGGTGATGGAGGAAGTGGTATGGGTGCAAATTCCGGAGGAATAAGAGGAGCAGGTATGGGTTCAAGCGACCCTCATTCTAATTATACTAGATTAGGGTTACAAGGTTTGAGAAATTAATAATAAATGATAAAAAACACAAAATAAAATGGCAGATTTAAAACCAGTAGGAAGTGAAAAACTTCCATTAAACAGTAAAATTAGAAGAATAGTAGAGTTAGCTAATTATGGAAATAAAAAAGATGTTTCTGAAAATAGCTATCAAACAGTAGTCTATAATAAAAGAGGAGCAGACGGAAATGTGTACGCTATTATTAAAGAGAATTCTAATTATATCATTAAAAAAGGAAAAAGTGAGGGGTCATTAGATTATCTGAATGGACTAAATAATAGTAAGAAAAACACATTTAGCTCCTATTCAAAAGCACTCAAAAAATTAAATTTAATGTTTAAACCACTTAATGAAGAGTTTAATGGAGGAAATGAAAATCCGTTAATTGGTGAACAAAAAAAGTTTGTCTTAAAAACACCAGAACCTGCAGCAGGTGAAGAAGATATGGACCTTGATATGGACATGGCTGATGAAGGAGGTGAAGAAGATATGGATTTAGATATGGATATGCCTGATGAAGGAGGTGAAGAAGATATGGATTTAGATATGGACGTTGAAGGTGGTGGTGAAGAAATGGACATGGAAATGGATGTAGAAGAGAAACCATTTCAGGACCCAACTAAAACAATACAAAAATTAACTGGTAAGTTAGGCCAAAAATTAAGAGAATATGCTGAGGAGTTAGACGCTGATATGATAAAATATGTTATTAATTCTATTGTTTCTGCAGTAGACGTTACACAATTAACAAGTGAGGATGTAGAAGATATAGTAGAAAAATTAGAGAGTGAAGAAGATATTGAGTACAGTGAAGAAGGTGAATTTGATGTTGAGTTAGGTGGTGAAGAAGAATTAGACTTAGATATGGGTGGAGAAGAAGACTTGGATTTAGACTTAGAAATGGGAGATGAAGAAGAAATAGAGTTAGCAGAAACTGGTAGAAGAAGAAAAGACATGGGTGAGATGTGGGGTAAATTAGCTCAAATGGCCGCTATGGCAGCAGGAGAACGAGTAGGGTCTCATGTAGCTGACAAATATTTAGAAGAGGATTTAAGTGAAGAAGAGTTTGATATGGAAGACGAGGATTCTTTTTCCCAACTAGACCAATCAGACATAGAGACTGTTAACGCGGAAATACAAAATATTTTTGCAGAAGGAAGACCCGCGATGATTAACAATTCTTTAAAAAAATATTTTAAATATACTAAACAGGAATTAAAAGAATCTGCAAAGGCTGACGAAATTAGAAAGGCTCTTAAAAAAGAGTTTATAAAAAGTAAGATTGTTGAAAGTAATAAAAAGAAAAAATTACAAAAAGCATTTAAATCTTATGAACAAGAGAGATTAACTAAAAGTTTTTTAAAAGAGAACAAACAATTTAACCATATAGGACAAAATAAAAGAGGAGATATCGTACTTCAAAAAAACGATAGAATAGTACAAATAACACCAAAAGGCAAAATCATTAAATAAAATGAGATTGGTTTACGTAAATGAACTCGGACCTAATTTTAAAGGAAATTATGTTTACGAGTTCATTTTTTCTTCTAATAAGGATGTGTGGGGTGAAGAATGGGAAAACAGTCCTGCAAATAGAAAACCACAACCACCAGACATCAAGTATATAGAAAAGGTGGGTGTCTTCTCAAAAGAAAATATAGAGTTTGAATTAGTTCAAAATTCTGATTATTTTTCATTTATAGATGCTATAGATGATGTTATAGCCTTAGCATGGGAAAAAGAAAGTGAAGAGGAAGTAGAAATAAGTATAGAGAAAAGATTAGTTTTTAGATTTGGTGAAACAGAAGAATCAGTAAATGATAAATTATACGCAAGAGATTTAATTTTAAACGATGAAGAAAAAACAACAACAATCCCGAGTGAATAGAGTTTCTTTATATAATAGACTTATAAAGAAAGGAATGAAACTTAATACACTTTTGGAGTTCAACGACAAACAGTTAGTTGCACTTGCCCAACGTTTATTAAAAGAAGAAGACCCAAAATCAGAAATATTAAAAAGAGAATTAGAAATTCAAAAACGATATGAAACAGATATGGCACAGGTAAACCAAGAAAAAGCTAATGCCATGGACACCAACGAAGAAAAGATAGACCCAAGATTTCCAGCTGCCACAAAATATACAGACGCTGCAGGAAAGGAAGAAGAAATATTAGAAGACGAAATGGAAGATGAATTAGATGAACAGATATTTGATGACCCGGATAATGCTGCATATATAGACACTCCTTCATTTACAAATCCAGACGCAGAAGGATTCCAATCTCAAGGGCCTATGGACTCTTATAGTGGGGATGGAGACGACGAAGGATTTGCTGGTACTTTGGAAGAAACTTTAGGGTTTACAGAACCTAAGTATTCTTTCACCAACCCAAACGAAAAAGGACACCAATCAGATGGCCCTATGGGAAATAGTGCAGGCATACATGAAGACGAAGATTACTTAAATCAATTAGCGGGAGAAAAAGTAACTGGTCAACAAGTTCCACACGATGCTGATGATATGGCAGATGATGGAATGGACGATGATTCAAACCCAGATAGTGCAGCTCACAAATATGATGGGGACATAGCGGAAACAATTTCTAAAAAAGAATTAATGGAGGTAGCAGCATCAAAAGCACAAAAGAGATTTTGGTGTTTTGTTAAATCATGTAAAGAAAGTAATTATAAAGATTGTGGAACCGGTAATAGGATTAAAACAACTGCTAAAGATAGCACCATGAAACAAATTAATGATTATTGTGATACTGATGATTCAAATTTACCAGAAAAAGTACAAGGAGAAGCACTAACCCAACAAGTAGTTGAAAATTGGTTATTAGGTTTAGTGGAAAAGTATGAAAGACCAGAAATGACAAAAAAAGAATTAATAAAAACTATAACAGAAATGGAAGTAATGGATACCGAAGTTGAAGCTGTTACAGACCCAGATATAGAAGACGCTGCATTAGAATTACCTTCATGGTTAGATTTTGAGAGTTTATTCTCTGCTGGTCCACCTATGACAATGCCGGAACCAGTAACCAAACCTACCACAACACCTTTAAAAACACCACAAAGACCAGGTAGAAAGACACCGTATCAACCCAAACATAAACCAAAACCAAAGGCATTTCGTGAATAATGAAAAAGAAAAATCTTTTTTTAACTAAAAAACAACTTAGTTCTTTATCTACCACAATAAATGAAGCTCCTATCGATTATGGTGATAGACCGGAGAGAATGGACCCTACTTTACAAGGTAAAATTGAAAGAGGTGAGTTTCCTGGAGCAGGTAGTGAAGCATATCCAGAAGTCGACCCACAAGGGGTAGCAAATACTTTTGAAGAATTAATTTCCTCTAAAAGATTTAAGGATGTGGTTGAAAAGGTAAAACATTATACGGGAGTAGAAAATGTAACACCTGGAACTTTCGGGCAATTACAACAAATGTTAATGGCATCCGTCCAAAGAATATTTCAAATAGAAGCACAAAATAAAGAACAGTTAGAGGAATTAGCGGTTAAGATAGTAAGAGAAGATATGTCTATTCCTGAAGACGCATTACAATTTGACGCAAAGATTGTTGGAATGGGAGAAATAGATATGAGCGGAATGAATCCAGGAGGACAACAACAACAGCAACAACAGCAACAACAAGATTCAGAAGAAGAAGCTATGGAAGAATTTGAAGATTTTGATATTGAAAAACAAAAAAGAAGATTCTTGAATCAATTAATACAAGGCGCATCTAAAAAAGGTCATTATATGTTTCATATGGTCGATGAAGAATTAAATAGAATAAATCCTGATTTGATTAATTTGTATGGTGTAATGATGTCATTAAATGATTTAGTTTATTGGATAATGCCGGATGAGACTACAATGATGATGGCTCAGAGTGGTTCTGGAATGGCTGGTAAAGAAGAAGTAGACCCGGACACAGACCCTCCAACAGTTAAAGCACGTGGGATAACTTTCCCAGTTTTGGTACATGAATTAATAAAAGGGGTCATGGAGGTACTTGCAACTCAAGGATTACCTGACGACCCACGCCAAGCTCAAATGGTTATGGATGCAGAAGACACTTTAACATCTGAAGTATGGGATTTACGTTTAGGCCCAGTTATATGGGAAAAATTTAGAGAATCTTATCCATTTGATTTGATGCAAGATGACAAAAAAGAAATACAGAATTATTTATTTAGTGAATTTGCAAGAATGGACGCTAAAGAAATGTTTAGATTAGCGAAAGAAATATTAGCTAATTCAGATAGAGGAAAAGAAGAACTAAAAAGAATTGTCGAGGAAATTATAGAAGAAATGAAAAAATCAGATTATGAAGACTCACAACCTGTAGATTATGGTGACGATAGTGATGTACTCGAACCACCAGCTGCTCCTCAAAACGTACCAGCCCCACAAACACAATCTATAGACTTAGACATGGATACAATATTAGAAAAGATATTTAGTCAAGGAATGGAGTCTTTAACCCCCCAGGAATTACAATTTTTAAGAAAACAATCTAATTAATAGCCTCGAATAACTCTGTCGATATTTATATTATATGACCAGAGAAGAATTATTAAAAGAATATGTTAAATGTGTAGGAGACACCTCATACGCATTACGGACTTATTTAGAAACTTACGACAACACTAAAAGTCGTTATGTTCCATTTGTCTTATTTCCGGAACAGGAAATGATGATTAATGATTATGAAAAGTATAATGATAATATAGTTTTAAAATATAGACAAGCGGGAGTATCTACTGCTACTGCCGCATGGATTTCCAAAAAATTACAATTTGCATCTAAAGATAAACCAGAAAAAATATTAGTTCTGGCAAATAAATTAGATACTGCAGCTGAAATGGCTAATAAAATTAGAGGGTTTATCCGCCAATGGCCCGAATGGATGGCGGTTGGATTTGACAAAGATAAGAACTCTCAAAAACACTATAAATTAACTAATGGGTCCGAAGTTAAAGCAGTTGCCACTTCCGTCGATGCGTTAAGAGGATATACACCGACAATTTTAATATTTGATGAAGCAGCATACATAGAATCAGGTGAAGATTTATGGGCGGCATGTATGGCATCTTTAGCAACTGGAGGTAAAGTAATAGTAATTTCTACACCTAACGGATTTGACCAAATATATTATGAGGTATTCGACCAATCAGTAAGAAGTTTGAATAATTTTAAAATTAGTAGTTTAACATGGTATCGTGACCCTAGATTTATTAGTGATTTATGTTGGGTAAAAACAAAAGATATAGTTCATTATATGTTAAACAGAGATGAATATGATGAAAGTCATGTATTAAATAAAGTAGATGAAAGTAACTTTAATAAACTATTAGAAGACGGATATAAACCTTTTTCTACATGGTTTGAGGAGATGTCTAAAAAATTAAAATTTGATAGACGTAAAATTTCCCAAGAATTAGAATGTGCTTTTTTAGGTTCGGGAGACAATGTTATTCCTGCGGATACTTTAGATATTATAGAAAAAGATATAGTGGACCCTATAGAAAAATGGGTGGGTAACTCTATTTGGGTTTGGAAAGAACCGGTAGAAGGACATAAATACATAATGGGAATAGATGTATCACGAGGAGATAGTGAAGACTCTACTGGATTTACTATTATTGATTTTGATACCCGTGAACAAGTGGTAGAATACCTAGGTAAGATACCACCAGATTTAGCTGCGGACTTAGCTTATAAATGGGCAACTAAATATACTTGTTTTGTCGTGATTGATATTACCGGAGGAATGGGAGTTGCTACTTCCAGAAAAATGTTAGAATTAGGGTACAAAGATTTATACTATGATGGTATAAAGACGGAAGATACTTGGAAGTTTAATCCAGCTGATAAAACTCCTGGGTTAAATTTTAATAGTAAGAGAGCCCAAATAGTACAAGCCCTAGAAGAACAATTACGAACAGGATTTACCATAAGGTCTAGAAGATTATTTAATGAGTTTAAAACTTTTGTATATATAAACGGAAGACCAGACCATATGAAAGGACATCATGACGATTTGATAATGTCTATGGCAATGGCTTTGTATATTGCTCAAAACTCCTTCACCCAACTTAAGAATAGTGTGGCCCAAACAAAAGCTATGTTAGGTGCATGGGCTACTGATGAAAATAAATTTAGAAATGACAATCAACCAGTTTTTTCACCTACTCGTGCATCCTCACAAGGACTACCACCTAACTCAAACGACCCTAAAGACTATTTATGGTTATTCAGTGGATTAAAATAATAAAATGGTATTAGCAAGAAAAAGAGGGAGTATTAGTAATTACGGTCAAAGTTTTGGTGGTAAAAGGAAAAAGTCTGGAAAATATTTAAGACAAGCCTTGTATCAAACAGTATATGCCTGGAGACCATTTGAGCCTGATTTTACATCAAAAGCTCAGAAAGCTGTATTAAAAACTATAAAAGTATGTTGTGAAACCTGCAGTGGAAAAGAGGTAGATAATTGTGTTACGTATGTGTGGGGAGGACAGTGTGAACCGACAGTTATACCCGCTTATGTTAGATGTGAGTATGTTGATTAATAGGTTTACAAATTATTTATAAAGGTTATATTTAGAAAATGGCAGAAAAGAATTTAACAGTATTTCAGAGACTAACCCAATTATTTGGAGCTGAAGGAACACCTCCAGAAACAATAAAGCAGTATGCTTTCGATAAGAAACAACTTCTAAGAACCACTGATAAAGAAAAATACAAACAAGAAAAGCTTCAAGGACAACAAGCTGCTTATTTACAAAATCAATGGTCAAAGGTAGAAAGTAACCTATACTCTCAAGCGGTATACTACGAACCAACAAGATTAGCCTCTTATTATGATTATGAATCTATGGAATTTACACCAGAAATTTCTGCAGCTTTAGATATAATGGCAGAAGAATCTTGTACTATAGGTGAAAGAGGATTCATGTTAAGCATCTATTCTGAATCTAAAAGAATAAAAAGTATATTAGGTGATTTATTTAATAATGTTTTAGATATAGAAACAAACCTACCAATGTGGACACGTAACACGTGTAAATATGGAGATAATTTTGTTTATTTAAAATTAGACCCTAAAAGAGGTATAGTAGGAGCAAGTCAATTAGTTAATATAGAAATTGAAAGAGTGGAAAAAGGAATGAAGGTTATAGCATATAGAACCGACCAATCCGACGAAGAAAGAGAAGTTAAATTTATGTGGAAACCGAAAGACATGGAATTTAACACCTGGGAAGTAGCACATTTTAGAATATTGTCCGATGATAGAAGACTACCTTATGGAACATCTATGTTAGAGAAATGTAGAAGAATATGGAAACAATTATTATTAGCGGAAGACGCGATGTTAATTTATAGAACATCTAGAGCGCCCGAAAGAAGAGTATTCAAGGTTTATGTAGGAAATATGGACGATAAAGACGTAGAACCTTATGTACAAAGAATCGCTAATAAATTTAAAAGAGACCCAATTGTAGATAATGATACAGGTAATGTAGATTTAAGGTATAATCAAATGGCTGTAGACCAAGATTACTTTATTCCAGTTAGAGACCCTAACTCACCAAATCCAATAGATACACTACCAGGAGCTCAAAATTTAGCTGAAATAGCAGATATAGAATATATACAGAAAAAACTTTTAGCAGCATTAAGAATACCAAAAGCATTTTTAGGTTTTGAAGATGTAGTAGGGGAAGGAAAGAATCTTGCTATACAAGATATTAGATTTGCAAGAAGTATTAATAGAATACAGAAATCAATGGTTCAGGAACTGAATAAGATTGCAATTATTCATTTATACATGTTAGGTTTTGAGGATGAATTAGAAAACTTTACTCTTGGTCTTACAAATCCATCAACACAATCAGAGTTATTAAAAATTGAAGCTTGGAAAGAAAAAATTACTCTTTATAGAGACGCTACTACTGACCCTGGAAGTGGTATACTTCCTGTGTCTGCAACTTGGGCAAAGAAAAATATACTTGGGTTTTCTGATGAAGAGATAAAATTAGACTTACAACAACAAAGAATAGAAAAAGCTGTAGGTGAAGAATTAAATCAAACAGCCACTATAATTAAGAAAACAGGATTATTTGCTAATATAGATAAATTATATGGTGAAACTGCACCCGACGAAGGAGGAGCAGAAGAAGCAGCAGCCGGAGGTGAGGTGGAATCACCAGCAGATACTGGTTTAGAAACAGGTATGGATGAAACACCACCAGGAGGCGATGAAGTTGGAGGAGACTTAGAACTGGCCTCTATAGATAAATCGGATTTACCTTTAATCTTAGAAGGTATAGATAACAACAATACACCACACACTATCAAAGAGAGCCCTAACCTAGATGAAGTGTCCAAAAAATTAGAAGATTTACTTAAAGACTAGATATTTATTATTAAAATAGATACTATGTTCGGAAAATACAAACAATCAATCACAGACATATTAGTTAGGTCATACGCTACCAATAAAAAATTATTTAAAGAATCTTTCCATAGTTTAATGGGTGGATTACGAGAAAATAAAGTAGCAAGAGAATTTTTTGTTCTATACGGTGAAATAGAAAATAAAAAATTCGATGACAAAGAATTAGCAGAAGAATATCTTAATACTGTTATTAAAGCATTAAAGAATAAAAAGAAAAATCTAAGAATTCCTATAATTAAAGAACAAGAAGAGGCAAAACCTGATTTTCTTGATTTAGATGGAGATGGGGATAAAAAAGAACCAATGAAAAAAGCTGCTAAAGATAAGAAAAAAAGTAAGTCTTGGGATAAAGGAATGAGGAAGATTGTAAAGGGAATAGATTTAAAAACTCTTTCACCGGAAGAGAGAGAAGAATATATGCAAGCATTACAAGCAGAAAATAAAATATATGCACAATTGGACAGTTTAGTTTTTAATGAATCAGTAAGGTCAATAGAAAAAAACTTAATCCATAAACGTAATTTAGTAACTCACCTTACACGAAAAGATAAGAGTATAAAAATAACAGAATCAATACCAACTTCCATACTTACTACATTAGCGGTGAATAAATTTAATAAAAAATATAAATCTCTAACCCAACAAGAATCTACACATTTAAAAGAATATTTAGAAATAGATAATGAAAAACTTAAAGAAGAATTTATGATTTCTAAAACGGAAGTATTAAATAAATTAAATTCTTTAAAAGAATCTAATGAGGACAAAGAAGTGGTAAATAAATTAAATGAAGTAATTACTCAGATGGACAGTGAAAAATTAAATAAATTTTCGCTTTATAAAATAAATAAATTAAAAAAAGAATTAAATTAAGATGAATTTTTTCAAAAATATGTTAAGTAGTGAAGGTAAGGTCTCTAGTAAGAGATTTGTTACTTTTATTTGTCTCTTATTTATGTTAATTGGATATACAGCCAATTTATTTTGGAATTTTACAATTGAGAGTGATTTATTTCAATCCTTACAATGGATTGTAATGGCAGGACTTGGTTTTACCGCTGCCGAGAATTTTTCACCACCTAAAGGAGGAGAGGAGCCACCGGTTGAAGAGACACCAACCCCATCACATACAACAGTAACTCATGAATATGATTACAATGAAGATGAGCATGAAAAAGATGATGACATATAAATTTTGACATTATTGTTAAAATGTTTTATATTTTATATATAAAAATATTTTAATATGAAAGCAGGTAAACAAGTAAAAATTAATATAGACTCAAACTTTAAAACTTATTATGGTAGTGTTGACACTAAAAAACCTAAATCAGTTTTTATAAACATATCTTCATGGTTTTCTCCACTAATAGAAAATGACAATATTTCTTTCTGGGATAGAAAGGTAAGAACTTTAAAAAGAAAAATAACTTCTTCCACTACAAATTCTATTAATCCACAAATCTTTACTAGAAATAAAAATATAATTGATTTGGATATTAGAACCAGTGGAATTAAAATGGGAAAAAAAAGTTATATGAATTGTGAACTAACTTTATTTTTAACACAACCACTCAATATAAAATCCGACGAAGTAAAGGATAACGTAGAAAATATAACTCATAGTATCCTTAGTCAGGTCCTTAAACAAAATAATGATTTTTATTTTACTAAGACCAAAATACCAAAGTGATAAAATTTATATATATATTTTTAAAAGTCTCGTAAGAGACTTTTTTTATTGTGTGAGTTTTCCTAGGATAATTATATTTATAATAAAACTCCAAGTATGAATATAATACCAGCAGGAAAATTAGGAACCGGACTTTTAATAGAGTATGATGCGGGTCACATATCTCCTTCAGAATCGAATAATCAAAGAATTATAAAAGAAATGAAAGATAATGCTGTACAAGCAGGCCCAATCAACTTCTACGCAATATTACAAAAATCTGGCATAGAAAACAGAAACGGTAGAGTGTATCCAAAAAATATTTTACATAGAGAAGTAGAGAGATATCAAGATTTAATCAAACAAGGACGAGCATTGTCAGAACTTAATCACCCAGAATCTTCATTAGTAGATTTAGAAAGAACGTCTCATAGAGTCACTGAAACTTTTTGGGACGGTGATACTTTAATGGGTAAAATAGAAATTTTGACTTCTCCAGCTTACCATAAAAGTGGAATAGTAACATGTATGGGAGATATAGCCGCAAATCTCCTAAGATATGGGGTAACATTAGGAATATCTTCAAGAGGAGTAGGGTCGTTAAAAAAAGAAAACGGGCAGAATTTAGTACAAGATGATTTTGAGTTAATTTGTTTTGATTTGGTTTCATCACCATCAACCCCAGGGGCTTATTTATTTAAGGACTTAAATGATAAATCAATATATGATGAGGCTTTAGATGAAAAAGAAAGTACAACTGATATAACCAAAACATTAAATCCTTCATTAAGATTAATGAACAAACTGGATAGTTATTTACAGGGAAATTAAAAAATTCTTTTTTAGAGCATAATAAAAAGACTTTTTTAAGTAAATAATATATTTATAAAAGTATAATAAACACAAAAATTAGCTAATAAAAAAAACATATGGCAAAAAATTCAATTCTTGAAGAAGCCCTACTAGAGGCTAAACAGCTTGAAGAAGCTGTTAAATCTAATGCAAAAGAAATACTTGCGTCAACTATGAAGCAAGAAATTGAGGAATTAGTAAAAGAATCACTACACGAAGATGAAGATGTAGGTGATTTAGAAATAAGTGACGAAGAAGAGGTAGCGGATGACGAAGGTATGGATGTTGATGATATTGACATTGAACTAGACGCAGACGAGGAGCCTGATTCAGAAGAAGAAATGGTATCTATCAGTTCGGTAGATGACTTTGAAGACACTCTTGATTTAACGGGTGCATCAGATGAAGAAGTAATGAAAGTATTTAAAGCTATGGGGTCGGACGATGGTGTTGTAGTCACACAAGACGAAGACACGATTAGTATCGAAGACACAGACGCGGGTACTGAATACAGAGTTGAACTAAGTGAAAGCGATAAGGATGAAGAAGGTTTAGAAAGTGGTGATTTAGACGTTATGGAAACTGAGGAATTAGACGCAACCATAGAAGATATGGATGACGAAGAATTTTCTGAAGCGGCGTGGGGTAGTTTTAGCACCGACCCAATGAAATCGGCGGCAAGAAAAGTAGCAGCTGCTATGGAAGGATGGGGAACTGACGAGAAAGCACTTTGGGCGGCTCTTGAGACGGTAAAAGGAAAAGGGAAAGAGTTCAAAGCTGTTTATGACGAATATACATCAGATGATTTAATACAAGCACTTGACCATGATTTAAGTGATGCTGACCTACAAAAAGCATTAACTATATTGGGACTAGCGGAAGATGAACCAATTTATGAAATCGAAATCGACGAAGATGACCAACCTTATGGTGGAAACAAAGGAGATGAATCTAGAAGTAGAAGAGATTATACTGAAAGACAAAAATATGGTGGAAACAAAGGAGACGAATCTATGAGTCGTAGAGACTATGCAGAAATGTATGGTGGAAACAAAGGAGACGAGTCTAGAAGCCGTAGAGATTACTCTGAAAGACAAACGTATGGTGGAAATAAGGGTGATGAGTCTAGAAGTAGACGAGATTACGCTGAAAGACAAAAGTACGGAGGTAATAAAGGAGACGAATCTAGAAGTAGAAGAGATTACTCAGAAGACGCAACGGATTATAAGATAAAATACGGAGGTAATAAGGGTGATGAGTCTAGAAGTAGAAGAGACTACGAGGAAGCATCTAGAACAACAGGTTTTGGTTCTAAAAAAGGTAGAGGTTTAAGAAAAGCAATTACTAATAATAGAAACTTAACTTTCAACGAAGCAAAACAGTTAAACCAAAGAGTAAAGAAACAGGGAGCAATTCTTGAGTCTTTAAAATTAGAAAATCAGAACTATAAAAACAAGAACAAAGATTATAGAAAAGCTTTGACTATGTTTAGAGATAAAATTAATGAGGTTGCCGTATTTAACGCTAATTTAGCTTACTCAACAAAATTATTTACTGAACACACAACGTCAAAACAAGAAAAAATTAATGTTCTAAGACGTTTTGATAATGTTGAGACTTTAAACGAAAGTAAGAGTCTTTACAAACAGCTAAACAACGAATTGTCAGTTAAGACTAAATCAATAACTGAATCAGTTCAAAAAACCATTTCTAAATCTCCAAAGAAGGGGTCATCTACGAATTTGATTGAATCAAAAACGTATGTTAATCCACAAATTGCGAGAATGAAAGACATAATGGCTAAACTATAAAATAAACTCAATTTAAAAAAATAAAAAAAAATGGGAGCATTATTAGAATCAGGTATGGTCGGTAACATAGGGTTAAAACACCTTAAAGTTATTCGTGAAGATACCATAGGAAAATGGGATAAGCTTGGCTTTCTAGAAGGACTTAAAGGTCACACTAGAGAGAACATTGCCCAATTATATGAAAATCAAGCTACACACTTAATTAACGAAGCGACATCGTCAGATGCTTCAGGTTCTTTTGAAACTGTTGTATTTCCAATTGTGAGAAGAGTATTCTCTAAATTGTTAGCTAACGATATCGTGTCTGTACAAGCTATGAACTTACCAATCGGTAAATTGTTCTACTTTGTACCTAAAATTTCATCTAGAAGAACTGGTAACGTTGGAGACCCAACAATTGTTAATGGTGAAGGTCACTACAATCCACAAGGTGGTGGTTTTTCAAACGACCAAACTACTTTTGATAACGTAGACCTTTATGACCAATATTATGCAGACGGACAAGGTTTGTGGGATAGGTCAAAAGGGCCTTACTCTGCACAAACTGCTTTAGGTATCTATGTTGCATGGAGTACTAATAACAACGGAACTCTTGTAGACGCTGGTATCGGTGGTACTATAGGGATGACACATGCTGCTGGTATTTCTGGTAATACAGATTGTACTGGAACTGACGGTGTAAGAGGAGTAATACTTAAGTTAGTAGGATTCCAAAACGCAGGTGCTGGAAAACTTATTGGACCAAGTGGTAACGAAATGGATACTGAGGAGTTCTTAGGTTCACTTAGCTTTACGTCAACTGCAGACATCTACTGTTGTTCAGCGACAGGAGGAACTAAAGTTTCGACATTAGGCACTACTAAAGTACCTTTTAGAGTTGTAACTCAAAAATATGGTAAAGGTATTGTTGACTACGGAACACAAACACAAACTCAATTCCCTGGTGGAAAATATGAGAACTTATGTGACGCAACAGGAGCGATGTATGTAGAAGTTGATACTTCATGTCCAGCGTGTATTAGTTGTAATTCACCTGACGGATATATGGGTGCTTGGTTCGGTCAAGATACTGGTAGTGGTGCTTTCTACGGTAACTTTACAGGTACATGGAGAGTTTACCAAGATTTAGAATTTGCATCAGAACTTGCTGAAGTTTCTTTTGATTTGGATTCTGTAACTGTTTCTGTTACTGAAAGAAAATTAAGAGCTCAGTGGTCTCCAGAATTAGCACAAGATGTTAGTGCATTCCACAACATTGACGCGGAAGCTGAATTAACAGCTTTACTTTCTGAAGAGGTTGCTGCTGAAATCGACAGGGAAATCTTATTAGACCTTAGAAAAGGTGCTGCTTGGAGATTGAGATGGGACTATAACGGTTGGAAGAGATTCTCAGCTGGTCAAGCTCCTTACACTCAAAAAGACTGGAACCAAACATTAATCACAGCTATTAACCAATTATCAGCACAGATTCACAAATCTACGTTGAGAGGTGGGGCTAACTGGATTGTTTGTTCTTCTGAAGTTTCTGCAATCTTTGATGATTTAGAATACTTCCACGTGTCTAACGCTTCTCCAGACCAAGACCAATATAACATGGGTATCGAGAAAATCGGTACGTTAGGTGGTAGATATACAGTATATAGAGACCCTTACTTCCCAGCAAACGGATGTTTGATAGGACACAAAGGTACATCTTTACTTGATACTGGTTACGTTTACGCACCATATGTACCATTACAGTTAACACCAACAATGTATAACCCGTTCAACTTTGCACCAATCAAAGGTATCATGACTAGATACGCTAAGAAAATGGTGAACAATAGATTCTACGGATTTATCCAACTTGATGGAGTTAGAACTTTTGATATCAGAGAACTTAGATAATAAGTTAAGTATATTACTAAAAAGAAGAGGACGATTTTCGTCCTCTTTTTTTTTTAATCCATTAATCTTTCTCCAGTTTCTTTAATTTTAAATTGGGATAGGTTATTAGTTCCACTTCCTCCTCGTTTTTTCTTAACATGAAAAACAATACCATTATTATATAATTTATTGGGTGTGTCAAATACATCCCCCTCAAAGTGTAATAGACCTTTCTCGTCTAATAAAACATCATATTCTATTCCTAGATATTTTCTTACAAGATTAAGTGGAGCACCATGAGTTTTAATTACATCCAACAGTCGAGTATCTTCTTTTAATATAGATTTTTCTTCTTTAATTTCTTCTATTTTATATACTTCGGCACCATAAGCGTTCATAAAATTAATAAAATCTCCTTCTAAAGTATCATCATCATCTCTAAACCATTCACCAAAAACTCTTCTACTATCCAGTATACTATGTAACATTTTTTCAACACGCCTCATATTATCTACTTTATATACCGCTACAATTCTATATCTAATTGGTGATTTAGTTTTAGTTAAAGCCTGTTCTCTACTAATGGGGTTTATAGATAAACCTATCTTTTTATCACTGATTCCCACCTCTCTATTTAACACATCATAGTGTTCACCTAAATAAATGTATCCTTCTGTCATAATTTTTTAGTTTTTTGATTATTTACATATTCTTTGGTACAAAAGATACCACATCGTAAACCTTATCTACAAATTTATTTGTCTTTTCTAATTCTTTTTTAAACTGTTCGTCCATTTTCATATACATGTTTTATTACCGGGAATCTTAACGAATGACACCCATCTTGGTTTAAAGTTTCTTCAAAGTATTGAACAGTTATAGTTTTTCCAATTATTAGTTCGGGATTTTTAAAATATATTCTTCTTTGTTCCTGGTCAAATCCTGAACCTACACCTACATCACAACCTTTATGTTCTATTATCACATTACTTAACATTTCCTCTTCAACTTCTAACCCATCTACAATTACTCTATGAACTGCACTCTCAATTGATTTAACTATATATTCTTCATCAAAGAATTTTTTAACTTTTAAAAGGTCGTTACTTCTTTTTCCTTTATATTCACAATCTTTACGTAAGATTAAACCTTCCCAGTTATTTTTGGTTGCTACTTTTGCTAATTCTTGAAAGTGTTCTTCACCCCACACTTTCCACTGTTTTAATACGTCAATGCATTTTAACTCTTTTCCTAATCCATTATATATCATATTAAACTTACTTAATCTATCACTCAAGGTACGTTCACTTTCTTGGTTATCAAACTCCTCTAGCATTAGGTAATCAAATACTTTATACTTTGGGTTTTGGATTGTATGGTCTTTTCTTTTAATCTCTTTCATGATTCCTTGGAAGTCTTCTACACCATTATCATCAACAATACATACCTCACCATCAAATACCATATTACATAGGTTTAGACTCTCTATTTCCTTTCTAAGAGTATCTAAAGTGTCGAATGTCTTACCTTGTCTTGAGTAGAAATTACATTTGCCATTCTCGTCTACCATAGCTAGACATCTAACTCCGTCTAACTTTTGGGAGGCTAACCATTTTTGTTTGTCAAAATCAACTTTACCCTTTTGTTTATCATAAGAGTTAGCGAGTGCTACTTTAAATGTAGGCACACATTTTGGAATTGCTTTATTGATTAGGTCCGCTCCCGTTCGTGTCTTTAAATTCTTATCTAAAATACAGAATATTAAATCTTTTTGCCAATCTTCCATACCCTCAATATATCCTTTAGTGTATTGAATAGCGTCATGTCCTGTTATGGTTCTTTTACTTAACGCGTCTAACAAATAAAATAAATCATAGTATCCTTCTCTAGATTCTAATTTTTTATTTTTCTTTACTGTTGCACTAGTTAGATTAAATTGCTTGAATGGTGAATATGTATACTTTAAAACTTTATTAATAGTATAGTCGTCTTCATATTCTTTAATAATAGCAATCTTATCATTAGTTGAGTTGGTGGACTTTAGTCTATCCACAAATTCTTGTATTTTTTTTAAATCTTTACTCTCGTTCATCGGAATCTTTTTTTGTTGTTAATAATTCTATTGTGTACGTTTCATCATACACAATCCCTACTACTTTTTCGTTAGTAAGTTTTTCTACTTTTTCTATAGTTTCTTTTAAATCGCTTCTAAAAGGATAAACCTTAGCTGGTTGTCCTTCAAAGTCATCTCTCCAAAATATTATTTTTTCTCCTGGTTCTCCCATGATTTATTTTTTTAGTTTAGTTAGTACTGCACATTTTTCATATTCCTCTGTTGAGATAAAATAATCAATCATTGTGTCTATATCTTCATTGTCTGGTTCATCATCAGGAAACACAAAAAATATTGTTCCACCACCGGGCCCATCTGATTCAGACAGTATTTCTTCATAGGTTGATTTACCAGTAATTAAGTTAAATGTGTTTATTATTCCTTTATTAATAATATTCTCTATCATATTCTTTTATTTTTCCCAACTTATATTGTTAACTTTAATACCGTCATACCTATTATCTGATGTAATCCCCATTAACTTTAAGTAATTTTTTATATCCTCTCTAACTTTACTTCTTATTTCGTCTCTCACTTTTTTATGTGCTTGGTATCCCCATTTTCCGTTGTAATTGTCATCATAGTAACTTCCACACCCATTTGCATCCCATCCACCACGTCTTTTATATTTACCTACAACATTTTCAAGGTCAACCAAACGGTTAGTTGTTGAGTCGTAACGATTTGAAGCGGTCTCTACTTTTCCTGAAACTTTAATATTTACGTTTATTTTAGACCACCCAGGGTTTAAAGGGGACCTAGATTCATAATAATCTTCACCATCAACAGACACCCAAGTTATTCTATACTTGATTTTAAGTCCTCCTCTCCAGGAACACTGATTTACGGTATCTAGTTTAAATCTTTTTTTTCTAATTATTCTTTTAAGTTGTATAGGTAATTTTTTCATAGTACAAATATACGAAAATATATTGATACCACAAACTTAATTGGACTTTTTTTTGCATAAAAAAGAGGCGTTAACTTCTCTATATTTCTATTAATATTATAATGCTAAAGCGAATACCGTTACCATAAGTAAGATATATAGAAAGGGAGTAATGTCTATTCTATTTTGTTCCATATCCTATAAATAATAAAATAAGGAATAAAGAATTTAATTTAATATTAAATCTATGTTAAATAATTGTTATCTTATTGTCGAAAATCAGCCGGAGGATTCCCAAAGTAATTAGCTTGGTTTACTACTTGGAATTTTAGAGTTTCATAATAAGTATTTTTCTCTAAATTAGAGACGGCCTGTATATCTACATAGTACTCATTAGGAATCATATCTCCAGTATCAACGATAAAATAATTTTGATTATGAACCCTATTTATTTTAGTCCAATCTTGGGTTTCTACTTCTGTCGTGCCTTGCTTAACATAAACTCTATATTGTAATGAATCTAAAGCTACAGGAGTATTGGTGGTATATTGTTTTCGTGCAGATACGAGAACTTTTCTTATATCCCCATTAACAATTTTTTCGTCCATTTTAATACCAGATATTGAATAACCATAATGTTTTGGAAGACCAGCATTAGTGCCTATGTCAAAATAATCAGAATTAGATTTTAACGTTACTTTATTGGTTATATCTGATTGACAATTACCATCAATAGAAATATTGGACCATCTGTCGGTAAATAAACACGGTGCAACATATTCGTCACAAGCTACCGTAAAACATGCACAATAAACACCTTTGGTCACTTGAGAAGCGGTAACATTGGATAAAAGAGTACCCGAATTATCATATAATTGGGCGGTAGGTAGATTATCTAAGTTTACAGGAGTTCCTCCTTTGTTTGCGTACAAATATAAACAATTACTTTTTCCTTCATAGAAAAAGTCCCTATCATCTGATATATAATCATCATATGTGGTTTCAAGATAAGGTTCAAAAAACGTTTGAGTATATTTAGTGAAAAAGCCTACTGAATAACTTTGAGTTAAAGCGGTTAATCCCTCCAACTGTTCTACAAAAGCCACACCATAACCACTCATATTTCGACTACCATTTAGTACTCCATTTATTTCTGTAGACATATTGAAAGCTATATTTTCATTACCATTATCAAAAGTCTGTGTAGCAATAATTTCAGGAATACAATTAGAATAATTATATATTCCTAGACAAGGCCACGCACTAGTAGTTGTAGCAGAATACCAATCACTAGGTACAGTTGAGTAAGATTTGTCATCTAAACCCTTAAAATCACTACTCATATCACTATAGTCATATCCAACACCTTCACTCCATGTAGTTCCAGTAGGTATTTTAAATAAAATTAAATCAAAGGAACTTGCCCTTCTTTTATTTTTTGCTGTAACAGTATTTAGTAATTCCTCATCGAAAAAAGAAGTATTTACCATTCTTAATTTATGAGTAGCGTGAGAATTACTACAACCATGGTTGTCAATAATAATAGTCTTATTGTTTATTTTAGTTTGTAAATCGGTAATATCTAAATCAAAAATAAATCTACTAAAGTCATTATTTATTCTTATACTGGTATATCCTGTAAGGTATACGCCTTCAGGATTTATACAATTATCAGTAGCTATGCCAGTAGATTTACAATCTCTTCGAGACGAACCACCACCATAATAAATTTCAGTTACGGGATTTTTAGCGGTATTAGTCTCATCGTAAGCTAACAATGTATTATTCTTCTTAAAGTATGATTTATGTACTGACATTATTTCTTTTTAGTAATAAATATCTAGTTGATTCTGATATTTTTATTTAATACAGTTTTATCGAATTCTTTTATCATTGTTTCTAAAGATTCCCATGATTCTTTTCCCCCATGTTGTGTTTTATCAACAGTGGGTGTCCCTGGTTCTTTATGTTCATGGTACTTTAAAAAGTCTACTATTCTCTCCAACGCTTTTTTTAATTGGTCACCTCTAACAAGAGGTTCCGTTTCTTTATCGATTAACTTAATCAATGTTTTTTGGTCTATACCTAAATTTTCTCTCGCGGAAGGAATGTTGGTATTATCCACCAAGGGGATTGTTTTATCTCTATTGGGTATTCTTGTGTCATGAGAATATAATACTATCTTATCAGTAAGCATTGTTATTACTCCTTGAGTTTTTGTTTCTGTATTTTCTTTATCAAATTTTTGATTGGTCTGTTCAGTAGGGACATTTTTCTGATTACGAGACCAAGAAAGTCCATAGTACTGTCCTCCATTTACCCCTATAAGTCTAATGTTTTCTTTAACTTTTGTAGCGTTAATAGCACTTTGACTGTTAGGAACTAAAGTATCATTAGAATTTAATTGGGTTCTTAGTGTCATACTTGGCCTAAAATAAAAAGGATGTAGTGCAAGTATTTCCTCACTTCGAGGGGCGGCAGATGAGATATCAATATATTCTCCATTTTTAATAAATGTGCCATTATCTACAAAGCCTTCAAATCCCCCATCACCAATAGGGTCAGTTAATTTTTTTCCATTTCTATTATCTACTTCTTCTAAAAAATTATTTACAAGGGTAGTGACCCCTGAAAAACTTTGATTAAAGAAACTTAATCTTGCTCTTTCTACTTTCTTAGCAACTGTTAAGACAGGGGTAGTAAGTCCAATATTCTTAGTTGTTATTTTTTCTTTATCTGGGAGAGACTCGACTTTATATAGAGTTACACTTCCATTAAACAAATTATCTGAAGGTACCAAATCAAGGATATCATATTCTACTAAATAATTAATAGGTGACTCTTGTATTTTAGTTTCTTTTTTCTCCTCTGTAACTAGAGTTAGTCCCTTTTCAAAATTATCTACCTGAATTAAACTTTGTCTTACATTATAGATAGGAAATTCGGGTTTTTGGGTATTATAAGTAAATTTACCCGCTCTCATAACTAATTGTCTTGTGCCTAAAACTACATCTACATTATTTCTACCATTAATAGCAACGGAACCAGGATACGCAAAACTTCCTTCAGAAACGGAAGAATCAGTAATAGCTCTTCCCGCTTGTACCCTAATTCCCTTAGAGGTATGGAGTCTACCATCAGGATAAGCCTCAAAATCAAGCTTATGTGGTTGAGATATTGAAGGACCTATGTATTCTCTATTCTGTTGTGCATTATCGGAACTATAAACAAATATTTTAACATTTTCATTAGCTTGTGGAATTACATTAATATAATAAGGTAATAAAGGAGCAGATATGTGAGGGTCGTCTGGACTCCAAAATACATCCTCCGTTCGTGGATACGTATCTTTATTATCCTGACTAATTTTTTGACACACCCCAATATCGTAATCTTGTGGTTTATTGCCGGAATAATTATCATCAGTAACAGCTCTAATTCTTCCCGCTAACAAAGGGTCGTCATTATTAAGACACACCCCAAATAGTATCATTTTTATATTTGGTGCCATCCTACGTTACTCTTTTTTTAAGTTCTTCATTTAATTTATTAAAGTCTCTTTCTATTGCATCTATTTGATGGGTTAGGTCAATTACCGTTTTTTTTGTTAACTCAAAACGTTCTTTTAAGAAGACCATCGTTTGAGTTAAGTCTTTATTGGGAACTGTATTATAATTCTCTATAATATTTTTTACTTTTTCTATATTCATAATTATACTATTAATCCGGTCCCTGTACCACTTTCGGTAACACCAGGACCAGATGAACTTTTTACTGTTTGTGGGTAGGTAACTATTTTTACTACACTATTTTCACTTCTTTCTTTCTCTACCCCTTTTATACTATTATATAACATTACTACAGACGCATTAGGTGAGCCATCAGCGTGGTCTGCTGTGTTAAAACCTGCTTCTTGTAAGTTTTCTAACACATTTTGAAATGCACGTGTATCACTAAATCCTGGTCTGCTAGCTGTTGCAAATAATAGTGGTTTAGGTATATTTACACCTCCAGGTGGGGGTGGTAATCGTAACAACTGCAATAAACTATTTAATATTGATTTACAATTAGATAAATCCTCCACCAACTGTAACGCTAACATTAATAAATTAAGTAGATTTTGTATAATAGCAAATTGTTTTAAGTATTTTTCTTTAATTATCTCTTGCATAATTTGAGCGATAAGTTGTAGAATAATTCTTTTTATTTCCTCATAAAGAATTTCCATCATTAATTTAAATAATCTTCTTACAATTTTTTTAATTAATCTAAAGAACTTTTTTACTAAATCCATTACATCACTATTGTCAAAGCTATTACCTTGAGATTTAAGAGCTATTGCAACTGGTAATAAAACTTTAGGGGTCAAGATAAGATTTATAAGTATTTTTGGAATTTCTTTAAGTATATTAGTGTCAAAGTCCACTTTTATGTTAGGCAATAAGAATGAAAGCTCATCGTCTCCCATACTTTCTATAGCTTTGTCGATAGATTGATTTATATTCATATCAATAATGCCATTATTATTTTCGGACAATATATTATTAATATCTTCATTTAGTTGGTCTATATTGATGCCCGTCTCTATATTATCACAACTAGCAAATCTAATTAACCCTTTAACTTTAAGACTAGTTTCGTCTTCTAAATTTAATAAGTCTTGTGGACCAAACTTAAAAAAATCTTCATCCTCACCCTCATAGGTGTCTGTCAAATGAGCAGTAGCAGACGTACTAATTTCTCCACCACTAGACCCATCTTCATCATCACCACACATACCTAATATCCTTTTTATAATTTCGGCAAACTTCCCATCTAACTCTATCTCTTTATCATTTCTTGCAATTTGAACGCTTAAACTCCCCATTAACACCTCAAAAATCATGGCTAAAAAATTATGTCTTTCAAAAAGTTTAATTGAGTCATAATAGTCTCTTAAAAATTCAGTTACTTTTCTGTCATTCTCAACTCCCCCACACTGGAAATCACTAATATTATTATCATTAAAAGTATTATCAACGCCTACGGGTCTTACAAGATAAGAATCAAGGCCATCAAATTCTATGGTGAATAATCTATTTCCACTAAAACCAAAATAGTCTTGTTGGAGGGTTGAGTTCTCCAGTCTAGAATATAATTCTTTGTTGGTGGAATAAGGAAAAGCTCCGGATATAACATCACCTTTTTCATACGTTGCTTTCCCAACATTAGACAGGGGACTATTTTTTAATAGACCAAACGGGTCTATACTTTTCACAGGTATCTTTAATATATTAGTGTCTGGAGTAGCTACCCCACCTCCAGACGTACAATTACCATTGTTAGTTCCATCAGCAGAGGGTATTACAAAATTTAAATCACAATTTAAAAATTGTACTAATTCTTCAAATACAATTTCTTTAACTTCAGGTTCATACTTTCCTAATTTTTTAACTACATTTTTTCTTATACGAGTTATACTTTCATTTCCACCACCTACTTTAATTAAATCTAAAAAGTATTCGATTAAATTATTACTTTTTTCATTTATAGAATCTATTGACCCCATTACATTTTTAAGAGCATTTTCTTTAGCTAAAGATTGTTTTGCTTTTATTACATTACTTAAATTTTGTAATTTAGATAACCCTTTCTTTTTCGCGTCTTTAGTATCTTGTATAAGATTATTTAGTGGCATTAGATTTTATAAGGTTTGTCGTTTTTTTTATCAGCTTGCCCAATCATTGTATTTAAAGCTTCTCTATCATCATCACTTAGAGTAAGGCTACTTGTTTCTCCCGCAAGTTGTTTTTGTAATAAATTAGTTTGGATTTTGGCTAATTGGATTTTCTTCTCTATCGCAGAATCTATTACTTTCTGTTGTTCTTTTATCACAGGGCCCAACAATTGTAAATCGTCAGGACCATGCATAAAACTTAACATTTTATTTTGGATTCTTATGGCGGTATTTCGTTGTTCTACACATTCATTATATATTTCTTGCATTAAAGCAAGAGTACTTTCTTTTTTAAATGTGATTTGTTTCTTTTTTGGTCTTGGCATAGTAAATTATTTTTATACCTATAAATATTTGAAACTAAAATTTACTTAATCTTTAAATTGATTTGTCAGACCTTTATAAATAACTTTATATTTTTTAAGTGAATTTCTAATTTCTTTAGTTGTTAGGTTAGTCATTTCTCTTAAGGAAAGTAAAATTAAATTTTTATTAAACTTATTACCTTCTCCATGTAAAAATATTTCATCATAGTTAGTGAATACCTCAATTAATGCAACCCCAATCTTTGTTTCATTTTCATTTAAGTTTGTAATTGACATAAATTCTTCTATTTCATCTATTAATGTATTCATAAATTTATAGATGTCTACCTCTTCAGTATCAATATAGTAGATTTGGTCTTCTCGTTCTTGTATAGATGTTGACATGTCTTCGTATGAGACTGTACGATTAGTGTGTTTTTGGTCTTTAATTATTTGACCCATTAGATAATTTTTACAAATTGTACCAAAATACGAATAAGCTTTTTTTCCTTTTTCGGGTTTAAATTTTTCAGCTTTTGTTATTAAGAAAGAAAGGGTGTCCGCGTGGATATCTCTGAACTCTAAACCTTTTCGGTATAATTTATATCTTCTTATTATACTATCAATCATTTTATTGATTGGAGCATATAAGTGTTTTCTATAGACATCATTTCTTTCATCCATGGTGGTAGCACTCAAGAAATTACATACTGCATGTTCTTGCTCCCGACCAAAGTAAAATGTTGTCTTAGTGGCCACTACCCTACACTTGGCTCATACTTTATACCTCTGTCGGTTGTGAAAAAATATTCTTTTTTTGCAGTATCAATCCAAAATTTAGCTTCATCTGGAACAATAACCTGAGTTTCATCATTTCTATAATTCCAGAAAAGAGAATCTTCTCTCATATTGACATGTTTATAACCTACTTTAGGGATAGTCATAATTTTTTTATCATTATATGTTGCTCTTAATAAAAATTCATAAACAAATGTTAATTTCATAGAAGGTTTAAAACCACCTATATCTTCGAAAGCAGATACTTTACAGGCCATTCCACTAGTTTGGAAATTTTGGTATTTTAGTAAACAACCGTTATCTAGATAACCCATTTTATCACTAAAATTCATAGCCCATACAGCTTCGTTTGTGAAGTTAAGGAATTCACCATTCTCATTCACATCAACTACAATAGATAAAAATGTCTCAACATCATCATATTTGGCCGAGTATTTTTTGAAATTGTCTACCCAGATATTGGAAAACTCATCATCTATTTCTAGGATGGTAAACCAGTCGGTGTCAATATTATCCACACCAAGATTAATTTGTGATGTAAATTGACTATCACCATCATTTTCTACAAGAGTTACCTCTAAATCCTCAAAATCATATTCATCTAAGAATGTTTTAACTTGTGGGGTATGTACTATACAAACATTATCTGGTAGTGTTTTCTGTGTTTTAATACTCGTTAAAGCCTTACCAAAATATTCTTCTAATTTTGGCGTCATTTCATTAATTGGTATAATTGTACTAATCGTATTCATTTTATTTTTCTTCTTTTTCTGTAAATTTATTCAAAGCGTTTTTTAAATCAGTTATTTTTTCTGTGTGTAGAGAGTCAAAGTATTCTATTAACATATCGCTTTGTGTTTTTGTGTCATACTTTTCTACTGCAGTATTCATCTTTTCGTATAATGTTTCTGGCAAACCATCCTCTAACCAAGTTTTAACAAAAGCGTTAATAACATCTACTAAAGAATTGAACTCATAAGTCCAAAATCCATTATCCTCTTCTATCCATTCAGGTTTAAGATTAGGTATCTTTCCTATTACTGGAAGACCTGATTTCATACACTCTAATGGAAAAGTACCAAATCCAGAAATATCATCTACCCATACAGCACCACACGCATCTTTCATGTTATTAGAAAAATCGTCAACTGACATTCCTCTCATATCTCTAAATGTTATCCATCTAAATTGTGGGTATTTAGTGTAGAAAGATTTAACAAGTTTCATAGTATCTCTAGGGTCTCTAGTATGAATTAACATAATAGGTGGTTGTAAAGATTCTTCATCTTTTGAGAATTTATCAGATATAGCGTTAGGTATAATTGAAATTTCCGCTCCTGGGAACATAGTTCTAATATAGTCTCCAGAAATTTTTGAGGTTGTTAAAACTCGAGTAAACCCATAGTTAACCCAACTTGCTCCTGGTTGTAACATCTCAAATATGTAATCATAAGATTGACAAAGAACTATCTTTGTACAAAACATATTACCTGTTTGTTCCATTACATGAGCGTACATTTCAGGAACAATTAGAAAATCTGCAGGCCCTACCTGTAGTTGATTACCCTCAATAGACGCGTGTGGTAATTTAGCATATTCTTCACCTAGCCAGTCACTCAATCCCATACTGTTGTCGTCACCTTCAAACTTATAGTTATCTTTTTCATGTAAAATGAAAGCGTTATATCCTGCATCCTTAAGAATTTTAACATATTCATAGATTACACTTACACTTGCTTTAGGAACACCTTGTGTGTCCTGTGTTAAAAAGTAAATTTTACTTTTTTTGTTTTTTACTAAGTCTAGAGAATCCTCTAGATTTTTAATTTTTTCTTGGTCGTTCATTTTTAATTTATTTCTTTTAAAATATTATTCTCAATAAGAGTATTAAATGCTAATTTAAAGTCGAATCCGGTCTTTTCTAAAGCTAAGTAACTAATACTACTATCCATTTCTTCACTATGACTTAACACAACATCTAACATTAGTCTAAGTATTTCATATTTAGGAGCATTAATTTCAAATTTATTATCTGCACTTTTTAATGTTACTAAGTTTAAAAAACCGTCTATATCTACAATCATTTTTGCTCCGTAACAATCCAATTGTAATTCCTTTAAACTATTATTAAATACTTTTTTATTTATTTTCATCTATAATTTTCGATAGTTCTTTTATGGATTTTATAGTAAAATCACTTTCTATATCTTTATTATACTTATTTTTAAATTTTATTGAAGTCTTATCGGTAGGTTTTTTAATTAACACATCATCTTCACAACTAACAAAAATATCTGTTTTATCCCAAATAGTATAAGATTTATTTATAGGATAGAATTCGACATTGTCTATTAAACATCCGTGTTTAGCTAGAAAAACTAGTGTAGCGGGTTTAGACTTCTCCACCTCTTCGGATACTAAGACAATTTTATATTCATCTCTATATTTTTTATAAAAATTATTTAATTCCATAAACGATATTCCTTCCTCCACCTCACCAGCATACCCAAAAAGTTGTAATGGACAATCTATATACATAAATTTAATTAATTCTTCCTCATCTTTAAAATCGAGATGTTTAACCAAGTCTAAATCAGGGAACTCACCCTCAAATTCCGATTCGTTATATTTGTTATTAAGACTTATTAATTTACTTAATACATCTCTTAATACCCCAGTAACACTAATAGAAATTCTTTTCATAGTTTAATATCCGTTTAATAATTGTAATAATTCTTCTATAGACTCATGTCTATGGCTATCAGTTAATACACATTTAAAGACATAATTAGAATTTTGTATTTTAGACATGTCATGTATGGCGGAATAGTTCTTATCCTTCAAATCAATTTGATAGGAATCTCCACAAAATATCATCTTAGAATCTTTACCTAATCTTCCAATAGCCATGGCTAATTGTCCCTTTGTTAAATTTTGAAATTCGTCTACAATCACAATTGCATTATCAAAAGTCCTTCCTCTAAAATGTGCTAATGACACCAACTCAATCTGCTCTGAGTTTTCCATCTTTTCTAATACGTTAGGTTTATTATAAACCTTTCTCATATTACTTCTAATTGGTACTAACCACGGTTCCATTTTTTCTCTTTCAGAACCTGGTAAAAATCCATTGTCTTCGGTGGAAATAGTAGGTCTTGTAATTATAATACTATTAAATTGTTTTTTAAAAAATTGGTCTAATGCAACTTGTACAGCAAGTAACGTTTTCCCGCTTCCCGCTCTCCCAACAATAAAGTTATAGGGACACTTTAATATTTCTGTTTTAGCTGCCTTTTGTTCTGGTGATAATGAGATTGAAAATCTAACACTACCTTTAGGTGGTGTTTTATCTAAATTAGTTCTTGCCATCATAATATAAAATTTTTCATTTCCTTGATTTGTTGTTCTAGTTCGGGCACATTTACCGATAGAGGATAGTTTGTAGATAAGGTTCTGTCACATTTAACATCAGTTTCTTTAGGGGTTACCGTTATACCTAATTCATAATGGTTACTCAAAGATTCAACCAACTCTTTTTTGGTGAACGAGGTGGGTGAAAATACGTGTCTGCACCCCAACCAGTATAGATTATTAGTTATAATTTCACTACAAATTTTAGCAAACTGTAAACAAGTAACTCCATTCCAATAATGATTAGTGTATCCAAATACATCATTTCCTTTTTCTGATTTAACCCACTCTACTAGAGAACGAGATGTGGTAATTTCTTCACCTATTATTGATGTTCTTATTAATGTGCAGTTTAATGGTTCTCCTAGAGATTTAGTTCTACCATAAACATCTGTTACATCATGTTCATCATCCTCAACATAATTTCCTTTTTTACCACTAAAAACACAGTCAGTTGTTGGGTGTATCATATTTATACCATATTGTTCACAACTGTCAGCTAATCTGTGTGGAAATAAAGAATTTACTATTAAAGCATTTTTAATACCTAATTCGTCCACTCTAGGCTTTATAGTTCCCATACAATTTATTATCACATCTCCTTCGGATACACCACTAAAGAATTGTGAAAAATGTACTCCACACATATCTGCAGCATCTATACCTGACCTACCAACATTAATAACATTGTAGTAATTAGAGAGATATTTTGATACATATCTGCCTAACATTCCTGAAGAACCTAAAACAAATATTCTCAACTTACCTATACTCTTCATCCCATATATTCCATTTAGCATAATCAAATCTTATATCATCACCTACACTTTCTTCTAGAGTAGAAGTCGAAAAGAAAATAATTTTTGTATTTTCTTCTAAACTTTTAAACCCATTAGCGTAGTTAGGAGGTATCCATAGAATTTTTGGCGATTTAGAACTTAACACAAATTTCTGAATTTCTTCAGTTTCTAAATTCACTGCCCCTATCAAGGCACTTCCTTGACAAACATAAACATATTTACCCTCTTTAACATGACCATGCCATGCTCGGATAAATCCACGCTTGTGGTTTTCTACTTGATAAAATCTTTTAACCCCATCAAAGGTAAAGTCATTTACAAAAGAAACCGAACCTCTATCGTCTACGGCGAGACCACCATTTAATAGTTTTGTTGTTGTTTCCATTTAAAAAGTTTTAGTTTTTCTTAATTCGGTCAAATAACCACCATTATGGTACACTAAGTCTTCCGGGTCTTTAATTCTTGACTCTTCAAACATTCTGACCATTCTTTCCACTTCATGCTCAACCGTGATTTGTGGTTGGTAATTGAAGGTATTTAGTGACTTAACGTTATCAACTCTATAGTTTCTAGCGTCCTGAAATGATATTTCAGTATAATTTATTTCTGTACCAGGTATAAGTTTAGCAACTCTTTCACCTAATTCTTTTATTACTACATTTTCTTTGGATAGAACATATATTCCGTCATATTCTTTTTCACAAGCTTCAGTAATGTATTCCGCTATATCTATGACAGCAATTATAGGTCGCCATTGTTCACCACCATTTATTGTTATTTTTCCATATTTTAATGCTCTCATTGTAAGAACATTAACAACTAAATCCATTCTTAATCTACTATAGGTGTCACCCAAACCAAATACGGTACCTAACCTAAAAATTGTGCCTCCTCTTTTTAAAACATATTTCTCTGACTTAAGTTTAGTACTTGCATAAGACGATAATGGATTAGTCTCACTACTTTCATCTAAAATTCCATCTTGAGCACCATATACTGAACATGTTGACATGAATACAATATGTTTGTCAATCGGAATACTTTTACAAGCATTTTTAATAGCTTCATAGTTTATTTCCTCTGTTAATTCTCGGTCTACACTACAAGCTGGGTCACCAACTAAAGCGGCCATTAGAACAACAACATCAAAGTCTTCAGACACTGTAGCTAATTTTAATGTATCACGTATATCACCATTTATAAATTTAATATCTTTTAAGTATCTATTTTCATATAATAGATTATCATATACGGTCACATCATGACCATTTCTAATTAATGTGTCCGTAGTTAATCCTCCGATATAACCTGAACCACCTACAACTAATATTTTTTTACTCATCACCATATTTTTTTACTTCCGGGTTAAAACCTGCATTTATATCCCCATCTTTATATCTTTTAAACATTGAGATTACCTTTTCATCAATGCATTTTTTTAACCTTGCTCTTTCTCTAACTAATTTTACATCTTCTACTGATGCCCATGATTTAAATTCATCGTCATTAGGTCTTAACATAACCTCATCTTTTAATTTATATAATTTAAAGTTTACTATTGAGAGTCGGTCTACTAATTCACCCATTGATAATAACTCCTCAAAAGAATTATCGAGAGTATAACTTCCGTCATAGGATTTTATAGTATTTAAAATACAATTTTCTATATTATTACTTATTTCCATTTTTTAAAATTTACCAGAGTTTCCAAAAATTATCAAGAGTTTCAATAACTCTATCTATGTGTTCTTCATTATTAACTTGGGAAACACCTAACATTAAGAAATTATGCATTATATTGTCCGCATTTTTATGGTCCCCAATACTTTCCCAGTATTTTTTATTCTTAACATAAGCTGGGTGTTTCATTAAATTACCACCAAACAGAAGTCTAGTCTCTACCTTATTTCTTGTTAGAAAATCCTGAAGATTTTTTCTTTTAAATTTTAGATTCTCAGGCAATAGAATAGGGAAAGCAAAAGGTGAAACTTCATCATCTATCTTCCAAGTTCTAATTCCATAATCTAGCGTTTGAAAGTAATCATATAACTTATTATAATTTTTTCTTCTAGCTTCGTCAAATTCAGGAATTCTGTCTAGTTGTTTAGTTAAAATAGCCGCTTGTAAATCTAACGGTTTTAAATTATAACCTAACCATTCATATTGGTAGTTAACGATATAATCATCTGGCACCTCACAATCCTTAGTTAATTTTGTTTTTGGACAAAATAGTTCAGGCCTTGATGCTCTCATACAACATTGAGGGTTTGCACAATACCTACCCCAATTACGCATGCCTCTCATAGTCATAAAAAAGTCATGGTCATTAGTTACTAATCCTCCACCTTCACCCATAGTTATGTGATGTGCTACATAGAAACTAAAAGAAGAAGCTTTACCGTACGATTGTATTGGGAGACCTTCATATTTTGTTCCATACGCGTCACAACAATCAAAAAATACATGACAATCATATTTTCTGGCTATATCTAAAATTTCTCTAATTTTACTTTTAAATCCCAATGTATGAGCAACAAAGACACCTTTAATTTTTTTATCTTTTTTAAGTGCATACTCTAATTTTTCAGGAGATAAATTTAAATCATCCAAATCAATATCAACAAAAACAGGAATTAATCTATTTGTTATTATTGGGTTTACAGTAGTTGGAAAACCACAGGATAAAGTTAAAATTTTATCACCGTCTTCAAAATATAATTCTTTAGCTGCGGACATTAATAAAAGATTAGCAGAGCTTCCAGCATTAGTTAATAAACCATGATTTCTGTCGGAAATTTCTGCTAACTTTCTTTCCGCTTCATTTGTAAATTTACCACCGGACCACCAATCGTTAAATATTGCTTCTAACATATATTCATATTCGTCCTCTCCAATCACAGGACCAGCATATCTAATTTTTTCAACTTGGTTTTTATTTTTTTCTGTCACCCATTGTCTAAATAACGACTTTATCGAGTGTTCTAAATCTTGTTTGTTCATCTATTCAAAAAATTTATCTAATTTATTAATTAATTTATATTCTTTATTAATAAGGGTTTCACATAATTCTGCTGCTTTCCTTCTTTCTTTAGTGGGATAATTAGAACTTTTAACTATGTCGTTATTCTTCATCCACAGTAACCATGTTGTAGTAAGGTCTTCTATTAAACTACTAAATTTCATTATCCTCTCTATACTCAACTCCGTAATCATCATCCATCATAGGAGCATTAATCATTTCTATTATTATCCACACACTACTTACTACTACATAAAGAATTATCCAATACCATATACTATTCATTATCTTCTTTATTTTTTAAATCATAAGTCTTTATTTTTTTTAATACTGTATTTGATTCTTTTCCTGTTACAACATTATTAACCTTATCATCAAGATAGTTAGCAATTATTCCTCTATTCTCATTTAAAATAATCATTTTATTATTAAGTGAAACATATTCTTCATCTTCTACACCATCGTGAAGCTTTTCACGAATTGAGAATATTTTTATATTTTCAATTACTAATTTATCTATTAAATCTCCAATACTTAACATTTATTTATAAAAGTTTTTAGGTCCTCCTTCCAATCGGTTAATTCTATTTTAGACTCTATTTTTTGAGTGGACATTAAAAATTTCCCATAGTTTTTAAAATCTCTTTTCATTTTTTTAATGTGTGTAATTTGGGATTTATGCCCTAATAATTGTTTTATATGTAACCCATATTCATAATGAGAAGTATACCCAGAATTACTAAGATTGTAAATGCCTTTCAAATCATTATTTTTTAACTCATATCTTATAACTTTTAAAACTTGTTGTACACTAGTGGGGTTAAATTTTACATCATCTAAGGTAATATCATTATTATCTATTACAAAATCAGTTAACTTACCTTGTTTAGAATTTGGGTTACCAAATAATTTTCCTACTCTAAAATTTATCCCATTAGGATTTAATTTCTCACCCAATAAATTTTGCATACAGTACTGATAATCAATTGTAGTTTTACTATTTTCATCACATAAACCGAAATCATCGTACACATAATATGATGAAAAATTTATTACTTTGGAGTTAGGATAAAATTTTATTATATCACTAACTATAGTTCCATTAGAATATAATGTTTCTTTTACATTTTTTTCACAATACTCTAGATTTGGTTTCCCTATACAATTTATTATATAATCATAAGAAATACCTGTATTATATATTTTTCTATCATTTAATAAAGGAATGGGGGTTAGTACATCTACTTGAAAGGTGTGGTGTAAATTCTCATAAAGATATTCTCCTAAATACCCTTGATGTCCTAGAATTAAGATTTTCATAGGTATTTTTTGGTATATAAAGGATGTGGGTCAATTTCTTTTTTAGTTCGGCTACACTGCCCGATATGGTTTGGTGGATGTACACCCTCCGACCAACCATTCCATGCAGAGTTCCATTTACTTTTAAAGTAGTTTTCATTGAATTTGTCATTCATTGGTAGTCGGTCTGGCAAGTCTACTTTTTGTCTTTCTTTAATATCCATATCTTTATGACTTTCATCCGTACTTTCCATAGAAGAGTTATGACTATACACATTAGGTGGGTATAACACACGTATTTTGACTCCGTGCTCAGACCCCCTTATCATAAAATCAGTATCAAAATGAGGGCCAATATTAAAGTGTTCATCAAACCAACCCATTCGTGGTATGGCTTTTTTATCTAAAGCAAAAACCGAATGATTTTCTAACATTACATATTCCATACCATCAGCAATTGCTGAAGCTAATTCACTAAACCATTGGTCTTTTAAGAACTCGATATCAGAACTAGCAAATATAACATACCGTGTGGAGGATAACATAATACCTAAATTCCACGCTTCAGCTAAACTACTTCTATAAGAAGCTTCACATACTCTAATTTTTCTTCCTTCTAAGGAATTTAAAAGGGTTCTTAGGGATTTAATTGTGTCTTCTGATGAATCGGCATCCACCAAGCAAAAGTTAACCCATTTAGGACATGTTTGATGTGCACTTAGTATTGAGCGTTCTAAGAGGTCATACCTATTCCTAAAGGACCATATAAGTGTACAATCGTTAACCATTTTATTCTTTTTTTAATAACTTACTCATACCTAACCAAATCAAAATAATTGGCCAGTATACTCTAATAATTTCCATTAAAGACACATTTAAAACTTTTAAATTATTAAGTAACAATAGTACCCCTACAATAATTAAAACTATTCCTATTCCTTTTTTCATAAACTTTATTTTTTTATCATATAATTTATAACTTCTTTAACTGATTCTACAAGTCCTACCTCCGCCTCAAAACCTAAAACTTCTTTAGCTTTGTTGGTGTTAGGGACTCTTTTTTGTACATCATATTTGTAACCAGTTTCACAGGTATAGTTAAATTCAGTATTGGGTTTTAATATTTTCCAGATTACTCTTGATAATTCTAAAACTGTAGTAGCTTCAGATGTTGAAATGTTGAAGTCATTATTTATAGCCTTATCGGATTCCATAGCCATTCTAATCCCTCGGGCTAAATCTTTTCCATTGGTATAGCATCTGACCTGGTCTCCACAACCTAAAATATGTAATGGTTCTTGTCCTTTTAAAATCTTATTAATTAAATCTGGTAAAACATGGGACATCATTAATTTTATATTACCACTAGTCACCTCATGTTCTGTAATTGAGTCTTCCTCCCCCACACCAACACAATTAAATGGACGTATTATGGTATAAGGTAATCCATATTGTTCATGAGCACCTTTTGCGAAATATTCTACCGCTAATTTTTGAAATCCGTAGGTAGATGATGGAGGAGGACATTTTGTTACTTCTTCCTCTGGAGTAGGGTACACAGTTGTTTCCTCAAATACCATAGAACTAGATAAAACTATAATCCTATCCAACCAACCATTTTTATGTCCTTTAATTGCTGCGTCAAATGTTTGTGCTAAAATTCTTTCGTTAGTCGCTAATAAGTCATAAGCAAATTTATGAAAATATGAAATACCACCAATCATTGCTGCACCCGCAATAATTTGGTTTGGTTTTTCTAAATCTACTATTCTATGAAATTCATTATCTAATACATCTATTTCATATAATTTAAAATTCTCATGTTTATCATGTGGTCGTTTTACATAACCATATTTAGAGTAGTTGTCTATTCCCACTACTGTATGTCCTTGTTTTAATAATTCATTACAAATGTAACTACCGATAAAACCTTGACTTCCTGTTAATAAAATTTTCATAATTCTTAAAGTCTCATGCCGTCAAAAACGGTCTTTTTAAATTTATCATTTTCACTTTCCATTGTTTCGAAAAGTTTTAAATCTAAGCCTAATTCTTTAACAAAAGAATCTAAAGCTTTAGTGTCTTTAGGGAGACACATGCCCGCATATCCTCTAAAGTTATCATTTACATCGAGGTATAAATCTTTAGTAGTACCTCTTTTTATAAAATTTTCTTTTATTTTTGTGTAATCTGCATCTACCGCTTTACAAATTTCATACATTTCATTTGCAAACACTACTTTTAGTGCATTTATTACGTTAGAATAATATTTTAATAATTCTGCTTCTGTTGGTTTGAGGTGGGCATAATTTTTAGGGTAGTTACCGTGACAACGTTTTATTACTTCATATACTGTTTGGGACTCAGTACCAATAGCAAGTAAATCATGATTTTCAGTAAAGTCCGCAATAGAACATCTTTCTCTTAGAAATTCAGGGACAAAACAAATATCCATCCCAGTTTCTTTTATCAGTGTTTCAGTTGTAGTAGGTTTAACCGTAGATTTAATAGCGATTATTCCTGCATACCCTAAATTATGTAAGTCACGTATTACTTCTTTTACTATAGAAGTATCACATCCACCATCTTCAGTAGATGGGGTCGGGACACAGACGTACACTACTGTGCACTCTAATAAATCCTCGATACTAGTCTTTAATATAATATCATGGCAAATTACTGTATGCCCTAATTTTTCAAAACCATATTTACATGCTCCTCCTATGATTCCTATTCCAATAATTCCTATTTTCATTTTTTTATTTTTTTATTTTATTTTATTTAAATACTACTTTAACAAACTCTGATTCTCCCCATACACCTGCACCTAACATAATTTGTCCGGCTGCCATTTCAGGAATACCATGTGTTGCCAATAGTTCACGGTAAACTTCCATAACACGCTCCTCAGTTACTTGAGTATCAGGGGATATGTGAACATCACCAGCTATGGGTGTATTATATTCTGGTACTAAACTAACCTCTCCATATTTGCTTAAAAACTCTAACCACCATTCTGTTGGTTTAACATTATGATGGTTAGTTTTATGCTTTTCTCTTGTTCTATTATATAAAGATAGAGGGGCTTCTGGATTTATATCCATAGTGGAATCCACACCCCCAGTATGTATAGAACATATATGTTCTTTTGAGATGTGTGACACATTATCATAGAAAGTTTTTATATCCTTTTCATGAATATGTTCGGTAATTTCAAAAGCAGTAGATATATCAAAATATTTCTCCAAATCCAATACTTTAAAATCAAAGTTAGTTATGTCACAAACAGCGTATTGACTCATTGGTATATCTAATGCAGATGGATTTACTAATCCATAGTTACAACCATCTATGCCATAACTTTCATAGCCTGCTTCGGTAAGCATTTTAACTAGATACCCTCTACTAGTACCAATATCAATATGTTTTTTACCTCTATAATCTTTATTTAATAAATCTATAGTATTTTTTACTTTACCTGGATTAGACATCGAATGCATCCCATTAAAATTATTGACGGCATATTCATTTAAAGCATCTTCAGTTGTAATGGTATTAATCAGATGCCCAAAAAAATATTTAAAGGGGTCCACCTTCCCATTAAATTTTAAATCAAACTTATTTTCTAAAATTTCTTTCATTTCTAATAATAATGATTTCCACCTAGAGGGCTATTTCCTTGGTCTGGGTCTAAGTTAGTTAATAATCTACAATGACTATTTACCCTAGTACCATCTTCTAAAAGGATAGGCAAAGCATTTTTCTTTGCGACAGAAGCTTTAAAATATTTTTTATCATGCTCACTCATTAAATAGGCCATCGTTAACCCTTGTTCAATCTGGATATTTTTTCCTTTAGTTTTATTATGACAATCTTTAAATAATTCTGTTTTTACAAATAGACCAGGGAACTCAAAGAACCAAGGATTTTTAAATTCTTCCATTCTACGGAAAACCCTGTATTCCTCATTTACTAGAATTGTGTTTTCTTCCATATGTTTTAAATCACCTATATTACCGGAAGCTGCATCATACTGAGTTCCTCCGAGAGTCATTGATAACATACCACACTCTCTTCCATTTATTCTATTTCTAAAAACATTTTTCACATCTTCATATTTAGGCATTTTTGCCATTACATCATCTTCGTTATAAAACATTAATTCGGTATCTATAAGTTTGAACGCTCGGTCCATACTTAATATTCTACTTTTGTGGGAATCAATTAAAACCTCCCAACCACTATCTTTAAAGTGTTTAATTAAATCTTCTTGAACTTTGTGGTCATTAATTTCGTCTATAGACACTATTTTTTTCTTAAAGGGAAATCCTTGAGAATCTAAATAGTCTATAGTATTTCTTAACCATATAAGTCTTTGTGGCGGGGATATCCCCATAATGTAAGCTGTAATTTCCATTTATATACTAGTAAAATTTTCTAATTCTTCATAACTTTCTACAATATTCATTGTAGGAAAAGCAATGATGTATTTATAACCATTTCCTTTTAATTTATCTATAATCATTTTAGAAAAATTCCATGCAAAAATGATAATGTAGGTTGGTTTTTCTTCATCACCATCTAAATGACTTTTATCTACTATAGGGACATGTGTTCCTGCAATAAATCTACCTGCACGTTCGGGAGACTCATCAACAATGTATTCTACAACATCTGGTGTAATTTCAGCTAAATTACAAATCATATTAGCTCTACCTGAAGCACCATACCCACAAATTTTATGTCCTTGGGATTTTAAATCTATTAATGTATTTTTAATTGTAGAAATATGATTTCTAACTTTATCACCAAAATCTTCTAGCCAACCAATAGAAGTAAGTCCCCAATTATCTTCATCCTCTAACCTATTACTTACATGTAAAGGATACTCTATCTTAGCATTTTCTATAATAACCCTGATACTCCCTGCATGTATTGGGATTTCTTCAAAGTCTATTATAGTCATATCAAATTGATTAAATAAATTATTTAAAGCATTTAATGAGTAATAATATAAATGTTCATGATAGATATTATCATATTGTAATTGTTCTATTAAATTTTTAATGTAGTGAACCTCAACCATAAATTTACCATTTGGTTTTAACGACTTCTTTACTCCTTTTACAATAGATTTAATATCGTCAATATGAGCAAAACAATTATTAGAAACAGCCAAGTCAAATGTAGACTCTAAACTATATTTTTCTACAGCTTCCTCATTAAAATAATCATTAATCACATTACATCCTTTATCTTTTGCTACTTTGGAAATATTGATTGCCGGTTCTATACCTAAACAGTCTATACCTAAATCTTGTAATGGTTTTAGAAGCACCCCATCATTGGAACCAATTTCTAGTACTCTGTTTGGATTAAATCTTACTTTAATCATTTCTGCTACATTTTTAAAGTGTCCACTTAGGCCGATAGAAGACATATATCTATAGTCCTTAAATAGAGCGTCTGCCTCTATAACACTATCAGTTTGTAATAAACTACATTCGTTACAAAATTGTACATTAAGATTAAATTTTCTATCGTTTAATAGTTCTGTTTGGGAAGGAAAGTCTCCTGCTAAAGGAACCATCCCATATTCCATTATTGATTTTAATTCTGTATTATCACATACAGCACATTTTTTTCTAACTTTATAAATTTTCATTTAAAATATTTTTTACCGCTTTTTTATTATTAAAATAATTTTTTATGTTTTCCGCTTTTAAATTACTCTTACCCCAACTTAAATAAGTTTTGGGAGAATAAACCTCTTTAAACTTAAGTTTATCTAAAATATTTACGTCTTCTCTTAGTTGGATAATTTGATTATTAGGGAAATCTTCATTCCATTTGGTTCTATAGTATTCCGAGTTTCTTATATTAGCAGGTCCCCAACTAGTGCCTGTATCTAAGTACTGTGTTTCTTTACTAACATATAACGCTAAATCATTCATAAAAAGTTTATTCATCCAATCAGTATCCTCGAATCCATTTACCACATATCCCTCATCAAAAAAACCTACTCTAGTGGTTAATTCTTTACTAAAACCAAAGATACCTAACAAATAAGTTGCTACACAAGAGTAACCCTCTTTCAATTTATTTTCAATCCTTAATACATCATTAGTTGTTACTCTAATTTTATCACATCCTATAATAACATATTCAGTATCAACTAGAGTAAGGGCTTGATTCCACATTTTAACTAACCCACTTTTTTCTTTATTATACACTACTTTAACTCTAGGAGAATTTATATAGGTGTCATCAGGATTATCACTATTATCATCTATTATTATAATAGGATAAGAACAACTATCTAAAAAAGTTTGGATGGCCTCATTTGCCATTTTAACTCTATTTCTACAAGGAAAAGTTATTGTAAAATCCATTATTGTATGTCTATACTTTCTCCTCTTACAAAATGGTAAGTTATACAATCTCTTACTAAGTAGTTTTCGTAACCTGCTGTTTGCATTCTATCGTGAATAATAACATCTCCAGTCACCCAATTTTCTAAATGTGGTAAGGGTCCATGGTCAACCCAATCCTGCTTAGTCATTAACCAAGAACAACCATCAGTTCTATCTATATTTCCTAAACTAGTTTGTAATTTTGTAGGACGATTCCAATACTTTAAACACTCTTCTATAGTTAAGGAGTTTTGTGAAACACCCAAATTTATTTTACTACAAAAGTCCTCGAAACCTGAGTAATTAAACTCTTCGAATGTCGCTCCTAAATCTAAAGCAAAATGTCTACTTATAGCCCCAATTTGCCTTAATCTAGTTGCGTTTTCTATAGTATTAGCTTGTAATATTACTTTAGTTTTTCCTAATTTTCTAAATTTTTCAGCTTCTTCGTATAAAGACACAAAACTATTTCTAGAGAATACTTGGTCTGACCCACCTCTAAAAACATATCCATCATCAGACACTTCATAACCCAAATTCCAACAAGCATATAAATTCTCTATAAATACATCGGTTGGTTCATCATAAATTTCTGTCCTTATGTTATTTTTTTCACAATATTGTAAAATAGAGTCCGTTATATGTTTAGGAATTTTTTCATTTCTATAAACAATAACAATTATTTCTTTCTCACACTCTAATTTATCAAATCCCGCATAAGATTTTATATTATTAATGTGCCCCATTAATAAATTTAAATCTTTTCCTATTATAGTATAATATGTAAATTTCATTAGTTAATTATTTTATTAATTGTGTTTATTATGAGATTAATCTCATCATCCGTAAGGCTTGGATTATTAGGTACGTAAAGACCGAACTCATCTATTACATCACAGTTTTTTAATTCTTTAATACCGAACTTCTCAGTGTAAAATGGTTGTTTACCCATAGTTCCACACACTAAAGGTCTAACCTCAATATCATTAGCTATTAAGGCTTCTATAATTTCAGTTCTTTTAGGGTGTATTATCGGATAACAAAAACTAGAAGTAAAGGTATTGTCCAGAGGGGCCGGTTTCCAGAAATCATTATTTATTCCTTTTTGGAATTTTTGAAAATTCTCTTCTCTTTTTTCACAAATATAATCAAGTTTTTCTAGTTGCCCTAAACCTATATAAGCTTGTAGGTCTGTAGCTCTTAGATTGAATCCTGGATGATAAAAAGTATATAGTGAATTAAAGTCGGTAATATTATTTTCTTTTCTAATTTGTTCTTGTTTTTCTTTATCCCAGTCCCTGTCCCAACCATGACTTCTAATACTTAAAAGTATGTCGTAGATTTCTTTATCATTTGTACACACCATCCCTCCCTCAATAGTTGAAATGTGGTGACCAAAATACATAGAATAAGAAGACATTAAACCAAAATTACCAATCTTAACACCATCAAATTCACTACCTAAAGACTCACAATTATCTTCCAGTAGTAGAACATCATATTTATTACAAAGCTTCTTAATTCTACCTAAATCAGGTGTAAAACCTAATATAGATACACATAAGAATACCGATGGAGACTCCTCTTTAAAAATACTCTCTAACTCATCCAAATTAACAGCTAAGTTATCTAACGACACATCACATAGTATGGGTTCAAAATCTAATTGTAGTGCAGGTGCCAGGTCAGTAGCCCAACATAATCCTGGTATTACGATTCTATTATTTTTTAATCTACCAGAACGGATTAATGCGTACAACATAAGTAAGTTAGCAGATGACCCAGAATTACAATATACAGAATATTTTGTTCCTAACCATTTAGACCATTTAGCTTCAAATTCCTTAGTTAAAGGTCCTTTGGTTAATCTAGGATAAGTTTTTAACCATTTTATTAAAGAATCAATATCTTTATTATCTATTGTATCGTTAGTTAAATAAATCATTTTTTTAGTTTATTTATAAAATTTATCAAGTCTCTCGCATACCCCTCCCATGTCATATTATTTACTTGAGCTCTTCTATTTAATAGTGGTTTTTGTATTTCATCAAAAATAGAGGATAGTTTATTTACATCATTAGCTGGGAAGATATAATCAGGTTCTAGTTCATATCCAGCAAATCCTACGTCAGCGGATATAACTGGTGTTCCGGTACTCAAAGCTTCTTGGAACGAGATGGGTCCCGCCGTCCATAATCCAGGAATTAAAAGATAGTCGATATCTTGATAAAATTCTGGATATACTGAATAATCAGCATCTGTGGTTAACTCCAACTCAATACTTTTTCTTTCCGCGATAGGAGTAAGAGCTTGCCATCCATCACCTAAGAATCTTAATTTAAAATTTTTAAAATCATAAGAAGATAACATAGACTCCATAAACTGTTGTCCATAACCAGGGTAACCTCCTCTGGATACTACACCTATTTTTATTTTTCTTAGTGGAAACATTTCTCTAGTTTCTCCAGGTGTTATTGTTTCTATTTTATCTCCTGGCCACCCAAGAGATTTTAACATATGAGTATACCTTTCATTCATGCTTACAATACCATTTAAATTATTAAATGAATTAGTAGACGCTAATAAATTATGTAACCACTGTTTGCTATTCCTATCAGCGTGAGTAAAATACGCAACATCTAATTTTGTTTTTTGTCCATGATAACAATTTTGTAAATCAGCATAATAATTGGCATCAGCATCTGGGTCAGCTTTGTCAGATATAGTCATAGTATAACCATCTATATTATCATTACATGCTTTAGCTGTTCTTTCAGAAATTTTCTGAAGAATCCAACCACTAGTAACTGTTACAATATTTATTCTCACTTTAAAAGATTTATGTCATTATCTACCATTATAGAAACTAATTCCTTAAAACTTGTTTTAGGTTTCCAGTCCAGTTCCAATTCAGCTTTTGCATAATCTCCTTTCAAATAATCAACCTCTGCTGGTCTCATAAATCTTGGGTCTTGTTTAACATAAGGTGTCCAATCATCGATACCAATATGTTTAAAAGCCGCGGTTAAAAAATCTCGTATAGAATAGGATTTACCTGTCGCTATAACATAATCTTCTGGTGTTTCTCGTTGCATCATTAACCACATAGCTTCTACATAATCAGGAGCATATCCCCAGTCACGTAATGAATCTAAATTTCCTAGAGTTATGTGGTCTGCTAGCCCTAATTTTATTCTTGCAACACCATCTGATATTTTTCGTGTTACAAATTCATGTCCTCTTCTTTCTGACTCATGATTAAAAAGTATTCCACTACAATTAAACATATCATAGGATTCTCTATAATTTTTTGTTATCCAATGACCATATAATTTTGCAACACCATATGGACTTCTAGGGTAAAACGGAGTTTCTTCATTAGCTGGATTTTCCGACATACGACCAAACATTTCAGAACTACTTGCTTGGTAGAATTTTACAGGTTTACCGTACATTCTAATTGCCTCCAACATTCTTAATACCCCTAATCCTGTAACTTCACTTGTTTGTTCAGGGGTATTCCAACTTTCCGCAACAAATGATTGTGCCGCCAAATTATATATCTCGTCAGGTTGAGATTCGTTTAAGCATCTTAATAATGAGTTTTGGTCCGAAAGGTCACCCATTAAAAAATTAACTTTATCTAATAAATGAGATATGTTTCTAGTGTTTTTAGTTGAAGCTCTACGCTCCACACCAAAAACTTCATAACCTTTTTCTAATAAGAAGTCTGCTAAATGACTTCCGTCCATTCCACTAATTCCTGTTACTAAAGCTCTTTTTTTAGTCATTTTTTTGTTTTTTTTCTTCATAAATTTCTATTATTTTCTTTTTTTCTCTAGGGTCTACAATATCTGTCTTATCAAACCAAGAAGGAAGTATGCCATCCTCTAAAGGTGCAACATCTAAAGTTTTTTCATCCAACAATCTATCTAAATCCCATCCTTTTTGTCCAAACCCTTTATAAACATCGTATTTTTCCATTATTTGACTATCTGTCGCAAATCCTCTATGTATCACATTAAAACCAGAATTTGCAACTCTTCTGAATGTTAATGGGTATTGTGGTTTATGTAAACCAGCACTTTGGTCAAATAAAAGTCTTCCATTGTTTCTCCATAATGGACACCAGTGACCATGTAAGCCATGATATCCTTCATCTAGACGAAAATGAATGTCACTTCTCCATAAATTAAAATGACCAAACATAAACGCTTCTATTCCTTGTTGCATTCCCGCATCACATAACCCCCTCAAATTTCTACCATTGTCTTCTAATAGTCTGCCATCTAACAATAAGTCTCCGTCTAACCATAGAATCCAATCTACATCAGGATGCTCCATTAATAATTTATTCATTAATTCTTGTTTACAAATTAACTCCTCTTTAAATCTATTAGTTGGAGATTCTATAACGACAGTATTGTCAAATTTTTTATAATATTCTTTACTCCCATCATCGGAGTTTTGGTCAAATATATATCTATAATCACATGATTCAGTACATTTAAACCAATTATCTAAATTACCTTTTGATAATTCATTTCTTAATTGTGTAAAAGCTATTATTTTCATTTTATTTTTTATTTAATTATAATAAACTAAATCATCTTTTAAATGTTTAGTTAGTAATTTTCCAATGTGTTTCTTTTAATGTAACTTCATTGAAAAGTTTTTTGTTTTTATCTAGTAATTCTTGAGTATTAGTTACTCCATCCCAGTTGAATTCACTATAGTGGTGTTGATGAACAACAAATGGGTCATCTATAATATTAATTCTTAAACCCTTTCTTTTAATTCTTAATAATATTTCATTATCATCAAAAGCAATTCCTTTAGCATATCTTTCATCAAACCCTCCCATTTCTTGAATATGGCTAGTGGGGATAACTGAACAAAAGTGGTAGGCGACGGGTCTAAATCTTGTATGGTTATACCAACCATCACAACCGTCACACTCTACCGGTCCTTGTTTAATCGGAGTCAAACACAAGTTAATTTTTTCTAACCATTTGTATGAATCAAAATTTATAGTTCCGAATCTTTCTGTTACATCTTCAGTTAGTGAGTAACACCCAAAAGAAAAATAATCGTCATCTTTAATGTTTTCTATCGCTGTACTAACTAGGTCGCCAACGTGTAAACATTCTGGATTCTGTAACATGGTTAATTTACCTGTAGCCGCTCTAATTCCAATATTAAAAGGTACTGAAGGATTGTAATACCACTTATCTTCGGGATTAAGTCTGATGACTTTAAAATCAAAATTAAAAGTACCAATCAAATCCTCTACTCTCTCTTCTTCTCTTGAACCGTCATCAACAACTATAAGTTCGATATCCTTAGCATACTTAGAATTATTTATTGTTTTTAAAGTTCTAATAAATAATTCCTTTCTGTTATAGTATGCTGTTACTATGGATAATTTTTTCATTAAAGTGAATTTTTTAATATTTCTATTACTTTAGTAGAGGTCATTCCGTTACCTAACCAACAACTATCCATTTCTTCTTTTGAAAATTTTAACCATTTTAAAGAATCGTACCAGTCCTCATTATAGTCTTCTTCCATATTAATCATCATAGAACAATTACATTCTATAGATTCGGGTCTTTCTGTATATTCTCTTGGTACTAAAACAGGAGTACCTATGAGAGCAGGTTCTTCTTGAGCTGTTCCAGAATCAGATATAATGAATTTAGAATTATAAACTGCTTTCATATAATTTTTATAGGACATCAAAGGAATCACTTCTATATTACCTAAATCTATATTGTATTCTTTTATTTTACTACTAGTTCTACCAAATTCTAACATTTTAACAGGTAATTTATAAACAGCACTTATCCATTGAGTGAACTCTATTATATTTTTTAATCTGTGTTGGTAATTAAAGTTTTCCGGACGATGGATGTCTAAAATTATTTGATTATTAGATGGTTGTTGAGAAAATTCTTTATTATTTTTAATTAGTTTTTTTGCTACCTCTACAATTGTATTACCTACTATATGGACGCCTTCTATTATATTCTCTTTTTCTAATTTTTCTTTATAGTTTTCATGATACACAAACAATAAATCACTACAAGTATCACACACCATTCTATTTATTTCCTCTAACATTCTCTTATCACCTGACCTCATACCTGCTTCTATATGACCAATCTTATATCCTTCTTTTTTAAGAGCTACCGCAGATACTACTGAGTTAGAGTCACCTAAAAATAATACGATGGACGGGTCAATTTTATTCTCTCTAAATAATTCAATAAGACTAACCGAAAGGTCGGCGGTTTGGTGAAAATGCTCTTTCCCAGGACCACCAATAGATAAATTATAGTCTGGTTTTCTTATTTTTAATTCATCAAAAAATACACCAGATAATAAATCATCATAATGTTGTCCGGTATGTATTAAAATATGATTAAATTCTGTGTCTAATTTCTTAAAAATCTCAGACATTCTAATAAAGTCGGGCCTAATCCCTGTTACAGTTACTATTGTTTTCATAATTTTAATTTAAATTTATCTTCTACTTTTACGATATCATAAAATTTATCGGGTGCTCCCCCCATTAATGCTTGTTTGCCATACTCCCAATTATTAAAGTAATTCACAATTTTATCTATGCTTTGGAAGTTAGGACTAGCGGATGAATTAGTTAATTTAATTTTTATATTTTTTCTTACGTAGCTAAGGTGGTGCATTTCTATTTCTTCTCTAGTGAATATTTTACAATTACCTGGATTCATTCTTCGTGTTGGGTCTACTAATACAGGAAATGGATGACCAGCCACAAAAGTTTTTCCTGGTCCTATTTTATATATTAAAGACACATAATAATCTTCCATGGGCTCTAATCTATATTGAGAGTCTTTATAGTAAGTAATTAATTGACAGGCTGCAGAATCATAATCTCCATCCTCTATAGTTTTACACATGAATAGAAATTGTTTTTTATCATAATATTCATCCGTATCCATAGACATATGATGTGTACATTTAGCTCCTTCAGATAAAAAGACACCTATGTTTCGTTTCATTATTTCATTAAAGTGGCCCCCTTGTGTTGGTTTTGGTTTGTATTCGAATAGTTCGTCCACTAATCCTTTTTCTTTTAAAGACTCAAGAAATGGAACTAGGCTTGGGTCACAGTCATTACCAAAATTAGATTTCTGCTGATATACGACGGAGATAAAGTCTACATGTTCTCTAATACATTCTATCGACCCTTCTAATAACTCTTCACCATCAAATACATTATATGATATTCCTAATTTCATTATTGTGTTATTTTTATATAATTTATGATTTTTTTATTATTATCATTAATAAATTTCATTAAGGTATTAAAATCTTCAGGTTTAATGGCACCTTCTGATTTTCTAGTTCTACTCTCAAAATGATATGCCGCTGCGTTACCCGCAAACATATTTTTTTTACCTCTCATAATACATTCCATATTTAACTCAACATCCTCAAGACAGTCCATATAAGACTCATTAAACATTCCTATGTCCTTGAATAAGGTTTTCTTAATTAATAAGAAAGCCCCTGTATTACCCAAGGTATCGATAAGATTATTTGTAGGGTAGTTATATGAAGACCTAAACCCATTATGTGATAAGCCTATTTGCATTTGACCACTTTTTTGTGGTTGTCCAAATAACATTATGCCTGCATGTTGAACCGTGTTATCGTCAAAGTATAAACGTGCACCCACCGTCCCACAAGATTTTTTATTTTTTAGATATAGACTTACCATTTCAGTAATAGCATCATTAATTAATTCTATATCATTATTACAAAATAATAATAATTCAGTATCTTCATCACAATAATCTCTTACAACATCATTATTAGTGGTAGCAAAATGATAAAACTCAAACTCTATAAGGTTGATGTCATGTTTTTTACAATACTCTTTTATTTGAATCAGAATTTCTTTTTCACTACCTGTATCCGCAACTGTTATTTTATAGTTAGGGTATGTAGATATAGATTTAATAGAATCTATACACCCCTTTAATAATTTAAAATTATTTTTATTTGGTATTATTATTTCTACTTTAGGCGTTTCTTTAAAAGACTTTTTAACCTTATTAAATTTTATATCTGGTTTTATATGAGTCGGAAGGATAGGTTTGTTAGTATTAGAATCCATAGAGAATTTTTCTACAAACTTTTTTCTATTTTCTTCCCACTCATCATTGGTCATTCCGATTGATTTGTGTGTAATTTTAACATCAAAAATTACACCTAATTTTACACCTAATAGGTGATTAGAAAAGGAGAAATCTACATCATAGAAGTGAAAACCTTCTATTTTTTCATCAAAATTACTTAAAATTCTTTTTCGGTGACAAGAAAAAAATACACCATCTAAACAGCATACTTGTAAAATTTGTTTAGGAAAAACAGTACTATAAGAATTAACCCAAGTTTTTCCATTGTGCGTATGACTTACTCTACCTACCATTTTAGAAGTATCTTGCCACCATCTACCAGTTGCTTCTAGATGAGTAGTACCAGCAACACCAAGAATACCATAATCTGATTTATTATATCTTTCTACTAATTTTTTACCCCACCCATTATTATTAAATGCTATATCATCATGAGCAAGAACAATTATATCATTTTTTGCTTGTTTTAAAGCCTTATTATATATTTTAGTTAACGACACTCCGTCGGGATTCTCAAAAGGCAGAATTTCTACATTTTTAACACCACATGTTTTTTTAACGTGTTCTATATATGAATTTTTAATTCTACGTGTACTAAATGCTACTGTTAGACTCATATTTCTTTTTATAAAATTTAATTGTTTTTATTAATTCATCTTTAAAAGATGTTTTAGGTTTCCATCTTAATTTATTTTTTAGTTTATCTGGGTTAATAGCGTATCTTAAGTCATGCCCGGGCCTATCTTCTACAAATGAAATTAGCCTAGTCGAATCAATAGATTCGTCACCCACCAAAGAATCATAATTTCTACATATCAACTGTATTAATTCCATATTAGACAGTTCATTGTGTGTACCTATGTTATATTTTTCACCAGATTTTCCATTATGAAATATTAAATCTAAAGCATCTACATGGTCTGAAACTGATAACCAGTCTCTTACATTCACACCTTCCCCATAAACAGGTATAGGTCTTTTATTGACCAAACAACGAATTATTGTTGGTATGAATTTTTCATTATTTTGGTGTGTACCAAAATTATTAGAACAATTTGTGATAACACAATTTAAATTAAATGTCTTATGGTAAGAAAGAGTAAGTAGGTCTGCAGACGCTTTAGAGGCAGCGTAAGGGGAATTAGGGTTATAACACGTAAATTCATAAAAATGAGACTTTTCGTCTAACGCTAAACTACCATAAACCTCATCCGTAGAAACATTTAATAATCTACAATTATATTTAAGTGAAAGACTCAATAGATTAGTAGTTCCTAATATATTAGTTGTTATAAAAATATCGGGATTCTCTATAGAATTATCAACATGGGTTTCCGCAGCTAAATGAAAAACACCATCAAAAGAATGCAACTCAAATAACTTGTCTAATATTCTCATCTCATTAATGTCATATTTATGAAAAGTTATCCGGTCCATAACATCTTGTAGATTACTTAAATCACCCGCGTAAGTTAAATTATCTAACACATGAATATTATAATGTGGATATTTCTCCACTAAAAATTTTACTAGGTGACTACCTATAAAACCAGCACCACCAGTTATTAATATTGTTCTTGTTTGCATCATCTGTTATTTTATACCCGTACTACCAAACGCCCCATCTTCTCTATCAGAAGGGCCTAAAGTATCTACCTTGGACATTAAAGACCAATCTTTATGTAGTATAGGACAAACAACACCCTGAGCTACTCTATCTCCATCATTAATAGTAAAAGGTTCATCACCTAAATTTATTAAAATAATTTTTACTTCACCTCTATAGTTACTATCTACAGTTCCTGGAGTATTCAATACCGTAACTCCTTTTTTTATAGCTAAACCACTTTTAGGTCGGACCTGAAGTTCATATCCTAAAGGAATTTCAAAATACAGTCCTGTTGGTACTAATTTTCTTTTACCAGGATGAATAACCATAATATCGTTTGGCATTGATGCTCTAAAATCAAATCCACTGTCACCTTTATAAATGTATGTAGGGTCTTCATTATTACTTTTATTTATAAATTTGATGTCTACTTTATCGTGGTCGTCCTTAAACGCATCTGAAACATCCATATTATTCAAGTCTGCAATACTTACACCTAAAGTATCTTCCATTCTTTTTTGCATTTCTTGTGGTGTAGGCATCTCTTCTTTATTTAAAGACTTTAAAGTTGCAGCTACTGTACGCAACTCTTTTAGTTTTTTTACTATTTCTTTCATTATTTATTTATTTATTTTTTTTACAAAATTTATTAAAGACTTAACGTCTTCTTCACAATACTTTTTAATCTTTTCTAAATCTCTTTTATCATAATAAAAAGAGTGCAGGTTTGCTCCATTTACTTCATTATCCTTAGGGTTTGGAATTCCTAAAGATGCACACACTAATTCTAAAGAAGATAACCCTCTATATGAATTAAAATTCCATACTTCTTTGGTGTCAAGAACCCTAGACTCCCAAGGTTTTATTTTATAGTTAGGTATAATGCTCGGAACAGCAATATTATTTATTACCATTCTTTTTCCAATATATGGTAGGTCAAAGTTTTTTATATTATGCCCACAAATAAGAAATCCTAAATTATCTACTCTATTTAAAAGACTACTACACTTAGTTAATATTTCTTTTTCATTCCCAGTAAAACTATCTAATTTAGTCTCTCCACTGTCCAATACAAAACCAACAGAGACACAAACTATTTTTCCAAATTCTGCTAGAAGACCAGCACGTTTACTAAACACATCATTACTTGATAATTCAGAATCTTCAGGGTATTGTCTTTTAAAATACTCATAACCACTATCTTCCCAGACTTTATATAGTTGTTTGTCTTCACTATATAAATCATCTAGGTCTTGGTAAGCCCCTACCGTTTCTATATCTAGAAATAATAATTTGTTTATATTATCAATCATTGTTTATAATAATTTGGTGTTAGTTCTGGGTGTAAAATATCTTCATAAGGTGCTTTAACCACCGATATGATTTCTGAATCTCTAGTGTCTTCAGATAGATAATGTGCAAGTCTTTTATTTGCTTCAAAAACAGATTCAGACTCTACAACATATTTAAATTTTTTAACTTTTGGGACACCGTTATTGTCGATGACTCCAGTTTCAAATGCTACGATTGCTTGATAGTACATATTTTTATCCTTTAAAATTTTCTGATTTATGTGTTCCATCACACATTGGTTGGGATTTACTTTTCCCACATCTACATAATGCATAATTTTCACTTACTACTACTTTTTCACCACCTTTTGTTACTGTAGTGTTTCCTTTGACCAAGATTGGTCCATTTTCCATAATGTTAATTTCTACTGCCATTTTTTAATTTTTTAATCTAGTAAGACCATATAGGCCTCGTTATTATTTTCTCTGAACCACTTTAAACCTTTTCTTAGGTCCTCATCTTTTGACATCAATCCCATTTCTAAAACTATTTGTGCACCCATAATAAAATCGTACATTGATAGTTCTTCAGCGGTTAATTCATACTCTTTTCCGGAAAACCTATTTGTTACGGTGTCTCCTTTTTCATATAGTTCACCATCGAACCATTCTGGTAATTTACTCATATTATGCTTTTTTTATTAATTCCCGATAAATTTCTGCTCTTCTTTCTGTTACCCGGTCTATGTGGTATTTTTGTACATCTTCATATAATCTTTCACCAAGATGCTCAATTAAAGAAGGATTTTCTATTAATCTTTTAATATGTTTAAACCATAATTTATGGTTCTTAGATTCTGGAACTAATAAAGAATTTCCTTTTGTATTAAACGTCCCTCCTCTTTCATACGCATTAACACAATCTATTTGATAGGGTCCGAAGTCTTGTGCAATTAAAGCTTTTTTATGAAACCCAGCTTCTATCACTTTTAATTGTGATTTTACTTTATTAAACATATGGTGTTTCAGAGGAGCCAAACTAATATCAAACTTATTGTAATTGGTCGCATAGGTGGTAATTGGTTTGGTCCATACTCTTCTATAAGGGGTATCAGTTAAAGAATACTCTTCCCCGAATTTAAATTTTAGGTATACTTCTTTTTGTTTTTTATCTAACCACTTATGGTTATCAGTAAATAATTGTTCGTATTTCCACCAAACTGATTCTTTAGGTGTAATGTCTCTAGTTTTTTGTTGTCCTGTCTTTTCATCAATTACAGTAACATTTCCTCTAGTGTCAAACCCACATAAAACAAACTGGGCTTTATCTTTGTAAGGAGTTAGTTTTTGTGACACACCACTTAAAATTTCTAAATCTGCCATATGAGATGACCCACCTAACCACCCAATCCTAATTCTATCATTAGGTTCTGGATTATGTTTAAATTGTTTTTCTGTGGGGTCAATTGCATTTTCTAATACAAACACACTTTTACAATAAGCTTTTATTTCTTGTGCAAATATTGGTGTGGTAGTGATTACATGCTGAGCTCTTTTTAAATTTTCCACTATTAGTTTATCCATATTTTTCCCTTTAACTAACATATAAGCAGGATGTTCACGATTAGGTAACCAGTAATCGTCTACATCCATTACCGCTGGAACACCTAACTTATTTATCTTTTCAGATAATTTCTGTGCTAACATATAATCAGGGTGTAAACTTCTATGGTAGTGTATTAAGTCGTATTGTTTTACCCAGGCATCATTATCAAGTTTGGGTTCATAATCTACATCAACCCAAAATTCTTCAGGGTATAATTTTTGTAAACATAGATGTGGGTCAACGGACCGGAATTTAGAAACACCTGTTCTATCACTAGGTATTACCAATATTTTGTATTTAGCCATAAGATTAATTTTTCTGTTATGGAAAAAGTACAAAGAATAAAGAGATTTGTCAATTAAAAAAGGAGAGACAATCCCTCCTTTTTTCAACGGTTATGTTATATTTTTATTTCTTTTTAACTGTTTTTACACTTTTAATATTGCCTATAAAAATTTTGTTACCTACCCTTAATTGTAAGTTTTCTTTAATATTGGTTTTTTCTATTAGTAAATCATTTTCTGAAACAACTTCTTTGACACATTCTTTTATTACTTCTTTAAGAGAATTATAATCTAGATTAGATGAAAAATTTTCATTAATAGCGGGAATAGGAGAAGATTTGGCTTTTTTACTTATCGTTTTTCTTTTACTGTTTGGTGGTGGTGGAGGTGGCGTTACATTATTATTAGATGTAGACCTCATTTGGTCCACACTAAATTCATTAGACTTCATTTTTTCACTAACTTTAGTTATAAAATCATCATTTAACAATGCTCCATTAGCAGACGCAGGGTCTTGTATTGGATTTTCAATCATTAATTTCTTTATTTCAGGTGGAAGATTAGAACTTTTAATTCTTTCTTCATTTAGTCCTGAGTGTGGTTTCATATTCAATGGTTTTGGTATGGGAGCGGTTGGTGGTGGAGCGGATTCACTAATATTATCCGGAATATTATAAGTTGCTTGAGGGGTTTTAAATTCTTTTACTGGATTATTAACTATTCTTTCTTGTGTTGGAGCACCAGTTTTATTAGAAGAAACATTTAGTTTATCATGTTTCATAAAACGCTTTGCGTTAAGTAAAGATTGTTGTAATTTATTATTATCCATATTTTAAAATTTTGCTATACACCATACTTGGTTCATGCTTTTATCACCATTTGGGTTAAAGTTAGGTCTAACTTCATTAAAAGTATCTAGTGTTTGGTCAAAATTTCTTATTCTATCTAATCTAAAAAATCTCCAACCAGGAATTCGTTGGGGTGTGTCAGACGCCCCTTCTCTTTGCCATGCACGTAAAACCGGATTATTTCTCTTAGTGGTTCCCGCAGCAACAGGTTCGATGGTTCTCCATCCCGGGTCTAAAGTGGTGTCTCCTTCATAATAAATACTAGTTACAAATCTCCCATCGATAGCTTTGCAAGCGTCATCTCGATTAGCAACTTCTAATAGTAAGGTTTTTAAAGTAGTTTGTAATTTCACCACACTTCAATTTTATTAAGGAGTAAGACCTACAGAATTTGTATTGTCGTCGGAAACACTAATATACTGTTCTTTATAATTAAAAGTATTGGTTTTAATTAAGTCTTTTCTAGTAAAGTTATCAGTTTTAGTTCCAGTTTCTTGGTCGTGTACACCCAAAAAGTTGGAGTTACCTCTTCCTTTCTCGTCACCATCAGCCATAGCATTAGGGTGTTGTGGCCCATACACGTCTTTGTCTGGAGCATATGTATTTCTTGGAAAAAGTTTATCTCTTTCCGCTTGAGCGATATCTGTCATTCTTTGACCTGCTTGTTCTTGTTGTGCCATTTCTTTTTATTTTATAAATAGTTTATGATATGTTTTATTTTATCTATTTGTTCTCTTAAATCCACATTAGGATTTGGTACTTCTTCTTTAGTTGGGTTAAAATTTGTTTTTTCATGTTCCTTATAATGTGTATTTGATAACCCACCTCTCATTTTATTTTTTTTTGTTGCGGAGGCCCCACTTCGTGTTTGGTCTTCCATTTTCTGAAATATCTTTTTTCCATACTTCCCTCCAGTTAAATGATACGGCCAAGTTCCCACTTCCTCATTTCTAAAAAAGTTATTTATTTTTTTTAAAAGCTCTAAACTTATAGTAGGTTCTTTTACAATATTAAGGGCTCTTTGGTATCCTTCCGTTGTTTTAGGACCATTAAATTTATTAACCGCTACTTTAATTTTTTTTACACATTTAGTAGGGACCTTAAAATTTTTACCTTTGAGGTTTAAATCTGGCATTACTCTAGATTTTTAACGTAATCTAATGGGTCAATCCCTTCTGCTGCACATGCCTCTATAAATTTCTTACCCATCCTATTCAGGACCGGATTATTACCATATAAGTCCATCTCCCCACTATTTGTTTGGAAGTCATTACTTTTACTAGTCTTATCTAAAATAACCTCAATAACATCTCGCATCTTTTTTCTCGCACTATCTTTAATAAGAAATTCCTCTGCTTCTGGATTTTCTAAATCTTTTCCATAATCTACAGTCGCTTTCATTTTTGCTTTATCGTCTGAATATCCCCTATCTTTTAAATCATCTACTACCTCATCCGCGGTCATTAAATCAAAGTCCTCTACCTCACCAACAGCAGGACCAACATAAGCCTCACCCCAATATCGTTTATAATAATAACCAAATCCATTACCTTTTTGAGCGCCGGTTTTAACTACATCGTCAGTAGTACTTTTGCTTATCTTATTAGTTTTATTTATACCTAATGGTACTTTAGAACTTAATAAAGAACCATCGAAGTCCACTAATTCATCCAATTCCCCCTCTTCTGGGGTTCTTTGAATTTCTTCCCATTGTTCATGAGTTTGGTCTGGATGAGCCGCATCACATCCCCCTTTATGTTTTAACTTTTTCATCTTTTCGTTTTATTATAAATATTATTCATATACATAAATATTTATAAACTATGGGACCACAGAATTTAAATAATTATTATTTCAATAGATTGGACGCAAAAATAAATTATAGTTCTTATTATGATTTTTTCTTAGCGGCTGATGAAAGAGACTTCAATCAGGAAGTAGTTTACTCAAATGACATTATAGGAGTATATGGAAAAACCATTTATACTTCAACCGGGGGTAGCTTTGCTTCGGATAAATTAACTATCTGGTTAGATTTAAATAGTACAGGTAGTACCTACCAACCAACATTAGATTGTAATGATTATATACCGAACAATACTGTACTGAGTAGGAGTTATTGGGATAAGGCTAGACCCAATCAACATGATGTAGATTGTAGATGTATCAAGTGTGAAACTTCAGGTTTTGCACCTGAAGGTTCTTTTGTGGAATCTATATGTGACATAGGGTTAACTGGTATAGATAATGGTTTGACATATTATATGAGTGGTAACACAACAATACCAGATTTATGTTTAACCGGATTTACCAGTTTAAGTGCTATGACTGTTAGTGTGACTGCTACTACTGGATTCAATTGTTTGTTTAATCCTATAGCCTGGTCTCCAGGCACACCAGGAATCATTTCAGGTGAACCAGCAGGAACTTTTAGATATGCATGTACTGGAAGCACTAACCCTACTATAACAGGAATGACCTCAGCAAGTACAAATAATCTAGGGGTTATAAATGCTACATTAAAAGACAATTATATAGGTTGTTGTTTCTTTACAGCGGGTACTGCTTATAATGTAACTGTAACCGACGCAACACTAACTCCTCAGTTTGGGGTGGGAGTTTTTACCGCGAATACCAGGATAAATTTAGGTTATGCTTCGGCTCCGTGTAAATTAGAAACTTTAAAATTATGGGAAAGTATGCCTGAGAAATATAAGCATGACCCATTTCACTATGATAGAAGATTTAAAGCGCATGCGGTAACAGGATACACCGATAATCCTTATAACTATAATATAGTTAGTGTAAGTGGTACTTCCGAAGGATATTACCAACAGTTATATGGTGGTTTTTATCAAGGATTTTTTAAATTAGACGGTTATCCGTATGAAGTATCTCCTCCGAGAGCAGAGTGTGGTTGGACCGTAGAATGTTTATTAAAAATAAGAACCGGGTCGACCATTTGTACCTCGTATAATAATACACTAAACGAAAGATACCCCAATAACAAAGGATTTTTCTGGTATATAGGAACTAGAGCAGAAAATAAATACCATAATGTATATTCCGGAGAATGTGGTTTAACCACTTGTGCACAACAAGATTTTAGTTGTACTGGGACTCCTGTCTACTTAACTGCTTCCGCGACTACAGTAGTAAGGGACCAATGTGGTTTTGCTGTAAAACATTTAAGTGCAACAACATATGATTCCGGAGTTGATGTTTGGAGTAACTCTTTAGGGTTAAGATTAACTGACGATTATAGAATTGGTTATCGAGCCATATACTACACTGGAAATTGTATAACTAGTGGTACATGTATTACCGGACTAACATATAGTAGTGGGTTTACCATAACGGAAAAATATTCGGATAACATTATATGCCAGCTAACAGGTGGAACCCAATCTGAGCCATGGATTTTAGTTTCTGCTAGATTTAGAAGAAATATTTGTTATGATAATGAATGTGATTTATTAAATGAAGGTGGGGTAAATGATTTACTAGAACCTATAGTTCCAGATTCAATCAATTATATCGATACTAGTGTACCTGATTATGGAGAATTATTCCCAACACCAATAAAAAAAGAAATTATCTTCACTAAAAGATGGACAGACGATAGATGGCTAAGAACAGGTACCTTAACTATATTTGTTAATGGAAGACCAGTTTTTATAGATAATGATTTTGAAGAAATAATTCCTCGTAGATTAGATACGGACCCACCAAAACAAGTTGGTGTGCCTTACAATATGAGTTGGGGTGGTGGGTCACAAGGACTTATAGAAAGTTTAACCTTTATGTCAGGATGTACTGGAGGGTCAGCGGGACCGAAGGCAAGAACCTGTAGGCCTTACACTCAAGATATCACAGATTTAAATCTACTAATCCAACAAAATTTTGCTGGGACTTGGGATGGTGGAATATCTCAAATGAGGTACTATATAGAACCTTTAAGTGCAGATGAAATCATTCATAATTTCTTAGTAAATAAAGATAGATATAATCTTATAGATTGTAGTTGTCTAAGTACTACATGTATTCCTGGTAGAACTATTTATCTAAGAGAAGGTGATTCTTTAGATATTATTTTAGAATTTAACAATGTAGATGTTACATATACAGAAGACGAGCCTCCAGTTTGTATAAACCATATGAATAATGTGGCAGTCGATAAATTAAGTTTATATGTAGACCCTTCTTATGCTGGTGTAAAAATAAAGAGTGCTATTCTCGACAATATCGACACATATATTATGTATAGACACCGCAAATCAACTAATTATTCTGCGGAGGTAGTGACGTTTCCATTTAGTTTACTAGCCACAGATATACTAAATTTCTATATAACTGATAGAATATCATGTACAAAAGTAGCTAAAGTTACTTTACTAGGAAATTTGTATAAATAAAAAGATATTTAATAATAAAGAGAAGACATGTCATGTAAGTGTAAAAATATCGTAGAAAACTTTGAGGGTGGTGATATAAATTTAACCACTACCTTTCTATCAACAGCACAATTTAGTGCAGATAGTAGGTTTAACGACATTATTTATTTAAATCACTCACCACAAAGATTTAATGGAGTAACTCAAATAAACGATGCACTTACTTTAATGTCCTTAGGGTCACACCCTAGTCCTCTAATTTTTGGGGATAAATTTAGGATTTTAGCTAATTCACAAGTTAATCATGCAGATACTTATATAATACAGGGAACGATGGAATTAGATGGTGAATTAATGTTAAATCCTTAAATAATGATATAAAATGAATAAAAAAAGAAAAAATATATAACAAATGCCAGCAAAAATTAGATTTTATAAAGAAGCAAAAAGTGGAATAACTACACCCGCAGCGGGATACATAACGTTATTTACAGGGTCAGACGCGTTAATTCCAGATGGTACCGGAACCCTAAATCATTTAACAGCGATTGATTCTTCGGGAAATCAATTAGTGATTCCTTATTTAGATGAAGCTTTAACTAACTATAGAGGGTTAGCATTTAAAGGTGACGTTGATATGAATTCACTATTAACAATGACTTCTACTACCGCTAGTGAAATAGGTAGAATGTACCTAGGTTCAACAGGACTTACAGCAACTAAAGCCTATAAAGAGATTAAACTGGAGACTAGACATGCCACAATTAACATTTATAATCATCTGTTAGAGGATACGCTTAGTCTTACTACAACAGGTATTACATACACTAATAGTAGTCTACACACCGCTACATATGGAAATACACATATTAGTTTAAGTAACGGTACAGGTAATACAGCATCAATCATGACAGATGTTACGACAGGAGCTTATGAAGTATATCTTTATGATTCAGCTACTAGTAACTCTGCTTTATTAACAACAACAGGTCTTACTATCGCGGTATCTGGAACATCACAACTCTCTCTTTCCTCACAAGGTGTAGCTGGGCCTATAGTAAGTAATGTAAGTGCGAGCGGGTTTACTCTTGCTAGTAACACTACAGGGGTAAGTGGCTTTACTGGACCTTCTACAGAAATTTTAACAACTACAGTTGTAGTAACTTCTGCACAAACAGGGGTATTAGATTCATATCACAATAGAATAACTTTAGTTGAGGCACCTGGTGCTGACCAAGTTTTAGACGTTATAACCGTGATGGGGAAATTTAACTATCTTGGTAACGCGACTGGTGACCAACCTTATTCAGCCAATACCAACCTATATATTGTATCTTCAGGTACTACAGCTACAACCTATATGCATGAAGGAGCAATGTTTTACGCACCAACATTCTTAAGTGGAACTACTGGTAGTGGGTCAGTATATAGTAAATTTATACAACCTCCAATAATATCGTTCCCATCAGTTAGTACCGATAAAGCCACCAATTTAACCAATATGGCAGTGGGGCAACCAATTATGATTGCCACGCAAGGAACACCAGACGGACAAGGCTCTCCTGTTGCGAACTATGATAATTTTGCTATAAATGTGGTTTACAGAAAAACCATATTCAAACCTGATTTCTAAGATATGGAATTTTTCATTAGAAAAGACGCAACCGAACCAATACTTAAAATGCAACTTATACAAGATGGTAGAAACGATTTCGAGCATTTTCATAATAAGTTAGCAAATTCTTCTATTGGTTTTTCTATGAGAAGAGAAGATACCGGCGAGTTTGTTATTTTAAATAAATCAGCTGGAATTGTTAAAAAAACCACTGTAGAACCAAATGCTCCTGATGAATATTACATATATTATCGTTGGCAATCTTCAGATACTAGTGAGGTAGGAAGATACCAAGCTCAGTTTGACGTTACTTTTATTGATGATGGTTCGGAATTAATTGTTCCGGTTAGAGAAGACCTCTTTATAAACATCAATGATTCTTTTGTAAGAAGTCAATGTAAATCTTACTAATAACATTTGATTTAATTCCTTTTTCTTTTTATATTTTACATAGTGTTAAGTAGAATTCATGAAAATCATGAAGCCAATATTACAAACGTTAATTATAAAATATGAGAATCAACCAAGAAGAAATTAAAAATTTCCTTGAAGGAAATGACCCCGAAAAATATATCGTCGCTGTAGAATACGACTACAGAACCAACTCCATCTATAAAATAAAAGAAGACCCAATTAACGGAAAATCTATACAAAAGGATAAATTCGTACCTTTTGCTTGGGTTGGTAACCTTAGACAAACTAATTTTTACTCCAATAGTAAATTACGACAGAAAGAAGCTATGAGTAAACATGGAATATTAATAGAAAAATTAAATACTGAGGATAATGAAAGATTAGAAGAAGGACAAACTTATTTAATTAAAACAACAAAAACATATAGAAATTTAATTAGTTTTTTTAGAGAAGGTGGGCTGAATCCGTGGGCTATGGAAACTAGACATTTAATAACAATTCTAAGTCCTGTTGAACAATATTTAGTACAAACACAAAAAAGATTATTTAAAGGATTTATAGAATATGAAGATGTTCATCGATTAATGTTTGATATAGAGACAACTTCATTACGTCCACAAGACGGTATGATTTTTTTATTAGGTCTTTTAGATAATCGTGGCAATAGTAAAATATTTTATGCCCATGATGACGAATCTGAAAGAAAATTAATTATAGATTTTTTTGAAACTATAAATAATATACGACCAACAATCATAGGTGGGTATAACTCGTCTTCATTTGATTGGGACTGGATAGAAAGAAGAGCAGAAATTTTAGGTTTAAACTTAAGAGATATTGTCAAAACATTAAACCCTAATAGTCCATTTAAAAGAAAAGATTCTATTTTAAAATTAGGAGCTGAAATTGAAGATTATAAAAGTACTATGATGTGGGGATACAATGTGATAGATGTAGCCCATTCAGTCAGACGTGCTCAAACTATTAATTCAGATATTAAATCTTGGGGACTAAAGTATATAACTGAATTTATTGGTGCTAATAGAGATACAAGGGTATATGTTGATGGAGATAAAATTGCCTCTACCTATTCTGATAATAAAGCTTTCTTTTTTAATCCTAGAACAGGAAAATATAAATCAGTAGAAACTCCTGGGTTAGAAGATTTGATACATAGACACCCAAATACCTATGAGGTATTAACTGGTCAAGAAATAGTTAAGAAATATCTAGAAGATGATATAGATGAAACATTAAGGGTTGACGAACAATTCAATCAAGCTTCTTTTCTTTTATCTACCATGGTACCAACTACATATGAAAGAGTATCTACAATGGGTACCGCTACATTATGGAAAATGTTAATGTTAGCATGGTCCTACCATCAAGGATTAGCAATACCAAAAAAAGAAGATAAACGTCCGTTTGTTGGTGGACTATCTAGATTAATTAAAACAGGATATTCCGAAAATGTATTAAAGTTGGACTTTAGTTCACTGTACCCATCTATACAATTAGTCCATAACGTTTTTCCAGACTGTGATGTTAGTGGAGCTATGGAAAGTATGTTAAAATATTTTAGAGATACTAGAATAAAGTATAAAAAATTAGCTTCTAAATATTATGGTAAGGATAAGAAAAAATCTGAATCTTTTGGGAGAAAACAATTACCAATTAAAATTTTTATAAATTCTATGTTCGGTTCTTTGTCAGCTCCTCAAGTTTTCCCCTGGGGAGATATGGATATGGGGGAAAAAGTAACTTGTACTGGTAGACAGTATTTGAGACATATGATTGCATGGTTTATAGGAAAAAATTATGAACCTTTGGTGTTGGATACGGACGGGGTAAACTTTTCTTGTCCTGAAGGACTAAATAACCATACCTATGTTGGGGTTGGTAATAATGAGTTGGTTATTAAGGGTAAAGAATATGTGGGGTCCGAAGCTCATGTCGCAGAATATAATGATTTATTTATGGTAAATGAAATGGGTCTTGATACCGACGGTCAGTGGCCTTCATGTATTAATGTTTCTCGTAAGAATTATGCTCTTTTAACTGATAAAGGAAAAATAAAGTTAACTGGTAATACAATTAAATCTAAAACCTTACAAGAATACCTTGTAGACTTTATGGATACTGGATTGATTTTACTTTTACAAGGAAAGGGTAAAGAGTTTGTTGAGCATTACTATGAATATCATGAAAAAATATATAATAAACAAATACCTTTGGCAAAAATAGCAAACAAATCTAGAGTAAAATTAACTCTAGAAGAGTATATAGCTAGGTCAAAAAGAGTTAATAAAGCGGGACACCCAATGTCTAGAATGGCTCATATGGAATTAGTTATTAAGGAAAATTTAAGAGTTAATTTAGGTGACACAATATATTATGTGAATAATGGTACCGCGTTATCTCACGGTGATGTACAATCTAAAACTAATAAGGAAGGTATTAAACAAACAATATTAAGATGTTATAGAGTAAAAGAAGAAGACATGAAAAATAATCCACAAATGAAAGGGGATTATAATGTTGCAAGATATATTAATATTTTTAATAAACGAGTAGAGCCTTTATTGGTTGTGTTTGGATATGAAATTAGAGATTCGTTATTAATAAAAAAACCACAGGACAGACAATTTTTTACTGAAAAACAATGTACATTAATTAATGGGTTATCTAGAAAAGAGGGAGACCAAGACACTCTTGAAGAAGTATTAAGTGCTTCTCCCGAAGAACTTATTTTTTGGAAAAAATTAGGAACTGACGAAGACGAGTTTTTACGTGAATTAGGAATTCTTGATACCGTCGGACGATAATATGTACCAAGAGTTCTCAGTGTAAAGTAGCTCTATACAGCTTTCTGGGCCCAACTCTAAAGATTCCCAATTATCATCTATTAAACCGTTCATACTCGTCACCACACATTCTGCCATAGATTTTATATAAACCCTATAACCTTCATCACCAGTTAAAGTTAATTTTGTTTTATCTCCTTTTACAATTATATAATCTTCTTTATTTGTAGTATAATCACTAGTAATGACTTTAATTGTTTGTGTAGTTGGTGTGCTAGAACCTTCCCAGCCATCCAATAACCCATGTTTTAATAACCCTATCAATCCTACAGCTAATAATTTATATTTAACACCATCGGGTCTACCGTCTATATCATAATTAACAAAATCTGTTAATCCTAAAGCGTCTACTTCCTCGGCTATCAAACCAATACTTTCTTTCCTATCATGATTCCATTTAAATTTTTTAGGTTCTAATTGTAAAAGTTTAGAATAAGAAGAAAAAGGTAAAGTTGTAACATCGTGTTTATATCTTAAAGAAGATGAGTGTTTAGTGACTTCTCCTGTTGTAGTATTTAATTGTAAATCTAGATTGTCCGCGGTAGGTATTTGTCCAGGATTTATTTGAACTGATGACGCCCACGTATTTAAATCCGGTTGTTGATTTATTGCTACCACCAGTGTAGACCCAGTGGTTGCACTAACTGTAAAGTTATAGGTATTAGCACTGTACCAACCTACTCTTAAGTTATCACACATATTAGTTGAACCAGACATTGTAGCTATTGTACAACTATTTTGGTATATTTGTCTAGAAAAGTCTGCTTTAGTTCTTAGGCCTTGTTGTCCGGTATAATTGTATCCCATATTAAATTACGTTATAAGGGTCCTGGAAAGGACGATACTGTAGTGATTTATTTAAGTTTTCTGCTTCCATTGCTTTTCTTTCCATCATCTTATCTTGTCTTAATCTTTCTAGTCTTGCTATTAACTCTTCTATTAATTTAGATTTTTCGTCTATAGCCTCTGAAGATAAACTAGAGTAATCCATAGTCAATTCACTATCAGGAACTTTTAACGCCCCACTAAATTTACCTCTTACTCTACCTAAAGTTTCTTTAGCCATCGCGGTAAAATATCTTCTAACCCACGCTTTAGCGGGTGAATTTAATTCATACCACTCAATATCTTCCAATGGAACATCAGAAGGTAACCTAATAATGTCTGGGTTTTGTCTATAACAGTCATCAACGTCTCCATCAATATCATAATACCAATACCACACTCTAGAACTATTCATTTCTGCATTACCAAAATCAAACTTACCACCAGGGGTGTTATATAAGTGTAAATATTTGGTTCCTTCGGGTCCCGCGGTTATTCTATAAGTTAATTCACCACCAATTAATCTATTTTTAAGATTTCTATCACCCATTCTAAGTAATATATCATAAGCTGGCATCATATAATAAGACCCAACGATGCCCATTTGTGCAAATCCACCAGCACCACCCATACCTATTCCTCCAAAGCCACCAAAACCACCCAAGAATGGGTCTATTAACATTTCATTTAATTCAGGTCTTGTAAACCATAGAACTTCATTTATTTCTCTTCCTGCCGGGATTTGATATATTTGTTGGTTGGGAACTAGTTGTACAAAGTCTTTCTTAAGTATCCAGGGTCCTCCCGCTTGTAGACCCACAATCTTTGAGTAAGCGTAGGTAAATGAAGTTTCATAATCTAAACTTCTTGTTGTAAAAGCTCTGGCTAAATCTGCTTCATCCACGTTTATACCATAAAGTGAAGACCATTGGTTTTCTATTAACCAATCTTGCACATACATAGCATAGTCTTGTATTGAGATTTCTATTAGTGAGTCTAGCATCTCGTCCTCTAACTCCACACCAATAATAGGAGCACCTAATTGATGCCTAAGTTGTGTATAGAGTTTATTTCTTTCTGTTGTATTTAATCCTGATGACATATCTTTTATTTATAAATATATTTTAATAACTATATACCTATAAATATTTTAATTAATGTTTAACTCACTTAATATAGATTGAAGGATATCTTCGTCATTAATATTATCTCCCATAACAGTATCTATTATATTCTTTTTCTTTTGGAGAATAGAATATATAGTTTGTTCTATTGTATTTTCATAAATAGGATAAATACAGGAAACATTTTTTTTCTGACCTATCCTAAAGGCTCTGTCCTCCGCTTGTGAGTGGTCGGACGGTACAAAACTTAAGTCATTCATAATTACAACCTCTGCTTCAGTTAAAGTTATACCAACTCCACCAGATTTTAAGTTAGATATAAAAATTTTAATTTCTGGGTTATTTTGAAACTGGTCAACACTATCTTGTCGGTCTTCTTTTTTCATAGAACCATGCAGTACCACAGAAATGTCTTTAAATTTCTCATACATTTCCATTAACGGGGCAGTAAAATTAGTAAAAACTATAACTTTCTTTTCTTGTTCTATTGCTTGGTCTATTAAATCACAGGTTATTTTAACTTTTTCATTAGCTATTATTTGTCTCACTTTCATTAGTTTCGCAAGATGTATAGCTAAATTCTGTTCCTGACTGTCGTCGGACCAACTTAGGTATTCCCCCATTTCTTTTTTATATTCATATGAACTTAATTCTAGGTATACTGGTGTTATTATTTTATCAGGTAAATTAACTACTTCGTCTTTAAGTCTTCTTAACACCTTATTTTTTGTTCTATCCCTTAATTCTTCTAAATTAGAAGACCCACTTACATTCCATATCTTTCTTCCACCAGGCCCTCTAAATTGTTTGCCATCACAATATCTAGTCACATAACCAATCCAATTAATTGAAACTCGACTTTCAACAAGTTTTAATAAATTATAATAATTTATAGGTCTAGAGGTCATAGGTGTACCGGATAATAACCAAGCTCTTTCCGAATGGTTAATTATTTCATTAGCGATTTTTGTTCTTTGAGCTTTAGTATTTGATATATAATGAGCTTCGTCTACAATAATTAAATCAAATTTACTGTCTATAATAGTCCTATTATTTTCATTAGTTTGTTTTAGTGAATGAAAATTTTTTAAAATATCATAGTTGATAATAGTGTATTTGCCATCTAACCATTTTTTACCGTCTATTATAGTAATAGCATCTTTAGTGTAGTTTTCTATTTCTCTTCTCCAATTTAATTTTAATGAAGCGGGACATATTACAAGAACTTTTTTTGCCTGACAAATTAGAGAAGCTATAACTGCAGAAGTAGTTTTTCCTAACCCCATATCATCAGCAAGAATAAATTTTTTATTATTAACTAATTTTATTACCGCTTCTTTTTGGTGTTCTAAAGGAGGTCTATGGGAGAAAGGTGTATAATCTATTTCTATTTCTTCTGTTTTACTAGGAATTAATTGTGATTTTGGGACCCAAAAAGAGTATAGTTTTTCAGAGTCTATTATTTTGCCCCAGATATGAAATGATTTATCTTTTTCTACCAATATTTTTTCTACCCATATTTTATTAGGTTTTAATGGGAGAATTTTTTGTTCTTGTAATTGTTCCCCGTAATAGGTGTCGATATCTACCCACTTTCTAGCTATTTTAGGCACAACAGAATAATATTTTAATATATAGTCTGCTTGGGAGCGTACCAATTTATAGTATTTACTAGTGCTCTTATTTTTAATGTCTAATATGTAGTTATTCGCTCCTTCGTAGGAAACCAATAAATTCATAGCTTTTTTTTCTGGTATTTCTATGTCCAAAACTAAATAATTTAACAAATAATTATAACCAATAACTAACTATTTATAAAGTATAAAGATGTTTTATGGCAAAAAATAGAGTACCTATAACAAGAATAAATAAGTTTTTTGGGAGTGAAGATTTTAATCTCCAGACTCGAATGGGGATGGAGTATCTACACGGCAATCTTAATTTTACTTTAGTATTATTTAGAGTAGACAGGGAGAAGACTGTGGGTGATAGAGTGTACGGTGAAGCTCTTCCAGAAGAGATAAGATATTATCCTCCTGTAGAATTTAAAGCTTTAGTTAAAGTAGACCAACCCACCAATAGTTCATACGCTCAGGGCATTATGAGATATTTGGAAAGCGGAAACTTAACTCTAAGTGTTTACATAAAACATTTAGATGAATTGGAGATTGATATAACTTATGGAGATTATATAGGGTATCCTGAAACTGAAGATAGAACAAGATATTTTGTAGTAGCTAATGACGGTAAATTAGCGAATGACAACGCTCATACTATAGGTGGTTATAAACCTTTCTATAGAACAGTAGTATGTACTCCAACTACTGAAAACGAATTTAACGGAATTTAAAATGGCCATACCTAAAAAAATAAAAAAAACTTTAAACATTTATCCAGTAGTGAGGAACCAACCTCATTATCCTTCTGGTTATGATGGACTAAGCACCCCAAAAAGAAGAAAACAATTAGAAGAGTTTATAAGTAAGGATGGTACTTTTTTACCAAAAAGTGTTCTACATGAGGATTTAGATTTGGGTATGTTGGAATTTGTTAGGGATAGACTTAGAGTTCCTATAGATGGAAAAGCAATAAATTTTGTAGACCAGATATTAACCGTACAGAGATGGGCTGAATTTTCACAAACATGGAGTTTCGCTAATGAAGATTTAAATGTGGAATTACCTTTTTTAGTAGTAGTTAGAAGACCGGACCCGCAATACGGAACAAATCCCGCTCTTAATTATACCATACCGGATAGAAAAGTTTTTCATTATGCAAAGGTCCCTACTTGGGACGGACAAAGAAAAGGGGTGGATTTATACAAAATCCCACAGCCAGTCCCTATTGACATCACTTATGATATTAGAATAGTGTGTAATAGAATGAGAGAATTAAATCAATTTAATAAAGTAATGTTACAAACTTTCACATCTAGACAAGCTTATACTTTTGTTAAAGGACACTATATACCAATCATCATGGAGTCTATTAGTGATGAAAGTCAAATTTCTGATTTAGAAAAAAGAAGGTTTTATAACCAGAACTACCAGTTACAGTTACAAGGTTTTTTAATTGATGGTGAGGAGTTCGAGGTTTCTCCCGCTATTTCTAGGTCTGTGTTATTAACTGAAGTAAATACCGAGCCCAAAAAGAGAAAAGCAAAACCCACTGAATATAATCCAGACGGACCTTATACGGAGGTGGTATGTTTATCCTCAGGAGCAACTGCTGGTGCTACAGCTCTTATTTCTGGAGGTTCAGTTACGGGGATAACGGTGGACATAACTGGGTCCGGATATTTAAGTGTTCCTTCTGTTAATATTGTTGGTGGAGGAATACCCGCGATATCCGCAGCTACTGCTGTCGCGACTGTAACTAATAAAGCTGTTACAGCAATAGATGTTACATTTATGGGTACAGGATACACAAGCACTCCTACTGTTGAGATTGGACCACCCGAAGAAACGGACGGCAGTAAAGTATTTCAATATAATGGTAATTTACAAGTTATAGAAATGACTAACATTTCTTCCTTTTCGATAACAGTAGACGGTGTTACTACTCCAGCGGCTAAATTTACAGTGTATTATGTTTCAAAAGGACAGACATTAGCGTTTGAGGCTGTCAAGATAGACCCTTATAAATCTTCTTGTTTAACTTTTTCAGTAGATTTTGTTTAATTATCACCGTAGATGTCCGGTTTAGCTCTACACTTATCTACTATTAGCTTTTCTACAAACGCAAACATCTTCAAACTATTTTTATTACAATAGGTTTTTAGAATATGGTGTGTTGCGGGCGTTATCTTGATATTTTTGGTTCTTTTGGTGTCTCCCATAACAATAAGTATGATAAAAGTAATACTTTTTTCATATACATTAATTATTTAGTTCTTTTACTTCATGCTTTTGAGTTTAATCAGAATATTTATTTAAAAATTGAATAATAATAATTACTAAAAATAATAAAGGAAATGGCTAACGATTCTAACAAAGTATTTGTTTCTCCAGGTGTATATACTTCGGAGAAAGATTTAAGTTTTGTAGCACAAAGTGTAGGTGTTACAACATTAGGTTTGGCTGGTGAGACTTTACAAGGTCCAGCATTCGAACCTATATTAATAAGTTCATACGGGGAATTTCAAACGTATTTTGGTACTACTAGTACAGAAAAATTTGTGGAGACACAAATTCCAAAATATGAATTACCTTATATAGCAAAAGCATATTTACAACAATCCAATCAATTGTTTGTCACTAGAGTACTAGGGTACTCAGGATATGATGCAGGACCATCATGGTCGGTATTAACGAGAGCAAATGTAAATTGTGCTACTATACAAACACAATGTACTTCATGGGAAGACAACTATGGACCAGGATTTTCACATGGTGCAACCGAACTATACCCAGGAACAGGATTCTATCAATCAGGAACTACAGCAACTACGGTTTGTTATGGGGCAACAGGGGCTACTCCAATAGCTTATCTTTATCAGAGTACACCGACATTCTTTTCGGCAACGTCAGTAACCTCAGGACCTTTAACCACTTTAACCGGAGGAGTCTCAACGCAGCCTCCTGGAAATGACTGGTATTCTACTCACTTGCCAGCTAATGTAAAAGGAAGTTTAGATGAAACAATTACTAAATTTGATGGCACAACTACTACATTAAGAGCTGATTTAAATTCGTTTTTCTATGCACTTTATAACGGTTTCTCACATGGAGCAAAATGTGCGACAGGTGCCACTCCTGATTATTGTGCTGTTGATGTTGATTCATTAGCCTACCAATACGGAGTAAGTAATTTTGATGTTGGTAATCCTATTTCTGGAAATACATGGCCCGCTCCTGTTATAGTTAGACAAGGTACATTTGAAGACGATACTTTCTGGAATGCTTTCTCTGGAGTAACTTCTAATCGACTAGGGTCGGTTTATAATCCAAATGGATATGTTAATGCTCCATTCTGTGATGGTGGTAGTAATACTAACCAAAACGATGCTTGGGAATACACATTCTTTGATTATGTAGATGGTGCTTATACGGGTGTATCTTTCAGTATAGGTGTAGGAAATGTAACACAGAATGGAGTAATAGATGTTAGTACAGTAGACAATACGGTTATATATTCTGCAAGGACATTTATGACAACCACTTACTTTAGTGCAGCAACTTATTGTGATTTCGACAATCAAGTAGTTGCAACGTTTAGGTCTAGAGGTGTAAGTACCTTAGCTTCAGGTGGACCGGAATATAGAGTTACAGGGTCCACTGATGTAAGATTTGTATGTACTGGAACAACATATGATGATGTATTAATCAATCCATTTGCTACTTTTGCGGTAGATGTTACTGATAAACAAAATAGAGGATTTAGATTTGATACTAATATGACACAAACAGATAAAAAGTATGTTAAGAGAGTATTCGGAACTCAACCATTTGACAAGGATATGTTAGAAGTACCAATTTTTGTAGAAGAGTCTTATCCAAACATGTTGACACATGCTTATAAAATGGGATATGTAAGAGGTCTACAATGTACATTCTTAGATTTACCTAGTTATAGAGATGTTAACAATACTAACACAATTGGGTTCTACCAAGAGCAATGGCAAACACCAGTTACACCATGGTTAGTTTCTGAATTACGTGGTAGTAAAGTATATAAATTATTTAGGGTTGTTTCAGTAGCTGATGGAGACGCTGCGAATACAGCTATTAAAATCTCAATTGTTAATATAAGCTTAGAAAGAAACGAATTTGATGTGTTAGTTAGAGATTACTATGATTCAGATTCAAGTCCTACTGTATTAGAAAAATACACAAGATGTAGTATGAATCCTACTATTAACAGTTATGTTGGTAATAAGATTGGTACAGTTAATGGTGACTATGAATTGAAGAGTAGATACATCATGTTAGACATGGACCCAGAATTAGAAATAGACGACAACTTATATGACGCGGTTCCTTGTGGATTTGAGGGGTATACTAGTAGGTCTTATGACGCTATGAGAAGCCCAACACTTTATTATAAAACTAAATATGATAATCCTGGGGATACAATTTACGACCCTCCTTTTGGAACAACAGCTGGTTTAACTAATAAGTCACTAAGTTCTGGAGATAAAATACGAACTACTTACTTAGGTATGTCAGATGTAGCACCAGCCGCGTATGATGATGACTTCTTCCAATATAAAGGAAAACAAGGTCCGACTAACGCTTGTAACGATGCAACTGGTGACGATTGGCCATGTGTAACTCAAGGATTCCATATGGATTCGGGAGCGACTTGTTCACAACATAGTGAGTTATGTGCACACATTTTATGTGGTTGCCCATACGGGTCAACGACCTCATCAGCAACTACAGACCAATTTGCGGTAGGTGACGCACCATTTACAACAGAACCAACCAACATTAATAGTCCTTACTATAAATTACAATCTAGAAAATTCACTTTAGCACCTTATGGTGGGTTTGATGGTTGGGATATCTATAGAAAATATAGAAGTAATAGTGATAACTTTATAAGAGGAAAATCAGGTTTCTTAAATGGAGCATGTGCATCCACACAATTCCCTAACGCAACTGGTGACGGGTCCTTTAAATTATTAAGTCAAACACCTTGGGGTGAAGCTGGATATTTCGCAACGACCGACTATTACGCTTATTTATTTGGAATTAGAACATTTAGAAACCCAGAAGCGGTTAATATTAATGTATTCTCTACTCCGGGTATAGATTATGTTAATAATAGTAATTTGGTAGAAGAGAGTATAGAGATGATTGAGGGTGAAAGAGCTGACTCTTTATATGTTGCTACAACACCTGACTTTAACTTATTTGTATCTTCGCCAAGTGACCCAAGTAATTTAATACAACCTACCGAAGCGGTAGATAATCTAGATATAAGTGGTATAGACTCTAACTACACAGCCACGTATTACCCATGGGTATTACATAATGACACAGAAAACAACACCAGAATTTGGTTACCACCAACCTATGATGTAATGAGAAATATTGCTTTAACTGACAATATATCATTCCCATGGTTCGCTTCAGCAGGTTACACTCGTGGTATTGTAAACGCTGTAAAAGCTAGAAAGAAACTTACATTAGATGAAAGAGACACACTTTACGCTGGTAGAATTAACCCAATAGCAACATTCTCAGATGTGGGAACTATAATTTGGGGTAATAAAACACTACAAAGTAGAGAATCTGCTCTTGATAGAATTAATGTAAGAAGATTATTATTACAAGCAAGAAAACTTATTTCTTCAGTAGCAGTTAAGTTAGTGTTCGAACAAAATGACGAACAAGTTAGAAACGAATTCTTAGACTTAGTTAACCCAATTTTAGACTCTATTAGAAGAGAAAGAGGATTAACAGACTTTAGAGTTGTAGTGTCTGACGACCCACAGTTAATTGACCAAAATACTTTAGAAGGTAAAATTTACATAAAACCAACACGTTCTCTCGAATTTATTAGTGTTGAGTTCCTTATCACACCAACAGGGGCTTCATTTGAGAACATATAAAAATTAAAATTATTAAAAAATGAAACACACAATTAAAAAATCTGAATTAATTAATACACTAAGTGGTAAATCTAAAATTAAAGAGAATAAAAAAGGTGTAGGAAAACAAATTAAATTAAGTGAGGAACAATTCACTAGATTATTAGAAACGTTTGGTGATGGGGATTTAGAATTAAGTAATCCGGCGGCTCAGTCTATGGTAACACAATCAGCGGATGATTACTATATGGACACTGAATCCGCTAGTGAATTAGATGAAGATTTAAATGATTTCTTAGGTAATATGAATGAGTTAGATGATAGCGAAGAAGATTTGGACGAGATGTGGGGTACTTTAGCAAAAATGGCCGCGAGCGCAGCGGGTGCTGCAGCTGTAGACAAACTAAGTGATAAGTATCTTGAAGAAAAGGATGAGATGATGGAGTCTATTAGGAAAACTTATAAACTTATTAGAGAAAGAATTAAAATAGAGAGACCAAAAGGGTTAAAACTAATGGAGTATAATTCTAAAACTCTTAAGAAAGCTTTCCTTACCGAAGCACAAGATGAATGGAGAGGAAAGAACCCAGGAGTTTCTGCAGCGGCAGGAATTGAAAATATTATAAATAGTATTAAGAAGGGATATGATTTTATAAGAGACTCTAGAACTAAAAAACAGATTGAGAATACCTTAACAAAGATAAATAATTTTATGACTTATACTGCAGAGTTGATTGGTTCAGGACAAAGTCAAAGACAAGCAAGAACTTATGACCAAGTAGCAAACCCGTTACCTTATCCAGAATTAGAACAGAGTGCGGAAGATGAAGCATTCGAAGATATAGATGATGAGATTAACATTACTGAAGCCTATGCAAGGATTGGTGTGAGTGCAAGAAATATTCCACGACAGTATAAAAGAAGATTAGCTGAAGCTGACGGTGAGGAAAAACTGCTTAGTTATGAAGTAACAGCCCCTGAAAGTTGGTATAGAGGAATACACGCCGATGGTTCAGATTGTGGAGATGAAGCTACCACAAAGTATAGAAATAGGTTGAGGGCTGGCAAGGAGGGTGAACAAATTTCTCTGTATAACATCACCAGTTGTCCGATATATGCACCTATGTTTGATACGATTTTAGGGTGGGCTGACTGGACGTGGCCAACATGGGGTGGTAGTGAAGGTAGAAAAAATTATGATAAGATAGCAGCACAGATAAAGAAAGACAAAGCTCGATTTGCACAAGAAAAAGCAGCAGGAACAACTTATGAACAGTTGTACATGGCTGGAATAATTAACCATGATGGAACTCCAGGACCTAATTCACAACAAGGTAAAGTAGCAAGTGCAGAAATGTCCAGAGAAAAATTAGTTCAAGACTTGGGTTATACAGCAGGCGGAATATATAGAGCCGTAAAAGGATTGGGGACAGATGAAGACGCACTATTCTATCATTTGGGTGAACTCAAAGAATTCTCAGAGGGAAGTGGCAAGAGTGTAGCTGATATAGTAAAACAGTTATCAGCTATTTATCAAAAAAAGTATGGAGAGACTTTAATGGACGCACTTAAAGGAGATTTAAGTGGGGGTGACCTTAGAAAAGCTCTGGGCCTACTAAATGAAAGGTATGTTGGTGGTAAAAGAAGACTAAGTGAGATTCAAGGAATAAATCCTGAAAGAATTGCGAAAGAATTACATGATGCAATGGACGGACTCGGAACCAACGAAAAAAAGTTTTGGAATATAATTCAACCTACTGGCCGTGAAGGATTAACAGTGAATGAAATGGACGAAGTAAGAGATGCTTTTAAAAATTTATATGACGATGATTTATGTGACTGGATTAAAGGTGATTTTAGTGGTGATGAGAGAACAAAAGCTTTAAACGCTGTAGGTTGTGGTGGAAATTCTGGGATGCGAGGGCTCAGAAGGAGGAGTATATTCTCAAAATAGAGAGATTAAGAAGGTCCTTTTGGACCTTTTTTTTATGCTTATTTTTTATTATATTTATAATGTCTTAATGACATAAACTATTTAAAAACATAAAATAACATGGAAACAATTTTAACAGTTTTAATTACACTTGGGGTGTGTGCATTATCGTATACGGTCATGGGTGTGGTAAGGTTGAGTAGAAAGGTCGATGACTTGGAACTAATGAGAATGGAAGTGGTTGATGTGGAAAGTAGGTGTGATAGAATGTGTGAAGAGGTTCGTACCGAATTACAACAATACCAAAAAGATAATGAATCTAATATGGACAGAAGATTAGATAATATTTGGTTTGATATTCACAAAAACGCTAAGCTTACTAAGAAACTAGACAAGATTTTAAATCCTAATAAGGAATTACTTAAATCTTAAATTAAAAAAGGTCCGAAAGGACCTTTTTTATTTTATACAACAAGTCTTTGATGGGGTTTGCTGTATTATTTAATGATTCTTCCTCCATTACCTAAAATTAAACACACAATCCATGGACATAGGATAGGGGCTTTAAGAAAGTGAGTAAAAACATAAAAATTATACCACCTGTTAGTCGGAGATTCGTTTCTTTCCTCCTCAATCTCTAAATAGTTTTCTTCTAACTGTTTTTGGTTTATTAAAACAAACCCGGTCATTACTACTAATGAAAATATGATGTATCCAATAATGTATGTCATTTCTTTTTATTTTATAATTATACTTCGTTTCCTTTATATTATACTCCAAAGATAATAATTTGTTTCAAAAAAACCAAATAAATTATATTAAAGTTTTATATGGTTATTTAGAATTTTTTATGTATCTTTGTATTGAATTTAAAAATTACTATATGAAATTAGCAATGTTCGATTTTGACAATACCTTAGTCAAAACACCTTATGAAGATAGTTCCTATCTTGACACCCCCGAAAGTTTAGATTCCGATAAATGGGAATTTAAATTTAATAATAACACAATTCAACAATATAATCACGAATCTACAGGAAATTCTATTGTTACGGTTTTATTAACTAATAGAATAGATAAAGTTAAACCTTATGTTAATTCTATACTTGAGTCGAAGAAACTTACGTTTGATGAAAACTTGTATATAAAAGGAAAAACAGGAAATAGGTCCAAAGGTAGAAGGGTAGAGAAACTGTTAGAAAAATACCCACAAACAACTGAAATAGAGTATTGGGAGGATAAGGACAAACACATTAAAGATGTGAAAGAATCGTGTAAAAAATATCCACACATTAAACTTAAGGTTAATAAGGTAATTACTTAATTTTTTCTATATTTTCAGATGGTCTATCTGATAAATCAATCAACTCTTTATTATCTACCGTCCATACATCATCAAATAAAGGAAACATATTTCTCATATTATCCTTAACTTGTTGGTGGTATTGGCCAACCATTTCAGGGGGTAAACTTCTAGGTCTTTCAGTATTTCGTAATTGAGCTAATTCTAATGGTGTTCTAACATATACTAGTGTAGTGTTAAACCCATTTTCTTTTGCTATATTCCACACATCCTTCATCACCTGTTCTTGTCCTCCACCCGCATCGTAAACTACATTAACTGGTTGATTTCGTTCTGATTGTAGAAATTGTTTTAAAAATTTAACAGTCAAATTTTTAGGGTCAGAGGTTGTATAGGTCATATCTAATATTTTTTGATACCCTTCTGGTGTAGATATCATCTCTACCCAGTCATCACCCCATAATTTTTTAGCTGTCATAACCCTAACCTGGTCAACATTAAATTCTTTTACATTATCTAAATTAATTAAGTTTCTAGTTATAAAACTTTTACCAGCTCCAGGGCCTCCCGCTATCACAACGAAGTTATTACTAGGGTTATTAAAACTAATCACTTTTTCCTCATATAATAACTCTTCCCTTAATATGTTTTTTATTAAATTTTTCATATACTATAAATATATTTATAAATAAACAAGTAACCTATGTTATCTGAACAAATAAATAGAATAAAAGATTTAATGCTGATAAAAGAACAAGATGATGTTAATTTATCCCGTTATATAGATTCCACATATTTAAAAACACCCGAACAAGCTGGCGTAGATGAGTTTGAAACTGATAGAATAGTTTTCGACACAATTAAAGATGCAATAGAACATGACATGAAATTAGTTATGTTAAGGCCCGAATATGTTGCAAACGCAAGAATGTTAATAGATAAAAAAGGTTATACCGGAAGAGTATTAGTTGGTACGGTTATAGGTTTTCCACATGGTAATAGTGAACATGGAGTTAAAATGGATGAAGCTCTAAAAGCAATTCAACATGGGGTCGATGAACTAGATTTTGTGGTAGATTATAATGCTTTTAAGAGTGGTAATCTAGATAAGGTTATGAAGGAAGTTAGTGAAGGGACAGCTATAGGAATAGATAAAGGAAAAACGGTTAAGTGGATTATAGAATCGGCAGCTTTATCTCCTGAAGAAATTGCTGAACTTACAGGATTAATTAGTAAAATAGTTGTAGAAACTGTTGGTCCTGAAAAAGCTCGTAATGTTTTTGTTAAAACATCTACAGGATTTTATCAAGCGGATGACGACAGACCAATAGGAGCTACTCCGGAAGCAGTAAGTATTATGAAGTCTAATTCTGGGCCACTCCAAGTTAAAGCATCTGGAGGTATTTATAGTAAGGAAGATGCAGAAAAAATGTTGGACGCGGGAGCAACTAGATTGGGCACTTCCTCAGCAAAAGACATTGTGAAGGGTAATAAAATAGATAATTTAGAATACTAATGAAAAATAGAATTAAAAAACTTTTAAAAGAATATAAAGACGACCAAGTATCGGTATATGATGAACTATATTCTTTGCCTTACGATGTAAGGGCTCAATTGAAAAATAATCTAGAAACTTTGGTATCTTCTAATGAACAGGTCGAATTATCTGAAATCGAGTATGGTGGTATACCTGAATTAAAAGCTTCTGGAGGAATCTTTAGTCAAATAAGCAAATGGTTTAAAAGATTTTTAACGGACAAAGCCTCTAATTTTTTAATAAATGCAAGTGCAGAAGAGATGAAGGACACTATTAAGATGTTAAATGTGTTAGACCCTAATGACATGCAAGGAATTTTTACACCTAGAGCGATATATTTAGGCGGTGGGATAGACTTTGCTACGGACGCATTGTCGTGGAGAACTCAAGTAGAAAACTTTTTTGGTTCCGACCATGTGGTTAAGGGAGAAAGACTTTTTGATTTGGTAACAAGTGGTACTATGGACTTTAAAGGCCTTGAATTGCCGGCTATTCTTAACCCGCTGAGAGCTGAAACAGTAAGAGATGAAGATGAAGAATTCCAAACCTTATTTAAAGCATGGAAAGATAATAAATTAGACGATGAACAGTTTAAAACTTTTAGAGAAAAAATAAGAGACCAGATTGTAGTACAGGATTTATATATGTTAAAAATTTGTGACACCAATCTTATAAATTTTGACGGGACAGCTGGAGCTGGTACATTTGGTGAAGCACAAGTAAGTGCATTAAAAAACTCTCAAGTATTCATATGGTTAACCAATGGAATGAAAATATCTAATATATCTCCATGGATGATGCCCTCAGTAACTAAGATTTTACAGGAGGATGAGTTATGGCCCTTTTTAAGTCACTTTAAGTAATAAATGGGTTATAGAGTAAAAAATAGAATAAAAACTCTCTTAAGTGAGGATAATAACACTAATAAACTAGTTTTATTAGATGTAGATGATACTATATTAAAACCATCCCAAATTTATATATACCGAAAATTACCAACAGATAGTAAAGAAATTAAATTAACCCCAGCAGAATACTCAAAAGAAGATGTAACTGAGGAAACTAAAAGGTATTATGATTATAGAGATTTTTTAGACCCTTTAAAAATTAAAAGGTCCATCGAAGACGCACAACCGATTGTCTCCAACTTACAAATAATGGATGAACTACTATCAAAAGGATACCAACTAGGCATCTTGACTGCTAGGTCTTCGGAAGACATGGTATATAAAGGATTAAAGGACTGGTTGATGTATAAAAATAAGGGTGGTGAATTGGTAGCTATTGGAGATTATTTAAATCGTGCAAATGTATATGCTGTAAATGACACAAGTAGAGTTACTGGGTTAAAGGGAGAAACAGACTATGAAAAAAAGGTAGAAGTAGTGGAAGACTTATTAGAGGTGTATGACGAGATATTATTTATAGATGATGATTTAAAGAATATTAAAGAGATGAGAAGACTAAAAGCTATTTTACCACCAGAACTAAAGAATAAGCTTTATATAAAGCATGCTTTATATTAATTATTCTCTATAAAGCATATATTTATTATGCATATAACACTAGAATATATATTTTGGTAAGTAAAGAGTTAAAATCTAACTATTTTTAACAAACCGTATATTTATTAGTAAATAAAAACATAAAACAAAAGAATAGACATGGCTGATTTATTAATGAAAATGCCCATACCGTATGAACCAAAGAAAAAGAATAGGTTTATTTTAAGATTTCCTTCTTCTTTAGGTATTAATGAGTGGTATGTGGAAAGTACATCTAGACCTAATATTAGTATAGGTTCTGTAGAAATTCCTTTTTTAAATACATCTACATATGTTGCAGGTAGATTTGTGTGGAATACAATAAATGTAACATTTAGAGACCCTATCGGTCCATCTGCTGCACAAGCATTGATGGAATGGACTAGATTACACGCTGAATCAGTAACAGGTAGAATGGGTTACGCTGCGGGTTACAAAAAAGATATTGATTTAGAAATGTTAGACCCTACTGGTGTTGTTGTAGAGAAATGGATTTTACAAGGAACTTTCTTAACAGATGTTAACTTTAACGATTTAGGTTATAGTGATGAAGGACTAGCAAATATAACAGCTACATTAAGACCAGACAGATGTATATTAGTTTATTAATTTAATATTACCTTTTATTATAAAATCCATATCTTTCGGTATGGATTTTTTATTTTAAATACTTTTATAAAATAGGATAGTTATTTATAGTTTACTTTAACTATAAGTAAGTTAATTTTTTATGTAAATAAAAATCTATGGACCCAACACAATCATATCAACCACAACATGAGGTAAATGTACCTTATGACATCGTGACATTACCATCTAACGGTATATTCTATAAAAACAATACTAAATCAGTTAAAGTAACTTATTTAACTGCATCTGACGAAAACGTTTTAACATCCCAAAATATAGTCCAATCAGGAAATTTAATTGATGAGTTGTTAAGAAGAAAAATAGTTAATTCAGATATTAAAATTGAAGAACTATTAGATTGTGACAAGGAAGCTATCTTAATATTTTTAAGAAATACAGCTTACGGTAGTGAATATAATTTAAAATTAATAGACCCCAAAACTAAAAAACCATTTGAACACATAGTAGATTTAAGTGCTGTTAGATTAAAAGAGTTTGATTTAAAACCAGATAGTGAGGGAGAATTTGAATTTATTTTCCCCGTCTCCAAAAAAAGAGCTAAATTTAAGTTTTTAGGAGCAGCAGAGGAAAAAGTATTAGATACGTTAGATGAATCATATAAAGGACAACAAATAATCCCATCCGTCACTAAAAGATTAGAGTTATTAATAAAAGAAATTGATAATGAACGTGACCCTCAGAAGTTAGCAGTATGGATTCAATCCATGCCTATCAAAGACTCCCAGTCTCTGAGAAAATATATAACTAACAATCAACCAGGGTTAGACTTAACAATTTCAACAACAGCACCGTCAGGAGAAAAGGTCACTTCCAGAGTGGCATTTGGTGCAGAGTTTTTTCGTCCTTTCTTCGGAGTATAGGCAAGCTATGCTTGATGAAATTTATTATTTGGTTAAATACGCTAATTTTACCCACCAATCCATATATAACATGCCGATTTTTGAGAGAAGATATTATCTTGGAAAATTAATAAATGAGTTTGAGAAAAAGAATGAAGCTCGAGAAGAAGCACGTAACAAATCACAAAACAGAATACGCTAGGAAATTTAATCCCCATCTATTTATAGTATAAAAGAATACTATGGCAAATAAACCTTGGGAGAAGATGAACTTAAGTGAAAGAGAGTATAGAACTAAATTTAATGAAGCTCAACGTAACATCATTGAGTCAGGTAGTTGGGGTTCCGATATTCTCACCAATAAAACCGATGTAAAAGGACAGAAAAATTATTTAGGCTTAATAAGCGCAACGGTTAAAGAACAAATGGCTAGTCTAAGTTTGATTACTCAAATAGGTAAGAGTGAGGAAGCAAACGCGGCTGCAGCGGGACAAGTTAACTCTCTTATAGAAAAAGAAGTAACCTTAAGGAAACAAGTAGTTACCAACCTAGGACAAACTGGTAAATTACAAGAACAAACATCTGCCACGGTACTCGACGCTGCAGTACAACTCCACAAATTCGGTATAGACCAAACTAGAACTTTTGAAACACTTGCAGAAATAAGTGATGAAATAGGTAGAAATTTATCTATTAGTAGTGAAGATTTAGAAAGACTAACTCTAATGTCAGTTTCTTTGAACATGACTGCTCAAGAATCTGCGGAGGTAGTTCAAGGATTCGAACAAATGGGGTTATCAATGGGTGACGCGGTAGATAAAACCATGGAAATGGCAGAAGTAGCCAGAATGCAAGGTATCAACGTAGACAAATTTATGGGTGATATAGCTGGTCGAATGGATACCCTTAATAGTTACAATTTTGCAGATGGTGTTAAAGGATTTGCCCGAATGGCCGCACAAGCTCAAAAATTAGGTCTTGACATGGGTAAAGTAGTTGGCCTTGCAGAAAAAGTAATGAGTCCAGAAGGTGCTATTGAATTAGCAGCTAATTTACAAGTGTTAGGGGGAGCCGCTGGAGATTTAGCAGACCCATTTAAATTAATGTATATGGCTACTAATGACCTAGAAGGGTTACAAGATACATTAATTGGAGCAGGTAGAGACTTAGCAATATTTAATGAAGAAACTGGTAGAATAGAAATACCTCCAACCTCTATAAGGCAAATTGGTGCGTTAGCATCTGAATTAGATATGACTAGAGAGGAATTTGTGAGAATGATGGAACAACAACACAAGTTCGATATGATGCAGGGACAATTTAGTTTAGACCTTTTAAAAGCTGATGACGCTGAAGAACTACAAGGATTTATAGAAGGGATGGCCACTATGGGTGAAGGAGGCCAATTTGAAATACAAGTAGGAGGAGAGATGATTGATTTACAAAATCTTTCGGGACAACACCTATCAGAGTTAAGAAAACAACTGGACGACCAGAAAATGGAAGACGCGAAGTTTGAAGGTATGGACGAAAGACAGTTGATGATTGAACAATTAAATGCTCTGGAAGTTATAGCTCGAACAATTGAAACACCAGGTAAAGCACTAGAGGCATCTTTAATAAAGAATTTACCCTTCGCGGACATAAACAAAACATTATCTGGTGGTTTTGCACAGGTAAATACGAGTATAATACAAGGAATAACTGACGCTTTAGCCACTAATCTTTCTGGCGGGTTAGAAGGAATGATATTTGGTACTGAAGAACAAAATGCCACCTTAAAGGGTATGGGGGTTGATATTTCCGGGGCATTCGGACCTCAGAGTACCTTTGAAAATATGGTAACTGCAGGGTTAGAGTATTTTAATACCGGACTCTCAACTTTTGCAGGGCATGTAAATGTAGAGGACTACGGTACTGAGGGACCAGCACATATACTTTCCAGTCAAGGAATGGCACACACATCAGCCAACGACACTATTTTTGCTATAGACATGACTAAGATAGGAAGCACCAACCTAGGAGCGGGTGATTTAGCTAAAACAGTAACGGCAGGAGATGTATTTGAATCATCATATAATACAACAAATAATGTAGGAGGAATGGACTCACTTAGTGTTAAACAAGAGACAAGTGGAACCATTAATATTGTTCTAGATGGTAAAAATTTAGGAAATCTTGACCCTATGAAGATATTAAGTAATGACCAATACATCCAAATACTAAAGTCCAGATTCCAACAAGTGTCAATGACAGGTAAACCTGATTATGTTGAGTTAGGTAAAGGATACGATTTAAACTAAAAAGAGTAGTTAGATAATTATTAAAAAAGATATAAATGCCACAAAATACAAATAATTTAAATTCTTTAAGTTTTCAAGGAACTGATTACTTAAGAAAGTTAATGCTTACGAAAAATCTACCAATTCGAGATGCATTAGGACCTTATGGTAATTATACCCCTGGAAGTTATTCTATAGAAGACACTAGAGAATTAAATGTTGTAGAACAGCCAGATGTGGATTTAGCTGGTGAATTTTTTATTGATAAATCTTATTTGGCTAACGCATACGGTCCACCAGGTGGGTACGATACCTGGACTCAGATATATACATCCTCACAAAGTTTAGGCAAAGTAAATTTTGGATTATACCCTAACTTTGAAGCACCGGAAACAGGAGCAGGATTATTTGGGGCAAATCCATTTATGACTGTAGGACAATATTATTCTCCTTTACAGATATTGACAAGTGTAAGTTCAGAAGGTTTATTATCAGGCAATTTATTAGATGATAGTTTATTACAACAATATGGTGCACAACAACTAAGAAAAGAATTTGAAAACAGGATAGCGTTTGAACTCTACCAACAAACAGTTGGGAGATTGAATTTTGTAGACGCTATGAAAGACCCATACAATGCATTAGACATTGTTACAGGTAGAGAATCACTAATTGAAAGAGACAATCATATCACAGTTCCCAAAGGACTTGTTGGTAAAGGTTTAGATTTTGTATCCCGATTAACGGGCGTGTATGTTCCCTTTTCTTATATACCAGGAGATTATTTTGAGTTAGAACCTGCTCGTGGATTATCAACGGCCGGTAAAATAGTATCAGATATAACTGGAATATTAGGAAGTTTAGTGGGTATACCAAGGAGAAGACAATCCCCATCTCAAAGATTTTTAGAATATACAGCGGGAGGAACTAAATCATCATTATTTAAACATATCCGATATAACAAATATGGACCTAACTATGGTGAAGGTGCACAAGCACAGACAGCGGTAGGAGCAGCGATAGGTGAAGTTATAGATTTTGTTGGTGGAGGAATACTAGGTTTTGGAAATCAACCACCTAATATGCCTGAATATGTCGGTGGCCCAAGAAATCGTATACAAGATATGACAAGTCCACCGGACAACACGTATGCTGGTAAAAATTACGTACCAATATACGGTCCAGACGCGGTAGCAAAAGAATTTGATTCTAACGAATATGATTTTGGGATGAAAGGTATTGCCTATGCCAATCAAGGAAATGTTCCTGGAGGATTTACATGGTATACAGAGAACACCCCATCAGGAGGTTTTTTACAACAAGTGGGTCAATTTTTAGGTTTTGGTGAAAAACCACCAGGACCACAAGTGCCCGGGACAACTCAAGGATTCGAAGGGTCTACCGATGATACGGCAACCTATGATACTCCAGGTGGTTACGATAATACAAGGTCCACCAACTATAAATTTAGAGACGACTCTATTATGGACGCAACTCAACAAATTATAGACTCTATTCCTAAAGGTGGTGCCCGGTTAAAATCTGTTTCACACGCTATGAATCAAGTTAGTAAAGTTTTTAATGATGGGTATAAAGAACTAACAAAAGGTTCTAGAGTTAGAAGGTTTATTAACTCAGACCCAACTTCAGGCAAAGGTGTAGAACAACCTAGAGAATATTGTAGAATATGGACCAAAGATGTTCCATATTACAATTATAGTAAACTAGTTAAAAATGAAATGAATCATAGGTTTGAAACCTATTCAGTATTAGATAGTCCTTATAATTTAAATGTAGCACCTTGGAGAACAGATGAATCGGGTAAAGGGTCCACCAATATCGTAGACTCTAAAGTTAAGAAATATATGTTCTCAATTGAGAATTTAGCTTGGAGAACAAGTACTCAAAAAGGACTCACATATAATGATTTACCTGCTTGTGAAAGAGGACCAAATGGAGGAAGAATTATGTGGTTTCCTCCTTATGACTTATCCGTTGATGAAGCCAGCCAACCAAACTGGACAGGTAATCAATTTATAGGTAGACCAGAACCCATATATACTTATAACCATACAGACAGAAGTGGTACATTAAAATTTAAAATAGTTGTTGACCATCCTAGTATTTTAAATCTACTAGTAAGAAAAGAATTACAAAAATTAGGACCAAAAGAGACAGATGAAATTTTAGACTCATTTTTTGCGGGATGTAAAAAATACGACATTTTTGATTTAGCTAGAAAATGGCAACAATTTTCAGTTAATGAATTAACACAATACCAAGAAATGTTAAATACTCCTGGTATGGACAGTGAAACAATACAAGAAATATTGGTTGAAACAACAGATGGTGAACCTGGAAAAACAGTACCTACGGACAACATACCCGATTTACAAAGTTACATCCAACCACCACTAGCTTTCTTTTTCGATAACGACTACCCAAATCCAAACACCACACAAACCACATCTAGTGTGAGTTATACTGAATGTGCGGCGGGTAGTATGTCAAAGTTTGGGGGATATCTATCTTCTACTAATTCTGTTACCCAACACCTTAATAGAGCACCTAATGAAGAAGCTAAAGCAGCTTTACAGAATTTCTTTGAGGATGGTAGTGGGGCAAAAAATGAATGGTTGACTAGATGGCCCGCTTTCGCTAAAGCTCTTAAAGAAGTTTTAGATACCGGTCTTTATACAGTAATATTAAATATGGAGGGGTCTGCAAGTTCTATTGCCAGTCAAAGTTATAATCTTAATTTATCTAAAAGAAGACTAGACTCTGTTGAGAAAATGTTCAAAGAATATATTTTAGATGGTGGTGCAGCTTTTAAAACATATATGGAGAATGGAAGACTCCAATTTCCAGGACCGACCGCATTAGGGGAGAATTTATGTTCATCGGATGAAAGTGGTGCTAACGCTGTTTATACGGCTGGTGCAGCAGACTGTAGAGCGGTAAGAATTACTGGTGTTGAGGTACTAAAAGACCCTACACCACCAGAACCACCTAAACCACCAAGAAGAATAGAAAGACCAACACCACCTGAAATTAAGGAAAAAGAAAAAAGACAAAAAAATACTAGAAGAGAGATAGCTAATAAAGTATTAATGAAAATGGTTACCGAATGTGATTATTTTGATTTAATACAAGAAGAAAATGAATTTATTTATGATACCCTTAAACAAAAATTTAAATTTTTCCATCCAGCATTTCATTCTATAACACCTGAAGGATTAAACAGTAGACTAACATTTTTAAATCAATGTGTAAGACCAGGAGCAACAATTCCAACTAAAACAGCCGACGGAATCCTATCAACAGAAGACGCTGCAAGAAACACTGCATTTGGAGCTCCACCTATATGTGTGTTAAGAATTGGGGATTTCTATAATACTAAGATTGCCATACAACAATTGAGTATTAGTTATGATGATAATTTGTTTGATTTAAATCCAGAAGGGATTGGTGTACAACCTATGATAGCTTCTGTTAATATTACCTTTAATTATATTGGTGGACAAGGATTAAAAGAACCCGTTAATAGATTACAAAACGCTCTTTCATTTAATTATTACGCAAATACTGAAATGTTTGATGATAGGGCAGTTTTAACTGTAACTGATGATGATGTGGACGAACAAGCGTGGTTAGCGGCAAATCAAGACTTAATAGGACAGACACAAGGAAGTGGTGCGGGCAATCAAGAAGATGAAGCGGCATTAGAAGACGCGTTAGATAGTTCAGAACAAGACGGATTAACTATCGGAGATAGACAAAATCCAACCATAACAACAAGTGGAGAATCAGGGTTTATAACTTATAAGTCGGTTTATAGTGACTTTAACACATCTGCATTTGATTATATGACATCAACAACCAACCAAGTAGACAATATTATGAAGAACTATAATAATGGTTGGCTACAGGTATTAACAAATGAAAAGGAATGGGTTGATGGGGAATATTATATAGGTACGTCAGTGGGTGCATATAACACTGTAAATGGTAAACTAGTCGGAGTACCCATAAATTGGCAAAATAATTTTAATGACTTTTTTGATAGTTTCGTAGAAGATATAGATGACGATTTAACTTATATACAACAACAACATGCTACAGTTAACCCATCTAATAAAAATAAAAGAAGGTTAAGAAATTTCTTAAAAGATAAAGCGGAAGAGATAGCAAGAGAAATTGGGGGTGTATTACAAGCTGCACAATCAGAACTTAAAAATAAGTCTTTAGCCTACATAAGTAATGTTAATAAAATAAATGCATTAGGAAGAGGGTGTGATGGTTATATCACTAATGGAAAAACCACCGTATTTAGTTTGTCGGGAGAAACCACAACAGTGCACTCAACGTCACCAACCACGTCAACAGACACTTTAATAGAAATGGGTACAGATTATGAATACACTACAAATGTTACCACTTATTATTCTGAAGTTTATAATGGAGAGACTAGTGTAGGTTGTTATTCACAAGGAGCTTTATGTGTACACGCCAATAGTAGTATAAGTGAGATGTTCAATTTAACTAAATCCGGTAGATTCACAAACCCAGATACCACCGCCTGGACAACCAATCCATCAACTATAGGGATAGAAATAGCCCCAACTCAAAGCACCAAACTTACAGCAGATAAATCGGACGTATTTGTTTTTTCACATATAGCCATGGAAAAATCCATTGTAGACTCTACAATGACCGGTAATTTACAATATTTTAAAGAAAATTATAACCCTTATAAAAATAATAGTAATTCTTTATGGACAGGAATTCGTGATGCATTAAAAATTACTTCTGTTGACCCAGATTGGTTAAAAGACTGTATTGTTGCTTTTAGTGACGCTATTTCATTAAATGAAAATTATTTCTTAGGACAAATGGTTACAGCTCAACAACAAGTTACCCAAAGATTTGCTCCTGAGGGACAAACTAACATTGTTGAAGGTCTTTCTATTGCTGGAGATTCTACGAGTATCACTGAAGTTAAAATAGAAAAAGAGAGAAAATTATATTATGACAAAGTGACAGACACTAGTTATGAAGAAATAATAAGAAGAGTACATACTACAACAAATGAGGGTAATACTAACTTTAATTTAAAATTTAATTAAAAATGGCAGATTACTACGATAGATACAAACAATTTATTATAAATGGAAAAAATAAACCAGTACCATTTATAAGGATAAAGTCAAAACCATCAGACAAGAAAGTTATATATAAAGTAGGTCAATCTAGATTAGATAAAATTAGTCAAGAATATTATGGCACACCTTATTTTGGCTGGTTAATATTACAAGCGAATCCAGATGTTGGTGGCTTAGAATGGGACATAAATGATGGAAGAGTATTGACTGTTCCATATCCTTTAGTAGCTTCATTACAACAATATAAACAATCAGTTGATGACTACTATTTTTATTATGGTAAATCAGATGAGGACTTAAAGGACCCTAATGGAACCACTTCATATTAGTAAACTAACATGGCGAATGAAATTTATAATAACGATAACATACTTGTCGAACTAGCAGAAAACAATGTAGTTCTTCTCGACCCAAACAAAGTTGTGGATGTTAACGGTAAACCACAAGACAGACTTGTAAGCCAAGAAAATTTAACTATATACGCTAATTTACAGGCAAGAGTAGTGCCTAGAAGTAAAGTTATTACTGGTTCTGGAATGGAAACCGAATCATTAGTTGATGTTTTTGAAGGTAAAATTAACTTTTTAAAACCAGGAGGAAAAGACTATATGACTAGTGATTGGACTGACACCGAAACAGGTGGGTCCAATCAAGACGGACCATATAATCAGAAGGTATTCATCACAAAGAAAGACCCTTTTATGGGTAATACGGAGAATAAAACTGAGAGCATAAAGAATAGATTAGATAACGAATCTTTTGGTATATCCAACATTAGTGTAACTTATGACCGTTCATATGTTCCACAAGTAAGCATGACCTTTATCGATGTTAGAGGAAAAACTTTATTTGAAATGGGAAATAATTCTGCTTATGCAGTATTTTTTAATCTTCCATATCCATTATTTCTTTTAACATTAAAAGGTTATTACGGAAAAGCGGTCCAATACCAACTAATGTTAAGAAAATTTAACGCTAATTTTGACCCCGAAACCGGTAATTATACGGTTACTTGTGATTTTATAGGTAGAATAGCGGCCTTACTCGCAGATATAAATGTGTCACAATTACTTAACGCTCCTTATATGTACGCCAGAAGTTATGGGGTAACTAATGTAGAGAATGATGATGTAGACACATTCACCACCACCAAAGGATATCAAACACTTAATGAAGTTTTTGTAACCTATAAAAGAAATAATTTATTAGGTCCTAATGTACCACATTTAACATTAAGGCAATTAGCAACTAAAGCTAAAACTTTAGAGGAAGCTATAGAAAAAGAATTAAAGAAACAAAATTTAAAAGCGTTAGATGATATCGATAAGTATGAAAAGGTTCTAGATTCGTATCTAGCAAAAGTAATGGATAGTGGTGGATGGAGACGAACCTATATGGATGTCGGTGGACTTAATGAATATTATGATGAAATTAAGGATTTAACTTATTATAGTTGGAAAAAAACATACCAAGACGACCTACCAAAAAGAGAATCAGGTAGGGATAAATTAAAAAAGGAGATTAGTGAACATAATGCGGCACTATTAGAAAACCCAACATTCGGAAAAAGTGGGACACACTCTATTCCAGTAGACATCGGTTACCAAAACTTCACTGTTTTACCACCAGAAGGTAGAGAAAATAATGGGTTGGAGTGGTTTATGTTTGAAGGTGTCCCTTCTTCATTTGAGACTAAAATTAACAATATTTTTACTAAATTTAACGAAAAAAGACAGATTGTAGAGAAAAATCTAACCGATGTTGTTAACGAAGTTATAGAAAGTGAACAAGGATTAGGGTTTAGACCTACAGTTAGAAACTTATTTGGTATAGTTATCGCAAATGCAGATACTTTCTTGAGACTTATGAACGATGTTCATTTAGACGCAATGAATCAGAGAAATAACCCTGATAGATTAAACGCTGTTAAAGGAAACGGTAAAGCGTCTACCAGCTCAGAATTACCAGAAGATAATTTTATTTATCCGTGGCCTCATTATTATGTTAGAGAAGAAAATGAAGATGGTGGAACGTCTTTTGTTACCACATATCCAGGAGCCATTAAAGTTATATCTAGTACAAAAGCATATAAAAGTGAGTCGTGGCCCGAAGTAGAGTTTGTAGAAGAATTTCTTAAAGCTTCTACTATTAAAGATACTGGACAAAACCAATTTAACTTCGGAGTGTCAACACTAGGTGAGAATTGGGTACCCACAACATCTTTTGATGTATTTGAAACCCAAAGTTATTTAAAAGTAAGTGAAGTAGATTTTAGTTATGAAGTGTGGGATAGGTCCACAATACACGGTTTCTTTTCAGGAATACAATTTAGATATAATAAAAACACTTCGGATTTACTATTAAAAAATATATCAAAATTTGAATCAGTTACTATACAGGAAAAAACAAACGGATTCTTTGATTTACAAGAATTGTTGAAAAACCAAACATGGAGTTATAATAGTTTTCTGGAGTATTTGAAAGCTATAGCTCCTCTTACTGATTATCAGCTACTTGTAAGAGACGAATATGTTACTCCATATATTAGAGAAAAAATTAATAATGCTAGATTTAAAATCTATCCATACACCCTTTTAGTAGGAGCACAATATCAGTCAAGAGATATAGATATTCAGAATCAGATTGAGACTATGAATGAATCTATACTCACCCAATCAGCAGAAGATAACATCTTAGACACCTACCCATTAGTGGATTTTGATTTTACACAAGGAGAAGACATAGATGGGAGTACAGGAGAATACATTTATGGTCCATGGACAAAAATGAACTTAGCTAACGGTCACAATTTACCTTCTAAACAAGAACTTAATAAATTAAGTAATTCCTTGGTTTATGGTAGTGATGTTAAATCTTATACTTCTTTATTAAGTGCAGCTGAAGGAGTAGAAGATAGTATATGTATAACCCCACCACACTTCTTTTGTGATGCATGGTGGACAACACCAACCATGATTAACGACTACTCTACTATTCTGGAAAAAAGAACAATTAATATTTTAAATACATCACTCAGTTGGAAATTATTTTTTGAAGATATTAATACAAGAGAAAAAACACCTTACTATACTCCTGTAACACCAGAAAATACATCTATTAATAATGGGTTATTTTTAACTGAAGGAGCGGTGGATTATAGTGAAATATATATTAATGGTAAGACATTTGACAAACAATTAACATCAATGCTAAACACACCTTATTTTACTAACGCGATGATTGAAGGTGTGATGAACGAATTAACCGGTGCACCTAACCCATACATTAGTGCCTCTTATTTATTTTTAAATTCATTACCTTTAGCAAGTTTAAAAGAATTAACAATTAAACAATTAAAAGAGGGCGGTCAAATGCCAGAATTTGGTGACTATGTTTTTACAACCCTTAACCAACTTTCAGCAGTACACCCCCTACCGTACGCATGGATTTTAAAATATGGAAGTATATGGCATAGATATAAGAATTTTATAGAGAACGGGATAGACATTCTAGATTCAGTATGGAAGGATTTCGACGCCAACAAGTATTTTAACGATACTTCAGGATTAATAAATCAATATTCATTGAATATTGGTGAAAATAATACCCAAATACTATTTTCTGGGGATTGGAATATAGGGGGTAATTTTAGAAAGATAAATGTAGGGTTCTATCCTGAATTAAATAATTTAATGCATTATTTTGTTACAGGAGACCTACTTTATAATTCAGTACCTGTAACAGGTGTGCCGTTATCTAGTATAGAGGTAAATAATTTTATAAACATTGGTGCCCTAAATGTCAAACACTCAACAGACTTAGATATATCCCCAGCACAGAGTCCAACACAAGGAGATGTTAATTGTCAGTTTTGGTACACTTATTATGACACCAGTAGAGATGTCTTTACGAGTGGATATACACCCCAATATATTTTATATCCGGGAGGTGCTATTAAAAAAGAACAACTCAGTTTTGAAGTAGACCCATTTAACTTAACAAATAATCCTACAACACATAATGGTAATGTGAGGTTTTGTTGGGGGATGTCTAATTATGGATATTTTGAACATACACCAACAAGTAAACCTTCATATAACGAATATTGTAAGAAAATTAATAACCTACAAAAAGAACAAAGAGCTTTTCATATTTCTTCTTTAGGTGATTATAGTAGTATAGATGAGATATTTGACGTGTTTTCACCAGAAATATTAGACACATTTGAAGAATATTTTCTTAATTTTTCTCAGAAAGATGTTGATTTTAACCCCGCTTTAAACGCTTTTAGTGCAACTACTGACTCACAGGACTCCACAGATGTGTGGGGAAATAAAATAGGTGAGACCGACTTAAAAACTCTACAATCGGTTATAAGAAATATGATGACAGTAAGTCAAGATAGTGTGACACCGGCAGATACGGCTACAGAATTTGGGTATAATTTAGCAAAAACACAACTTAATAAAAGTAATAGAATTTTAGGGTTGTTTATGGCAGATACCGTCGCATTTAATTTCTATAACCCAAAAGATATTAATATAAAAGCTTTAAGGACTTTTGTAGGAGACCAGAAATATTATGATTGGGGAGAATATAAAGGTAATTTACCTCCAGAAGTGCCATTTGCCACCTCCCAACTCAATCATCCACAAGAATGGAAAGACTTACAATTACACATAGGACAAATCGGAGATTCTTCACATCTAAGTTTAGTGTACAGTGATTATGGGTCGGAGATAACTGACTTTTTTAGAGAAATGAATATTGATTTCACTTCAGAGAATATTAAATTACTTAGAAAAATTATTAAAATATATGTTACTGAAAGAATAAAAAATGGTTCCACCACAAATAGTCTTAATTTTACCACCGTCGCTTCTGCCCTTACTCCGGTAGCAGCTCCCGCAAATTTTAATAGTGAATTTATTCAGAAGATAAAAAATGAGATAGTGGAAAAGTTAGATGACGGACAATACCAACACCTAAATCAACTATTCTTTAATTTAAAACAAGATTTACCCGAGATACCAAACGAAGGACTTATAGATGATTTTAAGGATGAAAGTGCAATACAAAGCGATGAGTTAAAATTAGATTTATACAATACATTTAGAGTAATAAATGATAAATGGATTTCTGGAGAAGAAATAGAGAGAAAACTTATATTTGAAGATTTTTTATTTTTAGATATAGCTAATAGGGACATCGGGGACACCGCTATTCTAGGGTTAGACGCCTTTAAATCATTAACAAATCCAGCAAATGGAAGTTTAAATTTATTAGGTCTTATAGGTTCTATTTTAGATAATCAGAATTTTAATTTTTTACCCCTACCGTCGTATATTAATTTTTATGGGGTAACCAGTGACGGTAAAGAATACTCAAAATACAACACCACCGACGAAGCTAATTCTTTATTTGGAACCCATTTAGAAGTAGATTATTTGGAGTCTTCACCTAAATTTGTGTGTCAATATGTAGGAGAAACATCTTCATTACCTGATGTTAAAAACCCCATAAATCGATATAACAGTGATTCATTTTTAATGGGAAGAACCGCAGACAACCCTCTTTTTTCTAATTGTGCAGACCCCAAGAGGTGTAACAAAGTAATGTCTTTTGCGGTAGACTTCGGTATAGATAATCAAAATATATTTAAAGGAGTAAATTTAGACACTTCTGATACCAAACCAACAGCGGAAAGTTTTGTGGTTGAAGAACAATTAGCACAATCAGCAAATGATAAAACTATCGCGACCCAAGGACTAAGTTTATTTAATGTATACAGAACTCGTTCTTATACTTGTAAAGTTAGCGCAATGGGTAATGTATGTATCCAACCCACAATGTATTTTTCATTAAGAAATGTACCTATGTTCACGGGACCATACCTAATTATGACAGTTGAACATTCGATACAACCAAATACCATGACTACCACATTTACAGGTGTAAGGGTACCATTCCACCGATTACCAAACGTGGAGAATTTTGTGGCTAAATTAGCAAAATCATTTGTAAAGAAGGTAAGAGTTAAACAAAAAACAGATAATAAACAAGAGAGAGAAGGAGGATTTCATCCTGAAGGTACGGAACAAAATACAGATGGTAATGCAAAAGCACCACGGTTTAGTGGACCATCGGATGTTAAATCTATTATTGTACACGTTACAGCTGGTACCGATTATGGGAATAAACCAGTTGAAACTATAGACAAACAACATAAGAATAGAGATTTTTCTGGTATTGGGTACCATTATTTAATATCTAGAGGAACAGGTGGTAGTCCGGGTAATGGAACAATTTTAAAAGCTAGACCAACAAAGTATCAAGGAGCACATACTCGTGGAGCAAACGCCTATAGTATAGGGATAGCTCTGATAGCCAATTGTTCAAAAATGGGAACTTACGATTCAAGTGGTGGAGACTACGCTACTCACCCTCAAAAAGACTCCTTAGAAGACTTAATGTTATATATTGCCTTTCAATACGGACTTTTACAATTAAGAAGAACTGCTAATACTACGGAAGCGACCACACTATGGGTGGGAGGGTCTATTACCCCTATTAACTTAGGACCTATAGCAAGTGCACCCGCTAAAGTAACCGCAGAACAGTTTGCTCGTATATTCTACGGTCATAATCAGTTCAGTAATAAAAGATGTCCATGTTTCCAAATGAAAAATGCATTAGCGGGAACACTAGGAAGAAATTTGAGAAGTAAACTAGGTACCATGATAAATAAGATAGAATTTGATGTTGATACTGACGGAGACAGTTGGGAAGATGTTTCATCAACAATGTATTATAGTTTAAAACCATCAACTTTTTTACATATGATTGCTCCCGCTGTTAATGCTAGTCCATATGAAGGAACAAGAAATTTCGATGGGGTAGGGGAATATGTTGATAGTAACTAGAAATATACTTAACTTTCTTACACTATAAGATATTTATAATAAAAAACACTATGGAAAACTTAAAAAGTAAATTAGACAAGTACCTAGGAAACCAACCAGAGAAAAAAGCACCTACAGTTGAAGAAGAGGGATATGAAGAAGTATGTGATTTAAAAACTGGAGAATGCTATACTATCAAAACTAAAGACGGTTTGATAGAAAGAGTAAATAAGAAAATGGTAACCGAAGACGGTAGAACCTTATTAATGGATTAAAATGAATATAGAAAACCAAATAAGTGAGGAGTTAAAACGTTATTCTAAAATTACTGACTATGTGGAAATGTTAGAAGAAACATCACAAGGAAGTTTAAGTAGCGTAGGCTCCGGATTTGTGAACACCCAAGGTCAATCAGGCAGACTAGAAGCGTTTAATAAACGCCAACGAGATATGAGTGAACAAGAAGGAGATGCTCCAGCTGATTTAGAAGGGGGAGATGAAGAAGAACTAGATATGGATGTTGAAGGTGGTGACGAAGGTGGTGAAGAAGAACTAGATATGGATGTTGAAGGTGGTGAAGACTTAGAAGGAGAAGAAGATGTTGCAGCTGATTTAGAAGGTGGAGACGTAGAAGGTGTAGAAGGAGCTGAAGAGGAATCTGAAGTTGAGGAGTTAGATGTGACAGACATAGTAACTATGACAAAGGAAACAGGGGAAAAAGCTGACACAGTTTCCCAAGAAATAACAACCCAAAGTCAAAGAATAAGTGATTTAATGGGTAAATTAGATTCTCTAGAAACTCAGTTAGGCTCAATGGATAAGGTTTTAGACCAAATGAATAATTTAGAAAATAAGTTTGCAGAACTAAAACCAGAAACTCCGACCGAAAAATTAGAACTCAGATACTTAGACAGTGGACCATTTACAAAAAAACCACATGAATTTTGGGACGAAAAAAACGCAGAACTTAAAAAACACCCTAATAAACATGAGTATGTTTTAACACAAGATGAGGTAGATGAATATAATGATACCGATATAAAAAATAGTTGGGTTCCAGATGAAGAGGAAGAAGAAGATATTTCCGTATTAGGAAATAGAGCATAAAATATATTATAAATAACTTATTTTAAACGGGTAATCAGTTGACTTACCCGTTTTTTGTTTTTATATTTTATTGTAAATTAATTTAGTAAAAAATAAAAAAAATATTATGAGTTTAGAAGCAATATTAAAACAGTACGAAAACACACAAAAAGCTAGCACTTCCGATAAACCCTTTATTAGTAATGAAGAAAGATTAAAAAAATATTTTGCAACTTTTCTTCCTAAAGGTCAAACAGAAGGCGAAAAAACAATTAGAATCCTACCTACAGCAGATGGTAGTTCACCATTTAAAGAAGTATTTTTTCACGAAGTACAAGTAGATGGTAGATGGGTAAAATTAATGGACCCAGGAAAGAACGGAGACGGTTCCCCAACAGGTGATAGAAGCCCACTTAATGAAGTAGAAGAGGCTTTAAGATTAACTGGTAATGATAAAGATAAAGAGTTAGCGAGACAATATCGTTCACGTAAATTTTATATCGTTAAATTAGTTGATAGAAACAATGAAGAAGACGGTGTTAAATTTTGGAGATTTAAACACAATTGGAAAGGTGACGGGACATTAGATAAAATTATTCCAATCTTTCAAAAACGTGGTGATATAACTAATGTTACTGAAGGAAGAGATTTAACTCTTATGTTAAAATCTGTACCACTACCAAGTGGAAAAGGAAACTATACGGTAGTTTCTATGGTTATGGCAGAAGACCCAAGTCCTCTATCAACAGACACACAAAAAACAAAAGAATGGACAGAAAACGCTGAAGTATGGAAAGATGTTTATGCTCAAAAACCAGTAGAGTATCTTGAAGCGGTTTCTAAAGGTGAAACACCTAATTGGGACAATAATTTGAAGAAATATACATATGGTGATAGTACAGAAACTACTGTAGATGTAACACCACCCCCTTCACCAGACCCACAAGCAACACAAAAAGTAGACGAAGATTTACCATTTTAATATAATTGACGATGGCTATAAAAAAGAAAAATTTTAAAGACATTAAGTCTAAGTTTTCTAAGAAAGCTGCATTCAAACCAGATAGATTTTTGGATTTGGGTGAAGCTTTTTTAGATGCAACAGGATTACCTGGACCTGCTATGGGACATATAAACATGTTTTTAGGACATAGTGACACAGGAAAAACAACAGCACTAGTTAAAACCGCTGTGGATGCACAAAGAAAAGAAATTTTACCTGTTTTTATAATTACCGAACAAAAGTGGGATTTTGAACACGCTAAACTTATGGGTTTAGATTGTGATGTAAATAAAGATGGTGAGTGGGACGGTTTCTTTTTATTTAATAATGATTTCCAATATATAGAACAGATTACAGACTATATTAATGAGTTATTAGACGCTCAAATTAAGGGAGACCTAGATTATGATTTATTATTTTTATGGGATTCTGTGGGGTCTGTGCCATGTAAAATGACCTTTGATGGTAAAGGAGGTAAACAACATAATGCAGCAGTATTCGCTGATAAAATTGGAATGGGAATCAATCAAAGAATTACAGGTTCAAGAAAACAGAGTTGTAAGTTTTTAAACACTTTGGTTACTGTAAATCAACCATGGGTAGAGTTGCCAGATAACCCATTTAGTCAACCAAAAATTAAAGCTAAAGGCGGTGAATCACTCTGGCTAAACTCTACCATAGTATTTTTATACGGGAATCAAAAAAATGCTGGGATATCAAAAATAACTGCTACAAAAGATAAGAGAAAAGTTAAATTTGCTACCCGAACCAAAATATCTATCCTTAAAAATCATGTAAACGGTCTCGGGTATGAAGACGGTAAAATCTTAGTAACCCCACACGGGTTTTTAAAAGGAAAAGATAGTACAGAACAGAAAAAATCTATTGAAAAATATAAAGCTGAGAACGCAGAATATTGGAAAAATATTATTGGGTCAGAAGGCGATTATAATTTAGCAGTAGAAGATACAGGAGAATTGTTTTAGTTATTAACCTTTAAACAGAAAAAAATTGAACACTTTATTGATTGATGGTAATAGCTTACTACAAACAGGCTTTCACGGAGTAAAAGATTACTTTCATAATGGCAAACATTTCGGAGCCATATTTCATTTTTTAAATACAATTAGAAAACATCTAGTAGAACAAGATTACAATAAAGTAGTGGTATTCTGGGATGGTAAAAATAATGCAAAATATAGACAAGATATTTTGAGTGAATATAAAATAAATAGACGAAAACGACTTACACCTGAACAAGAAAACGATTTATTTAGACAAAAACATAGAATAACCCAATACCTAGAAGAGGTATTTGTAAGACAAGCAGAGTTTAATAATTGTGAAGCGGATGATTGCATAGCTTATTATTGTGCTAACACGGAGGACGAAAATAAATTAATATTAACTAATGATAAAGATTTAAGCCAATTAGTTAATGAAAAAACTACTATTAAATTCTTAAATGACGGTAAAATAATAGACGAAAATCAAAAAATAACCATATCTAAATTAAGTGTGCCAACTAATAATGTTACCTTAATTAAAATTTTATTGGGAGACAAAAGTGACAACATAAAGGGAATTAGGTTTTTAGGTGAAAAAACTTTAAAAACATATTTTCCCGAAATAGAAGAAAAAACAATAACCTTGAAAGAGGTATTAGATAAAGCTAAAATATTAGTGGACGAACAACATGTAAAAAACAAAGGAATAAATAACCTTGTTAAAGGATTTTGTGTGGACGGAAGAATAGGTGACGAATTCTTTAAAACTAATAAAGAACTTGTTGATTTAGAAAAAGTTTTTTTAAACGACAATGCAAAAAAAGATATTATATCTTTAATTAATGAAAATCTTGACCCTGAAGGAAGAAATTATGAAAATATAGTGACAATGATGTTGGAAGATGGTATATTTAATGTACTTCCTAAAAAGGATGATGGGTGGACAGAATTTTACAAACCATTTATAAGACTAACCAAAAAAGAAATTAAAAGTTATGAGAGAAAAAACTAATTGGAAATTTGAAGAAAAGAAATCAGTAGTTAAATGTGAATTTCTACTTACATTAAATGAAAATATTATATGCCAAAGATATTTTAATGTTAGAAACTACAACCCAAAAACAAAGAATTCGTTAGATTTGTATTATACAATTTCAGATATAGCAGAGGAATTAAAATATAATCTAAAAAATAAGGCGTTTGATTATATGTATGACAGGTATAATCAACATACGAATTATGTAAATTTGTCAGACCAAGACCTTGAAAGAAGTGAGGATGAAGTCTTTCATTTATATGTAAAACAGAATACAGATATACTAATACACAAAATTATTCCTTCTGATGTTTACCCAGGAAGGATAAGATATACTGTGGACATTAGGCCTCTAGTACCACAAATTTTAGGAGACTTAACTGACACCCTGTCAAGAAAAAAAATAGCTAGAAAATATCTGAATTTAGAACTCTAAAAGATATTTATAATAGCCTAAAAAAACATAAGATAAATGAATAAAAACTCTAACTTCGGTTATCTGGGATATAACTTCCAGATTAAATTATTAAATCAAATTATAACTGACAAAAAATATTGTCAGAGTATAATTGATGTCATTGACGCAAAGTATTTTGACAACCAATACTTTAAAATAATTGCACAAATGACAAAAGAATACCATGAGAAATATCAAACACCACCTAACTTTGACACACTCAATCAACTAACTAAAATTGAGGTTAGTAGTGAAATGGCAAAAAAGACTATATTTGATATGATTTTGGACGTACAAAATGCATCTTTAGATGATTATTTGTGGGTTCAAGAAAAAGGATTAAAATTTTGTAAACAACAAGAATTAAAAAAAGCAATAAGTAAGGTTAATAAAATTCTAGAAAAAGGTGATTTTGAATCTTATGATAAATGTGAAGAGTATATAAGAGAAGCGATTAGAGTTGGTGAAAATACTGATGGTGCATTAGATGTTTTTGAAGATATCGCAGAAGCATTAGAAGAAGATTATCGGGACCCTATACCTACAGGAATAAATGGTATAGACAATCTTTTAGATGGTGGATTAGCTAAAGGAGAAATAGGTGTGTTTTTAGCACCTACAGGTGTTGGAAAAACAACAGTATTAACCAAACTTGCTAATACCGCATATAATCTAGGGTTTAATGTTCTACAAATTTTCTTTGAAGACAACCCCAAAGTCATCCAAAGAAAACATATTACATGCTGGACTCAAATACCCCAAAGGAAGCAGGTAGAGAAAAAAGAAGAAGTATTAGAAAAATTAACTGCATATAGAGATAGAGGTAAACTTATATTAGAAAAATTACCGTCAGATAGAATAACTATTAATACTATAAAAAATAAGATTAGGAAGTTAATGGCGGAAGGAAATAAATTTGATATGATATTATTAGATTATATAGATTGTGTAGTTCCGGATAGAGGATTTAGTGATGAATGGAAAGGAGAAGGTCTGGTTATGAGACAATTTGAGACTATGTGTAATGAATTTGATGTGGTAGGATGGACCGCGGCACAAGGTAATAGGACATCAATTAGTTCAGAGGTAGTTACAAATGATATGATGGGAGGCTCAATTAAAAAAGCACAAGTAGGACACGTAATAATATCGATAGCTAAAACCCTACAACAGAAAGAATTAGGGTTAGCTACTATCGCACTTACAAAATCACGAATAGGTAAAGACGGTGTAGTATTTGAAAATTGTAAATTTGATAACGAATTATTAACAATAGATACAGAACAGTCACAAACTTTATTAGACCTAGAACATAATAGAGAACAAAGAAATGCACAAAGAGTAAGGCAAGCTCTAGAAAGAAGACAAGAACAAATAAACAATCAATAAAATAAAAAGTTAAAATATGGAAATTTCAAATAAAATTTTATCGGATATTACTGTTTATATGAAATACGCTAAGTATATTCCAGAATTAAACAGAAGAGAGACGTGGGAAGAGCTAGTAACGCGTAATAAAAATATGCATATAAAAGCTTATCCTCATATTAAGGAAGAGATAGAAGAAAAATACAAATCAGTATACGATAAAAAGGTATTACCATCAATGAGAAGTATGCAATTTGGAGGTAAACCAATTGACATAAGTCCAAATAGAATTTATAACTGTGCATATATGCCTGTTGACCATATTGACTCATTTTCAGAGTGCATGTTCTTATTATTAGGAGGTACAGGTGTTGGGTACTCAGTCCAAAAACATCATGTCTCTAAATTGCCTGTAATACAAAAACCATACCCAAAAAGAAAGAAAAGATTTTTAATTGGAGATTCTATTGAAGGTTGGGCAGACTCCATTAAAGTGTTAATGAAGTCATACATGAATGGTGGTGGTAGTAAAATTGAATTTGATTATTCGGATATTAGACCAAAAGGAGCTAGACTTATTACATCCGGCGGTAAAGCTCCTGGACCTCAACCACTAAAAGAATGTTTGGTTAAAGTAGAAGGGTTATTAAGTCAGAAAGAAAATGGAGAACAAATAACTACCCTGGAAGCTCATGATATTGTATGTCATATTGCTGACGCTGTATTAGCTGGAGGAATTAGAAGAGCTGCCTTAATTTCGTTATTTAGTGCGGATGATGACGCAATGATTGGATGTAAAGCTGGTAACTGGTGGGAATTGAATCCACAAAGAGGTAGAGCTAATAATTCAGCCTGTTTAATGAGACATAAAATTACTAAAGAATTCTTTATGGATTTATGGAAAAGGGTTGAATTAAGTGGAGCCGGAGAACCAGGAATATACCTTAATAATGATAAAGATTGGGGCACTAATCCATGTTGTGAAATTGCTTTGAGACCATATCAATTTTGTAATCTTTGTGAAGTAAATGTAAGTAATATAGAATCACAAGAAGACTTAAATGAAAGAGTTAAGACTGCAGCATTCATAGGAACACTTCAAGCAGGATATACTAATTTCCATTACTTAAGAGAAGTATGGCAAGAGACAACAGAAAAAGATGCTTTAATAGGTGTGAGTATGACGGGTATAGGTAGTGGAAAAGTTTTAGGGTATGATATGTCTAAAGCGGCAAGTTTAGTTAAGAGAGAAAATACACGAGTATCAAAATTACTAGGAATAAATCAAGCAGCGAGAACAACAACAGTAAAACCTGCAGGAACCACTTCATTAACATTAGGAACTTCTTCAGGTATCCATGCATGGCACAATGATTATTATATAAGAAGAATTAGAGTTGGTAAGAATGAAGCAATATACAGTTATTTAGCGGTTTATCACCCAGAGCTAGTAGAAGACGAATATTTCAGGCCACATGATACTGCAGTAATTAGCATACCACAAAAAGCACCAGAAGGGTCAATATTAAGAACAGAATCACCATTCCAGTTATTAGAAAGAGTAAAAAAAGTAGCGTGTGAATGGGTAAACGCAGGTCATAGAAAAGGTTCTAATTCTCATAATGTTTCAGCAACAATTTCATTAAGAGACCATGAATGGGATGCTGCTGGAGAATGGATGTGGGAAAATAGAAAATTCTATAACGGTCTTTCTGTTTTACCATATAATGGAGGAACCTATAAACAGGCTCCATTTGAGGATTGTACTAGAGAAGAGTACGAAGAAATGTTAACAGCATTAAAATCAGTTGATTTGTCTAATGTAGTAGAATTAGACGACAATACAGATTTATCGGGTGAATTAGCGTGTGCAGGAGGAACTTGTGAAATAGATGTTGACTTAAAAGAAATAAATTCAAACGGCAAAGTAAAAGAAATAGAAATTAGTGAAACACAAATATAGTAAAGAAACTTTATATCATTTTAATTGTGGTAAATGTAACAAATGGTGGTCAATAGCTGACTACCATTTATTGTCTATTAACGAATCAACTAGTGTAACATGCCCTCATTGTAGTTTTAAAGAAGAAACAAAAGAAGTAAAAAATGAAAAGAGCTGACGACTGGATTACAGAATTACACCATAAAGAATCAATGGGTGGCAATGTCTTGGATTTATATGGACATAAAGTGGAGGACATCCATACTATAGTAGATTCTTTTGTTTACGAACACCTCAAACTTAACACTAAAGACATTTCTATTTTTTTAGGCTCGAACAATAATCTGACCAAAGGAATAGTGTGTGACATTATTAAAATCTATGGTCTTAATTACACAGAATGTGTTTACAACCCCTCACTCCTTAAAATTTCTAGTTAAAATATTTATATAGATAATAGAATTGAACTCTCTAATATTTATATATAAAACTTATTATGCCAGAGAATGGAACATACGGAATAGATTTCCCTTTTAGAGAGAGTAGATTAGGGTACTTTTTAGAATTAACTGAAACTCCCGAAGATGAAATTAAATCCGATTTAATACACTTACTTTTAACCAGGAAAGGTAGTAGGTATTTTTTACCAGATTTTGGTACACGTTTATATGAGTTCATTTTCGAACCATTAGACTCCCCAACATTTAATTCTATAGATTCAGAAATAAGACAACAAGTGGAAAAATACATCCCTAATTTAAAAATAACTAATATAGATATTAGTCCTGCTTTAGAAACAGAAGAAACAACAGGAACAATAGTATCTGATAACGACCCTAGAGTTTATAGAATTGCGGGTCAAGGGACTAAAGAACATACTGCGGTGGTAAAAATAGATTATACTATTGTTAACGCTGCATTTGAAACTAGAGATTTTGTTATAATTAATATATAATATGGCTAACAATAAAATATCATACACGGAAAGAGACTTTGTAGGGATTAGAACTGAACTACTTAGATATACTAAAGAACAATACCCAGATTTAATAAAGAATTCGAATGACGCTTCTATATTTTCTGTATTTTTAGATTTAAATGCGGCAGTTGCGGATAATTTACATTATCATATAGATAGAAGCTTACAAGAAACAGTATTACAATTTGCACACCAAAGGTCTTCTTTATATAATATTGCAAGAACTTATGGGTTGAAGATTCCAGGAAATAGACCTGCTGTTTCAGTAGCAGATTTCTCCATTATAGTGCCAGTAGCAGGGGATAAAGAGAATTTTAGTTATTTAGGGACACTTAGAAGAAACTCACAAGTTAAGGGAGCGGGACAAGTTTTTGAAACGAAATATGACGTGGATTTTTCCTCACCATTTGACGCCACTGGTTTTCCAAATAGAACTAAAGTACCTAATTTTGATTCTAATAACAATATAGTTAGTTATACAATGACTAAAAGAGAAGTGGTGATAAATGGGGTTACCAAGGTCTTTAAACGAGTATTGACAGATAGTGACGTTAAACCTTTCCTAAAGATATTTTTACCAGAAAAGAACGTATTAGGAGTAACTTCAGTAATAGAAAAAAGTGGAACCAACATACAAGCATTACCTAAAGCTACTGAATTTATAAACTCACCAAATCAATGGTATGAAGTAGAAGCTTTAGCACAAGACAAGGTATTTGCACTCGACCCAACAAAGAACAGTGATTCACCGGGATTAAAAATAGGTAAGTGGAAAAAAGTAGACAAAAGATTTACTACGGAGTATACTCCCGAAGGATTTTTTCATTTAACATTAGGTGGGGGAACATCTTCAGGACAAGACTCTTTAGATGATTTTACTAGTCAAGGTCTAGCGATGGATTTAAGTAAATATCTAAACAATTTATCATTAGGTAAAACGGCACAAGCAAATAGTACTTTATTTATACAATATCGAATAGGTGGGGGGACCGCTACAAATGTAGGCCCTAATTCGATAACCTCATTAGGACAAGTAGAATTCATCGTTAATGGTCCTGTTGATGGAATTAATCAACAAGTTAAAAACTCCTTAAAAGTTAATAATATAACTGCTGCGGTAGGTGGAGCAAATCAACCAACAGTAGAAGAAATAAGAAATTATGTAAGTTTTAATTTTTCTGCACAACATAGAGCTGTTACAGTTTCTGATTATAAATCTATTATAGATACGATGCCTGGTGTATTTGGAGCACCAGCTAAAGTTGGTATAGTAGAAGAAGAAAATAAGATTTTAGTAAATTTATTGTCCTACTCTGATTCAGGTAAGTTAAGTTCTAAGGTTAGTACTTCATTAATGTCTAATATAGCAGAATATTTATCTGATTATAGAATGTTAAATGATTATATTACTATTAAATCTGCAGAAGTGGTGGACTTAGCGTTGGAAATCGACATCTTAGCAGACCCAACATTTAATCAAGGAGAAATCGTAACCAATATCGTTAATCAAGTAGATGATTTCTTTACCCCTAATAGAAAAGAAATGGGACAAAATTGTTATATAGGTCAATTATCTAAAACCATCTCCCAACAACAAGGTGTTATAAATCTAATAGATTTACGTGTAGTTAATAAAGTTGGTGGACAATATTCTGGTAATGAAGTTTCACAACGTTATTCTGACCCCCAAACTAAACAAATAGAATTAATTGACGGAGTGATATTTGCACAACCCAACCAAAGTTTTCAAGTGCAATTTCCAGAGAAGGATGTGAGCATAAGAATAAAGAGTAACGCCCATACTTCTATATCCTAATTTTTATTTACATAATTATCTTTTTAGATATTTTTGTTTTAAGACCCTAAATATTTATTATTTAAAAGGAAAGGAATGCCAAAATCTATTAGAATAAGAACACAACCTGGAAAGGAGCAAAATATACATGTAAAGTTAGAACAAGATTTCGACTTATTAGAGGTATTAAGCTTAAAAATGACTCAAGATGATGTCTATTCTAGAATGTGTGGAGATTATGGGGTTGTTGTGGGTAGAGTGCTGGCAAACGGAGGTTTTGGGGTTCCTAACGCTAAGGTTTCCGTCTTTATACCCCTAACTGATGAAGATGAACAAGATGAAGTAATTAAATCTTTTTATCCTTATAAAGAAGTTACCGATAAGGATGAAGAAGGGTATAAGTATAATCTACTACCCCAAGAAAAACAAAGTTGTAATCACTCACCAACAGGAACATTTCCATTACCTGACGAAATATTAAACATCCCAACTCTTCTAGAAGTTTATAAAAAGTATTATAAATACACTACAAAAACTAATGAAAGTGGTGATTTTATGATATGGGGAGTCCCATTAGGGAATCAAACTATACATTGTTCCGTAGATGTGAGTGATATCGGTTGCTATTCGATGCACCCTTACGATTTTATAAATCAAGGAAAACCTTTAGAGGAATTTGTAAGTGCATTAGAATTCAACACATCTGAAAATTTAGATTCTTTACCCCAGATTATATTACAAAATAAAACCTTAGAAGTAGTACCATTTTGGGGTGATGATGATTTATGTAATGTAGGGATAACACGGGTAGATTTTGATTTAAGAGATTCTTCAGTAGAAATAGTTCCTTCTGCAACGTTTATAGGTTCTATAATTACTGACGACGATTCCAATTATGTAGACTCTAATGGATTACCTAGTAAATACATAGGTAATTTATGTAATTTAACTACGGGAACTGGCCTTATAGAAACTATTCGAGAAACAATACAATTAGAAGACGATGGGTGTACCCCTAAATTAGAAAAATTCCCTTTAAAAAATGGGGGTAAAGTTATAGACGGAAATGGGGCGTGGGTCACTCAATTACCAATGAACCTGGATTTTATAATAACTAATGAATATGGAGAACAAGTTATATCTGATAATCCGAATTTTGGAATACCGACTAGAGCAAAATATAGATTTAGAATAGGGTTTGACAATAAAGGGTCAACGATTAGAAATGGTAACTATCTAGTTCCTAATCTAAGAGAATATAGCATAGCGAATCCACAACCTTCAGATTACGCCGCTTCATATGTTTTTAGTACTAATTATAGTGATTATCCAGAAATGGGGCCAGTTACTTTTGACAATACTCCAGCTTATAATGCAGAAGATTATTTTTATGAATTTAGACCTAACAGGGTATACACAATATCTTCCTTTATTGACAATTATAGAAAAACATCCCAACGAGGAGACACAAATAATAGATGGAGATTTCTGGGAATAAAAGGTATAAATCCACCAACAGAACAACGGTGTACTGATATCACTAAAGAATTTCCATCCAATGATGTGTTTAGGGGAGGTTCATTTTTATTTGGTATAACACAAACACAATTAATTATTCAACAGATAACTATCCTTCTTACTTGTGTATTAGTGGCATTTAACGCGTTATCCATGTTAATGAACGCGTATAATATGGCTTTACAAGGAGCCAACGCGTCTACCTGGATGAGTGCCGCCTATATTGGTGCTGTTGCACCATGGGACACCATAATTGGAGCAGCATTAGGGTCTGCATTTTTAGCTGCATATATTGCGACTGCTGTCGCATTAGTGATAATGATAATATTCTTTTATTCTCCTTTATTTTATATTTTAGTAAACAATTTTAAAATTATGCTAAAATTGACAAGGTATCCCGATTGCGAACCCTGTGTATGTGAAGAAGACCAATATGAGTTTAAAATTCCTATTATAACATTTTTTGTTGGTGATGATAATAAAATCTCCGAAGATACGACAGATGCTCCTGACACAGTCCCTGAATGTACCATGAATGGATTTAGTGATAACGCCTTTTATTGGCAAGGAAAAAATGGCGATATGCCTAAAGGATGTTATAAATTACAATTTAGAAATGGGGTATGGATTGTGTTTTACTCTATGATGGTTGTAATGGGAGTTTTGGTGTGGGTACCATGGGGAGGGACAATTGCTTTAAATATTGCAGCTGGAGTACTAGCAACATTAGAATTTGGTTTAATAATTGATAATCTATGGAAGATGTTTGTTAGTTTAAATCAGTGGAGGGTCTTAAAGAATATATATAATGGGTTATGTCAGGGAGTATTTAATATGAAATTTAGTAATGGTTGGATAAATGGTACACTATATCATTTTAAATTCAAAAGAGTAAAAGACGAGGCCGACGTAACCAATGACGATTACCCTCAAAAATTAGTCCACCAACACGTAGAACTAGACAGTTACCCCGCAGGGACCCCAACTGGTAATGTTTTCTTTTATTATAGAAGCTGTCCTTATCTTCAAGCTCTAGGGTTTCAGATGGACAACACAGCTGTAGACGGTGATGATGGTTGGAACCACAAAGGAATAAATTATCCTACCACTATAACAGAATTAGGGCCTTTAGATGAATGCACCAATCAACTCTGCAATGAAGAATTAGAAGATTGTTATTTTGTAGATAAATTAGCACCATCGAGTTATCAATACGCAGACTATGTATTAGGTAAACTCATAGAACAGAAAATAGAAATACAATCATTTTCTAATTTTATATGGTCAGGAGTTAATAAATTTTTTGGTGCTGATGGAGACCCAAGTAAATCATGGGTATTTAATGATGGTAATAGAAGGTGGGGCTCTCCAGACATGTCTAATATGGGATATTTTAGAGCAAGACCTGCACGACTAATAGATGGTGATATATCAGCTTTAATTGCCACAAATAATCAATTAGGAGTTGAACCATATTTACCAGGTATAGACAATCCATATTATCCGGCTACTCTTCCTACAAGCCAAATTACTCCTATCTCCACTCCTCTTAATATTATTATGAATGACCCAACATTAGTAGGGTGTTTACAAGGAGGACCTTTTGGGATTGACCAAACTCAACTTAAACCATTTTATCCATGGAGAAAAGTAGGAGCGTTACCTTATGGTGGTTGGAACAGTGATTGGTCTTCAGCTGGAAGCCAACCTTCATTATCTACAACAGGCAACCAACAAGGAACGGTTACACCAGCCCCTCAAGCTCCAATACCAGGAACACAAATGGCACCACCTAGATATTGGCAAACTACGGGTAATCAACTAGAAAATGGAAACTATGGTTTATCCCCCGCTATCCCTACCCCACCAACAGGAGCCAGTATAAAATTGGGAACACATCAATATTTTTATTTTGGATTAAGACAAGGGTCAACAGCCTATGATATATTCCTAAACAAATATTTAAAAGCTGATAATAGTTAATGTTATGAAAATAGTACCAGGAAGTAAAAAGTTTAAAGGGAATGTGGATAATGATAATGCGTTACAAATTGCTTTAGAATCTACTCAACTACCTCTAATAGAAGGGGATAGGTCGGTGCCGTTAGACATAGCAGTTAGATTTAATCAGGAAAGACAAGAATGTGACACTTATCGAATATATGGTAAATTAGAACCCTTTGTAGACAATCCTTATTTTGGTGTTGCAAATCCTACCGAATCCACATTATTTTTTGATTTATTTTATGTGCAACCAGCGAGCTCTATAACGGGTTGGGCAGGATATCCCCAAGCAAAAGAGTTAGATTTTATAAGGGATGATGTAGATGAAAGTGTAGCCCACACCACTAATTGGGGGGTGTATATTAGTTATCCTTCACAATGTGTTGAGAACCAAGTTATGGAATACCATTTAAGTAGTGGTGGGCCTAGTTTAGTGTTTAATTCCGCTGATGGCATACCATTTTCAGTAAAGAACACCAACGTTAACGGAAGGGATTTGGTAGAACTTCATTGTCCGGTAGAACACGGGCTATCTAAAGGTGAATATGTTCAGGTTACCATAACAAACCCTGCTTATGTGTTTCCAAATGGGACTAAGACTTTTCCAGTTTATAGTTTAGGTACTGGAAAAAGAGGTTCAGAAAAGAAAGTAGTTAATATTGTAGTACCCGCTACCCTACTCAATCCTATTACCGAGGATAGTTTAGGAACATTAAGAAGAGTGGTAGGGTTAAATAATGTAGATGCTGTGTCTACTTATTTTGTAGTTCAGAATGAAATTATTACCAGAATTGAAGATAGTGTAATAACTAGATGTGGGTTTGCGGAAGGAGTATTTAACGATGTTACCCAAATAGAACTAGCCCCTAATACACCGGATTACACTGAAAGAGTTTCTACTAAAAATACTTATCCTCACCATGTTTACACATTTACTAAGGATATTAAAGTAAAACAATACTTAGATTACTTGCAACGACCATTATCTAAATTATATGTAACAGTTTTTCTAAGAAATAATAAAGGATATTTTAATACCCCATCCAACCCACAACCACAATATGGTTGGGACTGGAACTTTCCATATGATTTTTTAGACCCCTCTTTAAATAATAATAATGTTACAGACCCCCAGCCTTCAGGACCAATACATCAACTATTCGGTACAACTAAAGTGAGTGGAGTTCCTCTTAAACCAGGTGATAAACTTAGAGGAGCATTTATGGAATATAATAAAAGTGAATTAAAAGAAAGAGTAGTTAGTGACATTCACCATCACTTTAATTTTAATCCTATAGTTTTTGCTTCTAATTCCCAAGGGTTTCAATATAAACCTCATTATGAAGTGGAAATAAGAGCTTTTTCTAATTATATAGAAAGCGGAGACCCGGATGAGGTAGTGGATGTTCCCAATTACTCAACTTATTTTACTGATGAAAAAACTTGGAAATGGAGAGATATGTATGAGATAGGATTTATAGACGATGGTGTGGGTGTTGATTATCCTTTTTTAAATAATGCACATTATCCTAAAAAGGATATAACATTTGTAGTACAGAGACAGATACTAGCTGACGGTATAGCATTAAGTGCAATTACCGCTTCAGAATTAACTATAGAAAATATGATAATAGATGGGTGTGAATAAGATTAGATTAAAAATAGATGATAAGGATAAAAATCTTATCATTCCACTACAAACTAGTTTTGATGAGACAGGTAGAGGGGATTTGATTAATGAGTACGAACATGAACAAGTAGCCAAATTAGTTAATATCACCAAAGATTTTGAAGCCACACAATATCGTCATGCAGCTTGTGAGGATGCACTAGGACCTCCTGGAGCATTTAGTATTGGATGTGAGGACCCAAGTCCTAATATTTTTTATAATTTTGTATTTGCGGATAAAACAACCTCACCAACGACATGGATTCCTAATATACCAGGGTACCCAGGAGGCACACCGGTACCTGTACCACAGAACCTCTACCCAATGTCTACAGGAATGAATGGAGTAGCTCCCTGTGTACCTGAGGACTATACAAATTGGCCTATTTATCAGGATGTACAATATGGATATGATTTTATGGGGTTTACTCCACAGGAAATATACATGAGTAATAAGGATTTTGTAAAAAGTTTCTTTAAATTAGATTTTTATGATAGTGTTAATAGAGACACACAGAAATTATATATTTCTATAATATTAAATCCGGTAAATGGAACTAAATTTGGTAGACCTACATTTGATTTGTCTTGTGATGGTGGACTAGACGGTATTTTTAATTGTTTTCCTAATGCAGAAAGACATATACAAGTGCCTAAATTTGAGTTAGATATGTTGGATAACAATGACGGATATTTTATTTACTGGTTAAAAGAAAATACTTTTTTGAATCTTAACACTTTTTATATGTCATGTAAATTCTATAATGCAAGAACAGGTAAAACACATAGAATGATTAATACCCCACCTGCCGCTTTATATAACGAATATAATTTTGATAGAGAAAAGAGATTGTATTATAGGGTAGAGTTGAATCAAGCAACTTATACCTACACTGTGTATGATGTAAATACAAATTTAAGAGTAGGATTAGATTTAACAAACGAAATAATGTTTTATGAATATGATAATATCTAATGGAGAAATATAATTTTAAAATAAAAAGAAGATTTTATCCGGGAGGTAAAGAAGTTATTTCATCTACATTACCAAATGATTATGTTTATAAAGATGATGGTAACGCTCCTCTTACACAAAGTTGTACTAATTGTTATTTTAATAATGCAGGCTTTTGTGAGTATTGGAAATCAACCATTAGAAGTGACTATTGGTGTGGGGAATGGACTAGTCAGTTAACACCCTTTAACGATTTACCAGAACCTGCACCTTGTTTAACGGGATACACTCTTCCCATACTATTAACACAAGATTTTAACGATATCGGAGTCTATACACCTTGGGACGGATTGGTATTACAAAGAGACGTTGTAAATAATTTTGTTTATACTGGATATGGACAGAGTATTTGTGTCTTTAATACGTCGGAAGTAGAGTTAAAAAGATTTTTAACGTTTGCAGACTATAGAATTGATTGGGGTGACGGCTCACCCTTAACCTTTCTCACCCTACCAAATACGAGAGCATGCCACAATTATATAGGAAACCCTACTACGGGACATACTATCACCTTAAGTCAATCTAATCCTTGGGGAACAACACACATTAAGAAAATAGTAAATACGCCTTATTATGAAAACCCTATCATACCTAATGTATTTGGCACTATTAGTTTTGCACCACCCAATATGGGTGACCCTGTAGGGTGTGAATATATAGAACAAAATTATATATTTAGTGGTGATAGTAATCCGGACGTTTACGACCATTTCTCAAGTAGGTATGTAAATACACCAATTCCAGTAACAGGTTACACAGACATCCCTAAGATACACTTATTTGGACAATATGGTCCTAATTATTTACCACCTATTGGAGTACAAATAGATTTACCAGATGAATCTTATGGGACTATACATGAAATAACAGACGCTTATACTTCATACACCATAAATTATATAAACTATATTGATTATCCTAATGGCAGTACGTATTTTGAAGCAATGAGTTTTGGACTCAATGAAAATAATTTAGACTATGTGTGTTGTACGGATGAAGAAGAAGGGTGTGATTGTAAAAGAAATCCTAACTTAGATTGTTGGATGTGCCATCAAGGTGGTCTGTGTCTGACAATATACGATTATCTACAGGGTGGGGGTCCTGGCTGTGTAGGTATGACTACACAAGAATGTTTTGATAGTTGGGCTTATCAGCTCCCAGATGGTACTTGGCAGGGTGGGAGTGGACAAGAATTTTTCTGCACTGAAAATGAATGTAGACGTGGTTGTGGAGGAAGTGAGGGTTATAGAACAAACGTAACAACACAAAATAATGTAAATTCTAATTATTCACCATACTCAACAAGAGTAGGATATAGTGTGGGAAATGTGGTAACTTATCATAGTACGCTTTATAGATATATGGGCAATACTACATATGGAACATTAAGTGAGAATACCACAAATGAAGTAATGATAGATTTAAGATACGACGTAGGTAGTAGGCAGCTCAACTACATAAATCAAAATGGTGAGCCTTACGGGGAATGCCTATCAACTCCACCTGAGTTTGACCCACAACATTGGCAGACCCAGACAGGAGAACAATATAATGGATATGTAACAATATGGGAATTAATTTAAATATATATAAACCACTCTATAAGCCCTATGCAAAATTCATATGTAGAGGTAATGATAAGAGTCCTTGTGGAGCTCATGGAAATGTTACATCCGATTGGGGTGCGGGCTGTCATAATAATAGTCAATTTGACGACTTTTCATGTACCGAGCAAGACGGGTATTGTTGTGATATGTTAAGTAGAAGTCCAGAGCAAGGAGGACAAGCAGTAGGAGGATGGGCCTCATCACTGAACTATAAAAAATATGATACCGCATTTGGAATAAAAGGGGACTGCACAGGTTGTCCAGTAGACACTTGTTCTAACCACACCTCTACTAATTGTAAAAGACCTTGTAGAACTCTTTGGGTTAATTGTGGTTACTGTAGTGGTATCATTTGTCATAAATATTATTGGCATCCTTGTCATTTTAGAATAGAGGTAGGATGTACCAATCCCAACTCCTATCTAGGAGGAGCACCTAATGGTACTTGTAAAGAGAATTGTATACAAGCACCGAAATATGTTACTGATGGGTTACCTGCTGGATACGGTTCAGATGAAGACATATGTAGTTTTAATCGGAACGCGAATTTTGATTGTGAAAAAGCATCCGCAGATGAGGATGGTGGTCAAGAATGGCCGAGTGGACCAAAAATGATATTTACAAACATTAATAGCACTTACAAGTGGGGAAACACCACCTCAGGAGGTTCATCTAGATGGAGAAGAAAGGGACCTGAAACCGCGGCGCGAGGAAATGATGGTTATGATGGGTGTTGTACTTATCTAAGTTTTGGTTGTCCCGACCCTAATTTTGGTAGTTATAATGCACAGGCTCAATTAGATTGTAATGGAAATTATATAGGTTCAGCCGCTTATCTTAATCAACCACAACTAACTAATATACAAACTAATGACCCTTATTATAACCCACCCGTTGTAACAACATGGAATCCTGACCCAGGACCATGGGCTGTACAACAAAATGGTCTGTTTGATTTGGCAACGGATGTAAACGGAATCGCGATTAACACAACTTGGGAACCAAAAATAGACTGTGAAAGATGTTATGACACTACCAGTCAACCACCAGTTCCATGTACTGGCCCCGGTGACCCCGCATGTGCGCAAACAGGAACTAATCCTGGTTGTAATGCAGCGATTTGGGACGCATGTGGGATGGACGGAACTTTTAAAGGTGGAGTTCCTCTCTCTAGCTATATATGTTCGAGCTCTAGACTTTTTGATGGTGATGATGAAACTAGTAGTTATAGTTCACCTACTGCTGCTAATTTGAATGCGGTACCTTGTATATGTAACAATTCTGGATGTATGGATAGTAGTCAGATAAACGGTTCTTACGCTAATGGATTTAGTCCATTAAATACTTTAGATTGTACAAATGTTCTAGTTCCAGGAACTACCTCAAACTATTCAGACCCTACAGGTTGTTGTAATTGGACTGTTTATGGATGTACGGACCCAACCGCTATTGTAAATGGAAATAATAATTATTTTTGTTGTCAAGGTGACGACTCAACTGCAGGTACTGGTTCTAGTAATTGGATGGGAGACTATTGCAGCACCAACCCAAATCAAGTGTTTATTGGAGACAATACTTTTGGTGGATGGGGAGACGGTACAGTTAATGCCGGAAATTGTGCAGGAGCTACAGAGGTAACTAACATTACTTTAGTTGATGACGGAAGTTGTTCACTCAATATCACACCAGGATGTATGGATGATGGTGGACCATTAGCTGGTGGAAGTTGGCCCTCACCTATCTATCCTGGGTACGCAGCCTCTAATTTTGACCCCACCGCTACTGTTCATGTACAAAGTAGCTGTATATATAATAAAGGATGTATAGACCCATTGGCACTAGGGGTTACTCCTACTCTCGGTACTTTATGTGGAGGAGGTACTTTTACTATTCCATCTTCAACAGTGATACCTAGTTCAGAATGTTGTGACTATGATTTACAAGGTGTAGGCCCAGGATGTACTGACCCTATGGCTTTAAATTATAACCCTTTAGCAGACCCTGATGACGGAAGTTGTTTATACCCAACGGAAGGATGTACGGACCCTAACGCAATAAATTTTAATCCAGCAGCTATACTAGATGACGGAAGTTGTGAGTATTTAACAGATTATCCAGAAGTAGGAACTAACTTTTTAGACGGGACACCTATTGAGTTATGTATGGAACCACTAACAAAAGAAGAGGTATTAATAAACGTTTGTCAACCCACAGAAATACAATCGGATGTATTTATTGAAAGAGGTAAACAATCTGTGCTTTCACCCAACCAAAGACTTGGAGAAGTTAAAACAATAGGTGGTTTAGAAGATTACGGTTATGGCTACTATAACATAAAAAACGAAGGATAAAAAATAGAATATGGCTTTAGGAACATATGGAATTAAAAGACCAGCTGATGTATCACCAGAAGATGTAGAAGTAATAATGGTCTATACCCCTTCTAGGGATTCAGTAGAGGGGGCTACAGTAAAAAAATTAAATGCAGCAAGCATATTAACACCTTATTACCACAATAGTAATACGTCAGGTGGAGACGGTATAGAACTCTTAGGTGGGTTATATAATTTAAAATTACCAGCGGTAGAATTTGGGGAAAAAGGAATCTACACCTTGTATGTAAAACCACTAGAGGTAAGAACTACAATAACAGATTGTGGGGTTCTTTCATCATTACCTAACGTCAAAGGACTTGTTTTTGATATAAATAATGTGCCCGCATCTCAAAGAAATAAATTTGTTAATAATGGGTTAGTTGGGTTTAGAATTGAATATTTAAACTCGGACGGAACTAAAATACCTAATTTTTATAGAATAGTAACATCTTCTTTTTTCTGTGAACCAATCACTCAGAATTTAACAAATAGTAACCAAAAAGCAGTAAGATATAGATACATCAACGGAGGTAGTAATTTATTATTCGCCACATTAACCCCTACTTCTGCTCCTAGTAACAAACCAACCGCTTTACCTTATATTGGTCAACCATCCCAAAACGTTATAATAAGTAATACTTATTTTAATCCCATAAGTATAGAAATAGAAATGGTGGACTATGATATTGATAGCTTAGGTATAGCTTTATATGGAAATCAAACTAAATCATTAGCAGACGGAATTTATACCATCTATGATAGTAATGATAACATTTATAAACAATATAATTTATTTGAAACACGTGACCAATTTGGAGAACCATTATACGAGGTAAGACAAGATAGAGGTAATAATATAGATTTCACTAAAGCTTTTAATAATATTGCTTAATAAATGGCAAATGGATATAACAATATAGGAAGTGGTAGTGATACTTTTGGTGATAAGTTAGTTGGACAACAATTTACTGACGCAACCGCCCAATTTACACTAGGAAACTTTGGTATCACGTCTGGAGCAAAGGCAAAAGATAGTCGTGAATTTTCGTTTGGGAATTTTTCTGAACCAATCACTCTATCGACTTTAAATTTTACATCCACAGAAGAAGCACGAAAAGCTGCTAGTAACAGTTTAGAGGTATTCATTAATTATGATAGAAGCAAGGTTAGTAACTTTGTTTTATATGGTTCATTAAGAGATAGATTACGAGTTGCAGTTAATAATGTAATTAAGAATTTTCCTGCCGCATTAGTCTTCACTAAACTAAGAAAAAACTTCCTTACCGGTAATACTGCTACCAATATAGTATTTGACGCGATAGAAAACGAAACTACACTTAATCTAGAATTATTAAATGTAGACAATCCTTTTAGTATAGATTTTACTAAAATAGGTAAGGTTTATACGGACCCAGACGCTAACCCTCTTAGAAATTTAACTCAGTTATACGGTAAATATTCTCTTTTTATTCGTGACCAAGAATACCCATTAACTTTCATAACCCCAACTACCGGAAATACTGTCACTGACACTCTTTCTATAGAAGTATACGGTAATCCTTTTACCGGACAAACTGCTACTACTGAGAATTTCTATATAAAACCTAATACCCATGAAACAGAAGAAATATTTAATAAATTAGAAGATGTTGAGAAATTTTTAATAGAGAGAGACACTGTTCCTATCTATACTTCTAAATTTGATATTCCTTCCCAAACGGATAGTGGACAATTTGTTCAAAACACAACCTCAATTACTTGGCCGTCCACTAATAATTGGAATTTACAAATTACAGGAGCCTCTTTTAATGTTTATTTAAGTAAATTATTAGATGTTGCAGATACTTTTGACGCTTATAAAACTAATCTAGTTTCGAGATTTTTAACTACCGCATCCTTTAAAGAATTTGATACCGAAGATGAGAAAGTAGACCAGATACTTAAGATTTATGGTAGAAGTTTTGATAATATAAAAACATACATTGAAGGATTAGCTTACATGACTAATGTAACTTATGATTCTAAAAACAATATACCTAATGAGATACTAAGTAATTTTGCTCATACATTAGGATGGAAAACACCGTCTGCAATAGAAACAGAAGGATTCTTAGAATCTATTTTAAAAAGAGGAAATTCCGAATATGCGGGAGAAGCACAAACTAAAACACCTACGGAACTTAATAGTGAGTTATACCGAAGATTGTTAGTTAACACCTCTTATCTCTTTAAAACAAAGGGAACCAGAAAAGGTATTGAGTTTTTATTAAGATTTGTCGGGGCACCGGAAGCACTAATAGAATTTAATGAGCACGTTTATGTGGCAGGACAGAAAATCAATATGAATAAGTTCAACCAACGAATGGGAGTCATATCTGGTGGCTCTTATGTTGAAGAAACAATTATTAATAATCAATTCTTTTCTGCGGCTACACCTACTTTTCCACCCGTAATAGTTACGGGATATACTTTTGGTACTCAACCAGTAACAATAGATACTACTGTTACCCGAGCACAATTTCCAGTAAGCTCCCAAGGGTACCCTTTAGCTCCTACATTTAATGAAAATGGATTTTTCCAAGCAGGTGCAGGATGGTTTGAAGAAACTGTGGAACATAGAGGAAAAGAGATGGTTAATTTGGCCACTTCCGTTTTTACGGGAAACACACCAAATGTTAAAACCAAACTCAACAAATTTAGTTATGGTGAACCATATTTAGATTTATATAGAAATTTTCCAGATACAAATCTAGGGTTTGATATAATAAGGACTACAGATAATAAAAAATCATGGGTTTATAAAGAAGATAAACAAAGTAAAAGATTATATACATTTGAGGATAGGGGTACTAGATATTTTACCACTGACGAAAGATTAGTTATAAATGTAAAAAATGTTGATTTATTTTTAAATGTAGGTCAAGGATTAACCTGGGACGTGTGGAATATGTCTAATAAATTTGGTTGTCCTTTTGGTAAAGACCCATTAGGTGCACCTTATCCAGACGTAGATGGTCCTGACTGGACTCAAATTCAGATAGACGCATCTAAAATGCCGTTTGTAGAATTTTCGGACCAATTCTGGCAAATACTCATTAATGTAAAAAATAGACAAACTATAGATGATGGACACGCAGGTGGGTATCCTACCTTATTAAGTATTTATCTTGACTACCTTAATAGTGATGTTGCTTGTGGAATCCCTAGTAATAAGTACACCTACCAAAAAATGATTGATTATATAGAAGGAATAGGTGATTACTGGATAAGATTAGTGGAACAATTTGTTCCAGCTACCACTATCTGGCAAGGAGGAACTAGATTTGAAAATTCAGAATTTCATAGATACAAATACGCTTATAAACATGAACCATTATGTGATGATTTAGAGTGTTTTGGTTCATTTATAGAATGTACTGGACCTAATTTTAATCAACAATTAGTTGACGGTTTCTTAGGGTGTCAAGGTACTATTTTTAGTGGAGCAACTTGGTCTAATAGATTAACATTAGGTGGCACAGTATATAACGGAAGTGCTGGTGGAGGAATTTATTACTCCAGTACAACTCTGTCGGACATTCCTAGCACCCAAAATTGGTTAGACGACGTAATTTCTATACTAAGTGGTATAACCCAAGATATTAGTGACCCTAATAATTCTTTGACCTGGTATGTGTTTGACGATACACCTACTGACCCAGATTTACCACCTATAGATAATCCTAAAACTATAATAGTCCAAGGCCCGTGTAGTGGAGGGACAGATATGTGGAATGCTTTAAACGGTCCAGACCCACATTACTTTTCATTAGAAACATGTTTAGATATGGATGTTCAGAGAACGTCTTCTATTGGTGCAAATACGGATATCTTTGTATATTATGACAGTACATCTATGGGTCAGGCAGTTGCAAATAATGCAAAAACTACAATATCAACCTGGACTGCTGGTATGACAGACTGGACAGGAAATTTATATCATATTGTTACTAAGAATGAAAGATGGTTATGTAATGTCCAATATCCGTGGACAGGACAAATGAACTGTAGAGGACCATTTAACAATAACTTCAATGACGGAATTACATGGGGGGAATGGTCGAATTTCTGTGAATTACCAAATCCAAATTCAGACCCTTATGGACTACCTATGACTATAAGCACTACAAACGATTACAATGCCTCTTACGGTAATGTCGCGGGTAGTATTATTGGTTGGACCGGAGGAAGTAAAGATGTTTTAAATATTGTTTTACAAGATGAGACGGAGTTCATGTATCATGGAGCTCGTCGTAATATTGGACCAAGTGGTGATGTACTGTGTTATGGATTTGCAAGTAGTAGTACGGGGCCAGGATTTGGGGTTAATGCTCCAGTAGGTGATGTAGAAGACTGGAATTCTGGAGCTAATAGTAATTGGGCCATCAGAGGTCCTGCTATTAGAATAGGAATAACCAATCAAGGTTGTCCACCATACCCCATGAAGATTCCTGGATATCCAAATACTTTTGAAAATCCATTTAATTCTAATTATGTACAGCCTGGTTCCGCCTATGGAGGTGTATCTGCAGGTGCAGATGGTGTAGGAAATGCATCTGGACATGGACTAGGTGGAGGATTTCCACGATTTACAGTTTTAAATAGTGGAAGTAATGCCTACCCAATTGGTGGTGGATTGGCTCCTGACCCTACGATTACGAGTGTTATTCAACCTACCATCCCATATTCTGCAGATTTTTATACATTTAGACATATATACACTAATTTTGATAACTTTAAGGCGTTTGTTTATCCGATTGTTAGAGATAGTCAAGCGGCTAGAACTTCTTTTCCATTACACGTATATGGAGCAATGGAAAGAAATACTGTAGGTCTAGACGTTTTAAAAGTAAACCCAACAGTTGACGCTTTAGGTGGTAGTTTCTCTGCTATAACAAAATATAACCCATATTCAGGATTAACGATGTATAAATCCTTATATCCGGACCAAGCTACTAGTGCAGTTACAATAATTAATACAATTGCTTCTACAGTAACAGGGTATACCGCTACCACATGTTTTATAAGTGGTGCAACTTGGGGACCAGGAACACCAGCACTCGTAACTAACCAACCTTCAGGTATTTTTGAATATAGTTGTGATGCAAATGGAGACCCCGCCACCGGAACGGTATGGACTGCTAATTTTGACAGTGCTGTTGCAGATTTACAAATAAATTATACTGGCATGACAGCAGATGGTAGAAATGAATCAATCTACTCTCTAACCGGTTCTACACCAGAATTTGCAGTTAATACTGGAGCTACCGCAAATCAGTTAGCTTGTCAAAATCCACCTAAATGTTTTTATTCAGCGGATACCACATATAAAGTTTATGTGTCTAACGCAGGATTAGCACCTGATTTAGGACCAAACGTTCTTACTGCTACTACTAGTATAGAATTAGGAAGATTAGAAATGAATTGTAGTGGATTAGATTCAGGTTTAGAATCTTTTGGATGGGGATGGCAGCATAATTTAGGACCTACAGGAACAAGAACGCAGACCACCCAACCTAACGGGTGTTCCTTCACTAACGTAACTCAAAACGGAGTGTCTATAGCTAACAGTAATCCAACCTACTCGAATTCTTCAGGTGTAGTTGGACCATTAGCTGGTAATGATAGTGCATTTTTTACTGGTGATGTGTTCCTTAATGACTTAAACAGCTTTTTATCAGGAGATACAGTAGGAGCTGTAACTGGATGTACCATATGTCTACCTACATGTACAGCGGGATGTGAAGATGCAGAAACATGGAGCCCCACAAGACAATACTCACAAGGAGATATGGTATTAGGGTATCATGGAGATTGTTTTATAATGATTGAAATGGGCCCATCGTATACCAGCAATCCAGAATATAATTGGAATAGTGAAAATCCAGGAATAACTAAACAATGGAATAGACTTAATGATGGAATGGGAATTCCATTTCTAGGGGGTAATAATTTTAGACCAGCGGATGATTGTACCGATTTTGAAGAAGTGATAATACCAGAAAATCCAGGTGGAACTGGTAACACCACGACAACTTCACCACCTATTTTTAAAGACGGTATTTTTAATGTTGGAGGTCAAGATTGTTTTGAATCAAGATACTCCCCTTGTTTAGCTGGAGCTAACCCTTCTAGTAACATATGTGCATGTGATGCAATAGATGATAATACTGAATTTGAATATAGAGTTGGTAATATTGTTTGTTGCCCAGAAGGCACATCTGGATACATTGCTGGGGTTAAGTGGATACTTCAAGCACAGTCCACAACTGTTCCACCATATAATTGTGGACAACAAATTTTTAGTTACGACTCTTTTTGTGAAAATTATGTTGAAGGGAGTACACCTACTGACGGATGCTGGACACCATGTACTGAAATGGTAGCAATGCTTCCGAGCATTACTAGTCAAAATGAATTAAGGAAAGAAACCTTATCATTAATAGTTAATGACCCAGAAGACCCTTGTAACCCTACTGTTACAGGACAGGGAACATCAGGAAGTCTACCTACTGGCGGAGATGGTGGTAGAGAAGACCCAATTGACCCAGAACCGGGGTTATGTAATTGCATCTCTAATAATACAACCACATTAGAGTTAAATATGACTCAAATTCCTTGGGGAGATATACCACCTGCGGTTATGAATTTTAGAATGGGTAATAGTAATCCAGATTACGGTGATACCGATTTAGCTAATAGTTTATATCACGGACCCAATAAATCAAATTGTTATCAAGCTAACATGTCCTTATGTTGTTTAACTGACTATTTTAGATTACATGCACATATGTTTGTAAAAGGGTCTACTAATGGGGATGGTTATGTTGAGACTAGAACTTTTGAAATGACCGGTATAGATGATAACACTATAGTACAGATTTATTTCATACAAGGGTCAGTTGACTCTGTTGCTAGTCCCCAGAATGATAAGTTATTTTTACATATTCCTACTAGTGATTTTAATTCCCAAGTTACTAGTGGAACATATGGTACACCTGGTACTTTTGTAAATGCAGGTCAAATTGCGGGAGCAGCGGGATGGTCTACTAATGTAAATCAAATTACCATACAAATTCCACAGAATCAACCTAACGCAGGCATTACCGGACCATATATTTTAGAAAGGTTATTTAATGATGTTAACAATGGTTCCAGCACCTATTTAACTAAAGGAGGTGTTACATGGGATACCTCCCTATCCTCACCAACAGAAGATGATGGATATTGGGAAATGGGGCCACCTGCAATTGCAGATGGAGCCATATCAAATTATCAGGTAGGTACTAGTGTTAATAATAATTCTATCACTAAGGTTCTATCGGATGCAAATGGTGGGCCTAATATTAGTACAAATCCTACCCAAGATTGGCGTACTTATTCATTTAATATAGAATTACAGTTAGACTGCCAAGGTTCTACACCTAATATGGTTGAAATTATACCTCTGGTGCCAGCTTATAGTGTAGGTACAACCATTAGTACTAGTTCTGCTGTACCGGTTACACAACCATGTCCCGTTAATCCAGCGGCTCTTCCTTTACCAAGAATGGGAATAGTGCAACCCGAATCCGTCAGTATGTCTACATTACAAGCGAGTGGTGGTGCTGTACGTATAACATTACAAGACATCGTAAACCAAAGCGGAGAGAATTTATCACCGTATAATTATGAGATTACCCAATCCCAAGTTTATATTGTAGAAAACACACCCAATTTCAATACTAGTAATGAAATAGAATATAATAACCCAGCTCTTGCAACCCCGGATGGTGTTAATACTTTTAGACCAACATATAAAACTTTTATAGATAGTAGTGGAAATGAAGTAACTCAACTTAATTGGTTACAAGAAAAAGCAGATAATTTAGGAGATGGTAAATTAGTTATAAGTTTTGTTGACGAACCACAGAGAGATTCTTTTGAAAGAAATTTAAAAATAAAACAAATAGGTAATGTAGAAACTACCACAACATCCAACGGGATATACGTCCCACCTGCTAGAGGAGCGAGCAGTACTAGAACCCGTAATAGTATTCCAGGATATAAGACAGAAAAAATAAAAGATACATATGGAGGTTTAAGTGATTGGATAGTAAGGTCTGTTGGACCTAATTTATTTGGTGACACTAAGGTTATCTATAATGAAAACGGCACATTTAATAGTTTCGAAATTAGAAAATCACCAAAAACTCGACAAAAAGTAGGTTGGGCACCAATAGATAATACCAGTAAAGAAATTTTTGCTTCTACTTATAGTTCGTGGGGAGAATTTAAAGAAGCATTTAAAACCACATCTATAAGTGGTATAACTACGGATGCATATACAGGCTATACTAATTTTAGTGCTTATACCGATAGTAGAGGCAATTGTTTGTCTTCAGATTTAGTATTTGATTTACACTTTCCATTTTCTGCATTTACAGGAACAACGGTAGTACCAGTTTACAGACATTATTCAGGTGATACATTAATGCCCCAAAGAGTTATTACTGATAGTGAGGGTGTTGACGAATTAGACCCACGAAACCGAAGTTATACATATATTGGAACCAAAGACCGTGGTATAACACCAATGATTTTACCACCAGTTTTAGCATATAATGACGGTCCTATTAATTTACCACGTGGACCTGAGAATTATTTATACTATGAAGTTCCAGAAACAACATCGTATAGATTCCAATACAAAGCTTGTTTATATTTTAATTATGAAGATACGGGTTATTGTGATTACTTAAACAATTATAGAAACTTAACCCAAGGAACATTCCCATCAAATGATATGGAATACAAGCAATTAATAAATTCTGCATTAATTTATCAAGGAGGTCCTCTAGATGACAGTAATCTACAATATGCAGAAGGTACAATCGCCAAAACATACACCAACACAGCAAAGTATGGTAGGAAAAACACTCCTACCTTTGGGTTTAATAGTGGTGAAGGTATCCAAAACTTTAAAGCCAGAGTTTACTTGGAGAATACTTTATCTGGAACCAGTTCGGCAGTAACTATGACTGAATTTACTGTAGGATTAAACGAATTAAGTTCGCCGGACGCTAATGAATACTTAACGTTGGAAATCCTACCAACAGATAATGAAACTAATTACTATAATTGTAGTGGAAGTACCAATATCTTTACTAGAAAATTTGATATCTATTTGGATAGTGATGTGGTAAACCTTACTAAAGGAGATGTGGTTAAACTAAAATTAGAGACACAATTTATGTGTACTACTAAAAATATTAATACAGGATACACTAGTAATATTAAATTATCTTTAGGACAAGACACTTATAGTACTACCGATTGGGTTTACAAACCGTGGTATAGAATTACTCATTACCCATCTACCGCTATTACTACAACACAGAAATTTTATTGGAATCCTATAAAAAAAGCAAGAGCAGCAACTTATGTAAGTGGAGGTACCGCAATAAGTGTGGCTGAAACAGGAACTTTATCATTAGTGGGAAGAAGAAAGTCTAGTGAGGTAGTATACTCTAATAATGAATTAAACACTGCAAGATTTAATAACTTAACTTTCTTGGATATTCCTACTAAAGACTATGTGGGACCATTAACTCTAATTCCTACAACTAAACCTACGAATTATTGGGTAAAGGCAATCGAAAATAGGGAAGACGAAACACTTACTCCACGTATTACAGACTACTATATTCAGGCAGACACTATGGTACAAAGAGATTGTATCGGATATAATTGTGATTCTGTTTATTGGAATGTACCAATCTCTGACCACAATCAAATAAACGACCCATTCTCCAATCCACGAAATACTCTTATAGTTCAGAATAGAGTTAGGGTAAAAGGAAAGAATGACGTTACTACGGTATATAATGCTTATAATCCTACAGTAGATAACGAAATTTCTAATTATAATGTAACTCCTAACCCAAGAACTACTTTTGATACTATTGAGATTGTAAGTCAAAATTGTAAGACAGATGAAGATAAAACAATATACTTTAAAGATAATTCACTTATCATTGATGGAAAAGTAGTGGATATTCAATCTAATAGTTATGATATTTCTACACCTAGTAATAATCCTTTACGAAAAGAATACTGTAAATGTGGGAGTGATACCTATATAGAAGTAAATCCGAGTTCATTAGAAGGATGTCTTACATGGTGTTGTGCAAATGCACCTAAGAAGGGATATACCAATGATATTTACGGGTGTGCAGAAACAACTGTTACCCAGAGAGAATTTATAAATAAATTAGGTCCATCATCTATTAATTATGGAGGAGCGACTGATAAACCTAAAGGCGTGGTGTTAGGTAAAGACCCTAAACAACCTAAAATAATATAATTAATGTCCACAACAAGTACTTACATACCAGGAGCTCCCTTTATTAGGTCTTATAATGTTTCTCCAACAACACAAGGCGCTAATAATGGTAGTATACTTAATGTGACTATCACCGGAGGAACCCCACCTTATAGTGTGGTATGGAATGGAGGAACTCCTCCTGGGTCATATACTACTACTGGTTTGACGTTAACTAGTTTAGCAAGTGCTTCTTATAGTGGTACGGTAACAGACACCCAATCATCTGCATCTACTACAGTTATAGAAGTACCTGCAACCCCTATAGTGGCCTTTACAGCTTCTACTACGGTGAGTGCTTGTACTAACAACATCAATAAATTTTGTCAAGTAACCGTGTCCGCTTTTACCCATACTCAATGGCCATTTTATTATGAACTATATAAAGATGGTGATTTATTTGAGACTTATGTGGGACGAGAGGTTGGTGATGAGTTTCATGTATTTGATGATTTACCACAAGGATTTTATAGTTTAACCGCTTATGATGGAAATATGGTAAAATATAGAAGCACACCAATAGAAGGAGTTGGTGGATGTGTTGGTGGAGAAATTGCTACTTCATATACAGGATTGTCGGCTGAATATCTATTTAAAAATTATGATTACTATCAACCCTTCTCTAAAGGTTTTATACAATTTATAAATGGTAGAGGGCCCGGAGCTATTACTGGTGCTACTGTTAATTTTCCTACAGGTTTATTAAAAAATGGTACAATAGATGTGGACAATCCATATGCATGGTTCTACACAGGTGATACCGGTAATAGAAAAACAGATTCTACATTTAACTGGTATATGGGAGTTTCTGCAGCAACTACACAAGAAGGTGTTGATATAGGACCAACAGCTTTGGTATCAACAATAGGGAGTAACAATACAGAAAGTGGAAAATTTTATTGGAATCCTTTAATAAATAAATTTGTAGGGTTCGATTGTCTAGATGATACTACTTTTGGGTGGGTTACATTTAACCCATCAACACATAATGGAAGAAACAACCCAGTTGCTTCTCATTATTATACAGGAAACACATTCACATCTCTAAATCTTAATTCTGCCACATTATATCCCACTGTAACTGGTTTAACTACAAGTACAACAGGCACTAGTGTTATGTCTTCAGCTTTTATTAATGAATCACGAAACCGATTCACCTCAGCAATTAATAATATCTATCCTGTAGGGATGGTCTCCCAATGTGAATACACAAATTATGTACATGAAGTGACAATAAATTCTACAGATGGTGATGATGACACCATAGGGTTAATATTAGCAGCGATGAGGGATAATGATGGATTATTTGGTCCACTTGGAGCATCATATGAGTTAACTATGTTTTTTCGTAACTCGAGTGTAACAGGAGCTGTTGGAGTAAGATATCAAAACATGTACGGTAATGCATACGCTTTTACAGGAAACACAAACCCAATTAGCGACTGTTCCCAAGACTCTAAGTGCCCCACACAACCATCGGATATTTTAAGCACCACACTTATATCCAATGACATAACTAAAAGTCCTTTTAACGCAACAGCTTATAATATTCAAGGAAGTGTAAGAGTAAGGGTAGAAAGACATGGAGCACTGGGAGAAAACTTTAAAATACAAATGACCGACCAATTTGGTATAGCAGGAATTCCATTAGGAAGTACAGTAGGTTATAACCCAGCATTTGAGATTAATTTTTCTTTATTAGATAAGAGTACATGGTCCGGAAATACTGCAAGTGCAGCTAGCTACTCCAACAGTCAAGAGCTACAGAAATTTTTAGGAGCACAAAGAGTAGGGTACTACACATCTTCACAAGAGGATAGTAATTGGTACCATATTACATTTACCGGAACTCAAACAACTGTTACTTCAGAACTAGAAGAAGTGGGACCTAATACCTCACAAACCTTTGACTTATATTCTTCAGACACAGTAGGATTAGAAATGACAGATACTGTTGGGGTAGATTATAGTAAATCATTTGGCAATGCGGAGGTAGGAAAGGCCGAAGTACCTAGAATACAACCTACTGTCAAAGTAGAAATGCAAACCACCGAATTTCCGGAAGTAAAAATGACCGGTGCAACTAAAATAGCGGATATCACAGAAGATTATACTGTACTCACAGATTCTATTATGACAGGACTAACTAATTGTATAAGTTTTAATTTTGAATGGACTACAAATACCCTAGATATGATTAATGGAAATATGTATGCAAAATATAGTATACACCATTACCTCCCAACAGAAAACGAGTTCTCGACTTCCCCTATTTTTACCAGAATTTTTGACAGACCAACCGATGTTACTGATTCGTATGTTGGTAGGAAAATAATAGGAAAAAAAATAAGTGTTAGTGATTGTGTGGAAACCCATAAACTTGACCTAGGAGATAATTACCAGTTTTTAATAAAACCTAGTTTCATTTATACCGATAAACTAGAAAATATACAAACCACTTCGTGTAACACATATCAACCTTTTACTGCGATGACCCACCAAACATGGTATGATAATTTAGATTTAAACGATACTCCATCTAATCAATATGGGATATATAATAAAGAAACTGATTTTTATTTTATAGCACCGTCCACACCACCGGAAGCAAATGTAGCAACTAGTAATTTTACATATAGTGATAGTACAGGAAATATAAGATTATACAATCAACAGATAGAGGTCGCTTCGGGAAGTACGACCGGTACCACAGAAGTACCTTTATTAACTTCTGGTAAAACATATACCGTCGTATTAGACTATGTGACCGCTGGAAGTATACAGATTACATTGAATGGATTAACCCTATTTCAAGCTTCTGACAATACTTGGAATGATGGAGATTTTTATTTTAACGGAAGTCAAGTTGTAACTTTTCCACCGGATGTGTTAGAAGAGTTTGATGTTATGAATTTATATTATATTCCTGGGGCCACATCCCAATCATATTATATAGAAAATTATACTATTCCTTCCCCAATTCCTACAGGAACTACAGCAACTGACGGTAGTGCGAATAGTTTTTATACTAATTTATACTATTATTTCTATCAAACTAAATTAAATCCTAGAGGTAGTATAGGAATGACTTTAAACGGAACGAGTTTATTAGATGGCACAGATTTTGTGAGAGTTTCAGGAAGAACATTACAATTTTTAACTTTAACTGAACCAGGAGGAATACAGGAGAATGATATATTAACATTATTTTATGTTACTGATATCACCTTAAGAGGTGTAGCTAATAGACAGATACCAGAGGTAAGTGTAGAATATAACTCTAATCCTATTTTTAATGAAAAATTAATACTAGATGTTATAGACTTATCAGGAAATACAGTTCATACGGATACAAAACTATTATCTAAAAATGTATTCGGTATTCAAACTGTAGTCTTAAACGCTAAAGTACCTAAACCTGGAAACTATGAGTACGAAATAAAATCGGTAAGAGAGTATAAACTATTAAATGGTAAAACTCTTACAAAAATGAATAAAACTTCTAGGCATCCATTTGAGATGCCAGCGTCTGTTTTTTATGATGCATCAGGAGCTTTTATAGAAAATAATAATAATACAACTTCTCCTTCCCAGTATACATAAAAGGAGAATTATAATATTTATAAAATAAAACTAAAATAAAAACAAAATGGGAACAGGTTATATATTAAAACAAGGAAGTTCAGGTCTACTAAGTGTTAGATTAACTGATGCCGGCAGGAAAAAATTGTCACAAGGACAATTAACTCTTTCACTATTCCAACTAGGAGATAGTGAAATGTGTTACGATTGTTATACTGACGTGTTGAATCAAACACCAGGTATATTTGTAACAGAACCAAAATGGAACGCACAAAATATTTCTAATTCTTCGTGTGAACTTAATAAAATGAATGTAAAGTATCCGGTACCAATACTTGAAACGAGTACTGGAGCAACGTATGGTCTGTTAACTCCTGCCCACACAGAAAATGCGGTTTATAATAGAGCTAGAACTAGAGGATTTTTTAGTGGTAACACTACAGTAGGTTTTTCAGCAATCACAAATGGTTCATATATGCACTCCAGTAATTGGTGTTTCCCACTAACCGGAATGACTGGAGGTTCACAAATGTTACTCTATAGTGGTGCTTGTAATACAATAAATTATAACCCACAAGTTGGGGATTTAATAATGGTACAATACCAAAACCCATTTGTTGGTAATTTCTTAAATCCTGGATGTAATAGTGGGACTCTCGATATACCTTTAAATTATCCTGCTCCTTATTTATTTTATAATGTAGTTTCTGGTGTTACAAGTGGTAGTACAGCCACCGCAATTAACATAACAGTTGATAGGGATTTACCTAATTTTAATTGGTATCACTTAAACTCTATGTTTACCGATGCTATAAGTGCTAATACTGGTTGTGCGAAAGTAATAGTTTATCCAGCTGGAGGAATGTTAAATTTCTATGGTGCGGATACCCCAATTCCATATTGGTCTCCAGGTTCTTTATCATTTGATAATAACTGTGATGTTTCGGTTAAAGATGTGAATGTATGGAATATGAACATCAACTGGACTCAATGGGATGGAAATACAATCAATTCTGGAACGGTTGCTGGTGTAAATAGCACCACTTATGAAGATGTTAATGGTTATGGTTCTACCGGTTATTGTAGTACAAAAGAATATTTAGGTTATAATAGTGATGACGGTCAAACTGATAGTAATACTCAGGCGGATTATTATGGCTCAAATAATATCTTAGGGTATGAACCAGAATTATCCGGAACGTATGTTAGGGATTCATTTGGTAAAATTAGAACAATTTTACCTTCTGAGCAAAGATGTATAGGTATTCTACACTACACCAACCAAACTATCTCTAATTTTTATGGTGAAAAATTTGCATTAGAGTCAAACTATACTTTATTGAATGGTATAGGAGAAATGAGAAACTTTAAGATTCATATGCCAACATTAATGTGGCATAAAAAGAAAGGAGGAACTGAAGGTAGTGGTGATGGAACTGGAAAAGGAGATGAATGTACACTAGGCCAAACTTTTTATGTAAGTCCTCCTGGATTTACAGATAGTATATCTCAATGTCAATTTGTTGCTTCTGTACCAAATTTAGATATGAACGAACCAGGTATTAGATACTATAATTTATGGGATGATAATTTAGCTACTACAAGTGGTGAAACTTCTTTACCTAATAGAGTAGGTAAAGTATGGCCTGATTTACAAATTATAACTATAGATGACCAAGAATTAGTTGCTGCGATGTCTTATAAATCTAATAGAAATTGGACCTTACCTATGCCGAAATTAGAATTAATTCCAGCAGGGACTAATTGTTCAGGGTCAGTAATGGAAACTGGATTCTTTAATGGATTACCTAACGCGGAAGTCTTACATTTTACTTATATGTTAGAAAGTACCTCTGGCTACACCTCAGGAATGCATTGTAATTATTACAACACAATTATTGGAGATACTTCATCGGGAGCGAGAGATGTTACTGTTGCATTTGGACCGGAATTTCCATACATCCGTCCATATGATGATGACACATGTTCTTATTCTGGTACTGGGGTTCAAGTAGATAAATTGAAAGTTATTATGCAAAAAACTAGTTACGGTATAGCTCCTACTCCAGGTAGTTGGGTTGTAAATGACATAACTAGTCAGATAACTAATCATACTAGTGGTGCACCTATAACAGCAGGAGGATTAATTAATAGTAATTGTAGTTTCTATTTAAATTATGATGTGTATACTGGTGCAAGTACCTATACTCTTCATGATTATATAAATGTTCCTTTAAATAACAACCAAGAACCAGGAGTCTTACAGTTTGGAGACGAATACTTTTTCTACGGTAACTTAGAAAGTGATATTATGGCAACCATTTATGAAATGCGTTACAATATAGGGGTTAGTAGCAATCAATTTACCACATCAACCAACCCTACATGGTCCGTAACTGATAAAGTAAGAATAACAGAAGTAGGGTTATATGACCAGTCAAAAGACTTAATGGCAATTGCAAAATTAAAAAGTCCACAAAAAAGAACAGGCGCTCAACAATTTGTTATTAAAATAGATTATTAATAATTTCAAATGGGGTATTTAGATTTACAACGACTTAATACACTAGAACTTTTTCTTACCGACAAAGGAAAGGAACTAATGATGAGAGAAAACGGATTAGGTTTCGCCGACCTGTGTGTGCAGTTTTCTTTGGATGACCCCGATTATGATTATAGAAGAACTAGCTATGTTTGGGTAGATGGTATTTCACCAAATCCTCCGGGACCTGGTGGTTGGTACCCAAACCCATATGGTAGTACTGAAACTCATTCGAATCACAGTTCAGGGCCGCAATGGTTTGAAGAACTAAGTAATAATAACCCATGTCGTTCATGTGATGGATGTAGTACACCATTATCAGGGGATTGTTGGTATGATATGCCCGATGTTAGAGGGTCTAGAGGAAGAACTATTGTTAGTTGTCACCCAGTTACAGGAACAACTACAGGACTAACAAATTGTACTAATATTTATGCGTTTTATGATGCTACCTCAGTTTATCTCCAAGATGCACAAGCGGCGAAAGTAGGGCTAACCCATTGGTTTAGTGGGGTGACGGCCTCAACAATTACAACCGCTAACCCTCATGGTTCATATACGGGTAAGTTATTTCATATTCCGGTGTTTGGGGAAAGGTGGTTGAATACCGCTTATTATCCTTGGCATGGAGAACTAGATACAGTTGATTATAATGGACAGGGAAACAGCCTTAATAGTTTAGCTCTTGCGCCCCGCACACAACCCCTGGACCCAAACGGAGGACTCTATGACGGAACAGGAGTATATGCTTCAGCTGGAGTAACGGGATTATATTTACATGTAGATAACTCACAAAACACAGGAAATTGGTCAGGATTCCAGGTTCTTCCTCCAGGAGCATTTGGAGAAACAGGAAATTTTGGGCAAGGTTCAAGAGCGGAATTTTTTGCAACAGGATGTACTCAAAATAGTGATGATTGCTTCTTCAACACCGGGATAATACATCAACTTCCATATGGTGTTAACCACCCCATCCCATGTGAAACCGAAGTTTGGCATACAGAGACTCTGCCCAATATCCTATACTCTGCTAATAGTACTACTACAGTATATAAAATGAAAGACGGCTCTTGGGGTACAGGAATGGAAACTTGGACCACTCAACCTTATATAAACAAATATGGATGGTGGGACTACCACACCAACCTACTTGCTGACTTCAGCATATATGTAAACGAGACTGTCCGATATAATACGATTACAGGGCTGACTAATCACGAACAGTATAATCTACCTGAGAATGTAGGCCCTCTAATTTGGGAGAGTGATGTGGGCAGTGGATGTAAACTTAATTGTTGTAATACGAGAGAAAACTCCGGAACATTTAACTACCAACTTAGTGGTGGTACAGGAGGGCCTTTAGGAACAGTCGTAACTGGAGGAACTAGAATGGAAAGTGAATCATTTAGTAAAGATGATGATTCATTAGAAAATACCGGAAGTCAATTTGGTTGCATGGAGTGTAATCCATTTGATAATTTTGTACCATATGAAACAGGACATACCTACAGTATTCAAGGGGCTTTAGGTCTTATGGAAGCTTTTGAAGAACCGGATGGAACAGTTACCTCCGTAACTGGAAACTGTGGTGTTCGTATATGGTATTTGTCTGGTCCTTGTAAAAAATATAAAGGAGGGGATAAAAATGTAATGGTTGTAAGTATAGTCGACGAAGTTAGTTCTATGACTTGCAATGCGACTTCATGGGGAGGAGTCCTTCCTTTGGATTATAAAAACGTTTATAATGGTAATGGAATCTCGGACTACACATTGAACAATGACTTTGACCAATTCTCTCCTGGTGCTTCGATGCCACTAAGTCGACAAAAACGTAGAGGATACCACGCAAAAGGAGTATACACCCCAAGCCCAAGTACATGTCCAGACCCTATGAATGGTCCTGGTTGTACCGGAAATGCAGGTTATCGTGGACCTTATGGGTGTGATGGTACCGCAGCAGATAATTACCCAACTCAGTGTGAGATAGTTTCAGGAGTGCATCAAAATGACTGGTCAGCTGGAGGACATCCACAACCAACAATGGATTTTAAATTTGCACAAGATTTATTTATGAGGACTCTTCCTTTTTATAATAGTTTTATAGGCTTTTTATACCCTGTAGTAAAAAATCTCGCTAATGCAAGGGCTGAATTTGCTTTACATGCTTATGGTGCTATAGTAGGAACAACGGTGGACCCCGCAGATTTAATAGAGAACCAAACGGTAGAATCTCAAGGAGGGACTTTCTCCGCAATTACTAAGTCTAACCCATATAGTCAAATAAACCCAATTGTATATAATAGACCTACAGTTCCTTTTTCACCAACTAGTTCACCTGCATGGTATAGTGGACAACAATTATACCCTAATTCATTTGTTCCTCCCTTCCATGTTACACATGGTGTTCAACCGTCAGCCCTAGGAGCTCCTGGTTTAGGTAACTATAATTGGGGAGTTAATCTGTCGGTAGGGTGTTCAGTTAACGCTCCTTCAGCTGTTGGTTGTTCTAGTTGTAATATATGTTGTAGTTCGGGAGATATATTTTCTGGAGGAACATTTAATAATGACTTAACTGAATTTATAAAAGGTGGAGCTTTTAAGATTATTACTACCACCACTGGGTGTACCGAGTGTCAATGTTTACCAGCTGTATTTAGAAGTAATACAGGACCACCAATTGTAATTGAGGATGAGGGATGTCCATGTCCTGGTGGAGGATTTGACCCTATATGTTGTATAGGCCCTAGTGGATGTCCATGTGGAGATGGTAGTTATAGTCCAAGTTGTTGTCCGGACCCAGAAGGACCTGGAGAAAGTATTTGTGGTCCTGCTGCAAGTATCAGTGGGGGACAGGGAGAAACACCATCTACTGGTGGGGGACAACCAAGCGGAGGAATTGGTGAGGGATTAACACCAAATGGAGGGTTTAGGACTACATCCAACATGAGTGCACCAGTTAGTAACGCTTCTTTCCGAGAAAACTTAAATATTCAAAACAATGTTAACTTTAATGTAAACTTACATCAGTTCGTCTATATGGAAAACGGAGAACAAAAGATAGATTATGATATTGAATTTGCAAGCACATCCACAGCAAATGGACAAATTATAAAAGAGAATGAAGCATTATTCTATTGGAAAATTGATAACGGAATTATTTCATATGACCCAAAAGGCAATCCAACCACTCAACCATGTACTTCACTAGAGTGGGCTGCATTAAATCAAAGATATACCGCGAGAGGAGCATATCCTTTTGTGTTCTTAAATTCTTATAGGAATGGAGACCCCGCCTATTGGAAATATAATAAAGAAGAGTATTGTATTACTTTAGGGGTACATAAGGATAATCAAGTAATGATGGTTACAAAAAGAATAAGAATTACGGGGGATAATACCTTTGGTTGGCAGTTAAAAATGCTAACATAATAATTAATTATGGTTTACATTCAGGAATTGGAATTTAAAATAATTATATAATATAAAAAGAAAGTAAAATGGGATATATAAGTAGTGCTACAACAACAGCTTTAGATTTACATATGACTTCGTATGGAAGAAAATATCTATTAGAAGGAAGTTTAGCCGATGCAATCATAAAATTCGCGTTGGGGGACCCCGATGCAGATTATAGAAATTCTATAAGATTACCATCTGGGTATGTACCAGATGTTACCGGGTCTCATCTTAATTGTATTTTTGAAGTGAATGATGGGTATGAACAGAAAGATAAGATAATTTACATGGATGATAATAGCTCTATAAATGCTATTACTAATGATAAAACGACAGTAGTTGGAATTAGAAACATAAGTGGAGATTACGATTGGAGTAGTCGGGCTTCCGTCAATGTATATGTACATGACTATCTTGGATTAATGGTAGGGATGGCACAGTCACAAGCTGGTAATCACCGATTTGGTAATTTTTCTGCCACGTCCCAAACAAATTACTTCACAACAATCAACAATACTTCTAACCAAGCATACTCCCAAAACATGCCTGGTTTATACGCCGACTTAGAACAACAAGGTAGAAGTTTAATAACCAATATATTTGACCAGGTAATGGTAAAAGATGGTGGTAGATATGTTCCTGCTAATATTTCATTAAGGTTTGTTGCCGAAAAAGACAGAAATATGTTTGAAAAGTTATCGGGAGCGGCCTGGATAGATTCGAAGAACGAACCGGTAGTTTCTAAAACAGGAGCAGAAAGAGGTATACGTAAAAAGAGACAAGTAGCTTCTCCCTTTACATTTATAAATAATACCTACACAGACTCAACAGGAAGAGCTTATATGGGAGCGTCTAATTTTGGATTTGGTTTTGGAAGATATGAATATGGGTATAACGTATCTAATGTTATAGACCCTAACGCAAACTATTACCCAAGTTATGGGTTTAATAATGATTTTGGTGGACTATATTCCCAATATTTAGTAGAGAATCCGTCGTTCAACAAACAGTTAGATAGTAGTAACTTAAACGCTGTTATTCCCGCTGCAAAAATTAACTTAGATAATAATATTAATAGCAATGCTTATTATATCTTACAAACTAATCAATTAAAAACCTTAAGTAAATCTGATAATTTTAGAGCTAATCCTAATTCGAATAGGGTAGGTTCTACTATAACTGAATCAAGTTTTGCGTTAGAAACATTCTTAGCCTTCGCAGCTGGTACGGCGGAGTACCAAGTAACTTCTAACTCTAAAGGGTATGATAAAGGTTTTGAAAAAGTCCAACCCAATAGTAATTACGAACCTTATACTATGATAACTAGATTAGTTAGTGATACTGTAGATTTCTTTAGTGCATTACAAGAAGATAACACAGTTGGAAAATTTATAACGAAGAGTGGTACTTCTCTCACTGAGAGTGTGTACCAAGTGCCGTTATCATTTTTAGTAGACAATACAGGTGACCCAGCATGTAAATCAGCAACACTAACTCTTAATTTTATATTTAGTGTTCCCGCTTTACTAGAAAATGTTAAATACGACCCAGCCACACCAACGACTCCAGCACGATACAGAATGTACGCGGATGATAGAACAACCCCTAGATTCTTTGGTGGAGACTACACAATGATGGGTGGTGCTTACACAATAAATCCGGTAGATAGTGCCACACCTAGTGGTTCTACTATCTTTAGAAAAACTACATTAAATTAATAAACTATGGCAAATCAAACATCACAAGCTTTAATAGATATGAGGGCAAATTTCCCCGACAATTTCTTTAGTACCGTTCCAAACGGTAAAATAAAATACCAAAAAGGTATAATATTTAATGACATTTCTACAAGTAATTCATCAAAAGCCCCAGTCATTGACGATAATACTCCAGGAGAAGTAAAAACTAATGTTGGTTTTTCTAAATTTATATCAGTTACAAATCCAACATACGACACCTCTTCAGGAGGTAAAATAATGTTGTGTTATAGTCCTGATGCAATAAATTATCAAAGGGACAATAATGGACAAATTACTGACGCGAGAGTCAATAGAAGATTTTTCTTTCCGGGGGTAGCTTATTTAAAAGTAAGTCCAGACGGTAAGTCATTAACCAGTGCAGGAGGAGCCCGAACAGTATTAAGTCCAGCAGCCACTACTACTGTAACTAGTGCAAGAATAAGTTCTCAGATTGGTGGGGGGAGATACTAATAAAAAATATATTAAATAAAATAAAATGGAATTTAAATCAGTAACATCAAAAAACGTATATTCAGAAATAATACCTTTTGGTACATTAAACCCTGCTTTTAATGGGTACAATCAAATCAATGGGTCTAGTTTAAAAATGACAGTAGCTCAAAGGGACCCTAACAATGGGAGAGCTTTTTCTAATTTATATTCCTCATTCTCTTTACCTGCAGCTAATTTCCAAGTTACAGGATGGGATATAGATTGGACTAATAATGCTATCCAAAATATAGATGACGCGAATGAGGTTGTAGTTGTAGAAATACCTAAAAATACATACGGTGAACTAATTGACGGTCGAACTATAAAGTTAGATTTACCCATAGTTAGTGCTACTACTACCTTAACATGTTATAGTTCGTACTATCAAACATATAACGCTTCAAGTGACCCAAGCCCAGAGGCCGAAGTATTTGGACATACATCAGCTCTAAGTCAAGGGTTAACGCCAGATATAGAAACACCAAGCACTAATGTTTCTTTTCTATTCTCCGACCAAATAGATTTACCTGTTAACGGGGGGTCTTGGGCAGATGGTTACACTACTTCTTCACCACCAAAAGGATATCCAGACGGAACTACTGAATTTTCATTTGACAACACGAAAAAAGTTGCAGCAGCAACTGACACAGGTAGTGGCCTAGATAAACCTATTGGGATTTGTTATTTGGATAAAGGATTTATTGTTATAACACATAATGTGGTAAAAGATATGATAGCATGGTCAGGAGCTACCACTTTAACTGGAGGTACATTTGGTACTAGTTTGGTGAGTGGAGCAACTCAAGTATATTGGTCAACTGGTAGTGATTTAACCTTTTATAGTTTTGAAAAACAATGGGTTCTAGATGTATTATGTCAAGCAGACCCAGGTGAATTTTATATTACTTCTAACCCTACCGCCGCAGACTTAAATCCAACAGTGACACCAGGAGGAAATTACGATTTACAAAGTGTAAGTAAACCTGTTTACATTACTGAAATTGGGTTGTATGATTCATTAGGTCATATGGTTGCCATAGCAAAACCAGATAAACCGATTGAAAAATACTATAATAACCCATCGTATTTCAATCTAAAGTTTAGATTTTAATGGATTTTAACACCCCTAAAGTATTAGGATTAGACGTATCAACAAAAACAATAGGTTGGGCTCTCTTTGATTGGCAGAGTGAAGAATTGTTAGAATTAACACATTTCTCACCACGCATCAAACCACAACCCACTGATAAGATAGAATTATTAATAAAAAAATCGGATGCGTTTAGTGAAAAACTAAAAGAAGTAAAAAATTTTGGCATACTTAAGGTAATTGTGGAAGAACCATTACTAACATCTAATAATATCTATACGGTAGGAACTTTACTTAGATATAATTCCATGATTGTTAAAACTGTACATGATGTGTTAGGTATAGTGCCACATTTTATATCCACTTACGATTCTAGAAAATTTGCCCACCCAAATCTCTACTCTGAAAATAAGAAAGGGAAGAAAGTATTATTTGGGGGTCACCCGAAAGGATGTGATAAAAAACAAATTGTATGGGAACAAGTGCAACCTCAAGAACCACAGATTAAATGGTTATACACTAAAAATAATACTCTTAAAAAAGAGTGTTATGACATGGCAGACGCATATACATGTGTAAAAGGATTTATGAGAAAAGAAGGCATCTGGGGGTAGTTTACAAACCCAACAATTTCTTTTATATTTAATTTGTGAATGATTTCGACCTTACCATAGAAGTATTAGAATCCATATTTGGAGAACATAAAAACCATTATGCAAATAAAGGACAGATATCTTTTGACTGCCCTGTATGTTCTTATGATATTAAAGGATTAGATAGTGGAGACGGAAAGGGGAATCTAGAAGTAAATTACTACCAAGGAGTATTTAAATGTTGGGCGTGTTCTGAAACTAACAACACTAAAGGAGGAATTTGGAAATTAATAAGAAAATATGGTGATAAGAATCAGAAACAGTTATTTGAATTATCTTACCCCGAAGAACCCCCTCAACTACGACACAATGTTTATAAAAAATTACAATTACCCGAAGATTTTATTTATTTAGATGAAGCTAACACTAATGATTTAATTGTTAAACAGGCTCTTAATTATTTACGTAAAAGAAATATAAGTGAAGAAGTAATTAAGAAATATCGTATTGGGTATTGTAGTACCGGAGCACATAAATTAAGAATAATTGTACCTTCTTATGATAGTAATGGTAAAATGAATTATTTTGTCGCTAGAAGTTTTGTTAAAACAAAATTAAAATATAAGAATCCTCAAGTACAAAAAGACACTATAATATTTAATGAACCTAATATAGATTGGGAAAAAGACATATACTTGGTTGAAGGAGTATTTGATATGTTTTTTTTAGATAACGCAATACCTATTTTAGGTAAAGTTATTTCAGATAAATTATGGCAAAAACTATATGAAGATTCCCAAAGTGATATTATTATATGTTTGGACGGTGACGCGTGGAGAGATGGTGTAAAGTTATATGATAAGTTAAACGGGGGTAAATTAAGAGGAAGAATAAAAATAGTTAAGATGCCTAAAGATAAAGATGTAGCAGATTTAGGTGGTAAAATAAATAAAGAGAATATTGTATCATTAGAAAAAAATTAATATGGATATAAGTGTAGAGCTCAGTGTGTTCAATAATATAAAGTATTACGATAAACCACATGAATATTATATTGACGGTGTAAGTATGTTGTCCGCTACTAGATTAATTGGAAGATTTAAACAAGATTTCGATAGTGAGTATTGGTCAGAGAGAAAAGCAAAAGAAAGAAATATAACTAAGGAAGAGATACTCCAAGAGTGGAAGTATAAAGCGGATTACGCATGTGAAAAAGGAACCTTGTTCCATGATTATGCGGAAAACTATTTAAATAATAAAATTTTTCCCTACCCAAAAGATAAAGTATTAAAAATATTAGGTAATAATGATGTGGAGAAAGACTTCGATAAGCTAGTTACATTATTTAATAAGTTCTACCAAGACTCTTACGGTAAGTTAATACCAATAAAATCAGAGCTTATAGTTGGAGATGAGGAGTTAGGTATTTGTGGAATGGTAGACCAACTATATTGGAATAATAAATCTAATGAATTACAAATATGGGATTGGAAGACTAATAAGGAAATTAAAAGAAATAATAGATGGCAAAAGTTTAAAGCACCTATTTCACATTTGGACGTATGTGAGTTTAACACTTATTCTTTACAATTATCCTTATATAGATTTATAATTGAAAAAAATACAGAATTAAAATTGGGTGATTCCTATATTGTATGGTTTAATGAAAAAAATGAAGACTACGAACCAATAAAATGTAGAGATTATCGAGAGGAAATAGAATTAATGATAGAAGAAATTAAAAAGGATGATTAATACTATAGTACATTTTTCTGATTTACATTTGAAATTATATAAGGACCATACCCATTATAGAGATATATTGGAATCATGTTTTAAATTATGGAAAGAAATAAACCCAGATAGAATTGTTTTTACTGGTGATTTAGTACATTCAAAAAATCAAATGACTCCTGAATTAATAGAAATGATTAGGTGGGTACTTATGGAATGTAGTGAGATAGCCACAACCTTAGTGTTAATAGGTAATCACGATTTTTTAGAAAATAACTTAGATAGGTTAGACGCAATAAGTCCTGTTTTATCCGCTATAAATGATGATAATATTATTTATTTAAAAGATAGAGGGATAGTAGAGGATGAGAACGTAACTTGGTGTGTGTATTCTTTAATGGACCACAACAAAAGACCTGATTTTACAAATAAAGGAGATTCACATTATATAGGGTTGTTTCATGGAGCTATACAAGGGTCCTCAACTGACATGGGGTTTGCATTTGAAGACGGGTACGATACTAATGAGTTTAGTGGGTGTGACGTAGTATTAGCTGGAGACATACACAAGAGACAAATACTAGACATACCCAACGGTAAAAAGGCATACATGGTTGGGTCATTAATTCAACAAAATTTTGGAGAAAACATTAATAACCATGGATTTGGAATTTACAACATAAAAGAGGGCAAATATTCCTTTAAAGATATTGAAAATTTAGCACCATATGTTAATTTTAAAATAAAAGATATAACAGATATAGAAAATGCAAAAGAAACCATCACCAACATCTAAAGTTCCTAAGGACTTATCATATAAAACTAAAAAAAGAGAATTTTTTGGGTTGGAGTTGCCTAAGGATTTAAAAAATGAAGTAGAACAATTTTGTAAATTAAATGAAATAGAAGATTGTGATGCATTTCTATTGGGGTGCCTTAAAGGAGGATTCGCTATTGAAAAATTTGGTAGAACCCCTGTTAGTGCAGGAAAAGAAATTATAGAAAAAGAAGTAGTTAAGGAAGTAGAAAAAGAAGTAGAAAAAATAGTAGAAGTTCCGGTGGAAAAGATAGTAGAAAAAATAGTAGAAGTCCCAGTAGAAAAAATAATAGAAGTAGAAAAAACTATTACCGATAATACTAAGATAGAGGAATATTCACAGCAAGCTAATGAGTTAAAACTAGAAAATGAAAGATTAAACCAAACTGTGAATATTCTTAATAATACGGTAGAGAATTTAGAAACTCATAGCGAAGATAGTTCTTCGAGGAAAAAAGAGATTGGAGAATTAAAAAATAAAATAAAAGAATATGAGGAAGTATTAGAACACTTTAGACGATTTAGTAGTCCTACTGCAACTCATCTAAAATCATCTAGATTAGATGATGAATATTATAAGGAATAAAATGGAATTTATAATTTGGATTATAGCAGCGTACGGAATGTCACAAATATTAGTATTTGGAAGTATATTTAATAAACCTAGAAAATGGATAAGTCGACACTCTAAATTTTTTGGAGATTTATTAGAATGCATGATGTGTACTTCTACATGGGTAGGGTTCTTTTTCTCATTAACATTTTTCTCACCCACTCTAGACTTAATAACCATACCTTACACCCATATTTTCTTTGATGGAATGGTAGCAAGTGGTGGTGTATGGGCTATAAATGCAATTGTTGAATGGTATGAAGAAAATAAACCGAAGAAAGAGGATGAAGACATTCTTCTATAAGGATAGGTTAGAAGTAGGATGTGATGAAGCGGGGAGAGGACCGTGGGCTGGCCCATTATTTGCCGCAGCGGTTATCTTAAAACCCGGGTTCTCCCACAAACTTATTAGAGACAGTAAAAAACTAAGTCCTAAACAAAGGAAGGAAGCAAGAGAGATAATTAAAAAGAATGCAATAGCTTGGAGTATAAGTTCTGTGAGCCCCAAAGTCATAGATAATATTAATGTTCAAAAAGCTACGATGTTAGCGATACATCGGTGTCTAAAAAAAATAAAAACAAATTTTGATTTAATTTTAATGGACGGCAATGTTTTTAAAAAATATAAAAACGTACAACACAAATGTTTAGTGAAGGGAGATTCTAGAATCTATTCAATTGCTGCAGCGTCTATACTCGCGAAGACCGCTAGGGATGAGTACATGATTAAATTATCTCAAAAATTCCCTGTGTATAAGTGGAATGAAAATAAAGGATATGGGACCCAAGACCACACCCGTGCTATATTAGCTAATGGAGATACTCCCCACCACAGAAAGTCATTCCTAAAGAATCTATATAGGAAGATGAAAAATAAAAAGAAAAAATTAGAGGCACATGATAAATTTCCATCTATAGGTAAAAAGACAGCTCTGGTAGACATAGACGAGACTATATGTTTTTATCCAGAAGGAGGAAGAGTTTATGAAAAAGCAATTCCATCCTACAGAAATATAAAAAAAATTAATAAATTATATAAAGAGGGATGGGATATCGTTTATTGGACTTCTAGAGGCTCATCCCAACCTAATAACCCACATAGAATGGAATATATTAGAAAATTAACGATAGACTCCTTAAAGAAATGGGGGTGTAAGTACAAAGAATTACAAATAGGGGATAAAAAACCAGGGTTTAACTTGGTTATAGACGATAAAGCAAAAAGAATTGATGAAATATAAAAATCCATATATAAAGGTTACCTGGGAAGATACACCTGAAAATTTTACCCAAGAAAAAATAAAAAGGGTAAAGAATTATTTTAGAAAGAAATATAATTCCGAAAGAGTTAATTTGGTAACTAAGATATTAGGTTTTGACAGTAAAGAAAACAACCGTATTACTACGGATAATGTGGTAGACCCGGTATACCAACGCAAGTTAATAAAAGAATTTCTAGAAGAACAGGGAGTTAGTATAGAGTGGGAAAAGTTAATTAGATTAGACAATAAGATTGAAGAAAAAATAGAATCTAATGAATTAGGAAGAAACAAAAAATGGTTCATTAAGTGGATTGAGTTTAATAATTTTTTATCTTTTGGAGAAAATAATAAGATTGATTTTACTAAGTATGAGGGATTAACAGGTATTGATTCCCAACCTTCTAATTTTGGTGGCAAAACTACTTTAACGGTAGACCTCCTGCTGTTCCTATTTTTTAATACCACCACCAAATCCAATAAAGCTGTGGAAGTATTTAATAGGTTTACGGATAATAATAGAGTGTTAGTAGTAGGAGAAGTAGAAATAGATGGAGAAGATTACATTATAGAACGAGGTGTAATAAGAAGACTAACCAAGAAAGGGGAGTGGTCAGTTAGAACTGAATTAAATTTTAGCAAAAGACTTGCTGACGGAACACTTCAAAATTTACAGGGTGAACAAAGAAGAGAGACAGAAGAATTTATAAAAAACTCTATAGGTACAATGGACGATTTTTTATTAACTATCCTCGCAACTGCTAATAATCTAGAAGATTTAATAGAAGCGAAACCGACTCATAGAGGACAAATTTTGACGAGATTTATAGGTCTAGAACATTTAAGAAAAAAAGAAGAAACCTGTAAAGAAATATATTCTTTATGGTCGAAGAGATTAATATCTAATGTTTATGATATCACAACATTAAAGGAGGAAAATCTTACTCTCGCTATAAATAATAAAGAATTAATAACAGACACCACAGAAAAAGTAGAAGAGGTAAAAGATATAGATAGTCAGATAAAAGAGTTAGAAGGAGAAAAGGAAAAACTTTTAACAAAAAGACATAAAATAAATCCTGAATTAATTATATTGAACCCTACTACACTAGAAGAAGAAATAATAAGTTTAGATAATAAAGTAAGGTCTATTATAAATAAAATTAATGAAATAGAGATAATAGAACCTACAAAAGAGTTTAATGACATCAAGTATAAAGAAATACAAAAAGAACTCACATCTAACCAAATAACCTACCAAGTCAACACCAATACTATTACTACTCTTGAGAAATTAATTAAGACATTAGAGGAAAGTGAGATATGCCCTACTTGTAAACGTAAATTAGATGATATAGACCATACTAATGAGATTGAAGATAATATTAAAAAATTAGAAGAGGGTAAAAATAATTTAGAAGCATTACAACATCATATTGATAATCTTCACATAGAGATAAAACACACAGATGTGATTAAAAAAGAGTGGGAACTTTTTGAGGTTAATAAATTAAGACATGCAAAAAGTCAACTAGAAGCAGACCAATTTAAATTAGAAATAAAAATAAAAAAACAAAATCTAAGTAATTGGAAAGACAATGAGAACAAATTAGAAGAAAACAAACGGATAGAAGAAAAATTATTAAGCCTCAAGACCACTATTGATACAACGAATGCAAACAAAAATAACTTAACCTATATATTACAAACTAATAAAGTAAGGATAGAAGATAATAATAGAAAGATAAAAGAAAATAATGGCAGAATAGAAGAGATAAAGAAAGAAGAAGAAGTGGATAAAATATTTAAAGCATATCTCATAGCATTTGGAAAGAATGGAATATCTAAATTAGTTCTTAGAAATACAATACCTTATTTAAATAGTGAATTAAATAGATTATTGTCTGATAGTTGTGAATTTACATTAAACTTACGGATAAATGAGAGAAACGAATTAGAATTTTGGATGATTGATAATGATACTTTAATTGAAAAATTAATGTCATCTGGTAGTGGGTATGAAAAAACTTTAGCCTCTCTAGCTTTACGTGCGGTATTAGCTAAAGTATGTGCACTACCACAACCTAATGTAGTTTGTTTTGATGAAGCTTTCGGAAAGGTAAGTGATGAAAACCTAGAATTAATGGGAAGATTCTTTATAAAGATAAAAGATTATTTTGAAAGAATATTTGTTATATCACATAATCCTTTAATAAAAGAATGGTGTGACCAAACTATCACAGTAAAGAAAGAAAATAATATTTCTAAATTAGCTTAATTCCAGATTACATTAACTGTTTTATCGTTTAAATCGACTTGTAGCCCTGTAGGGAGAATAGTGTGATATCGTTCGTTATCTTTTTCATCAACATAATACCACTTATCTGGTTCATCACCACCGAATCCACCCATATCATTCACAACGATTTCTATCTCTTTTTCAGTTTCCACTTTAGTATAGTCCTCATCAAATATTTCTACCCATGCATGGATTTCTACACTAGTTGTATAAAAACTTATATCCTTAATACCCCAACTTCGTATATCTAAATCATACCTCCACTTTACGGAACAATTAAGGTATGAAATATCCATATCTCTCCCTTTGTATTCGGGAAAATAAGTTTCTAACCCATAAAAATCTACATCTTCTATTTCAGTTGTGAATGTATTCGGGTCATCACCAAACTGTTCACTAAGTCTAGGAGAAGTAGAGACTAACCTATCTACTAATTTAATTAGGTGTTTTTTACTCATAAGATAAATTTATTGTAAAGTTTTACATTTTTTAGGATTCATGTTGAGATACATCTGGGCTCCTTTTTCCATCTTTTTGTCATCTAAAGCTTTTCTTATACATTTACAGGTTATATCTCCATTACAATAACCTTTTAATTTACCTGCTTTAGAGTCTTTTAAGGCTTTTTGAATCCAATCTTTTTTCTCACTGATTATTTTATTAACTATTTTATATAAATCCGATTCAGTTAGTCTAATTACTTTTCTATTTTTCTTCATGGTGATATTTTAATATAAATATTTGTTTATTTATATAAATATACTTACATTTGTTAATAAAATCTATATTATGAACAAACAACGCAAAAAGAAATACATGCTCTTCTTAATGGGTAATTTTGATAAAATAGAAGAAGTATTGGAAGAGATAACTAATGTTATAGCAATAGTAATGGACAGTAAACATCTTAGGTATATCCATCACGATAATTTAGTTATATGTAATTTTGAAAGTATTGCACCCTTAGAAGAAATTGATGGGTTTTTTAACGATACATTAACAGAAATTTTTGAAGCCTATTTTCTCATCTTAAAACCACGAAAAATAGGATTTAGATTAGATAAAGATTTAGAAAAACATTTATTCTCTAATCCTAAGAATACACCACCCGATAAGAAACAATCTAAGGAAATTCCACGTATAAAAGAACTAATGGAGGGATTTGTTGACCATTTTCAACAAGCAATAAGAAAAAAGAATATTGTGACTCATTTTGATTTAGACGAAGTATTAGACAAGATTAGTGCACACGGAATAGATTCATTAACCGCTGCAGAAAAACATTTTTTAAAAAATATCCCTAAATAACTCACAATTAAGTTTTTTTTTGTATTTTTGTATGATATGACATAATGTCAGTTATATTCCCATGGTATAGTATTTGTATTAATTAAAAATAAAAAAGTTATGAAAAAAAATGGACCGTACATAAATCAAGACGAGATATTACATTATCTCAAAGATGTTAGAAAACTAAAAGTTTTAACTCCAGACAGAGAAAAAGAATTAGCCGCTATAATATTAAGTGGTAAAGCCAATAAAGAACAAACAGAATCTATAGAAAAAGAATTGTTGGAGGGAAACTTAAGATTTGTTATTAGTGTAGCAAAGGACTATCAAAACCAAGGAGTGTCCTTACCAGACTTAATTGCTGAAGGTAATTACGGACTCTTAAAAGCTATAAATCATTTTGATTGGTCTAAGGGGTATAGATTTATATCCTATGCGGTATGGTGGGTCAAACAATCTATTTTACAATGTTTAAACGAACATTCTAGAACGATTCGTCTTCCAGCTAATGTAGTTCAAGAATTACAGAAAGCAAAAAAACAAATAAGAAAAGGTGGGGGAGAACTTAATACTAAACTAGCTAATCTACCTAGTATGGTTAACTTAGATAAACCAATTAATGAAGAAGGAGACACTCTTATAGAATTAATTAAAAATGAAGATTCACTAGACCCTATGGAAGCAATGGACGGGAAGGCACAATTGAATTTGGAATTAAGAAAGATAATGTCAGTCTTAGATGATAGAGAAAGGATAATTGTTGAAGACTATTTTGGACTCTTTAATACACCAAAAACATTAGCAGATATAGGTAAAGATTTTAATCTCACCAAAGAGAGGGTAAGACAAATCAAAGAGAAATCTTTAAGAAAACTTAGAAATGAGAGTAAAGACCTTCTTGATTATATTATGTAATAGATATTTATAGTAAAAATAACTATGAAAAAAAGATTTTTTCCATTTATTATCGCTTTAACTGCATTAGCCGTATCCGGCTCAGCAGCCTTCTACTCAGTCTTTGGATTGAGTAAATTATTTGCAGGAGCAACTCAAGAAGTAATTATAATGGCGGGTTCATTAGAATTTGCAAAACTAGTAGTAGCATCGTTATTATACCAGTATTGGAAAACAATAAATACATTTTTAAAAGGTTATCTAATGATAGCCTGTTTTGTTTTAATGGTAATTACTTCTGGGGGAATATACGGATTCTTATCAGGAGCCTATCAATCAACCGCAACTCAATCTGAATTACTAGATAAATCATTAGCTATATTAGAACAAAAACAAGTTAGGTTTGAAGAAACCAAAGAAGATTTAATACTAGAGAAAACTCAAATCAATCAATCTATTTCAGATTTAAGAGTATCATTATCTAATCCACAACAAGTATCATGGTTTGATAAAAATTCTCAAACAGTAATTACATCTACATCTAGTTCAGCAAGAAGAGCATTACAAGCAGAATTAAAAACTACAATTGAAGATAGAGATGTTCTTAATATAAAGTTAGAAGCGATATTAGATTCTATAAACAAAACAGACATGGCTTTATTAGAAAAAGAAATAGACAATGAAGACCAAAGAGAATTAGGACCACTTAAATATTTAGCTAAGACAACTGGTTGGCCAATGGATAAAGTTGTTAATTATTTTTTACTTTTAATTATATTCGTGTTTGACCCATTAGCAATAGCACTGGTGGTGGCAGCTAATTTTGCATTCGCTCAAATAAGAAAACCAGAAGACCCGGAAGAGGATTATTTTGTAACGAGGAATAAACACTTAGAAACACTCACAGTAGATGGTGGAGAGATAGAAGTTACGGTGGAACCTAGTAAAGAACAAATGGAACCTCCAGTAGGGCTCCGAGAAGAAGATAACACAACTCAACCATCTGAATCACTTAAACAACGAGTAAAAGAAAATCAGGATAAACTAAAAGAAATAGACACAGAGAAAATAAATGAGAAATACTTTAAGGATTTAGAGGATTATATCGAATTTAGTAAAGAGGACCCTACAGATATAATGACCTACCCCAAATTTGTAGAAAAACATTATCCCCCTACTAAATCACCGGTAAAATCTGAAGATGTTGAAAAAGAACTCTATTTAGAAGCAGAAAATGATATTGACTTAAATGACATCGAGAATTATCTTACTAATATTGAATATGTTAAAAAAGATACTAAAGGATATAAATTAAAAAGTGAAGAAGAATTAGTTAAAGAATTAGAAGATGATACTGATTTAGAAAGGCTAACAGATACCACCCAAACCATAGTAGTGGAAGATAAAGACGAACCTAAAAAAGAAAGAGTTTTACGGTATGATAAAACAAGTAAAGGAAGAAAAAAAGTATAATGTATTTTATCATGATAAAGAACATGTTAAAACACAAATTATCTTATGCCATACGAGTCGTCATTTAAGAGACTACCTCACCTGTTTAACAACTAGAATGGGAGGGGAATATAAAAAATCTCCACATTATTTGATAAGTAAAAAAGGTGAGATTATTAATAATTTCCCAGCCCACAATAGTTCAGAATTTTTTGGAGATGAAAGCATCGACCATTCCAGCGTAGTAGTAATGTTAGAAAATTTAGGGTGGTTAAAATTAAATCCCTTAAGTGGTGAGTATACTAACTGGGTGGGGGATATTTATAAAGGTAAGGTGTACCAAAAACAATGGAGAGACCATAATTTTTGGGCTACTTATACAGAGGAACAGACTATAGTTTTAGGGGAATTAATTACCGAACTATGTGATAAGTTAGACATTGAAAGAATTTTAGTTGGACACAATGTTAAAGTAGAAGGCATTAAAAGATTTAATGGAGTATGTTCAAGAAGTAACTATACTGATTATTATACTGATTTAAGTCCGGCTTTTGAATTTGAAAAATTAAAAGAATATTTAAAGAAAGATGAAAAAACCAAAAATTAACAAGCGACACACCGACCAAAGATATGTCGATTCGTCTTATGACGATATACGTAATTTATTAGAGATATCTCGTAAACACAATAAACTTATTATAGAACAAAAGGAATATTCCGAGTATGAAACTGCAACTGCAGAAACAGAACCCAAAAAAGAGGTTGAGGAAAAAACAAAAGAATATAATGTAAGTGGAGGTATTATCATCACTCATGGTATTGATGAATTAGATTTAGAATTAACAGATGATGAGAAAAGTGCATTTCAGGAAACCATGGATGAATTTGTAGAACAAGTATCGGATATGGTAGATTATGGTCCTCTAAACATATATAAAACAAATGTTGAATGGTCGGGGAAATTAGTTAAGTTTGATTTATCATATTTCTACACTATCGGTGAAGTTAATGGTGTTTATATTGGTGGGGCAAATATGGTAAAAATAGATGATGAACTTACTGAGTTATTGGAAAAATTAAAAAGGTACTATGGTATTTTTACTAAGAAATGGGCTACCATCTTATCCCAAAGAAAAAAGACCGAAGAAGATGAAGAAGAAGAGTTAGAAGCATAAGATAAAATTAATACATATGAAATTTATTAAAAAGTTTTGGAAATACGTCGTAGGAATTATAGGATTCTTTATAGGATTGGTATGGTTCATGAATAAGAATACCACAAGAAAGGTAAAAAAAATAAAGAAAAATATAAAAACTAACGAAAAGAAAACTAAAGAAGTAGATAAAAAGATTGAAAAGATTAAGAAGGATAAAGAAACAACCAAAACAGAAATAAAAACAACTGACGCAAAGATTAAGTCTTTGAAAAATAAAAAACCTGTTGTGAAAAAGAAAAGTGGTAAAGAAGCAAATCTATCTATTAGAAAAAGACTAAAGAAAAAATGAAAAAATTAATTATTATTTTATTATTGTTAACCCCAGTATGGGCCTTCACACAAACCCATACATTTACCGATAAAGAAGTGGTGGAAATGGATTCCCTATTTCAAGTATACGAACAAAATGATAGTCTTCAAAAAGTAGAAATTAGTTTACTTAATAACCAACTCAATAACTATAAGAAACTACACACACAAGATAGTCTACACATTGCATTCATGGGAGAAAAAACTGACCTACTCACTCAACGAGTAGACCTCTATATTGACCTCACAAACGAATTACAACCAAAATGGTATAATAAACCAATCATACATTTTATTCTGGGTGCTGCCACTATAACTACCAGCGCAATAGTACTGGATAAAATAAAGTAGATTCTCCACCTCTCATATATTTATAATAAAACACTTATGCTATGGCTTTAACCGCTACAGACAAAAAACAAATTGAGGTTTTAATAAGAAAAGAAATGAAATCATTTCTTAAGAAAACTCAAGCAGAAAAATCTGTAGTAGATATTATTGAAAAAGAGTTTAGAAAGAAAGGTGGTAATTTAACTAGACTCAATCGCGAAATGATGGCAGATGTAGCAACTAAGGCTATTGTAGAATTATATAGAACCTTTTGGTTAAGAAGAAGTTTCTGGGAGAACCAAGTAAAAAGAGTAACATAAAATGGATACAGGACTCAATCAAGTTACTAAGTATAAAGCCCAAGCTGAGAAAGGTGTGGAAGATGTTGCTAAAGATTTAGCGGTGGGATTAAAAGGTAGAGATTACGCCACCTATATGAAAGGGATGGAACTAGAGGAGACGGAAGACGACATGGAAGAAGTGACTGGAGCATCCTCCTCAGGAGCATATGTAGGACTTTTTGGTGCTGGTGGCAAACAAAAAACAAATACAAAAAAGATGAAAAAACGTAAAAATACTACACTACAAGATTTAGCAAAAGATTATCTTCAGGAATATGTTAATCTTTCTGAATCGGATGAAGAAGAAATTAATATAGAAGATGAAGAAACAATTAATTCGGAAGAAGAATTAGATGAGATAACTGGAGCATCATCGTCGGGTTCATACTCACAACCGGCAATTTGGGCAAAGAACGAAAAAAATTGGAGAGCAGTGAGTGACCCTAAGTTTCCTAAGTATGGAGGACCAGGGTCTACATTTGTGAAGGTGAAGAAAAAGTGTAGTACTTTTCCATATTGTAATCAAGGAGATATTAATGCATTAGAATTCTACGAACAAAAAACTTTAAAAGAGGCTATTAAATCAATTGCACTTAAAACAGGTAAACCAGTTAATTATTTAAAGAATATAATTCTTCAAGAAATTGAAGACAGTGCAACAGCAAAACAATTAAGAAAAAAAGCGAAGGACAGAGTTAAAAAATATAGTAAAAAAGAAATTGAGGAAATGATTACGAGAGGTTTTTATAAGTCTCCAATCACCTCTTTAGTCGGTAATGCTAAAATGAATACACCTATTGGACAACTTTATACAATGAAAGGGAATAAACCTAAGTACGAAGCGTAATTACAGTATATTTATATAAAAAAAGAAAAATGAAAAAATTAAGTAAAAAAAGAGCATCAGCAGAATTAGATAAGATTTTGGAGTCTGTAGCAAAACCTAAGGTTAAGAGAGCTCAAGAAATCTCAAAGTTAAAAGGTAGACTTAATGAACAATTAAAAGGAGCTGAATCAACTCCTGGAATTAATCTTACAAATAAAGTTTTAAAAACAGGAGGGAAACAAAATCAGGACGCAATGAAAGCGGTCGCTGATAAATTGAAAAGTTACTTAAAGTATAAATTTAATAGTAATCCAGAATTTCCACACCAAAATAATTCTAAAACTGATTATGATTCACCTATGTATAGAAATAATACTGACCAAGAAGATTATATAGACGATTGGAGAGGTGGAGGAATGACTGATTTAGAATATGATACTGAACCATCAAAAGAGTTTGGTGATAATTTTAAGAAATATTTGGACGGTTCTTCAGATAAAGGTAATGCACAAAGTAATAAAGATGGTGATTTAGGAAACGTGGTTTCTAATAAAGTAGGTGAAAGAATTCAAAAAACCTTAAAAAGAAAACATAAAAAATTACAAGGAGACGATGGATTTGCAATTCCAAATACCTGGACACAACATCCTAACGCTGGACATATTCCTAAGTTATCAGAAGCTTATGAAGATGATATTGACGCAGAGATAGAAATGGAAGAAGAAGCAGACTATATGGGAGCACCAAGTCAAGTAGAAAAACGAGATACTTATGACGGAAGACCAGGTGAGGTTGTTGGGGTATATTCTAATATAAAGAAACAAAGAGATATGAAAGAAGACACTACAGAATTAGAGTCAGATTTAGAGGAATGGGAGATTAACTTACCATTCTCTCAACTAAGAGATGTTGACCTACAGCACCACGGAGATAATCCATTAGCTAATATGCAGTTAACATCAAATCCAGCACTAAACCCAGAAATGTTAAATTTTGGACATGGGGGAGCAAGTGATGTAAATGTGGTAGATGGAGATGTATTGGGAGATAGAGAATCTTGGGAAGGTGAAGATGAAGAATTTACTGGTGACAGCTATGAAGACGAAACTTTTTCTAGTGAAATGGAAGACGATGAGAATTTTGATGATGTTGGCAATAAAAGTTTTGATGATATAGAAGCAGAGGGAAGTGAAGAAATAGACGACACCTTATCTGTAGATGATGAGCTTAACATAACTGAAGCCTATGCAAGGATTGGTGTAAGTCCAACAAATATTCCAAAACATATGAAAAAAAGAATGAGGCTAAATAAGACTGTCACACACGACCTCAAGGAAATGTACCACTTAATGGGCTATAATAAGAAGACACAATAATTATTTATTATTGTTAATCTTATATTAGATTTGCCATATGGCAAAGAGAAAATACACCCCCTACGAATTTTTACGATATATAGGAGAACCTATACCTAACAGAGATGTTAGGTTGTGGTTTCGTGCTAATAACATCCAAACAGAAACTTCCGAACTATTTTTTGATTTCATCTCTTATCTATATTATTTAGTAGACAAGACTTATTTGGGGGCAGATGTAATAAAAACCGATGAGGATAAATCCAACCACTTTAAGTGGTGTTGGAATAAAGTTGTAGATGATTTTAAGAAGGAAAACATAATCTTCAACACGAGAGGAGAACACTATAATTATTTTTGGCATTTTTTTGATGATGCGTTTTATAGAGAAGATTCACCATTTGATATTCAAAAAGTAGATGGATTTTTTACCAGTCTATTTAAGTTTGGCAGAAGAAAAACAAAATCTGAGTTAGATATTTATACAGAAATTTATAAATTATTATATTCTAACATTAAAAGTTGACTTTTTTCCCTTTCCTGCTTATATTACCCGTAAAAAGTTTATATTATGAAAATTATAGAATTAATTAGTAACACATTATTGGTAGATAAATTTAAACTAGAAGGTGAACTAGAAGAAACATTAAATAACCCTAACATTACTCATACTGAAAGGTTAGAAACCAGTATAAAAGTATTAAAAGAATTAAATGAAGTAGTACAAACCCTTAATTTGTGGGAATCACTTCAGAAAATAAATAAAGATTTAAAAGAAAACATAGATGGAAACGTTAAGTAAAATTAAAGAATTGATAGAATCAATGTCAGTAGACACGACAAAATTTTTCGACAGCAATAATAAAAGTGCTGGAATTAGAGCTAGAAAAGCTGCTCAAGACATAAAAACATTATGTCAAACCCTAAGAAAAGAAATTTTAGAAGAAAGTAAAAAGTAATATGTTAGAAATGGGGTTATTATTTTTATTTTTTGTTTCTATTTTTACAGTAGGGAGATATGTTATTATATTTTTACAACATTTATTTGCAAATCCTCCGAAGAAAATGGTTATGAATCGTAATGAAATGGTAGAACTAACCCTAGCTTTAGCTTACTTCTTTACATATATAATACATTAAAAATGAGTTTATTTAAAGAAATAGAAAGATTTGGTGACTTATTTCATAGCATTAGACAACATGAAGAGTATTTTGTTATAGATTTAAAAATACCACTCAATTGGGAACTTGAACATATATTAGTCCCTCATCAGAAACAATTGGCTTATAAAATTAATAATGAAAATGATACCCATAGATTAATATCATTTTTTTCTACTATGAATGAAGGGTCAGTTAATTTAATGAGCGGAGTAATAGAGGAAGTGATTAAAGTTAATAGAGAAGTGGAAGAAAAAAGAAGTCTTTTATTACAAAAAAAAGTAGAATTAGAGAATATGTTTAATAGTTTTAGTTTGACGGAATTAAAAAATATATCCTTTAATGTAGAGACTGAATTAAGTTTAAAACAATTAGAAAACTTTAATGGAAAAAAAGATGAAAACAGACCCGAAAGAAGTCCGATGGTTGAAGAAGAACCTGTTGAAGGACCAAAAGGAGATTCATAAGCATAAAAGTACACTGATAAACGACATCAAGGCTACTAGTTTAACCACTATTAAGAATACAGTTAAACCGAAATTAAGCATATGGAAGAGAATGAAAAGAATAATAGGAATAAGTTAGAGGAGTATCTATCGTATTTTGCTAATATATCCAATGAAATATCTGCATTCCCCTTCGAACTAGATAAAGTAACTATTGATATTGAATTAGAACCAGACCTTCACCGTAAAATACATCGAGAAATTGAATTATTGTTACACCGCCAAGTACTACCTTTATCTGAAGTACCGGAGGTGTATGATATAGTTATATCAGATGTTAAATTTAGATTTACTATCACCTAGTAAGTGTAGTGTTTGTATAATAATTTTCTATCAAATCCATATTTTTCCAATGTATTATACAATTCTTTTCGATGTATAGTAGACAAATCCTTACTAAATAAACAATTAAATTTATTAATAGACTTAAAATAAACTTTTAAGCATTCTATTAAACGGTCTGCTTCTACTACCGTCTTTAAACTAAATAAGGAGTATTGGTCATTATTTTGTATTACCATTTTATTATTAAGTTTAAAGATTTGGATGATATTTTTTTGAGGAACGTACTCCTCAATAATATCGACCACTAATCTTCTCCTCTTTCTTTTATGGTCATACACCTTCTCCTCCAACTCAAAATCACGTATATCAATTATAGCAAATTCTGGATTGTCAGACGATACAGTTTCTAATCTCCCTAACATGTCTCTTCTCTCAATAGTCTTATCTTCACAATTTCCATGACATACTAATGCTAATTCTATAACACACTCTTTTTTCCTATTTAATTTAATAGGGAATATAACATTTGATTTTTTTAAAATTTGTTTATATTTTCTATTAATGTTTCTATAGTTAGTAGAAGTAGATAACACCTTTCTTTTTTGATGGTTGTTAAAAATAATGATATGGTAAGTATTTAAACGCATATGAAAAATTATTACGAAATATTAGGAGTAAGTAAAGACAGTAGTCCGGAAGAAATTAAAAAAGCTTATCGTAAATTGTCACTACAATATCATCCTGATAAGAATCCCCAAGGGGAAGAGAAATTTAAAGAAATTTCCGAAGCATATACTATATTGAGTGATGTAAATAAAAAAGCACAATATGATAGAGGTGGCACGTCATTCGAGGATTTATTTAGTGGAGGAGGAGGAAATCCATTCGATATATTTGAACAGATGTTTGGGGGTGGCAATAGAAATCCGTTTAGTCAAAGAACAGCTAGAAGAGGAAGAGACTTAAAGATAAATTTATTATTAACGTTAGAGGAATGTTATTTCGGTTTAAAAAAATCTATTATAATTAAACGAACAACTACTAATAACACTCCGTGTCCAGTGTGTCATGGTAATGGAGTTATAGAGCAAGTAATGGGTATGGGCCCATTTAAACATATTAATCGTCAAGGATGTGGGAGTTGTACAGGAAGTGGATTTCTCAATGGAGGTACCGTTCAAGAAGAAAAAGTAGATTTTGAAGTTCCTAGAGGGATAGAATCTGGACAGTTTATGAAAATGAAAGGAAAAGGAAATGAGGTATTTGGTGGTGTACCTGGCGACTTAATTATAGTAGTAAATATAAAACCACACCCTCAATTTAAAAAAATGAATAACGATTTAGTTTATGAACTAAATATGAGTTTTGTGGATATTCTACTGGGGTCCAAAGTTGTGATTCCTCATTTTGAAGGGGAGGTAGAGATAAGTACCCCACCTCTTCATAATTTTAAGAATGCATTATTATTTACCCAAAAAGGATTTAAAGACGTACAAGGAAATAAGGGAGACCTCTATGTGCATTTAAATCCAAAAAACCCACTCACTTTAAATAGGACAGAAAAAGAATTATTGAGACAATTATCACACTCAGAAAATTTTAGGAATAATGGCGTGTAAAGGATGTAAAAGTAAGGACATAGAAGAATTAATAGAAGATGGTTCGGAGAAACTACCTAAATCCTATAAGGCTTTAATTCTTATTTATTCTCTTTTATGTGCGTATGGATTAATTAGTTTAATATTTGATATAGTCAGTCTATTTAATTAAATTTATATAACAAAAGTAAAAATAATGAAAAAAATAGAAATTATAATTGGTGGTTCTGGCCACGAAATTACCCGTAGTAAATTTACGTGTGAAGAGTTAGGCAAGATTAAAAAGTACTGTGAAGAAAATGACACAGATATGGAGTCGGTCTTAACTAATGACCTGGAAGAGATATTCGAAGACCGAGGTCAATGGTATGATTGTGATGACTTAGGACATTTTATGGGAGGAAATTTAAGTTGTGCCATATATGTAACGGTAGATGATGAAGAATATGAATTTGAAACAGGGGACGCAAAAATTGAAATAGTTTCAAAAGACTATCCTGAATTGGAGGACGGCACAATGGTAAGTTTTATAACCTGGGAAAAAGGAACATTGGACACATGTGACTTTGAGATTGGTGATGATGAGGAGTTTGATATAAAGAAATTAAAATTGGTGGTAAATCAGATTGAGACTACCGATAGTGTTTTCGACCTTATACAAGAATTAAGTTATGATGGAGAACCACTAAATGGTGATGGATTTTCAGATACAACTGGAAAAGCTTTTGACGTAGAAATAGATGAGTGTGATGAAGATGCGTAAAGTGGTGAGGATATTAGAAGTACCTTTATTCATATTAATAATTGCTATGATGTGTTGGGAAGAAAATTTATTGATGTTAACATTATTTTTAGTTATAATATCTATACTACGTTTAGTGGTAAATGTAATAACAGACGAATCAGTATATAAAAAATGAAGAAACAATTAGACTTATTTGCAACTACGGAGAACGATTTTGATTTTGATGAGATGAAACAAAAACTTATTGATAATTTAGATATGCTTAAAGAAATGTCCGTTGAAGAACAAACTTTATATAAAAAATGGCAAGAAATGAATAAAGGAGGAAAGATGTCAAAAATAAAGAAAAAATTATCCACCTACCAAACTAACTTATGGGTGCCAGCAGACATTAATGATACAGAACGAACAATAAAAGAAATACAAGACCTAGACCCTTATGTTGAAATGGCAACACCAGGAAAAGGTGTTACGGAATGGGTAAACTATCGTAAACTTATCCACACAATGGAATGGGTTGCAAATCCTGGACGTAATATGAAATTCTGGGTAAGAGATAGGAAAACGAACAAAGTCCTTGGTTTGATTTGTTTAGGGTCCGATGTTACAAGTATTAAAGTTAGAGATGCTTACATAGGGTGGGATAAGGTTAATAAGTTTGAACAACACAAACTCAATAACACAGCAATCGCTACCACTATATGTTCCACACAACCCGCTGGTTATAATATGTTAATGGGTAAATTAGTTGCAGCATTAACTACCTGTAAAACAATTAGAGATGCGTGGGAAGAAAAATACGGTGATAAACTAATCGCTGTCGGAACCACATCACTATACGGCATAAACTCAATGTACAATGGAATGCCACATTTTAAAACAATGGGTGAAACAGCCGGTCAAGTAAGACTAAAACCAGATGACGAGGTATATTTACCTTGGAATAGTTGGTTGAAAGAGAATCATCCAGAAGAACACCTTAAAGCTATAAATGCTACAGGACCTAAACAAAACATAATCAACAAAGTTTTTAAACATTGTAGTATAAAACCATCAACCTATGACCATGGATTTAAAAGAGGGGTGTATCTTGCAATGATGTATGATAACGGATGTGAGTTCCTAAGAAATGAAATAGAGGAAGAAGAGTTAAAACTAAAGAAAAAATTTCAAGACGATTTACCATACACAGAAAAATGGTGGAAGAAAAAAGCAATAAAAAGATATAAAAATATGTACGAACAAGACAGAATTAAACCAGAACAATTATTTTATTGGGATGTAATTGATTTATCATGGGAAGACACACAAAATAAATACATAAAAGAAGTAGGGAGATAATATGACACACACAACATTATTAATAGCATTATTCATTTTAGAAGTATTAGCCTTTGGATGGTTAATCATAGAAGCAAAAGCAGGAAGAGAAAAAAGAGAACAAATAATACAATTAGAAAAACAGATATTAAAACTAGAAAGAGTTATAATATCAATGGAAAAAACAATAATTAAAAAATTAGATAAAAGATAAGTATGAAAGATTTATACAGAAAAGAAGATAATGCAATGATTGGTGGGGTGTGTAGTGGATTAGCAGATTATTGGGACTTTAACCATGTAATATTAGTAAGATTATTCTTTATAATGTTATTTATAAGCCCATCTATTCCCTCTATCTTGATTTATGTTATATTATGGGTAATATTAAAAGAAAAGAATGACTATGAAAGAAACTAAAGGAATCTATACCTTTTCAACCAAAACATTTGATGATGGATTTATAAAAGATAGATACAGAGAAAGAACCAAAAACAATGGTGATAAAGTTATAATGGATGATTACGAAGTTCTTACTTTAATTTTATCTGCACTTTATTGGAAAAAAAATATAGGGCCAACTAAACTATATACAGATAATCAAGGATTAGAGTTCTTATCTAAGTGTATGGACATGAAGATGTGGGATGAAGTAGATACAGAAGTATTAGAAGAATATAATGAGAATATTCATATAAATCATAGACAATTTTTTGCCGCACCTAAGGTATATGCTTTATCTAAAGAAAAAGTTCCTTTTTGTTCCGTAGACATAGATTTATTATACAGAGGAAAAGGCAATAAATTATGTAAAGGAGACATTACCACACTTCATTTAGAAAAAGTAACTTCCAGTTCTTACCCAAACCCTAAAAAATTTAGTGAAAGTGAAAATTCTAATATTTTATCTAAGTACAAATGGAGAAAAAAAAGTGCGATAAATTGTGGGTTAATTTATTTCGGTAATCAAGAATTAGTGGACAGGTACACCAACGAGGCATTAACCTTTATTAAAGATAATCCTACACCCTTTAACGCTGAAGATACTAAATTAAGTATAATGACTTTAGCTGAACAAAGATTATTAGGAGAGATAGCACACGATATGAAATTAAAAGTTAAAAGTTTGGTAAAGACTCCCTTTGATAATGAAAAACCTATTAAGTTTATAGAGGAGACCGCTCACACTTTAGGAATAGTTCCAGAGAGTAGATTTGAGGGCCAAGGAGTGGGGTTAAATGGAGAAGTAATTCATTTATGGGGATATAAAAGTTTTCTATCTAGTGATATAAAGATATGGGATAGTATACTAGGAGGTATGAAATCAGAAGAGAATGAAAATAGATTATTCTTAATATTTAATTTGAAAAAGTCTCTTATGATAGAATTTGGAGACCAATATTCCGACATTATGAATAGATTAGAAAATAGTGATGACATAATTAAATGTAGCACCTTCTCACGAAGTATCGGTTTAGGACCTAAAGATAATGTTTATTTCACAGGAGAACCCCCAACAATAGATGGAAAAGGAACAACCAATCAAGTTTTTGGTTTATAATTTTGTTATTTAGAAAAAATATTCTATTTTTGTAATGAACAAGAATGTTAACCTTTTAAAAATTAAAAAATGTCAAAAAGTAAAAAAGAAACTTTAGGAAATTATATTTGTAAAATTGGCAAATATGATGTGAGACAAGTAGTAAACCAACCAACCGCAAGAAAAAATCATAGTGGTCAAGTAATGAAAACTCCTGGAAGTACTGAAGGTAGAGTATATAAAGGAAAAAAATTAGTTGTAGGTAAATTAAGTGCAGCTGCTGAAGCCATTAAAACCGCCTTCCAAATGACATGTGAAGATGGGTGTGTAAATCTAGTATCTAAAAAAGTAATTAAAAAATACAGCTTAACATGTTAATATAACATTTATTAGTTTGACCTAATATTTATATTAAAAAAGATAATGCCATTTACTAGCCTATTAAACGAAATACAAACTATACTAGAACAGAGTCGTTATGATGTTCTGGTAGACAAATGGGCTAAGCCAAAAAAGAAAGCCTCTGGTAAGGTAATTAAACCTAAGATAGATATAGAGACATTGAAGGATTTAATGTTAGCCGACCCAACAACTAAAGACAATACCGCACAAGAAGGTGTTGACCAGGAAGTCACTAAAGTTGGGGCTTATTCACAATGGATAATTAAACAATGGATGGGATTACAACAAGAAGCGGACCAAGCTTATGCTTATGGAAGTAATGAGTGGGGTGTTAAGTTAGAACAACTCCAAGAACAATTTATGGAAGATTTATATAAGGTGACAGATGACCTCTTAAAATTTGACTACCTTAAAAAAACCGGAAGATATAAAGGAGAAAAAGACATCAATCAAATTAAGTCCATAGATGATTTATATGACCAAGTAAAAGATTATAGTATTAGTAAGGACGAACTTACCACTACAAAAGCTGAACGAGCGGAAATGGAAGTACATCCAGGAGCAAAGATGGGACATGATGGAAGTAAATGGCAAGTAGTAGAGATACATGACAATCCCATGGGTAAAGAGGCCGCATGTTATTATGGAGGTCAAAATAGAGAAACTAGATGGTGTACTTCGAGTCCAGGACTAACCTACTATGACCGTTATATTAAAGATGGGCCCTTATATGTAGTAATGGACAAGTCAGATACTGAAGTATCACAACCACAAGGAAGTGATGCGGCGACTCACAAACAAACAGGATTACCTAAAAAAAGGTATCAATTCCATTTTCCAAGTTCTCAATTTATGGATATAGACGACCGTCAAATAAATCTAGAACAGTTTTTAAATTCAGAAGGAAAAGAACTTAAAGAGTATTTTAAACATGAATTTGCCAGTGCATTAACAGATTCTTATGGGGACAAAGTCACAATTAGTTATCCCAATGATAAAGTATCACGTTTTATAGCATTATACGGGTTTGATGAATTTTTTGATAAATTACCATCTACACTAAAGAGATTTGACTTTGAAATGGGAAGAAGTGGTTATGGAACTTCAGATAAACCTGTAGTACCTTCATTTAATATAGGAGAAAAATTAAAACACTTTGGAAATTTAAGAATATTACATGTTGAAGGTCTTTTAGATTCTTTACCTGATGAGATAGGTTCTTTACAGAAGTTAGAATTTATATCGGTACCTAATAATCCGAATCTAGAATATATCAGTGACAATATTGCAGACCTACCTAATTTACAAGTACTTAATTTAAGAAACAGTCCTAAAGCTAAACTAGGACCAAAATTACAACAAAAGTTTGAGGAGGGTGAAATTGTTATAGTGAAGTAACTATAAACAACTAAAGTAACGTTCTCCCCTATCACATAAAATTGTTATAGCGTTATTTTTGTTATTGTCCCTCAACCATCTGAAGGCAGTATAAACATTTGCAGCTGCACTTATCCCTACCAATAACCCATACTTTTTAGATAAATGTCTCGTCATTTTCTTTGCACATTCAGTAGATACAATTTCTACTGAATCCACCACATCTAAATCCACTAAAAACTTACTACCGTCACCTATACCTTGAATACCATGTAATCCAGCTTCTCCTCCTGACATTACTGGACTTTCTGCTGGTTCTACCGCTACTACTTTAATATTACGCCATCTTGTTTTTATATAGTCTGAGGTTCCCATTAAAGTTCCTCCAGTTCCTGTTCCTGCTACAAACACATCAGGCTGAGACAGGTACATATTATATTGTCCACATAATTCAGGTCCGGTAGTTTCATAATGTGCTTTTATATTTAAAGGATTATGAAATTGATTACAATTAAACCATCCTTTTTCTTTACACATTTTATCTCTTAGTTCTATAGCCCCATCAAAATCACCTTCATCTACCTCAATTAATTTAGCTCCATAAAATCTAAACATATCTTTACGTTCTTCAGACATATTAGAAGGCATAATAATCACCATTTTATATCCTCTTTCGGCTGCTAACATAGCAAATGAAATACCACTATTTCCTGAGGTAGCTTCACATAATATAGAACCTTTTTTTATTAATTTTCTTTTTTCTGCATCATTAATAATAAAAGTAGCCATTCTATCTTTTACAGAACCAGAGGGATTCATGAATTCACATTTTGCCCATACCGTATAGGCCCCTATAGTAATTGGTATTAAAGGAGTTTTTCCTACATAATCAGATAATTTATTCATAGATAAAATTTAAAAAAGTTACCGATAAAGTACATAAGAATTATTTTTTTATTTATATTTGTTAAAAAGATATTTATAAATGATGAAGATTGATATTAAAATATACCTACAAAACTTAAGAAAATTTTTTAGTAGTAATAATGAAGCAGCTGACCTATTATCAGTACCAGGGATAGATTTAGAGGATTTCCTAAATGAAGTAAAACCAATTGCTATTCATAATTACGAAAAAGACGGGGACCCAACTCTCGATAAAGAACAAATTATAGACCTTTTAAGTCTTATAGAGATGAATATCCTTAAATTAGGGTTAGAAAGTCTAGTAGACGAAGGAAAAGTAGTATTAAGTGGAGAGACTACAGAAGGAAAGCCAACCTTCAAACTCACTTCCGAGGGATTAAAAGATTTAGAAGAATCAAAAATATTCCAAGATACTCCTTTTGGTAGAATTTGTTTAAATTAATCGTCAATCGAAGGAATGTACTTATCTTCAAAAGCTAATTCTCCTAAGTCAGGCCAACCACCCTCCTTATTTATATATGTGACAGTATCACTCTCATTACTAAATTCTTCACTAAACCCACTTAAAGTTTCAGTGGCAAGTAATACTACATTTTCTTTATTCACATCATAATATCTAGAATAAATTTTATCTTTGTTTAATGTGTTGTAAACTGTTGTTGTAAATATATAATAATTATCCATATCTATGCTGGTGTTGTTACTGTGGTGGAGGACCCATCCAAGGTTAATGTCGCACTTCCGACTGTTGATACTGTTCCATCTGTTTCAAATCTCCAATAACCTATGAGGTTAGCCGCCATACTAGATGTTTGTAAATTAGTAGGTGCACCTGTTGTTTCTCCTAATACACCAGCACCACCCCATATCTCCAGAACTTCAGCGGAACTTAATTCTTTATCCCATAAGGCTACTTCATCATAAAGACTAGCTACTCCGTTTCCACCTTGTCCAGCATAAGTCCAGGAATTATTTCCTATTGCAAAATTTCTAGCCACAGCAGCATCCATAGCTGGTGTTCCGTTATTACTACCATTTACATAAAACGCGTCTCCTATGTTTTGACCGTTCCAATAAGTTGTTACATTTGCCGCAGTTGCAGTTATTGTTGTACCTTTTGTTAAAGTAATTAAAGTAAACCCATTTGCGTTTACATACCCTGTATTACCAGAACTCCAATAAGTTGTACCCAAACCAGTCTGTAGAGCTGCTTCACCAGCTCCTGTACGGTGAAAATACCAAAAATTATTACTTCTTTCATTACTTGCACTTCTCCATCCAATATATAATCTATTATTAGTTTCATTATAACGTATTCTCCACATATTATCCTGTACACCAGCCGGACCATTAGAAGCTATGAAATGTATGGTATTATTAAAACTACTCGTCCACCCTACCTTTATCCAAAAAGACACACTCCATGCATCAGTTTGTATTAGTTGAAAATCTGAAGCTGTTGAAGCAGCGTAAACTGCATCTGTGCCGTTGACTACACCGTGTGATAAAGATTTAGTGTTTGACCACAAAGAGATGGTTGCTCCTATGATTTTTGATAATCCACTTATTGCACTTCCCGATACTTTATTTATCGCGGTAGCTAAACTTCCTATTATTTTATTTACATTTGCCATTTTAAGTTAGTTCTACCCATGTCTTATCTGGGTCAAAATATATTATATTTGCTAAATCGGTCCCATAACCCACCACTCTAATAAAATCACCACTTCCTGATGGTGCAGTAAAATCTACTTCGCCTGCAGCTTCAGAAACATAACATGGAGCACCTTTCGCAAAAGTACCTTCAATATAAGCTACTTGGTCAAAATATCCTCTAAGAAGTATACCGTCACTCACAGCAGTACCTAAAGCGATACCTAATAATTGTGAACCCCCAGTTTCCACAGCATCAGCGTCAGTATATTTCCAAACCCCCGAAGTGTTTAAATACATTAATCTACCCGCTGCTAAAGTATCTGTACCGTCCTCCGTACCAAATGTTACTACTTCTCCCCCACCTGTGTTATCTGCTAAACCAGTTGGGTCCTGGTGAACATCTAATATTACTTTAGGGTCACTATATCCAATACCAATATGACCTATAGCTCCTGTAGAGTTTGACTCATTTCCGTAAATGATATCTCCTATATTCATTTCATAATCTACTGTGGCTGCAGTAGGTTTCGCCCCAAAACCAATCATGATATTATAATCACCGGTGGTTATAGTGTTACCAGCTCTATATCCTAGTGTTGTATTATAGCTTCCTGTTTGGACAACGTTCAAGGTTTCCATCCCCATCGCTGTATTTCCGGTACCAGCGTAGCTAAAAGTACCTGTCATAGATTTTGAACCTACGGAGGTATTGAAAGCACCATCAAAAGATTGATATTGACTCCGATATCCTATTGCCACATTATATGTGTCAGTTTGAACTTTTTTTCCTAAACTACCACTTACAGTATATAATAATGCTTCATACCCCATACTTACATTATAACTGTGGTATGTGGCGTGAAGTGCTGCCCCATAGCCCACAGCAATATTACCAATTCCTGTAGTACATCCCATACCACTCTGTAAACCAAGTCCTGTATTCTGTAACCCTGTAGTCATACCTGCTAGAGAGGCATAACCAATTGCGGTATTACTATCGGCAGCATCAGTCATTGTTGCAAAACCAAGTGCAAGATATCCGACTGCCGTATTACCTATTTGACCAGATACATATTGTTCACCGGCCCTGCTTCCAATAAAAACACTACCTAGTTCTGGACTCTTGATAACACAGTCAGCACCCACAAATAGAGAAGTATCTGCTGATATAGTACCTTTAACAGTTAATTCTTTATTTGGTGTACTCGTACCAATTCCTACTTGTGTAACGTCAACAGTGGCTGGAAATATAATATTAGTTCCCGTTGTAGCGGACCAATAACTACTACCTCCCCCACCGCTTGAATTAATAGTCACATCACCCACTCCAGATATGGGTGATATTGTTACGTTTGTTCCCGCAGTAATTTTAGTCACCACATTTTTAGCGTTTGCAAATAAATCACCTAGATTTGTTGTCCCACTGTATATATTATTACCTACCCATACATCTGTCCCTGCATATATCACAGTATCACCACTAATCCTACCAACTACCTCTAAAGTAGTGGCCGGAGTGGAGGTCCCAATACCCACTTTAGTATTGGAATCACTAACTGGAAAGATACTGTTTGCAGTTTCACCTGACCAAAACCCATCTACTATGCCCATATCTTTTTTTAATTGGGCAGTTGTCAGATATTCTACCTCTCCACCATCACTTACTAATATTTTATCTCCAGTATATCCACCTCCTGCCGCAGCAATTGAATCAAAAGTCACAGTACTAGTTGCTCTAAATGTTCCTGTTACATCTAAAGTATGTTCTGGGACGGCCTTCAATATACCTACAGCAACCCCACCAGATATCCTTAGCACTTCATTAGCACAATCTTGACCCGCGGTGTACCCTCCCAATATCACATCAGTGCCTATTGTGCTTTCAGGACCAGGTGTTTTAGGAGCACCAAATATTTGAAATCTGTGGGGAGATTCTCCTATTTCAGCAGTTTCCGTAAATACTAATCTCTGACTATTCGTCTCTTGTACGGAGAGTAAATCCATATAAGTGAGATGATTGTCACAATCTTCACCGTTTTCCAGAAACGTAGTGAGTTGTTCGGGGTCAGTTAAAGTTAGTCGTGCATTAGGTACGCTTGTGGCCCCTACAACTAAGGACTGTACTCCTCCATCGAACACAGCATACTGACTAGAAGACCCTACACCTATTTTTACATCATCATCGGGGTACAATAATATATCATCATCTGCTTCTATTCTTAAGTTATTGGCTGTTTCTCTTATTGAATTTTGAGTATTAGAATCATAACCAAAATATATTCTGTTACTACCTAGAAGATTTATATCACCAGATGTATACGTATTACCACTAATATAGGTACTGACTGCATGAATATTAATAATATCATTACAAGTTTCTATACTTTCAGTAGTTAATGTACAAGCGGTTATACTGGCAGTAAAACCTGTTAAGAAACCACATACCTCAAACGTAGTCCCACTACTTGTAGAAAAGGTAACACATCCATCAAAAGGATTATAAGTACCACCTGTTACATTTATATCATTATCTGCAAAGAGAGCTGGTGAATTACTTACAGTAAAAGTTCCTCCTGTAGTGTTGGTAAATGTGAGAGTTTGCTTAGATGCGTCCGCGTCCCCTTTATATACAAAGACATCACTATTACTAAAGCCGGTCATACAATCTAATATGCCCTCTATACCATCACAAGAAGGTGTAATACAATCTCTTGCCAGTATATTTGACCTACTTTGATTATCAAGAGCGTCTTGATTAGTTAAAGCGTCTAATATTTGTTGACAGGGTGACCCTGGACGGCATGCTCCCATAATTTTCTTTTATTGATAAATACCTGGAGTTTAGAATAGTTTAATTGTATCTTCCTCCCGTTCTAAGGAGTTTACCCTTAGTCCAGTCATCGTAATTAGGACCCAAACTATACACAAATTGCCTTCCTTGTCTTTCCATCTTAACAATCCCTGAATCTTTAATTGACGCAAAGAACATATTATTGTGTCCACGAGGACGAGAATAACCTAAAACCTCTTCATAGAATTGATTTGCCGTTTTTCTGGGGTTATTTTTGAGATACTCAGTGAATTTTTGAGTCATAGTACCCATTCTAGGCGGATACTTAAAGGCATAAGAGGAAACAAATGATTCGGCATCCCAAGTAGTATAGGCTCCCCCTACGGCTTCTTGTACTTCTTTACCATCTAAAACTCTTTTAACTAATGGTCTATATATATTATTTAAAAATATTTTAACATTCCCTTCTATTGTTTGCCAACCACTAGGGTCTGAGTCTAAATAGTGGTCAGGTCCAAAGTGTGCCAGTCGAGCGAAGTCAGCACCAAAGGTAAGGCTCCAAGGGTCAGGAGAATCTATATTTTTTATATCATGACTATCAAAAGGGAATTCCATTAAGTTATTATGAAATGGAGTAGCTTGCACTTCTATTACCTTATCGTTTGTTTTGGGCTCATCTGGAGTACTAAACCAATACCAAACACCTTGACTTATATGTAACCTCCATATACCACTATTAGTTTTAAGAGTTCGTTGCGATTTATTACTAGATACGTATTTTTCTAGTAAATCTCGAAATTGGTCTAGTGACAGTTTAACTTTCTCAGGTTTACTACTATCCTCCCAATTGTCAAAAATATTTTGTTGTAATCTATGAGGTAAAAGAGCTTTGATTGCATCTAATACATCATCATTTAATTGATTGTCTTCTTCATCATAATATTCTTCACCACCATCCCAAGTCACATGCATTGCAATTTTATAGAATCTACCAAGTTGTCTAGTCTTATCTATAATATAATATAATGGTCCTTTAGATGAATAATCTTTAAAATGACTACTATCTTTTTGTGTGGTACACCATTTGGTGCCTGCACCATAATAACATGATGCCTCTAATGTATGAGGTTTTACAACCAACCATCTATCATCTTCATATAATTTTTCTGCACCTGTTTTTGCTGCCTCTTCTTTTTGTTTCTTTGTTTGTCTTCCTTCCACTTCATCCATAAGTCTTTCTAGGGTCGCGATATACCCATAGGAATTTATGTCCTTAGGTGCTTTATCATATAACCCAGGACCCCAATTCAAATCATCTATAAGTTCGGTAGTCACCCTATCTACATTTTTATGAAATCTTTGTACTAAAGATGATATATCATTAGGTGATGTGCCTGGTTCTTCCGGGTTAAGGTACATCTTAACCATCCACATAAGATATTTGTTATTACCTGAAGGGTCGTTACTAATAAAATGTTGTAATACACCATCTAGATTAGTCTCAGCACCAATCCCAGCTGGATTACCAGGTTCTGCATTAGGCCAAGACCCAACAGCATCTTCAAAGTATTGTTGTGCGTCTTCTACTCTTCCTTCCGTTAATACTATGTTATACATTTTTATCATTTACATCGTTTTAGGTAATTTACATTTGAGAAGAGGTGAACCATTAACAATTGGTTGACCTATCTCATCAATCTCAATAGATTTTACTTTAACTGCTTTATTTTTAAATCTCCCTACCAACATAGTGTCACCTATTTCAATAGGTATAATTAACTTTCCTTTTTTATAAGTTGTTTTCATTAGTTTATTCTATAAATATAATACCACTCACCATCAAATTGTACCTCTATTTCATCACCATCATAACCAGATAACCCGTTACCTCTTCCATCAGCATCTAATACTCCTTGAATAAATGCATCCCTATCAATAAATCTCTCTATCATGTCATTGTTATCCCAACCATACTCTCTTAAAAAAGACAGAGGGTCGTCTCTTACTTCCTCCATTCTATGATATACGTAGTTGTCTTTAGCTTCCTCAGTGAATTCATAATTATCTTCATCTTCTATTAAGTCTTCTTTTTCTATTTCCAAATCTTCTATCTTTGCCTCCAACTCTTCTCTATCCCTTTCATCTTCAGTTTCCTCTAACTCTTCTGTAAATTCACCTATAACTTCATCTATTTTCTCAATATTTTTTTTAACTTCTCGTTCGAGTTCTTTATCGTCGTCTTCATCTAAATAATCTTCAGGGGCATCATACATCTCATCCCAGAACATCGACTCAAAATCATCTGCGACTAAGTCCCCGTCTATATACCACTCCGCAAAACCTTCGGAAAATCCATTAAATCCTATATCGTCTATTAAATTCTCTACTTGTTCCCACGCAGCATCATCGGCCATCTGGTCATCACCTATAGCAAACTCCATACCATCGTACTCAAAGACAGGTAAATCATAATGGTCATAGTCATCATATCTTATCTCGTATATATCATGAGCTTCTTCTTTTAATACCTTAATTTCTTCTTGTAGATTATTTAAATCTTCTCCATAGTCTTGTGCTCTTTCACCATCTGGGTTTGCAATTACTTCCGGGTCATTCTCCATCTCCTCCATCAGCTCTTCAATTTGGTCCCTTACATCTTGTATTTCGATTTCTTTATCTTCGAATTGTTCAGAATCCTTCAAATGTTGCATTATGACATTAGCCATTATGCCAATACTTGTTGGGTTTTCTATATTCCACTCATCATCTTCTCTTCTCTCCGAAGCTGATTGCTCAAGACGTTGTTCTCTTTCTCTTCTTCTTTGTGCCCAGTCAGCTTCTCTTGCTATACGGTCAATCTCTCTTTGTTTTTCTTCTTCACTTATTTTTGCAATTTCATCGTTATATGTGAAGCTAAAGTATTCATTAATTGTATCTACCAAGTTTGGATGAGAAAGTATATACTCAATATCCTTAGGGTCGGGTATAGAAGAATCTTGTGCATCATAAAAAGTATTACCCCCTTTATAGGTTTTACTCAGTGCTACTTTATAATAGTTGTCAGATGTAGGAGCAGTTTTATCTAAAATATAAAATAATTTACCTTCTTTATCATAATTCGTAAAATGGTGGTCTGCATCTTTTGATGCTGTACACCATTTAGTTCCTGCTCCATAATAACAAGACGCTGTATGGGATTTAGGTACAACCACTTTAAATCTATCATCTTCAAAAACTACTTCAGATTCTTTGTGGGTCTCAATATTTCTAGTTTTTTCTTTTTTCCAAGCTTCTAAAG
>Ga0080013_1000024_pt1 | contig 190719 bp, 227 predicted proteins | sample ETNvirenome_6_85_FD_69236 | JGI IMG/M metagenome (GOLD analysis project Ga0080013, IMG submission 69236) | Marine viral communities from the Pacific Ocean - ETNP_6_85 (SPADES assembly) (version 2) | ecosystem: Environmental > Aquatic > Marine > Oceanic | place: Pacific Ocean | collected...
TTTTGGTTAAGTTGTTCAAGACCGCTACGCCCTTGTTTTGAAAGATTAATCACTTTATAAAGAAATTTCTTTTGTTTTTTGGGATCGTCAGCAAGATTCTTGCTTAAGTTTCTGCGAATCCCGGCCGTAAAAGACTTAACCCTTCCAGATCTAGCCTGCTTCTCGGTAGGACTTAAGTTAGAGTTGGGCTCCGGAGCCGGTTTCTTTGGAGCAGCTGCGCTTGGTTTCTTATCATCAGCTGCGGGTGTCGTTGCAGCGGTATCCGGTTTAGTGTCATCTGGTTTGGGATCCAGAAATTTTGATCTTTTCTGGCTCTTAATCTTCTGTAATTGATCTCCCATACCTTGTGGACCACCTAATTCTGGAACGTCTGTAGATGCTGTTTTCGGTCCCGACGCATCGGGAACATCTGGAATAGCTGTCTTTTCTTCTGCCGCTTCGGCATCTCTTCGTTTCTTATCGGCGGCTTGCTGGCGAGCCTGCTTAAGGGTGGGAATGTTCTCCCCGGCTTCAGTTAAAAGAAGCTTTGCAGTGCTTAATATGTTCGATTCAGCAACAGGTAATCCACGTTTTTTAAGATAACTGGCAATTGATTTCGCAAGAAATTGTGCTCCGGATTGTCCAAGACCAGGAATCATCTTTTCTAGCTTTCCGACAATTGTTTCTTCTGTAGCACCGTCACCTGTCTTAATGTTCTTTTGTTTTCTCATCACGGATAGTGGCGCGTCTTTATCAACAGCGGCTTCTTTTTCTTCTTCGCCAGGTTTTGCTTCTTCGCCAGGCTTTGCTTCTTCGCCAGGTTTTATTTCTTCACCTTTATCATTGATCGCGTCTCCCAACTTTGGTTCTGGCTCTGTACGGGATTGACCTGGGCTAGATTGTCCTGGACTAGATTGTCCTGGGCTGAATTTCTGGTCGCGTTCTCTTTTTTCGCGTGCTTCCTTGTCTCTCCTTTCTATATCTGCCAGTTCACTAAGAGACATATCGATGCCATTAATCAGTTCCGCTACCAGATTAACAACTTCTTGTTTATTCTTCTTAAGGGCTGATGCGTCCCCGGTTTTTAAGAAGTCTTTCATGAATGGGTATCTTTCAGCACCCTTTTCTTCGGCTTCGGAGTCTGCCACGGCTTTATCCATTTTGGATTTTGAACCAATGCCAAACAATTCATCCATTTTTTGAATTGGTGCTTCCTCTTCTTCACTCAGGACTTCAAGGGTTAAGTTTTCCACTAAACTTTGAATATTGTTTTTTGTAATTATCACGGGGGGTTTTCTCCATTAATTTGCTATTATAATTAGTTTATGTGTTCGCAAAACTCGAAAATTTTATTTTTGTGATTTTTGACGAATTTTTTTTATTCTAAACCGGGTTTTCGTCGGGAATTTTTTCACTACTCTCCGTCATCCACGTCATCCATCATCTTCGCCCACTTCGCCATAACTTCCTCCGCCTTTTGATCTAATGACATGTTAGGAATATTAAACTTATTTTTGAATTCAACACTAATATCTAATACTTCTTTGATGTCCTCTTGGAATCTCTTAAGACCGTGACCGAATGATTCGTATGCAGTCAGTTTAGAGACGCGGTGATAAGCCTTTCTACCCTTCGAGGCATTAGGAGCGTTTTCATCCCAATTGGCATACATGGGCTCCCACCCTTCCGGAACACCTTGTACTCCCGGTACCCATGTACGCATCCATTCCCTTATAGTGGCACTAAAGCTAGCAAAGGCGCGGTTTAAGAATTTGGAACCATACCAAAACTCCCGGTATTGGTTACTTTCGGTCGCAGAGGTTAAAACATATAAGAGATCTTCAACGTCTTGATCGGAGCGCGATGCATCCATCGTTGACAATCCCCAGTCGAACTTAGTGTTATATACTGCTCCAAAGTTTTCCGGAGTAAGCAATCGTATGTCGGCATAGAGATGCTCAATGATTTCTCTAATGAATGTGTTGCGAATATCTTTAAAGACTTCATGTTGCCGGTATGGGCCAAATAATTTCTCGTCTCGTAATGCAGTATATGCTAATTTGCTAGCTCCAGCCCTCAACCACTGCTTCTTGCGAATCCTTATATGTTCGGGAGTATACTTGTTGGGGAAAGTCTCGACAACGGTTAAAGCAGATTTAGAGAAGAATACTCCTTGAATTGGTTCATTTGGGTGAATGATACCCTCACCAGAATCGTAAGCACCGTCAAAGCCAAGCCATCGCAACAAAGCAGACCATGTGTTAGGGTTATAGTCGGATGCCACGCGGGTAAGGTTCCAAAGTATGCCGAAGGGGTATTGGTGACGGCTTTCTTTTTCGATTTTCTGAAAACTAAAGAGATTAACGTCGATATCTAGACCTTGTGTGTAGTGATCTTTGATTTCCTCAATGATCTCTTGGTTCTTCACGACACCGGCATCGATTGCTTCCTGAGAATATATTTTCTTCAGAAGTCGCGGCATATGAATCGGTGTGACTCGGGTGAGCATATTCGCTCCTTCCTTTTGCGTTATAACTGATATATATTCTCTCTCTTGCGCATACGGTAGATTTCCACTTTCAATTAATTTATATATGGAGTTTGTTAAAGGGTATGCGTATATGCCATTCGGAGTACTGTATTTGGATCCCGGATTGATGCCGACCTTATTAAGGCTCGTATACGTTATATAATGCGTTGGTGGTCCACCAAAATCCTTTACTGTGTAGTGTTGTAGGGTATCAAGGAGGTCTGGTAGATCTACACCTTCCTTAGATGCGCGGGTTGCCATCTCATCTACTTGGGTTGCATACTTTCTCCAATTTTCAATTATTAATTTCATAATCTCTGCATTTTATTTTTGGGGGTTTTTAGCGCGTCTGTTTAAATTAGTTTCATACATATATTCGCCACCGAGTGCTACAGATTGGGCTTGTCGATAAGCCTCTTCGTATGTCTTCAAGTACTTGCCACCGTAGTTGCGTTCCCAATCAACTCCCCGGTCTCCGTCGTCCTGAGCATCCTTTGCTGCATCTTCTCGCGCAGCTGCCATCTTTTTTGTATCCAGCGCATTCTCATCCTCATATAGAAACTTTGTGATTTCTTCCTTGATGATTTGCTTAAGCGTTTGTTTTGTGATTTTCATTTTAGTACTCACTATGCGAATATTCGCCGTACCGATAGACTGCCGCATTGGCATCGGCGAGTGCCTCCTCGAAGCCAGCTACTTTCGGCATGATGCTTTCTAGAGCCTTATCGATATGCATTTCGACAGCCTCATATACAGGACCTTCATCATCCACTTCAGGTACCTGGTTTTCTGCCCACATATCGGCTAGCCTTGAGCCAATCTTACCGGCAATATCGTCTGCTTCAATCGAGCCGCCAGTCGACATGACTTCTACCTCTGCGCCCTTGACTTTAAAGTCTCCTAAAATCATGTCGACTTTAAATTCCCATTCTGTTTGATCGTAGGCGTTATCCTGTGATACAAACTCCACTTGAAGATGCTTAAGCTGTGGAATACCTACCTGCTCGTTCATTGGTATTAATTCGCGAAGTAGTTCTTCCTGAATAATTCTTCTTATCTGTTTCTTTGTGATTTTCATGATCACCTCCTAGTATTGTAATTAGTTTTCTTAGTTTTAAAATCTCTGATTTTTTCTTGGCGATAGTGAACGTGTACCTAGCCATACCTGACCGGATAGATCTATATAGGACTTACATTAGGGTAGGGGGGTAGGGGGGGGGGACCCCCCCGTAGATGTCAAGAAAAAAAATTGTTTGTCAAGCTATATGTTTCGGGGTTTCGGACGGCCGTTTAATATTAGCTTTGCTTGGTAGTCCCGCAAGCCTTGACGGATACCGTCAATCGTGCCGCCGTTGACATATGTCATGACCTCAATCAACTTGGCAGCACCGGCGGAGTCTAGACCGGTATCTTCTAAGGCGGTGAATACTGCCGATTGAATAGACAGCTCAACATGGTTGTAATCTTCGATGCGCATCAATTAAGATCCAGAGTGGTTAAGGTGTTTTTAAAGTTTTATTTCTTTATCTTCCGGGGGTCAAGACATCGTGCGCACCATCAAAGGCAAGCGTCTTCATGATGTCGCGGTAGTCTTGCTCGCGACTGTCAAAGCCTTGACACTCTAGGTTGAGGCATGGGTTGCCGTTGGGAATGGGGCACGGTGCGTTGACCGCGTCGAGGTAGCTAGCGTGCGCAGTGTTTAGCCATGCTGCATTCTTGCTGTACTTGGATTCGATTGCGGCGGTTCGTTGCTGTATCTTGCGGATGATGTTCAGCATGTTGTATCCCTTGCGGTGAATGGTCAGGGTTGATTCCCTAACCTTGTATACCCATTATATCAAACCTGCTGGAAAAGTCAAGGGATATTTTAACTTTTTATTTCTTTTGTTCTCGGCCGTTCCTAGTGTACAAAGCAAAGGTACGCGAGCATACCGAAAAGCGAAAGACTCGTGATAATTAAGAGAGCGTCCGATTTGTGTAGCTTCACGATTTAAACTCCGTCGGACCTAAACACCAGTAAATAAAAGCACCTGCGGCAATCATTGCCGATGCGGTGAATATTGCTATTAATAGCTTGCGCCACGTCATGTTAATTTGTTAACTCCCCTCGACCGTCAAACCCTTGACACCGTTAGAAAACTGCCTGATAGCGTCGTTAACCCGCTTTTCAGGCTAACCGCGTGCATAAACTAACTGCGCCAAAGGTTTGACGGCATGGTTGACTGTCAAGTTGTTGACGATTCGCGTGTGTACTAAGTCGAAACCGTTCAACCGCTAGCACCCTTTACGCCTAAAGGATTGTACACCGTCAAAAACTTAACGCTTTGTTCTTTATCGTACCTTGTATGGCTTTAGCCTCGTTTAGTCTTTCGCCATGCTTTCGAAATTGTTTTGGATACTTTCTTCTTTGTTCTCTTCTTTGCCATTTAATCTAAATCAGAATTGTCATACTCAAAACCACTGCTATCCGAACCAATAAGCCGCACTGTGCCTGCAAGCTCAGAAGTGGTGACCCATTGGCAATCACCATTTGACCACTGTACAAGGGTTTCACGCTCACCGCGTCTTTGCTCTATAGCTAACCCGTCTTTATGACGTGGGTTTGTTGTGTCTTTGGATTGTACGAACATTCTGGAACCTTTCTTTTTTTGTTACTCTCTAACACTTTCTACACTCATTATATCAAATCGGGCGGGAAAGTCAAGCACTATTTTAAATTTCTTTTCTTAAGGACCATCGCGTGAATAAACCATTTACTTTTAAACCTTTAGTTGACTTCTTTAATCTCAACCGAAAAGGGCTGAGTCTCACAATTGCAAAAAGCTGGCCCGCAGAAGAATCCGCAGATAGGCACCGCACGTGCGAAAATTGGACTGTTACGATTGACCCTGCGCCGAGTAGTGGCACGGTTAGCGACGTAAGACCGAACAACGGGTGCTGACCTGAAAATCATTTTAAAACCTTTTAAACTGTTTAAAGTAGGGCGGGTTTTCACCCGCCGAGTGTTGATTGCTATCGTTTAAATTACGCCGCTAGAGACGGCGAATTCTCGCACCGCGCCGGACTCGAACATTTCAAGTACCGTTTCCAGCTCGGACGCCTTGAAGCAAATCGGAAACTTGCGCACACCCTTGATGGCAATATGACCATTTTTGGTAATGTCAAGGTGAGGCTGAGATTTGAGCGCGTCAAGCTCGGCTGTCAATGCCTTAAGCTCGGCGATTCGGGCGGCGGTTGCTTGTACGTTGTCTTGCTTGCTCATGGTAGAGCCTTTCATTTGTTGGCACGTGTGCCGTTAATGTTTCGGGGTGCTTCCCCTAACTTCTGCAACCATTATATCAAACTGGGTCGAAAAGTCAAGGGTTATTTTAAAGTTTTTTTGGTTCCTGTTAGATTCTCGGCACTTAGCACGATTGTACGTGCCGGAAGTCTCTTTAGTCTTTCTTGAATTCGGACCATTTTCCGCGCTTGTACTTCTGTAATGTCCTTATCAGATTTGATTCTACCAGACCATAGAAAGCCGTCTTTCCCGTCGTGGTTTCCTAACCTGTAGTACCATTCTTTCGACATTTTAAAACCCTTTTCGATTCAATGTGCCCTAATAGTAGCACAGGCTTAAACGGTTGTCAAGAAGTCTTTTAGAAAAAAACTCGCGTAAAAAATCGCGCCGATTAATCGACGATATGTGCATATCCGCGAGCATAACCAACGTGCTTGGATGTTGTCATAGACTGAAAGCCATGGCGACCGGTTGCGCTGTAGTCCTTAAGGACCTTTTTACCGGATTCGGTAGTGTCGCCAATGCACAGTTTATAACTGTACAGTTTATTTCCATCGGTCCAAAACTGAGCACTACTATTACATGCCGCTTGGCTGCACCGCCAATAGCTAGCAACTTCCCTTGTTTGTGTCTTGGTCATTTTGAAAACCTTTTCTCGTTGATTGTGTTTATATACTAACAGATGATTTTTTAAAAGTCAAGAAAAAAATGAATTTCTCAATAATCTGATGGACTTAACATGGATTCCCGTTCGTTCCAATGACTCGCTAAAGTCGCATTGCACGTCTGCAAGGTGGGGTATCGAACCATGGGCCGAAGGAATGCTCGGCACCAACCACGTCTACTAGGGAATCCATGTTAAATCCATCAATTCAATTCTCTGCGCCCTATAATACGATAGATGCCGCCTTCATTTTCTCTGTACTCTCTAAGGTTCTGGTGTATTTCCCTATACGACTCACTAGCACAAAGGTCCTCCCAACCGTGACCGTAACCATAATTGCTTTGCAAGACATGAAGGAATTGATACTTATTCGCGTTCTTAGTCTTCATTGTAGAGACTTTCCGCTTCTTTCTGATCTTCAAGATCAATCGCATTTTGCACCATTTCAACGGCGCGATTCCAGGTCATTGCTGCGATGGTGTAGCCAACCGCTCTTTGAGTCCTTGAGAGTCCCTCAATCATCGTCTCTATCTCTTTAAAGGATTTTGGAGTGGCAAACAATCCTTGCTTCGTTAACGGATTCTTCAAAATGAATTTCCTTTTTCCTCGATTGTGTTTATATACTATCAAAGGTTTTTTTAAAAGTCAAGAAGTTTTTTGATTAATCGTGAAACCTCAGTTATATCAATAACTTACCAACCTGGATAAGAATCGTTAAATTCTGGATATTCGCAATCGACTGTAGGCGCGTTGGCGAATGATGCCTTACGAACCAACCTTTCGGCATTGGCAGCAACCGACTGGAACACCGGAGAACGTGACAGAGCAACCGCTTGAGCGTGCATACAGCATGCTGCTCTGAGGTCTTCTGTCTCTTCTTCTTCGCCTACTGTGAATCCTTCCGACTCTAAATATTGGATAAGGTCCCCTCGGGCGTGCATACTAAACATTTTTCTCTTTCCTTTCTGTTTTTATCTTTAACATGTTCTCGATAACTTCTATACGTGCCTCTGTGTCAAGGGTGTCTAAAAGCTCTTTTCTTCTATTGTCGTTTAGGTCTACCCACATTCGCGCTAGGCGACGGGCAGACCCTTTCGTTGATAATCTCATATAGTATTTCTCTTTCGGGTTAATGACAAATATTGTAGGAAACGCAACCACCGTCAAAAACTTCTGGTACTTCGTCTGGCCAGTAGCAATCCCAATGTCGGAACCTCGGATGATCCCTAGAAGAATCACAGAAAACATAACTTACTGAATAATCAATGCAATCAAACTCAGTGTGTGAGTAGTCATGATCACTCGTAAAGCAACCGGAAGAAAGGGACGGTACGAATGTTTCCGTTGTCTCGATGACACAACCCGTCGTCGCCATAAAGACCATCATAAGAACAAACAGTTTTTTCATCGGAATTAAATCCTTTTCTTGATTGTGATTATATAATAACAAATCTTTTTTAAAAAGTCAAGTGTTTTTTAAAGTTTTTTTGTTTAAAGCATAGGTCCAAAAACGTGGCGACCATGGGCGCAAGTGGCGGCGGGCATATTAGACGGCTTAGTCCAGTCTAACAGATCTTTAATTATCTTAAGGGCGGTTGTCTCTTTGTTGTCTAGCCAAAAAATATTTGAGTCTAGGTTGTTCGCTATACGCTCTAGTCGCAAATGACGCCGGAAGCGTTTAGCTGCGGTCGCATTACCGGTGCATGCTTTAAGTATGTCTATTTTAGCTTGTGACGGGTTGTCATACATCATCGGCATGTAACTATAATCTATAACGTCTGTTGATAAAAGATGATCATAGCGGTCATTCAGAATTCTAGCAAATAGGGTGCTTTTCATCGGAATTAAATCCTTTTCTTGATTGTGATTATATAATAACAAATCTTTTTTAAAAAGTCAAGTGTTTTTTAAAGAAAACGTAAAATCTAAATAATTCCGGTGTGTTACAAGTTTTTCATGTTTAGACCGATTCTAAATGACGGTTCTCTTCTTCTAATATTGGTATCCGGCAATCTTGATCTACCCTTGAGTCGAATATCTAGGTTACAAATTTCTGTAACTTTGTCAATGTATTCCTCGGTGATACGAACAAACTTTTTAGGCGTTGCAACGTGGGTAGGAATAGCGTCGCCTTCGTATATGCCCTCTCCGAGTAAAGCAGTCTTGACGATTTCTCTCTTTAGTTTCGGGTATTTGTCCATCATTGATTCTAGTGTAGAATTTAAGATTTTCTTTGGTCCCGCATTCCATTGGTCCATTTCGGGGTCGCCAGTAAGCCTTTTTGGTTGAAACAGTAAAGCCTCTTTGAATGGCTGTGCATCTTCGATGGAATATCCTGCCCTAGTGAACGATACATCGAGATAATCACAGAATTGCAGCACACCTATCGAACAAAGCTCTACAATGCCGTGATCCTTAACTGAAATTCGAGCACCAGAAACAGGACAAGCGAAGTCTGTTTTAACTTCCTTTGGCTTATCCGACCCCTGAAGCGGATACTGTTTTTCTGGTTTGTATAGCTTATCTGTGTGGACGTTGTTTGCTCTAAGCACTTCATCTAAAGACCTAGACTTATCCAAGGCTAGATTCTGATTCAATACTTCTTTTTCCATTTGCAAAGACATTTTTTGTCCTCTTCTTTGATTGTGTTTATATGATAACAAATCAAATTTTAAAAATCAAGTCTTTTTTTCAATTTTTTCCAAATCAGATTCAAATTCGTCAGATTGCCGACCGTCCATCCAGCGCACCGTCACAAGTGGGGGTACACGATGAAATTCGTCGGATGGATTAAGCCTTATTAACGATACGACCAGCCCTATGTTCTTTGGGTCTTCTTTGTAGAATACCAAATCACCGATACTTATTACCACGGGCCTTTCACGATTACTTTGTCGGCAATTCCCTGCTTTAGTTGTTCTACTTCTTCGCGGCATGAATCAGTAAGCGACCACTTGACGTGTCCAGTGTCCTCGCATATATCGCCCCTTACCTTGCCTTCTACTGCGAGGGCGAATAATTGCATAAGCATGTGATTTGTTTCTGGAGTGTCTATATTTCCGCTATCATAATGCTCTGCTATAGAGCGTAGAATTTTCGTACCGTGCTTGAATATTTCTCTACGTGTCTCGTTCATTTTATTTGCCGTCCTTTAAATACAGTTATATTTTATAAAGCCGTAGTTGGTCCCGCGAATATCATCTTCGCCTATGATAACTAGGGCTTGCTCGTCTTTTAATTCTAAGAGTGAAGATAGAAACCCTTCTTCTGTGACGTTGCCTCTTCCTAAATCTAAGGAAGTAAAATTAACGTCACTGTAGACTTGGCCGAGTGATTTTCCGATTTGATTAAATGGCAGACTTTCTATAATCCACCGTTTAATCATTTTTCCACCAGTCTATCATCATTTGGCCAAAGAATAGTCCTATGGCTATTGCTATGATGCTTCCTAAAAAATCCATTTTGTTATTTCCTCTCTGTTTAAGTTGTACCCTGGACAGGATTCGAACCTGTGACCCGCTGCTTAGAAGGCAGCTGCTCTATCCGACTGAGCTACCAGGGCTCAAGACTCTACATTGACTTCTGACAATCCAATAAGATTTTTCTTTTTTTGCATCATAAATCTTCAAGGTGCCACCTTCTTTGTTGTCATACAACAAAACTCCAATGCCAGTCGTGCCATAGGTACGATCATCGTGCCGGATCAAATCACCGACTTTCACTGATAACCTCCAGAGATGACTCGTGGACGAAGATTATCACTCCGTCTGTCCTTAAAACGTCGAAATACCCGTTACCTTGTAGTATACTGGCGATAACGCCGGTCGTGTCATGGTCGCGACATAATCTCACCAAGTCACCAACTTTCACTGATAACCTCCAGGTCATAATCCCACACATTGTTTGAAACGGTGCCGTTGTGCCACAAAACCCTGAAAACCTTGTTATTCATCGCTAATCTATCTTGGGTTTGTTCAATCAATAATCCGCGTCGATAGAATCCATGGACTGTTTTTACCATATCGCCGACTTTCACTGATGACCTCCAGCATGTTAGACCGAAAAGGATAATTAACTCCGCCCACAAGGACGATATAAATAAGAGACTTATGGGCATTTAGCATTATCTTAGTGATTAACCCTACTAACCCATTGGCTGAAACACATCTTACCAAGTCACCGACTTTCACTGATCAACTCCAAGAACATTTGCGTCAACCACTCTGAGCCATTATCAAACATCACTTTGTACATTCCCTCACCGGGGTCTGTTTCAACAATAATACCGTAATGTCCCTTGAATCCATTCTCTATTTCAAAATGCTTGTCTTCAATGTCTCTAACCAAATCACCGACTTTCACAGCACGTACCTAAAAACAGTTTCACCGTCTCGTTTTATCTCTTTTATGGTGCTGCTGCTATTCACAGAAAAGTTATACCCTTCTTCTTCTTCTACAACAAACGTGTGTATATCTGTTGCATCATTAGCGAGCCTAACTGATATTACCGCACCAGTTGGTGTGTACATATTATCGTAGTTGCTCGATGTGACGACCAGACCAACTTTGTTATCACAGGTTATGACAGTGTCTCCTTTTTTTACCACCTCTCTATACTCCGAGAAATATATATACTTGCGTCTTTGTAGCCAAGTCTTTCTGTGTCGTCGTATTCCTCGCCTAAACGGATTAGGCAATACGACCCAGGATCAATGTTTTCCAAAAAAGTATTGATTTTATCTATGTTTTTGTATCCTTCGTACCACTTGATACTACCCCAATACAAAGACTCACAACCATCCCTTAAGTCGCAAGCTCCTATCAGATTCTTCAAATCTTCGTCTTGCTCGCAAAGAAGCTCAAGTATTTTAGCTTCTTTTTCTGCAAGCTCGATAGCAACTTCTGAACGGTAACCCATTATTCGCCTTTCTTAAAAATGATTCCCCAAAGTGGGATAGAAGCGACTAACATGATGCCTGCGCCGAACGCTATCGTTCGGATGGCAGCGTCTTTTATTTTTTCGCCAACGTGATTGCGACGAGAATGATTAAAAGAATATTCGTTGTTGATACTGCGTTTAGCCAAGTCAATTTATCCTCGCTTCCTTGATTGTGTTTATATAATAACAGAAGATTTTTAAAAAGTCAAGAAGTTTTTTTCGCTTTTTTCAAAAGTCGCCAACGCCTTTTGGGCCACCAACGGGCGTCGGCACAGTTGTCTAACACCAATACATCTTCAAGAGTGGGGTTAACGTCGAGGACGATGCCGTATTGCATAAGTGCCTCTTCTTCAAGACTAGAGCTGAGAAGGTAGCACGCCACTAAATCGCCTTTTTCTAAATTCACATATTAAATAGTATCTAATCCAACCAAGTGCAAAATTCCGCCGAAAAGTACGAATAAATGCCACATTGTGTGATACCATTTTTTATGGTCCCTCAAATAAAATACCAATCCAAGAAGATACACCACGATGCCAACGATAAAATAACAAAATGACCCATAGTGAGCGTTGCCAGAAACTACCGCTACACTAGTCAAACACAGAATGCCAGATAAGATGTATAGCGACACCGCACCCCGTTGGACCGAAAACGTGTTGTATTTTCGAAACACGTATAAAGCACAAGCGAGGCCGGATGCTGCCGGTAGCAAACACTGTAGTACGTTGCCTCCGTAGCTGACGAGATAACAAATAGAAGTGACCGCTATTAAGATATGTATAGAAACCATATCTAACATTCTAAACACTTCTTTTAATCTTGCATTCTCAACTCCATGGTAGAGTACGGATAAAAGCATTGTGAAAGATATTCCCAAGCAATACCACTTCTCTACCAAGGATGTACAGTAGCATGAAGCAACCAGAAATAGTCCAAGACCAACAGCATGAGTAATGCTATTCCACTTTTCCTCTTCTGGATGCTTAACCGGCATTCAATACCCCTATTTATAAATAGGTTATTCTATAGTAACAACTTTTTCTTTTGTTTCAAAAGAGTACTTTATATACACCGGAGTAGTCATCCACATCCTTTGACACTTGCTAGGCTTTGGCTTAGGGGCTTGCATATCGGTCAAAATTATGTGACCATCAAAGTTGTGTTGGTTGACATACTCCGTTGGAGCATCAAAGCAGGTCCCGCCACACATGACACGTTCCCACTTTTTACTTTCACCCTTTTTCCAGGTATAAACAAGAGATTCTTCTACCCTAGTATCGAAAGGAATGACAGTGAATTCTGCTATATCTGCCAGTTTGTTCAACTCCACAAAAAACTTTGTTAACATTTCGTTGTCAACCGAGCCGGATTGGTCAATAGACACTGCAATCTTTGCTATTCTATTTGTTTTGCGACCGGAATGAATATACGGGTAGCGACGGTTTATTCTCTTAATACTAGACGACTTATCTGCTCTCTGCGATGTTTTCACGAAATATCGCAAGACCTTTTTCCAGTCTATTTTAGAGTGAAGTGCCTTCATAATCTTTTCTTTACAGCTTGCAGGAACGGAGCCCCACCCTGATGATTTTGAAGACTCTTCCGCAGCTTTACGAATAATGTCCTTCAGCCTTTCCTTCGCCATATCTTTGACTTCTTGGCTACATTCAGACCATCCATCATGACTATCAAGAGTCTCTGGCATGCCGCCAGAACCACTAGAATCGCCCTCTGATGGGTTTTCTGAGTCCGACCCTTGGTTTCCATCCTGGGAGCCATTGTCGGGGCTCTTAGAGCCATTCTCGCCCTGTCCGTCGTCATTCCCAAAGTCTGGCATGTTAGCAAGATACCATTCCGCAGACTGGCCAGGAGGTAGAGCCTCGAAAGGACCTTCACCGGGGATTAGCCCTCCTTCAGGAAGATTCCTAAGATGCGAATTAATAGCCAAGTCAGTGGCAATATTCCACTTCTTTCTATTGACTCCTTCCGGCATGCGATCTGTGACGTGCAAGAAAACGATATGATAGAATTCATGCTTAAGAACGTCTCTACGTTCTTCGTCCGTCAATTTTGCAAAGAAATTGGGGTTGTACAGCATTTCAAACTGTGCTGAGTCAGGATTTACACACACACCAGCCGTAGGAATAGCGTAACTTGCACGCTTGTCAATCCGACGGGACACCGCCGCGAAGAACGGTTCATCCATAAGCAACCTAGCGGTGTGCTTGTTTAGGTCAAAGTCTGTTACAATAGAATTTGCTTGCATTGGTGAAGGCTCCTTAAATTATATTTGTCCTACTATAATAGTAGAATTCTGGACAAAAGTCAAGTTTATTCTTGACTTTCTCCCGAAAGAATTTCTACCAGATAAGCACTAACCGAGGACCCGTCAATTTCTGCTTGATGCAAGTTAACAGTGTTCTGTAGTGCGCCAGAACCCAGGACAGACCACAACTTCATAGCAACTTCCGACGGGAGCATAACAAAGTATTTGGCAAGATTACTAATTTGTCTTTGTGGCAACTCTTCTGCAAAGGTTTTCGATGCCTCAAACTTGTCAACCATTGCTGTATGCTCATTAATACCAAAATCAGCAACCTTGGTAAAATCACCCTTCATTAGGATGTCTTCGATAGAGACTTGTCGGTCATAGTTTTTAATAAAATCATTAAACGCGACGGCAGCTTCAAACCCCACGAATGCTGATGTAAGATTGAACAGGTCCGTTCCCGACTCTTCCATCAGGTTGGCTAAAGCAAGACACTCGTTTAGACGCTCCCACGAACGACGAGAAGGATATACCTTGTTGGGCTCAAAGTCGTCTGAGTGTTCTAGGTGTTGGCGATTGTGATTGACGAAATCCCAGATAGCGTCGTCAATATCATTGTCCTTCGCCCACGAAAGCCAGTCTTCAACTGACGGTTCTATGTCAAAGACCGTCCACCTGTCAAGCTCGGCAGGATCCATTTCCCCTACCTGATATTGATCGCCGGACTCACCACCATTCACTGCTGCAAAAATAAGGGTGCCCTCATGTAACATATGGCCGTTTAGTTTGCGGCTATCGGTAAGCTCAAAGATTCCTTGACGGACCTCGATTGTAGCGCGGTCAATCTCATCAAGAAACAACACCACAGGCTCGTCACAAGCTCGCTTATACCAGTCGGGCGGATTAAACTTGGTGGACTCTCCCTCTACGATAGGAAGACCTACAAGGTCGCCTTCCGTCATTTGGGACGCACGCCTTTCTACGATTGGCATTGCGATTGCTTGAGCAAACTGGTACACAACGGTGGATTTGCCGATGCCATGGCGACCACGTAGCAAAACCGGTTTATGCACCGCCGTTACGTGTCCAACGATATTCGAAAAGGTCTTAAAATCAACTGCCATGATGATGTCTCCTGAAGTAATTAGCAGTTTTTGTTATCTTCAACGTGTTTATAGTATCGCAAATTTTTTGAATAAAGTCAACAACTTTTTTAAAAAAAATGAAAAACTCAATAATTCAAATTATTTATCACGTTGTTCTATACGCACTAGCGCGGCGAATCCTAACTTTTGAATTCCGGGGTCTGGATCTTGACTAATTTGGATAGCCAATTTGGGAGTACAGTTTTTGTGTTCGGAAAGTGCGCGTTTCAGGTATCGACCACCATAACCCCACCTTGGCTCGTTATTATCATTTAGTTTTGAATTAACATAAATCATTTCTAAAACATCCGGCGGAGTTTCAATCTCTCTTTGGCGAGACGAGCGGCGATACCAGGCGTTTTGTACAAAAAAGTTTTGAATTCTCCACCTGTCCATATCCTTGCATTCCTCGTAAACAGACCGAATAGTATCTTGGTCTGCAACTCTACCAGAGCCAACCAACAGTCCCTTCACAATTTTGGACCTACCGGACAGTAACTCCTTGCAGGCTTCGTCGCACATATCAATCTGATATTCCGCAAGGTAATACCTCGCCTGTACATGTGAATTGCTTGCAATCCACACCTGAATATCATTATCAATAAATTGATTCTTTGCTAAATTGTTAATCTCTGTACGAGACATGCGGTAAAGATTATTATATAGCTTATTACTCATTAAGTTTCCTTTCGGTGAGTTTTCCTATCTTTTCTTTAATTTTTTCAAGAATGCCAGCAACTAAAATATAATCGCTTTTTTTAAACTGCTTAATTTCTGTATCTAAGATACCAAATATTTCTTTCTTTGTCAAGAATTTTTTAGTTTTTTTCTCAAAACTCTTTTTTGTTTCTGGATGTAATTCAAAAGGGTCCATTAATCTTTTTCCATTTCTTCTTTGTTTTCAGGATAAAGTGCCTCCATTAAAGGGTGCATTAACCCTAACCTTTCTTTGTCGCCGTCCCGAAGGGGCTCGATATTATATGATCGCAGTACATACTCCGTAGGACCAGCATCAAAAAATCCTTCCGGTGCGGTAACAGAAGGGGCAGGGCTTAAGATCTCAACCCTTCCCATGAGCTTATCATCGTTGAGATTATTGTCGTCTCTACGCTGGTCTGCCAAAACTGTAGTCGCAAAAGCGTCTGGAAGAGTCTGAGCAAAAAGAAGTGATCGAACAACCACTTGCTCTCCGTGTCTTGTGGGTATCGTCCAGCGGTCTTCTCCCTCTATAGCGTCAGTGGAAACCACACGAATTTCCGCCAAACCTCTTTCTCCATATTCGAGGGCACGATAATGCGTAAGATCAACGTCTTGGAGTTTATTGCTCACCTCCTCCCAATATACTTTGGTCACAAGCCCAACGATAGTGAAAAACTTATGGCGACTTGAATGGAAGTTGCGACCGTGGTCCAGGGGAAACCTTATGAGGGCTCCGGGTCCGATACCGGACCTCTGCAACTCTTCAGCAAAGACTTTTCGATATTCGGTAAATCTCTCCTGAAGGCGTGCTTTGTCTCCTTTTTTAAGGGGACATCCTCTACGGTTATGTCCAGGCTCACGACAGTAAGTGCAGGAACGATACCTTGCGCTCTTTTTATTGTTTTCCCTATCGTATCTTCGCTGTGAGAGAATTCGCTTGGCCTCACGTGAGTCCGGTGCGACTTCAAGAGTACGGTCGTCGTCTGCTTTGCGGGTGGCGCACGACCTTCTATTGTGCCCTCTTTCACCGCAATAGCCACAATAGCAAGTACCATTCCAACTCATTGTTATTTTCCTCTTATTCTTCTATCTTAGAAATATGTTTTAGCCACTTGGCTCTAACCCATCTAGGTGGTGTGTCGTCGCCTATAAATCTTACTTTACACTTGTATTCATCAACATGCCAGTGACTTCTTTCATCCAGTAAGTGATTATTAATTATTTGAGTTTCCAAAACGATTCCCCGTTCTTTCTTTATTTTGTCGGACGGCGTTGGAAGAGAAACCTCAATCAAGTCTCCAATGTCAAATCTTTGTCTCATCTATTTTTAGAATACCATATTTTTTTAAAAAGTCAAGGACTTTTTTCTTTTATTTTAGAAATAATTTTAATCCATTTTCTTCTTATCATTATCGGTTTGGCCGTATCACAGATCAAAATCTCGATTTGCCTATCGGAGTCATGACAATAATCGTCGGTGAACCCCAACCCTGCAACCAGTGCAGTTATGTTATGAATAGAAGTCCCAGGATAATCAACCCTCACCAGATCACCCTGAGATATTTTTGCTTTTCGCATACTTTAAATCTCTCCTATCCATGTTTGCCGATAACTTATTGTCAGAGCACCACCTAACTGAATAAAAGGACCCCCACGTCGTTCGAACAATCAGCCCGATGTCTCGGTCGCGGCCAACATAAAAGTGTTTCAAGTTTCTAGCATAAGCAGATAACTGCACCAAGTCACCGACTTTCATTGATCACCTCGCAACCATCCTCAATATACTCCTTCGTAAACGGCACAACTTTGCCGGTGGGGTCAAGTACAAAGAAGTTAACTGAACTCTCTTCTATAATAATACCTGGCTCGGTGGGATACTCTTTATCCACAATCAGATCACCGACTTTCACTTTGTTGTCTCTCGACATTTCGCATACCCCTGAAACCACAACTGATTCCACACTGGTAGATTCTTGCTAAGGGCACTGTAGCTCCAGAGAGCGTCACCTAATCGTACCCGAAAGTGACCCCAAGGATTACCAAGGAAACCCCTCCAACCATTCCGACGCCAGCCTGGTCGCCACTCTAGCTTACCACCCAACTGGCGTTTAATGGCGAGGGCACCAAACAGACAGTTTGATCTAACCGGGACCTTCATTCGCCTAACACCTTCAGAGCACTTGGTCTGACACTAAGCAACCTGTAAACTGGGGATTGAATATCTACTCTGATTCCACCGTGTTCGTTACGATACATCTTTGTCACGATATAAATCGCTTGATCAAGTTTCCTTCTTACCAAACTACCGACTTTCACTGATTAACTCCACGTATCGTTCGTTCCATCGTACTTTGTTGCCGTCAACCAGCACCCAAATATCAGGGTTTAAGGCAGGGCTTTGTTCAGTGTCCGTATATTCTTCGCCGTATCCAACCGAGATAATTATGGCAATGGAATCAACACCTATATATTCGGACTTGTATCTTACTAGGTCCCCGACTTTCATGGGATGTCCACCCCGTTCCTGATAACCCTAAATTCGCTTCTTAAGTTATGGATGTTCGTACCAGAATAGCCATGCAGGCGATTATAATTCGGGGCTATGTCCCCTTGCCATGCAACAAGCACATTGTTTTGGTGCCCCCACTTATCCAAGCGAATCTCGTAAACCGTGCCGACGTACCGGCAGACTCCAAGATGGTGTGGCGTGACAACGAGCAAGTCACCAAGTTTTGGCATTCTACTTTGCCTCACTTATAACCTCCAAGTTATGCTCCCAAGCCGGACCAACCATAGTAGGCGATGTCGGCAGGTGTGTATTCCACAACACCTTGAAAAGCCTCCAGCGGCGGCGGTCGCGTAACAATTCATGAACAATGACACCTGTGTCCCTACCGGTACCAGGAGCTGCCTTTACCAAGTCACCGACTTTCACTGATCACCTCAAAATCCGTATCGTAACTTAAAACTTCATGGTCGCCGTCTAGGTAAAAGCACATCATGTGCCGTGGGTCATCTTCAGACTCTTGGACGACACTCGTCACGATTCCAACTGGATGTACACCGTCAAGCACCTTTCTAACTCTTATTAAGTCACCAGGCTTCATTTTCTCACCCTTCTATTCTTTTTTGATCCGTAGAAGATTTCGAGAAATCCTTGATCAATATTGGCGTATAACAACTTTGAACGCACACTGTACTCGCCAACGATATATGTCTCGTTATCTACAATGGAAGGAGAACGAAGAGAGTAATACCACTTCTTGCCTTTTTTCTTTATCAGTATTCCGTATGCGCTTGTCTCTTTTCGGTACAACGCATCCCCGGCCCTTAAATAATAATTCAACAAAAAACCTCAAATCTTCATAACTTTTTTTATCGTATCAGATTATTTTTCGAAAGTCAAGTATTAATTTTACTGATTATTTTTAATTGATGAAGTCCCCACTCGTTCCGATCTCCCGAGAACCAGTGTACTATCGCTGTCTCCGCTCCCCAATGAAGGCGTTCAACCACAATGCCCAGAGATTTCCTGTATTTCTTCCAGCCTTTGTCTTTTGGCATCACCAAGTCACCGACTTTCACTGATAACCTCCAATAATTCCTTAGACCAATGTATATCTTGACCACGGTTATCTAACAGGATCCACCAATCGTCTCCGTGGTGCCGCAGAAGTATACCGCAACCCATAACATTGCCCGAAGTCGAGTGGATACGAACCAAGTCACCGACTTTCATTTGCGACCTCCATAGAATGCCTCACCCAACGCCAAACAAACAACAAGACTAATGACTAGTGCCATAAAGATCTTGAAGAGAACATACATCGTCACTCTTCTAGTAGGTGTGTGTGGTGGCGCAACATATGTACAAACTTGTTGAATCTCTCGGAGTCTTCCACGCCGATACGCTTGTGAAGTATGGAGGCCATTCTGTCATCGTAGCCAAACTTTGTTGCGACAAACCATAGCCATGCTGCCTCTTTATCATCCCTCTTATCGACGGCCTGCACTATTAGCTCATAGTATAAGTCTTCTCTTTCCGCTTCAAGAGTTATAATCTCCTTCTTGGCTTGTTCATCGGCATTGTCTAAAGCAGTTGTAAATTGGTGGTGCATATTGCCGCCGCAACCAACAGCCAACAATGCACAGATCGTTAATGTTTTCATAATTTTCTTCCTCACTTTTTAATCTTGCGCGCCTTTTTAAGATCGCTCTCGGATACATAGTACGGTCGATTAGAACCGAACGGAAGAATCTTATAAACTTTTGCACCAAGTGCTGCGCGTCGGACAGGCAAGGCGTTTGTCTCAATCACGATAGCGAAAGCATCATTAAGTCTCGTGTATCCACCATTCTCTTCCCTGTAGTGCTTGTTTGCAGAGCACACCTTCCTCACCTGGACAACACTGTTGACCGGGAACTTTTCCTCTTTAAAATGCGCTTCTCTGATCTTGGAAGCATACTTGTTCTCACACAACTTTGCATATTCACTCGCAGTGGGCACATAGCTTTGGTCAAGTATTTTACTAGTAAGGCTTGAGAAATAAAATCCCTCATTACGATAGTATAGCGAGACAACCCTAGCTATCTCTTGACGTTCAGAATCCCACTCGTCAAGCCAGCGGTCCATTTCTTTATGAACCTCTTTTGTGTTTTTCTCTTCTATTCTCTCAAGGTATTTTATCTGAGGATGTGTCAGATCACGTTTTTTAGCCTGCTCTTTGATGCTACCCAAGAAATTTATTTCCCAATTATTGGCGTTTAATCTAGGCGAATCCAGAAGATTATTAATTCTTTCAAGCATTTTAAATGTTTCCAATTTGTTGATTTTTTAAATAATACAACATTATTTTTTAAAAGTCAAGAGTTTTTTTATTTTTTTTCTTCAGGACAAACGGTTTTCTCAATACAATATTCTGAAAAATTATGGTAACACGTTAAGTTACATTTGTCCATTGGGTCACAGAAGCTCTCTTCATCAATGCTGCATTCAACTACCTTCCTGCAAGCGTCCGGTGCCAAGTGTTCTGGAGGACACCCCTGTAATACAAAGAAAGAAAACAAAATTATTATATACCTCATTCTACCTCAATCTATATCGTAGTCGTCATCGTACTCAAAATCAAAAAAGGGATAATTGGAATTGTCTTTTCCTCTTTTGGTACCGTTGACAGGCTTCTTTTTACTTCCTCCCTTGGCGGAGGATTTCTTTGAGTTTTTCAAAAGCCTTGTTTTTAAATTATGAATCCTGTCGTGGATCTCTATCGCGCTTATTGATTCCACCACAGGTCCAGTAGGGTCTGCTGAAAGGAAAACCCTCAGTTTAGACCCGTCCGATAAAGCCAAAACAGGATCAGCATATTTAATCTTCTCATGTTCTATAAATTGTTTCGCAGTATAGGGGTGCATGTAAGAAACACTGCCTCCCGAGAGCAGCCTCCTTTTTATTTTGGGCAAAGGAAACTTTCCGCCTTTGTCAGCATCAATACGGATGCGTTCGTCAGCATACAAAAATGAAATTGACACAATCTTTCTGCTCATTTTGCAACTTCCGTTATTCCAGATAGCAGTTTTACAATTGTTGAGCGTTGGTTTCTAGGAAGGATCTCACATAAGTAATCCAGTTGACCCTCGCCAAAACCCATCCCGTCGCCATGGTGTATTTTCACCAATAGTCCGATGTGCTCTCTGGGCTGGCCAGAAAAGTATCTAACTAGCATACCAGGTTTTATTTCTTTATCCATGCTTCATCTTCCTTCGTGGGATCTAAACAAATTTCTGAACAGTGCAGCCAAATTCTAGGGTGCCTAACAAACAATACTAGAACCATAAACTCTTTCTGGGCAAGAGCCTGCCCGTAACATTGGAACCTCTTGCTCCAAACCATACAATTTGTTCTAACCTCTTCTTTCTTCATTTTAATTAGATTAATAAGTTATTTTCAAGGTAGTAATTCTGGAAACTAATTCTTCATGAACAGGGGGGACCTTATCTGGATCGACTCTCTCAACCCACTCGTCTTTAAACTCTCCCCACTCTTCAATTTCTAGAAAATATACCAAATGTTTATTGGTCACTTGATCTGTCTTTAAATAGACGCCGACCTCGCCTTTGGCGTTTGTTCCAAACAAATCGTAGTCAATCAAAACTCTGAGAGATTCTCCTCTGGTCATAACTCACCATGCTTCCGGGTGGTGGTACCCTTCTGTAGGATCCTCCACAAAGGCGTTCCTTTTACTTCTTTTTTTCAAATATCTGTGAGTAATTCTCACTAATCTTCTTTGCCAAGTCCTGGCAAACCTGGAGTCTTTCTTCTTCCACATCCATGCAATACGATTCATTTTTTTCTAAGATACTCCTGATTGATACGAACAGTCTTTCAAAGTTGCTAGTTGTCTGTTCCATTGTTTTAGAATCTAAGTTGTCAATAGTAAATCCACGTGAAAGAGAATGGCTCGTGATGACTTGCCACTCTACTCCGTTACCTATTCTCTTCTCAAAATCAGCCATTTTGCATCTCCATTTCGCTGGCTATTTGTATGATTGCTTCTGCTAAGTCAAATGCGGAGTTGACCTCTAGGTCAACACGCTTACCCCCAACAGTTAAACTAATTGTTTCTGAACTACCTACAATCTCCACTAGTAAAGCATCCCCTTCGGCTGTGTGAATATAAAATTCTCTATTTAAAAAACTCATTTCTTTATATTTCTATAATACAGTTTCTTTTTCGTTTTTGCAAGAGTTTTCTTGTATTTCTGAAATTCTTATTAATTTCCAATATTTAAATGAAATAATTTTACCCTCATTCCATCCATTTTTTATTTTTACGTTAAAACAATCATTTCCTAAAACACCGACTATCTCTCCAGATATGTTTGTGGGGCTTCCGAAAGGATAATCTCGTATGAAAACTCTGTCATTTTTTTTGTAACCATCCATGCGTGGCCATATTTTACCACGTTGGCTAGATTCTTTTCAGTATTTTTTTTCTGTCTCGCTTTTTTAGAGATTCACCAAGGGATTTCATCCTATATTCTACTTCAATAACAATCAAGTTTTCATCCCCAAAAAGAAAACTTTTTATTTGAAATTCTCGTGTTTCCCAGGTATTCTCGTAGTACTTCAAACCCGTCCTAATGGAAGTGCATTCGCGACTATAGAATAAGTCTTCAACGAGCGGATCTCGCATGATAAGGCTGTGTCTTATGCGGCCATATTTCTGAGACAGTAGTTTGTTTATCTCTTTATATTTTAATATGCAATTCGCTTCGTTCAACCCGGAAGGACCAAGAGACAGAGTTGCTACAGCAATTTTTCTTTCTACAAATTCTAATATTATTTCTGACGAGGTACTTAGAAGGTCTTCTCCTTCATATACTATTCTACCCCAGGATACATCACCGTAGACATAATTATAGCTTCCTATCTCCGGAACGGCATCATAAGCGTATTTCTGCTCCCAAGACAAACCTAGTGGGTTCGACATAATCAGCGCAGATATTGTTGTTAATAACAAACTCACCATAGTAATTATATGATAGCATATTCTTTTTTAGATTTCAAGAATTATTTTTTATTACAGATCATCGACATATAACAATATTTTGTATTGTCGCCCTTCACCATACATCCACTAGTACACGGCTCTCCATGTTGAGATGATTCGGGATTCCAACAAATCCAACCTTCCACACACACATTCTTTTCCGAGTCTGTACTTTCTACACTGGAATCTAGTCCTATCGGGGTGCCAACGGACATTTCCGTTTCGCACCCAATCAAAAGAAAAAAAACGGCTATCCACTTCATTTTTTGATTCGTAACTTTCTTTGCTTCCTTACTCTCTCTCTTATTTCTGCCATATCTTTCTGAAGATTTCGCAGTTCAATATTGAGTAAACGAAGCTCCTTCACGACGCGAGACTGTTTTTTAGATTGTCTCACCGTTGCGTTCGTGCTGATCGCATTTGATTCTGTTGTTTTTTGCATTACAATAAGTGCTGTTGCCCCAAGAGCCAACAGAAGAACAATAGCAATTATATTGACTATCTTTTCTAATTTCATTGATTTGTATCTCCTATTTCATGTACTTCTTCAAGAATAATACCATATTCGAACGCACCTTTCAACTCTTTTTTATGGTGTGCAACCAATTCAACATCCGACATCGACATCCCCCATTGAATCAATATTTTTTGGAAGACTTCATACATGTCTGCTGCCTCTTCCAAGCACGGAGTCTCCTGAAATTCTTCCGTCTCTTCTTGCATCTTTTTTATAAGATACTTCTCATATTCTTCATCCTCGACGATTCGAGCAGTGTAATGCTTCCCTGCTTGCTCCAAAATGTCAGGAATCTTATCTCTAACCAACTTATCGTACTTCATTTAATACCCCATTTCGTTTTGTACCAAAGTGTCTCATGCCAATAATATAGTCCCGTCTTAACAAGGACATCAACCGATGCTATAGAAGCACCCAAAGCAAAGCTACCACTGACTAGATAAGCGATAACAAACGTTGTCAGTGTCGCAATAAACCTCCAGGTTACTGCTTTAGCTAAATGTCTTTTTCTCTGTATCATATTTTATTCAAAATCATTTATTTTTTGGTCAACTATGATAAAACTACCAAAATTAAAAGCACTTTCATTATAGCAGGAATATCCATATTTGTCAACCATTTTTTCAACAATGTTTTTCATTCTTCCTGAATTTCCTGTGATGATCCTGCAGGGTACTTCCACCCAATTAAGAAACCTTGCGACGGTTTCTTCAACATCGGCGTGTTTCGTCTCATGCAAGTCAAGCGTTTTTATTTTCATAAAAAATTATCAAAATCCTTATTTCTTTCCGACGGGCTTTCGCTACAGTTTGTTACCACAAACGCCACGAACAGCGAATATACTGCTATCAACAATATCAGCAAAGACACCATGTTATTCCTCCTTACCTACCAACTCTATCTCATCCCTCCACACCCAACAACTATGACCTACACAACTAAAATACACTTGGTGATCACATGATCCCCACGAAATCCTATCGTCTGTAATGATTACCCCTATCGAACCTGATGGCACCAGGGCGAAGTGGCGAGTCCAAGAATTCATTGTCGTTTCTGAGTTCAAATTCGCGGCGGCGCGAACAAGATCTCCTTTTTTCATTTTCTTAAAATCTCCAAGTGTTTCAACTCTACTAGTTTATGAACATTATATTTCTGCCAAAACACCTTTGCGCGACCAATATCTTCTTCTATTCCCACCACCAGCCCGACAAGGTTGTCGGTGGTGCGTGGGATCCACCTGACCAGATCACCAACTTTAACGACGTGTTCTAGCACGGCGAGATGACGACCTTCTAGCCGGTCTACCCTTTCCCCTAGATCTATGACGAATGTGTCGGCGGGAAACTGGGCGGCGGTGCCTTCTATAAACTTTTCTAGAAGGTCTTCTGGTGTATCTCTTTCTTTGGTGGCGTACTTTTTTCTGAGATCGCAGAATACGTTTCCTGGCAATTCTGTGGCGGATTCTCGGCCGGGAAGGACTACGCAGGCGGGGTCGAACAGCTGGTCTTCTTGGCGCAACTCTGACGCGGGTGTGCCGCGATACCGGTCTATAACTCGCCCTCCTACTCCTAACATAAGTACGATAATTACCAAAAACAACTCTTATCGTAGGCTCCGTCCAATATTCAACATAGGCACTGTCTACTACATGCAGCTCTATATTTGATGGCATCGTGTCTATCTGATATACATAATCAGGAGAAGATAATAGCACTGACCCGTCGATAAGGCATGCCGATGTGGCATACCCTCCGAACCCACTTACCACGTATAAAATACATGCCTTTATTATAATCATTTCATTTCCTCTCGTATTTCCGGTGAGTTCCAGTCAACCCAGTTCGGAAACCTTTCTTTAAATTCTTTTTCTACTTGCTCGCTGTAGTTTGGTGTTTTCTCTTTTCCGTGAAACTCTATAAACCACTCGTCAACAAGGTCGGGAGTGTCTGAATTAAGCAGGTACGGCAAAATATCATATTCTGCACCTTCTACATCTATCTTCAGTATTGTATGCGCGTTGTCAATTTTGTTTTCTCTTATCCACTCGGCTAGGTCAATACACTCCATGTCAACACATATGCTGGGATCCGTGCTGTACTTGCCTGCAATCAAAGAAGATCCGGTTCGGGCTCCCCAAATTTGTGGAAAAAACTTTTTTAATTCATTCGCTTTCCAAACTGCCACATTGTGCAGGACCACCTTTTCGTGATCTGAATATTCATCTTCCAGCACTTCAAAGTTTTCTGATTGTGGTTCAAAAGAATCAATCCTTTCTATTCTGTCACCATATTTCATAAATGCCCACTGAATAGACTGTCCCTTGTTTGCTCCACAGTCTATGAAATGAATCCTTTTGTTATTATTTTTCATTTAACTTCTCTAACTTCTCTAGGCATAATAATTTTTGTTGTTCCATTTTTGTAAGTTCACTTTTGTAGGACATGCAGCGATTGTACACAGAAACACATATTTCCGGAATTTGTTCTTCTTCCGCTCGGACTGAAACGTTTTGCCTGTAAGACGTAGCGTACCCTATGGTGAAACAGACGCCTGCCACTAACAATAATATCCCAATATCCACCAACCAATAAAATGTTTTTCTATTAAAAATTTTCATTTTCCTTTTTTTATTCTTAAACAATTATGACATATAAATCTAATTTTTTCAAGTAAAAAATTAATTAATTTAAATCTTTATCAACCAATGCTTGGCAACCCATCCAGTTCTGAATTCTAACTTCCCGCGAAGTGGACTTCTAGTAAAAAACCACTCATGAATAGTGCCGGGAACCATATATACCGATGCCCGTGGACTTCTTAATTCATCTTCCATTTTTAATATCAGCCCCAACCAATCCTTCCCGTAGAGAACGTGGTAAACCAGATCACCTATTTGTAGATTTGGTTCCTTTTTCCATGTCATGACATCTCTGCTCCGTTATTTCTTTCTGTGCGAGGCTCGCAACAATGGCCAAAGCAATCAAGCATATTATCCACAAAACAATCATAAAATTAAAAAACTTATCTTTCATTTTTCACCTGCTCTTTCGAGCTGCTGTCGTTGTGGTATACCTTTTTGCCAAAAACAAGAAAGATAGACAATAACAAAGCCAACAAATGATACTTCCAATTACTTCTAAAATTAAAATCAAACTTTTTCATAAGATGTCACATTCACAACTCTAGAGATTGTAGAGAGATGCTTTTGAGCGATGTCATTTCTGTTTCTGTTTTTCGCATCGGAGATCAAGTATTTTAACTTTTTAAAGGCATTTTCGGCGTTTATATAAAACTCAATTGCGTTAAAAACTCCGAGAACAGTAGCCCTCACGAAGGACTTTCCCTTGTTCCTAAAAGTCATAATACTATTTGAAGAATTGGTGAATTTGATTTCCACTTCGATTTCTGCATCACTTCCTGACAGTCCTGCGCGGGTTCTCCAATCAGGAAGAACACTAATCCCCTCAAAGGCAATGTTTTCGAGCGAAGGATAATTATCAGAATAATATTCTAATAGTGCGTTAAAGGAAGCATCAACCATTCCGCAGCCGCTAGACTTAAGATTAATCGCCCTGCCGCCGTTTTCGGAAAAACTACAATTTACTTGTGAAGTACTCTTACTGAAATCTTCTGACAATGCTATCTTTTTTACCGTCAAGTCTAGATATTCTTTTTTCAGTGTTTTTTTGATTATTTTGTAAAGGTCGTGCCGCTTGGATTCTTCTACTGTAGAATGCATTATTCTATTCTTTCTACAGATGTTGAAATCTTAAAGATTCTTTCTACATTCCTCACCCTTCTTAAATCTCTTAAAATTCTGGCCTTTGTATCTTCCGGGGATCTTACCTGACCTGGTGTACTTGGTATAAACTTTACCGCTAACCCTGAAATATATCTTTGTTCTGCTATTCTCCTGTTTGAAACAACGACTGTAACAATGGTAACATTTGGAAGTGCTCGCAGATCTGCCAGAATGTCTTCCAGCCCTCTAGATTTCTGGCCGGGATCAACCGAATATCCGATCATGCAGTAGAATTTATAAATTCCTCGTTGTCTACTTCTGCCTTTCTCTTCATTGAGATACTTGTTTATTTCGTCCTGCAAATCAAAAGACTCTTGAAGACTTGAAGATTGTGGCTCCGGTAGATCTTCTGGTATCTTATCTCTATCTTTGAGGTGGTTGTACAAGTTCGTTACTGCCTGCAACATTGCTTCGTCTGATACGTGAACCAATCCCAGTTTCCAGTCATCCACAAAAGATAGGTAATGCCTCACGAGCCTATCGGAATGCTCAAACTGTCTAGAAATATCCAATAGCCGCTTCGTAGAATCCTGTAGACTGTCAGTCCTCCTCTTCTCTTCTTCCTTCACCTTTTGGCGCAAGTCTCGGATGGAGTCAATGACCGCACTCCTGACTTCTAAAAAGTTCTGATCCACAAACTTGACAACCTCTATCGTTGCCTCGACCGCCTCTTCTGATATTGTCACATCATCTATACCCAGCACTATTCTGGACTTTATTTCCTCTTGGAAGGCTGGGTCTGCCACTAATTCAATTCTTAAAAATTCTGGTATTGTTATTTCCTTTACAACTCGTGGTGGTAAGTCGGAAATCGGCAATTCGAGTTGTTTTTCTAGAAACGATGTTATTTTCTGATGAAGGTTCCCCAACTTCATAACAACGCCTTTAGTCAAGGAAGGGCTCTGCCAAATGCGTCGTGAGCCTACTTTTTCAATGTCACTTATTCTTCTCAAAATGGATGATGGGACACCTGAGATCTCGAAATCCTCTGATTCAAATTTGATGAATTCGTCTCCCGCGTCCTCGTCTTCATACCAAGTAAAGTTTTTTAGCTCACTCCCAATCTCTTCCATCCGATCCGAAAGGTTTTCGAAAGCACCCTTCGCGATGTATCCCTCTTCCATTAGATATTTTTCTACAACACGAACCATTCCAGCATACTTCTCATCCATAGTTTGAAGTTCGCTCAAAAAGGATTCATATCCATTTGGGGTCGCATTGTATCCATCAGTAGATATTCTTATCTCAAAAGTTGGCACGCCACCATCGAAATCGTCCAACGATACTTCTTCTGCGTATACAGAAACCTCTCTATCCAATCTATCTCTGATCTCTCCTTCGAATTCGGTTGTGGAACGCCAATCGGATGGAAGAGGGTGACCGCCTTCAAACCTATCATTATCTATTTCAACGGTGAATCCGCCCCAGAAGTGAAGGTATTCGTCGTATTCCGCCCCGTAGCTAGCATGCTCCATTACATCTCGGTACTCTTCTTCAATCTTCTCTATCTGTTTTTCTATTCCAGGAGCGGCGTCGGGGGGGTTCTCCATAACATTTTCGGTGCCGAGATCAATTATTTCTTGAGCCAATTCTCTAATCTCTTCTTGTTCTTCGTAGTCAAGATTTTTAAATTCGTTCATTCCTGTACGGGTATGGTTTTTAGCAAGTGCTTCATAAAAATCTCCTATCGGGACGCCGCCGGGGTCGTTGGTAACGTCGGCAAAATGGTCGAGGTCACCATTTTGTCTATAAACTAGTGTAATCCTCCTATGAACGTCATTTTCTGGAAGGTTTATCATCCTTGCTATCACGAATGCATTCCCTTGCATAGTAAGTTTGTTAAACCAATTTTCCGATTCTGTTGCGGATATGCACCACTGGGTATTCTTTCCATAATAACAAGATGCTTCCTCCGTGTACACCCTAACTGCGAAGATATCATCGTCGGCGTACACAACGTCTGACCCTTCGACGGCTTCTTCTTTTTCCTTGGTCTTTCTCTCTTTCGAGGTTAATCCCAATGATTCTAGCATCTTCTTAAGTTGTTCCGAATCGTACTTGTATATGTCCTTTTCTTCTATCCTCGGTTGGTTCTGTTGAAAATTAATGATTAGATCCAGTACGCCCTCACCCAATTCCAGAACGTCTCTGTCGTCACGTAGTTCATCAGGGTCAGTCACTGTTATCTTCCGGTCCATTTCTCTAGACCAGTACATGAGATATTTTGATACACCTTTAGGTCCGAGAACATCTTCAATTTGTCTACGGGCCCAGTTAATCCACCCGGACTCATCAAGCACTTTAAATTTGGCTTTTACGTCTTTGACTCTGGCTTCTAATAGTAATGTGAGGTCTTGTTCTTCGTTTAAAAACTGCTTCCATTTGGTGTGAAAATTCATTACAGACATATTATACCTTACCTTTAATAATTAGTTTGAAACAAAACAAAAGGCACCCACAAATTGGGTACTTTTTGTAGTGAATCCTCGTCAAGCATAAACTTGAATTAAGATGATTAAAATTGTTAGAGAAAGACAACTCATTGTTTTAAGCGTAAACATGCTCTCGCCCAAGAGACACCACGTTAATATGGGAAAGACCAGAAATCCCGCACCAGAGCCTATAAATCTAGCAGACCACACAGATTCAGAATCAGTAGAAACAATCCTCCATGCATACCAGAACACCACACTTGTTGGTATCCCAAACACAAATGCAGACATTATTGGCTTGTTTTCCCACCATCTCCACAAGAATTGAGAGTTTAATTGAAACCATCCCAGAGTCTGCCCCAAAACAAACATGAGAAACCCTAATAAAATTCCTGTCGTTGGCACTTTACTTAATGGTCCTCAAGGTTGACCCCGCTCTTTGTAACCTCGAATTTCGCCTCAGTAATTGAGAATGTCATTTGCACAATCGTTGTAGTATGAGATGAAGTGATTCTGAACACAGCGGTGTCTGGAACATCGTTAACTCTTCTGAACACTTCCCCCAAATAGGTTTCAAATCCCCTACCTATAGCATGAAGTTCGCAGACTTTTTGGATCGTTTCCGTTCCCATGCGACAAATATTATTATAATGTAGATCTAAAAGAAAGTCTGTTTTCTCAATCGCGGATTGAGCGATAGCAAAAAACGATTTTACATCACCCACCGGCATGTCATGATCACCTGGCGGGGGTGCTTCGCTATGCATTTCTTCCCTTGCCCCAGAATGACTTGCTCCTTCTGCAGTCCACTAAGAGAAGAGCTGATATATATTTGTTGTTCCCCTTCTCTACTACCCTGGAGCTATAATATCCCAATTTACCATATTTTGGCTTTGGGGTCTTTTTAGCATATTTCTTTCGCGGGGGTGGCTGATTAAGATACTCAATACATCTTCTGGTCAGATCCTCTACTTGGCAGTCTTCTAGAATTTCAGGGTCACTCACATCAATATATGCACCCACTACCCAAGTCTTCGATCCAAAATTCTTAACGTCCCAGAAACAACTACCGTGATACCTTCCGTATCGCTTCTTTTTTGTTGTTTCTTCTGTGCTCCCAAGCGGAAGAAGATCACATTCAATCATTTAAATACTCCACCAAGTCAGAATACCCACCAATAAGTTTTGTAAGACCGGAGACGTTGTTGTTCTCTAGTATTATTGGCACAGTTTCAAATTTATAAAATCTTTTCGCATCCGTAATGGCTTCTAAATCTTCCGAGAAATCAAAAAATATGCTCTCTTTGTGTTTCGAGTCTAAAAGGTCTACAGCTTTTTTACAAAATGGGCAGGTGCTGCGTCCGTAAATTATATACCTGTTCAGATGACTAACCATTTAAAAGAACCTTTCCACCTACAATCTTGCTTTCGATTTCCTTTAAAGACCCAACAACCACTATATCCTCTTTCTCCATGGATAATACACAAAAATCTTTTCTCGCGCTATCCACTCCGTCTATTACGCTTTCTGATATTGTTTGCAGGGTCGGGCCCTTATCTCGTATAGACCTTATGTGCTCCGGATTTATAAATATGTCACGTGTTCTATACCTTCTCATGGGATCACCAGCGGACACTTGTCTATATACTTCTTGTAATTTTATCATGATGCGACGCCCTCTTGTTGTGACACACTGTTGTTTGTCAGTACGTGCAAGTATCCCGCCAACATTGAATCACAATCTCCTAACGACAGTTCTGCTTCTAAAAGCAAATTCCTCAATTCCTCAATTTGTTTAAGACATTTTTCTATGGATGCATCCTTAACATCCTTCAGTTCATTAATGATGGCAACTGCTTTCTCTACATTCTCCTTAGCCGAATCGAACAGCGGGTCGACCCTTTCTGGTATGCCCTCTAAATCCACTGTATATGTTACTTTTACTTTCATAATATTATATCCATTTCACGTAAGTTTTGAGTGCCTCGTTGCGATGTCGCGACCACACTTTTTTGTTAAGTTTTATAGAAAGGTATTGAGCCAACTCTTCCCCCTTCTCCCACGCCAAGACCTCTTCTCTCAGCACATCTATCCTATGATCCCAGTTTCCTCTGACATCGGAGCCGCCTGTTTTCATGTGAGGGAACCCTTTCTTGAAGGATTTTTTTGGTTCGAATTGTTGCACCCTTCCTTTCCTCAGAATTACATGTCCGGCCTCGTGGAGCAAAGTGTGAAGTCTACTCGTGTAGTTTTGTCTGGAATTAATTTCTATTCTTGACAAGTTAGGACGGTATTCATTCGTGCCGTCGCGGTCATACTCGACCTCGACAGAGTGTTCCCATTGTAAATAATGTTCTACTCTATTGATGTGTGCGATAGCCTTTTCTTTTTTGTAAGACACCTTTTGACCTTTCAACCGCCAATGTGTTTTAAGACGAACGCCCCTATTAAACCGACAACGGTTGTAAACAAGGTCCAGATCATCTTAGATGATGTACCCTGCCAAGCCTCAAGGGATCGAAGTCTTGCGTACAATCCCTCGTCTGGATTATAAACAGCTTCTTTTATTTTTCCTACGTCTTCTGCCACTTCTTCTTGCTTATCCTTGACCTGTTCTATTGTCAAGCACAACTTATCTAATTTTCGTAATACGTCATTTGAACTTGTATCTTCAGACAATGTCTTGCGTCTCCTTAAGTTTGATGTCGGGTACTATATTATATAGGCACCCTACTCGACAATGGCGTAGTTTGTTGTAATCAAAGTGCCAGCGACTGATGCGGCATTTTGCAAAGCACATCTGGTAACCTTTACCGGATCAATTATTCCCTCTTCTAGTAAATCAACTGCCTGTCCAGTGGAGAAATTTATTCCTATGTTCTCCCCTTCAGCAGTCTCAAGAGATGCCAACACATCCTCGATATCTGACCCAGAGTTTTTAGCCATCGTTTCCAGCGGTGATCGTAGAGCCTGCTTAACGATGTTAACACCTAATTCTTGCTCATCATTTTCAACATCCACATACAGATCCTTTGCTATTCTGTGCAACATCATGCCACCACCTGGTATGATGCCTTCTTGTTGTGCAGAACGAACAGCCTCTAGGGCATCCTCTATTCTGTGTTTCTTTTCTATCATCTCTATTTTAGTGGCCGCGCCAACTCTTATGATGGCTATTCCAGATGCTAGTCTTGTGATTCTTTCCTGCAATTGCTCGCACTCGTATAGAGCTTCGGTAGTGGCGAGATCTTCTTTTATGGTGTCTATTCTTTCATTGATTTTATGAAAGTATCCTCCGCCGTCTACAACAGTCGTCATGTTCTTAGATATTTCAATCGTCTTAGCAGTGCCAAAATCTTGTAAAGATATTTCCCTGATGTTGTCCCCGGTGGATTGGCGAAAATACTTACCGCCAGTTGAAATAGATAGATCCATCATGATATTTCTTCTAGACTCTCCATATCGAGGAGCCTTCACTGCTGCCACCTTCATAGACCCCCTAACGGTGTTCATAATCAATGCTGCTAGTGCCTGCCCCTCTATCTCGTCGGCGACGATAACCAAAGGTCTGGACTCTCTCGCAGCAATCTCCAACGCTGGTAGTATTTGTTCCACAGATTCAATTCTTGAATCGCTGATCATAATCAAGGCGTTCTCATGTCGCACTACTGCTTTTCTTTCGTTAGTAATAAAAGCAGTAGCGGCGAAACCCGAATCAAAGCGGAAACCCTCCACCAAGTCTAAAGTAGTTTCTACCGAGTTTGCCTCTTCTATTGTGATAGCACCATCTTTGCCCACCTTATCGACCGCAAGAGCGATTAAGTCTCCGATACTTTTATCATTGTTTGCAGATATAGACGCTATATGAGAAATGTCTTCTGTACTAGAAACCGGTCTGGCCGCCCGTTCAAGACTAAAGACCACCTCAGATACAGCCTTGTCAATGCCCCTTTTTAGTTCTGTTGGGCTGGCACCAGATTCGATATGTTGCCAGGCGGCATCAAATATAGCTCGGGTAAGCACCGTTGATGTCGTAGTGCCATCACCGGCATCCACGTTTGTTTTCGCAGAAGCTTGCTTTACTATTTGTGCTCCCGCGTTCTCAAAAGGGTCGTCCAGATCCACGAATCTAGCTACCGTAACACCGTCTTTGGTGATAATCGGCATTTTGCCCTTTTCTTGAAGGATGACGTTTCTGCCGCGTGGACCCAGAGTAGACGCAACGTTATCCGCCAGAGTGTTAACTCCGCTTAAAATTTTGTTATGTAATTCTTGCTTAGAAGAAAAATGCTTGGACATGAGAACCTCACTTTCTTTTATATATTATAAACATTTTAAAATGATTTGTCAAGTATATTTTGTTTTTGTGCTGTTTTATTTCAATCTGATGAGCAAGTCTTGTCGCCGCGAACAGTTGTAGACACAACAGATTCAAACTGATTAGCTGTCTTCTTGAATGATTCTGCGGCAGTACTTGTCATTGATGCAAAATAGTCGTTCATCCCAAGCACAAGACTATTAAACATCTCCTGTATTGCCTTAAACCCACCAACCATATCGCCGAGTGCATCTTCGGCAGTTTTATACAGGAAGCTAGTATCCGTGTTCAAAACGGCAACCGGCTCCACATATTTCTCTATTTTAGATTTATCAAGAGAGAATTTTATTCCAATCTTCCGTCCATCGGACAGCATTGAGGCGACGGTACTCATGACAGCATCAAATCCCGTCTCGCCCTTAAGAGTTTTACCTGAAAATGTTGCCTCCCCCATCAGCTGATGGAAATTCTGCGGTGTGATGACAAACCTTTCAACCCTCACGCTAGTAGTGACTCCATCTTCTCCTGATATCTTATCAAATGCAAGATAAGTCATATTCTCCTTTGGCATGCGAGCAGCTGAATCAAACTTCATATCCTTCAGAAGCTTCAAAAGGCTCCCGTTCACCATGGATCCACTTGCCATTGTCTTCAGCGAATAGCTTTCCTCCCCAACCTTGAAGTCTGCTATCCCGCTGTTCCTATCAACCTCTATGGTGTTGCCATCAAACAATGCTGCAAGAAACGCTTCGTTCAAAAAACCCCCGACACGAGGATCGAAACTGTTCAATATTGTCGAGAGTGTGTTCAGCAGTTGAATTTTCGCTAGCGTTCTGGATACAGAGCAGTTGGGAGCCTCGCCTTCTGGAGTAGGTTCTTTCGAACTCTCCACGACACTCTGCAGAGATGCCAGAATTTTTTCAGGAGTCGTCTCACCCAGAGCACTCACATAGTTTCGGATGACTGTCCTCTCATCAGACTCTTTCATCGTGCCCCATTTCTTTGAATTAATCTTCAGAGAACCCAATATTTCTTCAACCGTTGGGGGCTTGCTGTCATTCTTCTCTACTATAATCGAGGGATTCTTCAGAACACCTTCTATCATTTCAAATAAAAGATTTTGAATCTGGTCTTTATTCTCGCTCTCATATAAATTTGTTAAATCATCAAAACTGGACATAAACGTTCTCCTTAAGTAATTAGGTTACCCTTTCATATTGACTTCTTTTTGTTTTCTTCTTACCGTTGATGATCTTGCCCTTTCCGGTTCTAGGACTTAATTCTTCCACTGGAAAAGAAAGGGACTTTGCAAAATTTATCCAAGACTTTTTATTCTCGAACTTTCGTTGCAACAACACAATTGTCTTTTCCGTACTAGGATCATATCCCTTTCCGGCGGCGGTCCACTCGGGAACCTCTTTACTCAACCGGTTCATCTCTCTCTTTCCCCTAACTGTAGCCTGCAAAGTATACAGGATAGAGTTTTCTGTTTCTAATTTCTCGCTCCATGCGACGGCTCTGATACTCATCATACTTCCTCCTTTAACATTTTCATAATTTCCTCAAGTGCGGCATCTTCAACCCAGATATACTCAGGGACGTATCCCAAATACTTCTCCGGAATAGAAGTAGCCACCGTAATAAATATGGTTGTTTTCCATTCAGTCACAAAAAGTTTATCGTCGTCAACAATTTTTTTTAAAATATCATCAGGAATATCCGATCTTTTAAGAGAGTCGTGCTTATATTTTAATGATCTCTCAAAGTCAACACTCAAAGCAGTGATCAGCTTTCCTGCCATTAGAAGTGCTTTTCGGATTATTAGGCTCTCTACGCCTAGAGAAAAATAGATAGAAACAAATCTGCTAACAATCGCCCCTAAACTGAACCATAAAAAGTAAGTTAACATATTTTATATATTATATGAGTTTAGGGCGATTGTCAACAAAATAATTTATTTTTTGTTTATTTTATTTACAAGAGCTGCGCGAAGGATTCGTTTGGTAACACGGTCGGTGATAGTCTTGACCACCTCTTCGAGGCGAGTGGGGTCCATGGCGATGTCAGTTGGATCCTCTTCTTTGTTCTCTTCTACGGTCTCTTCCTCTTCCGTGATGTTCTCTTCCTTGTTCTCTTGCATGGGAGAAGGAGCCTCTTCCGCTTCAAGATCGTCAACAGGGGCGACATCGGCGTCCAGCTCGGGCTCGATCTCTTCCTCTCCCTCGCCAGCAACTGCCAAAATGTCTTGAAGGATACCAACAGCGGTTTCCAAAGCGGGAACGTCTTCTGACGCTACATTAACTTCCGCTTCGACATCACCCTCTGGTGCCTCTTCGGCCCCCAGGTCGTCCAATGGTGCCTCTTCTTCTGCGCCCATTGGGGGCTCGTCTAGGGCGGGCTCAGGAAGACCTTCCTCTTCCTCCTCATCCCTTAGATATTCCATCTCATTAATTGGTCTAATGCTAGCCAATTTCCAAAAACGTCGAATAGTATTCTCGTTTAACAATGTTTTCTTACTCATTATGGTTCTCCTAGTTTAAAAGTAGAAAAAAATACTTTATTTCAGAAGTAAATAGTACAGATTAATACAAAAAAGAGTCTTTTTATAATCTTTTTGATAGTTTTTCTAACGCTCTCTTTTCTATTTGTCTAATCCTGACAAAACTCAATCCTAAACGTTTACCAGTCTCCATAAGAGTCATGGGGCCGACGCTATTACGTATAGATATTAGACAACAATTCAGGTCCTCTCTGTGGTCTATCCACTTTCTGCACTCTTTCTCTTTGCACGTTCTGCCGTCCTTTAAGCAGGACCTTGCGCAGTCTGTTAGTCCGTCATCTTTTTTCTTCATAAGTCCGGGAACTCCTCTGCTATCATATCAAACAATTCTTTTGTTTCTTCTTCTTCCAAATTAAAAAGCTTCTTCAATTCTTCTCCTTGTTTTATTAAATCTCGTGTCTTGTTAATTCTCTTTTTTCCTTGCCTGGCCAATTCAAGCTTAACACTGGTGACAAAATCAATAATGCGTGGATCGTTCTCAATGTACCCAGTAATCATTGCTTGAAAAAATTGTATTTGTGTCAACCCATCATGACGCAACCTGATCCTTAAATCCGCGTGGCGTTTATCAGAGTCTTGGAAAATAATCTTCTTACCTTCCTGACCGTATTTATACTCACCTGCCATTTAGAATATGTGTACCACTTTCTGTAATCGAAGCACTTGTCTGTCTAATAAACTTTGCCTTTGCCTGAAATTCTTTTATTGTCCGAGAGCCGCTGTACGATAGTCCGCTGCGGATGTTTTGCTTCAAATTCTCAAGAATATCAATTACCGAACCCTTGTAAGGAATGGTGGTAGAAATGCCCTCTAGAGAGCGAGTTTCGCCCCTCCAGGCGAGTTGTGCCTCTTCGCTAGCCATACCCCTGTATACCTTGTACTTCTTGCTCTCAGACGTAACAAACACCTGTCCTGGCGATTCATCAGTTCCTGCTAACATCGAACCAAGCATCACAAAATCCGCACCAGCTGCGATTGCCTTGACAATATCTCCAGCTGTCTTGATGCCTCCATCTGCTATAATCTTTGCATCGGAGTCCACATATTTACATCCCAATACCGAATGAAATGTTGGTACTCCATGACCAGTTTGGGTTCTAGTTGAACATATTGACCCGCCGCCGATGCCTACTCGAACAGCATCAGCACCCCAATCCGATAAATCTTTAAACGCTTCAGGGGTCGCAACATTGCCTGCTATAATAGATAAAGACGAGTCGTATGTGTCTTTCAAGTATTTTAAAGCACTCTCCGTCATAGAATGATGACCATGTGCCACATCGACGCAGACGGTTTCTAATCCAGATTCCACAAGAGCAGAGACCCGTTGTTTAAAATCTCCTGAAACGCCGACTGCGGCGGCTGTTATAACCCCCTTCGTCAACATGACACACTGTTCTTCTATAGAACAATACCTATGAACGATACCGAGAGCCCCGTATTCGTTCATGGTTAACGCCATCAAGGACTCCGTGACTGTGTCCATGGGGCTGGAAATGATAGGCAAACTATATTCCTTTGTTCCTATTCTTGACTCTAGCCCTATTTCTGACCTGCTCTCAATGTCGCTTCGCAATGGCAAAAGCAAAACATCGTCAAAACTAAACGTCTCTTCAAACATCAGAATCCTCCAATCTCTCCTGTAGGTCTCTAAGCATTTGATTGGCACCTTCCCAACACTCGGTACAATATAGGTTCACTACTTTCTCCCGCTCCCTAACAGCCACTCGCCAGGACTTCACTTGTTCTTCATCCTTCTTATCAAACGGTTTATCACAATTTGTACACTGGTTTGGGATCATATTAAACAACCCCATTTTTTCTTTCAAGTCTTTTTCGGCTTCTTTCTTTTTCTTTCGACGAAGCTTCTTTTGTGCAGAAGACATTTAAACGTCTCCCGTAGATCCGAAGCCACCTGTGCCCCTATCCGTTTCGGATTCGTAGATTTTATCTTCCTCTATTTCTAGTAAGGAAGGAGTTGAGATCCTAACAAAAACCCCTTGTGCAATCTTTGTGCCTGGTTCACAAATTTGTGTCTCTCTGCCAATGTTGTGAAGATTTACGAAGATCTCTCCGTCATATCCTCTGTCAACGACACAAGCACCAGTAACGATTGACCTCTTTGAGGCAATTCCTGACTTGTTCATTATTTGCAACATGTGTCCCTCTGGAACTTCAACCTTCACACCAGTCTCAAGTAAGCAGGAGTGTCCGGGGTGAACAAGCAACGGTGCGTTATCCTTTGGTGCAAAGAAGAAATCCATCCCTGCATCTGTTGTGTGCGCCCTAACGGGCAACTTTGCGTTCTCTCTCATTTTGAATGTTCTAACTCTCATATTTTCTCCTATCCCAACATCTTAAAGTTTGAGCTTAATCTTCTCGTGCTAAATCCCCACTGAGGGTTCCAGTCTAGCCTCATCATATACGGTCTATTGATTCTCACAATATCCTTTCCTGGTCTGACACCCCAACACCTAATTGTATTAGTCTCGTTGTTGTCATCTATAACCCTGACAATATAGTAGTCTTTATCATTCTTTGTCTTCTTCTTGATGACCTCTCTTGGTATACACCAGACCACTCCCCCAAGATCTGAATCGTATTCACTTATAGGGGGAACCATATATTTATCTAAGCTGGCCCGAATGTTCTCTTCCATAACTAAATCAAAAGGAAAAACACCCGTTAAATCAATTTGATATTGAATCCTCTCCTCTTCTGAGAAGTCTCCTTCTGGAGCGTATTTCTCTATATTCTCTATCAGGTTCTTTTCTTTCCTCGGGCGATCAACAGCGATTGCACTCCAAAAGTGCCTCGAACCAGTGAACCTATCATCGATAAGACACTCTAGAGCACCGGATCTGCAAAGAACATCCAAAGACTTCTTATTCAGCTTTGAATAAACAATGTCTTCATTAAAAATGAATTCCTCAATCGTGTTAAACGGGCGATTGTTAAGAATCTGCTCGATGGCCTTCTCACCCAATCCCTTGATGGAAGTGAGCGGTTGGATTAGCGTTTTACCATCTTCTGATATCTCCCACACAGATCCGGAGGTATTTACGTTCAACCTTTCAATTTTAAACCCGTGAGATTTTGCAACATTGATCGCCTTCTCTTTTCTAGTCTCTGGTTCTTTGTCCAAGAAAGCTGCTGTCCACTCTGGTGGGTAATAGTTTAACAACCAGGCGCACTGGTAAGACAACATACAGTAAGACACTGCATGGGATTTGTTGAACCCATATCCAGAAAAGTATTCGAAAGTTTCCCACAACTCCTTTGCTTCGTGCTTTCGCATCCCCTTCTCAGAACACCCTTCCGCAAATTTGGAATAGATCTTGTCCTTTTGTTCTTGAACCTCGCCTGTTCCCTTTTTAGTCAAGAGTTTCCTTAGCTTGTTCCCCTCATCGAGCGACAGGTCCTTACCAAGCTTGTGAGCCAACATCGCTATCTGCTCTTGAAATATGAGAAAACCAAAAGTCTCTTCAGTCACATCGCGCACATAAGAGTTGAGATACTCAACGTCTTCAGGAGCGTTCTTAGCAGATATAAATTTCTTATCAACGTTTGCCGACAAGGGTCCTGGTCTGTATATACTTGTGATTGCAGATAACTCGATTAAGTTGCTAGGTTTCGCATTTTTACAAAACTTTTGTGCACCCTCTTCTGTAAACTGAAACACTCCAGCCCACTGACCACCGTGAAAAACGCTCTCCCACACACTCTGGTCTTCAAAGTCTATAACGTCTGGATGAAGCACCTCATTGTAGAACCTCCTGACATCGTCAAAAGTAGGATTCTCGATGTCATGATGCCTAACCAAGATATGTCGGATGGCACCCTCGATCATCCTCAACGAGGCAAGACCCAACAAGTCAAACTTGATAAACCCCATTGGTTCAAGATGGCGAACATTTTGCCCCTCACTCCACGGAGTTTGGCGAACACCGCCTGAAGATATCATCGGCATCCACTCATCGAGGTTTTCTCCCACAACTACACCACCAGCATGCCTGGAACAGGATCTCACCTGCCCGTATAAAGCCTCCACATGTGTCTTGATCTGAGGATTTTTCTTCAGAAAAATTTTGAGGGATTCTGAAAATTCCATTACTTCTTCAAACGTGGGAACGTAAACACCCGCAGAAATCCCGTGTTTCTTTTTCGCCAACGGAGTTGCTTCATAGATCATCTTACCCGTAACTGCATTCACCTCCGCAAATGGCACTTCATAAAATTTTGAAATATCTTTTATTAAAGACCTCAACTGTAGAGTGTTCCAGTTGGATATGGGCACTACAGTGTTCTCGCCCCATTCTTCAATAAGGTTTTCCTTGAGCTGCATTGGTTCCGAAGTATCAAAATCAATGTCAGGATACCCAGACCCACCCTTAGTAAGGAACCTCTCGAACTGAAGACCGTATCTCATGGGGTCGACTTGTGTGATTCCCAGTGCGTATGATACTAGGGAACCGGCCGCGGAGCCTCTTCCTGCGCCAACAAGCTGAGTTTCTTTCGCCCTGTCAGCGATTGCTTTCATTGTCAAAAAATACTTGCTAAACCCACGAGATTCAATAACTTCAATCTCCATAGACGCTCTGTCTAGGTATTCTTGGTTGTCTGATAGTCCAAGATATCTCAACCCGTCGGCGGTGACCTTCTGTAGTGCCTCGCCAGCGGTGACATCTTCGGGGACCACAAAATCAGGTAGCCTCACAGTATTATCTGGGAAGAAGGACTCTATACGGTCGTGAGCGATTCTATGTGTTTCGGTAATAGAATTCCTTACAATCTCGTCATCGTATTCTACATCGCATTCCGCAGAGTATTTCTTGTAAGATTCCCATATTTCGTCACCGTTCTTTGGGTAAAGCTCATACCCTATCTCATCAACATCAATAGGTAACCCATCTGACATCCACTCTGGCTTTTTCCCTAGCCACCCCAGTCTCCTATATAGCTCACGGTCCTTCCAAGCATCCCTATTCGGATAGTGACTATCCGCAGTTGAGATTAGAGGTACACCAAACTCTCTATGCATTTGAATAATATACGTGTTCAGATCGTGTTGTTCCGGAACGTTATTCCACTGTAACTCACCGTGCCACCTGTCACCGAAAATTGACTGCATCTTCTGAGTTGTATTCCTGAACGCTCTCAATACTGCATCTTCCCCGTTATCCCTGTTTTCCCAATAACAACCTGCATATACACCCCCCAAGCATGCACTAGCGGCGAGGATTCCCTCGTTGTGCTTCTTTAGTAAAGCATAATCAACTCTCGGATACCGATAAAAATGCTTCTTGTCATAGCTGGAAGAGATAATCTTAAAGATATTCTTCAATCCTTCTTGATTCTGTGCCAAAAGAATTAAATGCCTTCTCCTGTTCAGAATATTTTTCATCGCCTTCTTGGACTCTTCGTTCTCGACAGTCGTGCCGGATTGAGAAGAGTCTAGACTCTTGTTCTTCTTGTCCTGCCTCGCCTTTTCGTATTCTTCTTTCCAATTTGCTATGGATGGAAGAAAATAGGCTTCCACTCCAAAAATTGGCTTAAACTCTTTACCTTCTGATTGCATCTTTTTTGCATGCAACACCTGGTATGCAAGACCATTTGCGTTTCCGTGGTCAGTAAGAGCCAACGCATCCATACCGTTCTCATACGCAAAATCCATGTGCTCCTGGGGATAACCAAGAGCATCAAAAATACTTCCTGCTACTGAATGAGCATGAAGACCAACAAACGGAATCTCTGATTTAATCCTGCAGTCGCTCAAGGACATCCTCCAAATCATCCTTTACAGAAAGAAGGTCTTCTCTAATAGAAGAGGACGCCAATGACGCAGAACACAACGCTTCAACGAAGCTCTGTTGTTTTTGACTCATCGACATGGAATTAATTGGAAACCCCACGTCTTCTTTTGTTTGCGAAGGCAAACTATAATAAATTTCATTTATATTCACTTTTATTCTCCAACCTTTTTATATAGCGAATTCTTAAACATAACCTTACCTGGTCTTTTAATTTCTTCACTCTCCTCTGAAGAGAGATAATCTTTCAATCCTTGCCAAGAATCGATTCTGTAATACCAAGGTATCTCCAGTATTGATTCTTTATTTATTCTAGCAGATTTGAAGATTTTGTCAAGGCCAAAATGCCTAGAAGACCACCTTTCTTTAGATGGCAAATCTTTTCTCCCACCTGTGCAGTTTTGCTTCACGTTTGTTAAATACATCTTGTATTCTTCTGCGTCCATCGTGAATCCAAGATATTCTCCATCCCCAACAGTCTTCCCCTCGGCGGACAGGTAAAAGGGCTCCATACTAGAAATCCTCTTTCTGTGCTTTTGCACCACCGTTGGCTGATAAACTCCATATGGAAAACTGATATAATATCTGCTCGGGATGACCCACTTACTAATCTTGTCACTCATAATAAAAGCAGTCAGAGCACCATGAAGCGCAGACCAGGCCAGGCTGTCCCTTCTATCGCGATCCTTGGGATGGATTGGAGTATAAAATATAGGGATCTGGCGGCGATGGTCACTCGGAAATTTTACAAAATTTGATTTGTTTAAATAATAGGGGTCCTCAATGTAGTCTCCCATTCTATGTTTAAGCAGGGGCTGTATATTGTCATTGCACACTACCCATATTGTTTCACAACCGGCATACGCACATTCCACAATTGACCTCTCAACTGCAAGATAGTTATCTGCAATTGGTTGCATACTATCATGCCAAGGGAAACTAAAATCCATTTTAGGACTAGCAACAGGTACCACTCCCGCTAGATGGAACGCCTTTTCGTTTCCGTTACCCTCTTCCAACATATCTATCGACCACTTCTTTCGGGGACATATCAAGAAATTTCACATTTTCTGTGTCTCTGTATGTCCTTTTATGCATATTCACAACGTGTCTATAATCTGGTTCCACTCTAACATTATATTTCTTTTGTTTTCCTTCTTTGGTTTTGCCAGCCTTTGCACCTATAATCCCAGCATCTTTCATTACGCTCTGTATCTTAAATCTCGCCATCGTACTGGAATGACTAAATTCATGTAATTGATTTTCAGTTAGATAAGACACCGCCACTGCATCCTTCCTGTCGTGATTCCCATCAATTCTTTCCGACTTATAAAAATAAATTTCTTTTATAAAATTGTCTACAGTCTTCAAGGAATCGTGTCTATGTCTCATCCCTCTTCGAACGTTCATCCAGTCGAAGACACGATACAGTGGCTCCTTATTTTCTAAAATATCATTCTCTGTTGTTAAATTGTTGTCATCGAAAATATAACATTTGTCAAATTCTGCCTTGAAACTTAATCCTGGTCTAGCAGCAATCGATAAACGGTTACCGCTTATTCTTACAGAAGAAACACACGACCCGAAGGGAGCGTGACCTCTCGACGAAACCTCGAACAACGCCCAAGACCACAAACAAAGATTGTTTTTAGTTTTAAGATCGCCTATGCATATTTCCTTTTCCATTTCATCAAATCTGAAAGGGCGTTCTAAAGAGTTTATAACGATAGGATACTTGTTGTAATAAGAGAACAGCACAGAAGACAAGCTACTTCCAATTACAATATTTTCAAAATGCATACTTGTCTAAAGGCAAATCCCGTAATGTTCGTAAGAATAATAAGAATAACTAACCAGCTTGTAAGTGTCCAATGGAATTGCTGCAATCTTGTTATATGTATCACTCTCATAACAAGCCATTTCTTCCTCTTCCTCTTCCTCGGGCTCCTGTTCCTGCTGACGGTTGTTTATACATGCAGCCTCTTCGATAGCCTCTTCAACGACAGCTGCTATTTGAGCGGCATTTTGGTTTCCGAAACCATCCAAGCCAGTGGTGTGAACCGCACCGAAATCAACCAAAGGCTGGTAACTATGCACGCTGGCATTTGATCCTATTATAAACACCATTCCGCCGGAATGCGCCATTGCTCTAGCAGCATCATGGCTGCTCCACTCTCTTCCTTGGGCAGGCTCGTCGCCTATCACTACGACTATACGATGAGTGTGTTGACTCAGATCAACATCCCAGACATTCTCTACACCTCGTAATCGGGCGGCTGGACGGTTAGTGCTCCACAAAATATTTTCCGGGGTGCCGTCCTGGTCCCAGTCAATCAAGTCATCAGTAAAAAATCTCCCGATAGCATCTAAAGTATTTTCTGTGTTCCCGCCCTGATTCACAGCGTTCGCGTTCAATGCGCCGCGAAGACCACTTATAGCTGCCTCCATGTCCTCCACCGGAAATATTGGCGGGTCTTCAACTCCAGGAACACAGTTGTCGCCAGGATAATAAAGATATGGATCCGGCATGTCATCATTTCCAACCACAGCTAGCATATAACAAACATCAACAACTCCGTCGTCAAACAGTTGACGTACTGAATCCCTTGTAGCATCGAAGGCTGTTCGAAGCTCTGCTTCTTCCATCGAACCGGAAACGTCAACCACCATCATGACCGCTACGCTTCCCTGTTGAAAGTTCTCATCTACGTTGCCATCGCAGTCGTCATCGATGCCATTGCATCGCTCAACTCCTGGGAGGACCTCCTGCAGACATTCGTGATATCCTCGTTGCATCTCTCCTCGCTCATTGCGACCCAATTCACAAAACGAGATTCCCAAACGACAATCACCGCCGACATATTGTGGTCCGTCTTCTCGACGAGCATGCGTAACAACGCTCCCAGTCAAAACATCCGTAGAACAAAGCATTGTTAGTGGACCTCCGATTGGACCCTCGTCTATTGCGAAATCGCAATCGTCGTCGACGCCATTGCATACTTCCGGTTGGGGCACGTAGTCGGGATGATCACAATTGCAGTCTCCCTCCAAAAAGTCTTCATCGATGAACCCGTCGCAGTCGTTGTCAACAAAATCACACAGCTCTCTCGGTAATGGCCCGCATTCGTCACAATCGTTTAGAAGCTCTTCGTCTACGCTGCCGTCGCAGTCGTTGTCTAGGGCGTCGCAGACTTCTTCGGGGGCATGACCGCATTCGCCGCAGGCGTTGAGAACGTCCTCGTCAACAAGAGAATCACAGTCGTTATCAGTAGTGTCGCAAATCTCCGGTTGGGGCAGGACTTGGTTCTGACACTCTCCGTATGAATAAGTCACCACTGGACCTTCAGGTCCCTGTTCTTCGGTTGGTTCGCAAAGAGACACGCCACTTCTACACGGTCCATTTTTGTCTGTTCCCACAGCTCCAGTATAACATCTTCTAGACAACAAACCATTTTGAGGACTTGCATGATCAGGAGCGAGATCTGCTGGTGCTTCATTCAACTCTCCGTCGCAGTCATTGTCGAGTCCGTCGCAGGTTTCTTGTCTAGGGTTATTTACTTGAAAGCATTGAGTCCACTCAGTGATTCTACAGTATCTCTCGCCCTCTGAACAGGGACCTAAAAGATCTTGTATTTCGCAAGGTTCTTTCTTGCCATACGGACGACAAATTAGTGCTGCGTCGGGTTCAGGTCCGAAGTCTGCAATCGGTGGGGCGGCATCTATGAATGGAGCCGAAAGGTCGAAAAAAGAATCTAAACCTAAATCTTCCTCCATCTCATAATCAGGCGGGATAATCCCTACGTCTAAATCATGATTTCTGTAATCCAGTGGTTCGTTTATCCAGGACTCGTCTCCGCATGCGGGGAGCATCATAACAACCAATAATAATATTTGTCTCATCTATGCCTCTATCTAGTATCGCTTATTTCTCTCAACATACCCACAACGTAGTTCTCTAAAATAAGAAAAAATGTTTTGTCTTTGTATTTTACTTCTTCAATCATACTTCGATCAATTATTATGTCTCTTCTATTATCGAAGGCTCCTCTTCTTAAATTTAAGAAGTGAGGTCCGCAATCACTTGCGACATCAACAACTGTCGCTGCTATATACTCGTCTTCTTTGGGCTTGTAATCTTCCGGTAACAAAATTCCCGATTCATCTTCTTCTTTAACAATGTGTGGGACTATTAAAAGATGCCTGTTAACAGGTCTAAGAGTGGGAGGTAGCCTACCCATTAGTCCCTACCGTTCTCTTGACATGGTCGAAAAAGTCCAAAAGTTGTTCCATGTCAACTTCGTTCTTCATGAGACGATATGCGCGGACGGACATTCGCAATTCCTCTTTGGTCAACCATCCATTCTCGACATAGTTTTTTCTGAGGTCTCTCTTTTGTTCCTTATAGGGCTCCATCGCATCTTCTAGTGCCACAAGGGATTCTATAAAAGATGTGATATATTTTTCTTTCTCTGCGATGAGGTCATCCTCGACGATGTGTAAGTTAGTAGCCATTTTTTCTCCTTTTCTCAACTACGCTAATTATAATAATACTATAACAGTATTTTAATATAAAATCAAGTACTTTTTTATAAATATTTTAAAGAACAACTTCCACCAGCACAAGCAACTTCGGCTGTAAGATTTGTATTGTCCTTTTCTTCTCGAATTTTTGTTAAGTCAATATCTTTAAGCGTCTCAAAGAGCACTTCATAAGTTTCTTTCGAGCAATCCTCAAACGGAGCCTGTTTATAGGTGCCGCCATTATACGGCAGAACAGATAGTCCCGTGTAAGAGTCTCTGTTCTCCCACATCCACTCGCCGACATCGGACCACTCAGCATCCTTAACTGAAACAGTGGCGGATACATTGTGATTGTTGGGACCTTTTCTAAATCCAGCAAAGACCCACTCTTCTGAAACCTGTTTTACTCTCTTTAATAGCTGTCTTGCGCTTTCCGATCTTAGTATCGCGCCTTCAGGTGCCTTTTGAGGCACGGAGATAACAGCAGTGTCGTGAGGGCTGAAATATTCATCCTCCACCAACTCCGGATGGTTCTCCAGCAAATACCCATAAATAGGCTCGTTTTTGCCGACTCTCACACGACGAATATAATAGTCGTTATGCCAAGCATGAATTCCGCTTGATGTTCCTAATACTAGAGAAGTCGTACCAGCAGGCTTTACAGCTGTCGTTCTCGCGGCCGGATTAATACCAATAAGGTCTGCTACCCTCAAATTTTCATCTTTAACAACTTGAGCTGCAGCAATCATACTCAAGTCGAGAACCTTACGAGAAGCAATTCCCGTCATGCTAACGCCCAACAAGGAATCCCTTTCGCAGTTTGTTTGCCAGGCAGGTCTCAAATAATGAAAGTCCGTGTACCCCGCTTGCAAGGTGCCTATAAAAGCAGCAACTCTTGCTCTTTCTTCGAAATCTTCCTGATCTTCTATGTCACTCACGTTAATCTCTGTAAGGTTGCACATCTGGCAAGACCTTAGTGAAATCTCATGACATGGATTGAACCCTCGTTCCTTGTCATTAGTAAACGAAAATCCAGGCTCACCAGCTCCAGACGCCTCAATCCTCTCCCACAAGTCCATAAATGTGTCCTTCTCGATTCTATGCCTAAGAAGGACCACAGAGTTGTTCGCTCTACCTCGTTGAGGGTTATTCTCCCACCAGGTACCGGTCTTAGCAGACAACATCTGATTGTCATTTGCTGAAAACAAAGAAATCATTGCAGCACGACGAATGCCTCCGGACAACACTGCATCTGCCAAGTGGCACATTATATCGTGACACTCAATTGAAGTTAGTTTTTCTCCATCACTTTTGTCATCTAGTATCCCTTTTATTTTAAGGAGACACTCCTTTAGTGGTTGGGGTCCGGGAGCCTTGCCCCCGGATGTGATAAGTCTCTCCCCCTTTAGTCGGATATCTCCGAAGTCAAAACGAATATGAGACGTTCTTATTCCGAAATAGGTTTCTATCAAAGCCTTCACTGCGTCGGCCCAGCCTTCGATGCTATCTTGAATCAGATACCTATAGGTACGCTTCGAAGTTGGTTTGCGAATCTCTGGCAGGTTTTCAACATGGTGGTTCTGCACAGAATATCCAACACCACAACCAGAAAGGAGCAAAAACATCGTTTCATTAAAAGAGCGATAATCGTCAACCGCGACAAATGAGCAGTTAAACATTCTTGCTGGATTGATCTCAATCGGTTTTCCACCGAATTGCATTGACCTCATCGAAGGTAGAACCTTCTTATCAAACACCATCTTATACGCCTTTCTTATTTGAAGTTCTAAGAAAGGATATTTTCTTAAGTGCATCTCCATGTTTCTAGATACAAGTTCTTCCCAAGTTTCTCTTCTATTTTTATCCGGAAGAAACCTTGTATATTTCATGTGCACCGTTATGTCAGATAGTATTTGATTAGATAATTCCATTATTATTACTCCCCCTTTTTAAATGTCTTATACTTCTCTTTCAATCTCTCAAGTTGTTTTTTAGCAGATTTTTCAACGATATCCTCAACCGATTCATTCGTCTGTGGTAGCACCTTTATTCTTACATTACTCGTGTCCATGAAAATTGGATACACCAACCCATCTGGTCCGTTTCTATTTTTAGCTATAAAGATGCGCCCACTGTTGGTGTTTTTATCCTCGATGGTTCGTGAAACCGTAAAAATAAAATCTGCAACAAAACACTTATTAAACGCTTCCGAAATTGCTTCCATGGTAATAACTTCCGCGTTTAAACCGCTTCTATTTGTTTGAGAGGCTGTCCAGACAGGGCATTCGTTTACTTGCGCAATACCTCTCAACTCCTCATAAATAGTCTCCAGCTGATGTCTTTTCTCATCTTTTATAGAAGAAATTGGTCTTAATAAATCCCCATAATCGACGATAATTAAGTCCGGGGAAAACCCCCTAATCTTCATCTTTTCCAGGTGATTTTTAATCGTTTGGACCGATGCAGATTTGGTAGGATACTCCTTCACAATCAGCTTTCCTTCTATTTCTTGTACTTCTTCGTAAATCTTTTCCTTAAAAGAAATTACATTTGAAAGGTCCACGCCGGTAAGACAACTATCATACCGACTCGCAACTACAGTATCCGCTAACTCCAGCGTATAGTGTATAACATTCTTTCCAGCTTTCAATGCTTGTGCGCCTAAATGCACCAACGCCATGCTTTTTCCCGCTCCTGTAGGAGCGATACACACACCCAGCTCTCCCTTTCCGATGCCGCCCTTGCACAAGTTATCAACCTCTATCCATCCAGTCGTTACTGGGTTTCTTTCGCGGATTTGAAATCTTTTCTCAAAATCAAGAATATAATCATATCCAAAGTTGTTGTCACTTCCAAGTTTAATAGCGTCATTGATTACGCTGCTAACCTCGTCAAAAGAGGAACGCTTGATCAGGTCAACAGACCGAATCAGTGCTTCCTTTAGCTTTTGTTTTCTGCAAAAGTCTAACGCTACGTCTTTTATGTATTCAGACTCAGTTGTTTCCAATCCGGTCGATAATACTCTAGCATAATAGTCCCGTATGAGGACCTGAATAGATTCTTGTTCTTTCTTTAACTCTGTCCGTATAATGGACTTCATAATTTTGGCGGTTGGGTGGACACCGTATTTTTGTCGATATCCTTGAATTTTGTTGATAAAGACCCTAAGATGTTTAAGTTCTAGAAACTTTATATTAAAAACTTCAAATATTTGATCTGCAAATGGTCTGTCTACCAAAATTAAGTGACACAGATCCTCTTGAAAAGATCTACCAAAGTTTGAGAAATCTTCCCTTTCTTGCTCCGTCATGTTTTTCCTTTTATTTAATGATTAATCTTATCACAAAGACCAAAAAATTGCAAGACTAAAAGTCAGATATCATTCGATTGAAACTTTCGAACAAAGAACTCAATGAGATTTCGCCAATACCGTCCTGGTGCATCAGCGTCCTTAACCCAGTCTTGTTAAACTCAGGAACATGCCCGTCTATTGCTTCGTCTATTCTAGTTTTACCCTGAATAGAGATAGAGGGGGAATATAATTGCATTATTTTATAATTGCTCTCGACCTTGTCTGTCTCTTCTAATACACGGTCATAAACTTTTAACTTGGTTTCCTGCTCTTTGCAGTGAGTAACAACATCTTCCAGATAACATTCCTTCTCATCGGCGAAGAAGGGGAACCTCTTAGCGACAGTTGCCAATCCGACACCCGGAACGCCATCTAAATTGTCACTTTTGTCCCCCGCCAGTGCTCTCGCCAAAGCGAAATTCGTTGGATGAATTTTATATTGTTCCAAAACTGCCTTCTTATTAAGCACTTGATTTTGTGTTGGTCTGTACAATATCGTCTTGTCATCCAACAATTGAATAAAGTCCTTATCACTGGAAACAATGACTTTTTGCCAATCTTTGAACTTTTGCTTTTGTGCGACATGCGAAATCACATCGTCGGCCTCAACGCGGGGCTCTATAAATTGAACTATTGGAGTTTGGTTAAGATATTCTATCGCCCTGATCTGTTGCCAAGCTTTATTTTCTTTTTCCTGTTCCTCCGTCAAGTGACGGGTATCCCTGTTCAGCCTCAGTGGCGGCTTTCTTCCTAATTTATAATTTTTATTTTGAGCGCGTCTCTTTTGAGACCCCCCTTCTCCATCCCAAACAACGACAGTCATATCCGGACTTACAATCCTCGTTAACTTGTTGAGAATCTTAAGGAAACCCTTTGAACCACCAATTGGACTTCCGTTTATTGACAAACTTGGGTCGACAATATACGACCTTAAAAATTGATTGTGTGCATCCACAATCATCACTCTACCATTCATTTTTTACCTCTTTTCAAAAAAAGCCCCTGAGCGCGTGCAACCATAATAGGAAAACACGCTCAGGGGCGGAGATGCCGAGAACCAAGTGGGTGCTTAATCCTCGACGGGGAGAGACTCTTCCTCTTCATAATAGTCAGCAGCATTACCTGTTCTGTTCTTAAATTTCATTATAACATCTTGATCAATAATTTGCAAGACCTTATTTCGGAATTTATCATCTTTCAGCTCTTTAACCCAGCCCTTTCTCTGGAACTTCTTCTCGGTGCCATCTTCTAACTCTAATGAAAACCACGCACCAGATTGTTTTAGACTATCTGATATTTGAATTGCCTCGAACCAGCTTTCCTCGTCTTGAACGCCCACATTGTCAACTTCACCCCACAGGATTTTAAAATTACAATGTCTTCCTGCTGTTCCAAAACGAGACTTTTCAAGCTTTGCTTTAACCTCAGACCCGATTCTGAATCCATTCTCGTCTACTACAAACGATGCTTTCGCTTTTCTACCCGTAAGCCACACCCTCAAAGAATAAGCGTAATGCATAGCCTTGCCGCCCGGAGTGACATACGGAGTCGTCATCGCTTCCGATGGGGACCGAGTAATGTTTGTCTTCAGCTGGTTGAGAACCAGGAGTGTTGCCTGGCTGTTCGCAATCGGCACAGTTAACTTCGACATCCCCTTTGATAGAATCCTGGCCTTTACTGCCATTGAAGACTGAGGATTGAAATCACCTTCTATATCAGAAATTGCTGGTGTCAGAGCAAGAGAGTCCCAAATGAACAACCACTTATTTCCGGTTGCCAACAATTCCTCTATTGTCTCTAGCACAAATTCGACACTCTCTGCCTGAACGTACATTAAACGATCTAAGTCACATCCCGCCCTCTCAAGAAAAGAAGGATCAATCGCAGATTCAGAATCAAAATATACCACTTCGATGCCCATCTTCTGAGCATTTGCTGCGATTTGTGTTGCCATATAAGATTTACCAGTTGATTCAAGACCTGCAATCTCTGAAATCTTCCCAACAGGGATCCCTGCGAGTCTTCCTTTGCAAACAATCGAATCCAGCCACCGGGAACCGGTTGGAATCCACTCCTTAACCTCTGTCGGGTTGTCCTCTGCCAGACTGTGTGCCACGGAGTGACCAGCCTTCTTGTTTATGATCCTACGAATCTCATCCATTGAGACCTTCCCTGGTTTAATTTTTGTTACTTTTACCACTATTTTCTCTCCTTATTAATGATTAAAATTTCAGATGATTCCTTCATCTTTTTCTTTTGTCCCGCTTCCCTTTCTTTCTTGGAATATATGTTGTTCATGCTATATGCCCAACTGACATCCAAGATCTCATAATCCTTGTACATCTCTCTGATCCACTCTTTGTTATTGTATGACAATATCCAATTACTTCTAGAAGACAGTACCTCATACAAAGCCAGATGGTCGAACCCCTTATGCATGTTTCCCTTATCTCCATAAAGCTTGTGTTTGTCTAATGCGTATGGAGGGTCAGCATAAATAAGAGCATTCGGGTTTTTAAGAATCGATGTCTTAAAACATTCGCATTCAACGCCAAAGTTCTTGCCCTCAAAATCCAAAATTCTTTGAATGCTCGAATCTGTGAACCTGACATAACCAGCTCTTTTAGAATAGCCTCCGGAAAGGGTCTCGCCCGAAAAAGAAGACCTGTTAAGTGCATAGAAAATTGCTGCGTTCCTTACAGAATATTCTTTTGCATTTCTCAACTCATCTCTCAGATCTAAAAAGTCTTTTTTCCAGAGACCCCTCACTACAGAAGTTCCAGTTTTTGTTTCATAAAACTCGTCATTAAAAAAACGAAAAGAATCTGCGATTTTTGCCAACTCTTCTTTGTCTTCTAACAAAGCCTTCCAGAACCAATGAAGTGGTTTGAATAAATCATATCCAACAACTCTTGTTCCTCTTTCAGCAACAGCTAACTCAATAGAACCACCACCGAAGAAAGGGGAGCAAAGCTCCCCAGTGTCTTCAGGGATGTGATCTAAGATTATCTTGACGGCTCTAGTTTTGCCACCTGGATATCTAAGAGGACTTTTCATCAATACTCTTCCACGCTCACAAGGTCGTTGCCGCCCAAACTGTGATCTCCGTCAATTTGTGGGACCGCTCCAAGAATCTCGTAAGGCAGCTTAAAGTTACCAGCAAAAGAAATGCCGTGCATCTTTTCGATGAGGGCATAAGTTCCCTGAACATGGTTTTCCAATCTCGAAAGACTTGTTTTGAGTGCAAGTCTCGCCTTTGAAGAAGTTTCAGAGTTTGTATAGAGAACCACTTTTGTTGGAAACTTATTGCCCTTTAGCCTTGAAGTCTCCAAGATTTGGCTCCATAGCCTGTCTACGTAGGAAATTTGGTCAATGGACAAGAGTTCGAAATCAGCCTTGGGCAGGCTCAAATTAGTTTCAACCCAGGTTTCCCACTCTTGTCTAGACTTCCTAAGAACAATAGATGTACCCGTTTCGGTTTTTTCCATAATTTTTTCGATTATCTTTGTAACCTGACCATTAATAGCGTTGTCATACCACTGTTCAATATCAACCTCTCCGTAAAGCCAGTCGCGGATGGCTTTCTTGTTTCTTTCCATCTCTCCCTTATTAATAAGGTGAATTCCTCCACTAATAAAGTCGTGAAATTTCGATGGCTCTGACGGAGGGTGGTTGTTTTCTCTGAGTCCGTTGGTTACAGTATTTCTCTCTGAGGAGTCTTCTCTCTCATATACAGCCACTGGCATAAATTTCTCATTATTCAACTTAGCTGCCGCGATTCTCGTTCTCCCCCCCAAGATGGTACCCTCGGTGTCGACAGACGGTGGAAATTCAGTGGTCATGAATCCACGGGTCCTAAAAGACGCCCTCATATCCTCGATACTGTCATCGCGATTACCTGTAGCTGCACGTACCCCAAGATTCCAAAATTGCGAAGAAGTGGTATCAAACAAATCCAGATCTACGAAGTCATATTCGAGGAATTCTGCATCTTTGTAATCTTTTCTTTGGAGGAGATCGAAATCCTCTAAATTAATTGTTCCCTGGCGATTAAATCCAGGCTTCCTTTTTGGCATAGAAGCCACATTTCTCTTACTCGTTGTCATAGTAAACCTCCTGTATTGTCGTTGACATTAGAGTTGAGTCGAAATTGTCGAAAACTTTATCGACTCTCTAAAATGAGGCACCTGTAAACCCGTGCCTCCCTGCGGTTTTAAATTTAATTACTCAATAGGTCGTTGAATGCGGCCTCGACTGCATCTACCTCCTTGTCTGCTGGCTGTGGCGAGACATTCCCACCAAACTTTTCAACTTGCCTTTCAATGTTGTCGCTGTCCAAGAAAGTGTCTAAGATTGCTTGAGTTTCCTCTGTGGTCTTTCTATCAAACAGCTTTTCCAAATCAGGAACAGTCTCTAGCAACTCGGCGCAACGTTCATCTCCGCCTACTGCGTCGTCACAAAGAACCGTCTTACGAGGTCTAGGACGAATATCCGTTCGAGGGAAGGTTGCTCCCGGTGGCTTGCCGTACATAATTTTGAGGTCATTACCAGATTCAGGGTCCGTAACGTCTCCGTAATCCGGGTCGAGAACAATCGTTAGCAACTTCTCATATGCCATCTTTCCGTATCCCCACACTCTGACTCCTTGAGTCTCTTCGCCCCTGACAAGGACTGGTGAGAAGAATCTCTGCTTTGCGAAAAGGTTCTTCGCCATCTTCTTGCTTTCTTCGGTGCCTTCGTTCCACAGCTTATTCGCAAAGTTGCAGACCGGACAATCATCTCCGAAGTTTCTCTTTGGACACAGGAACCCTCCTTGTGCCACGTTGTAGTGAAAGAACTTTTCCTTGAATGGGTCTCCATCCGGTGTTGGAACGATTCTCACGTTGCTTTCTCCATCTTGTGGCTTCCAGAAGTCCGTTCTAGAACCCCCCTTGCCTGTGACGGTGTTAAGTTTCTCGCGCATGCGATCTAGATCAAGTGCCATAGTGTTTTCTCCTTTTTTTACTCTTTGGCTAAAGCAGGTCAGCAAATTTCCTGACCAACTGTTTATATATTAACAAATGTTTTGGCATTTGTCAAGTGTTTTCTTATTTTTCTTGTATAAAAGATGAGTGCGACAAAATGTAAGCATATTCTTGTTCGTAACTCGTTGGATATATTCCATAACTCACTTTCCTATCTTCTGTCGCTTTGCTCTTTACCTGATTGACAATCTTCCTATGAAGACCCTTTTCTTTGGTCATCTTTTCTTCAGGTATGCCATAATAGTACCTTGTTTCTCTTGTTTTGTCAAGAGGAAAAAACAAATTTTCTTCACCTGTTTTTGGATTTAAAATCCCAAATGTTGAAATCCTCGCAGTCTCAGCTGGAGATGAAAAGGTGTCCGTAACAGAAGATACGTGGTCGAAAAAGTTGATCATATGAAAGGAACTCGCAATGAGGTCGTTTATCGAGTCGTAGTATCCCACAATGGACGCATCTTCAATCATTGGATCAATAGCCAGATTTGATATCAAGAATGTCCTCTCCAACAGAGCAGACCTTGCATACTCTTGCAGCACGCTGAATACCGCTCTTTCCTGAAGTGTTTTTCCCTCACTCAAAAGCTCAGTTTCGGGGGCTATATACAAAACGCTGATTTTGCATCTTTTGTGTATTTGTTCCAATATCATTAATGAAGCACTGGCTGTTCTACTCGCTCCACAAACAATAAAAAGCACATCTCCGGATACCTTCTTGAGAAAATTCTTCACATTTGGTCCGTTTTTCTCATACTCTTCAGGATTGTCAAGCTTTTTTATTTTTAAGTAATTCTTCTCTTTGGAATCCTCATGATCAATCTTGTATGTCTTATATTCTTCATATTTCTCAAATTTACGAGCGACGTTACAAGCTACGGTTCCGAGTGCAATTATAGTTTCCAACTTATCTCCCTCATCTCCCCGAAATTCTTTCCCATTTTAACATTAGTTCTATATTCCCCAAATCTCGTCTCCTGAAACATTTTGACTATCTCTCGGATATGCTGCTTGTCTTCTGCAGCAAAATCTAAAATGATTGAATCGTGCATTAGGAATGCAATATTACTCTTCTTTTCCTTTAAGAAGTCAAAAACCTTTCTTGATTGTTCCAAGCATACATCACTTGAGGTCGATTGTAAAGTATAATTTACACAATGATATTCGTCTGATAAGATTTTTCTGTTAAAAGGTGTCCTTACCTGGTGTCCGTCGTAAAACTTTTCTTTTATTAAGTCGCGACTGTAAGCTCTAGATGATAAATAATCATCAGAAGCGGGATTGTATAACCAAGCGAAGAATCTCTTCTTGGACTCCTCTCTCGTCGTCAGTCCCCTATACACATTCTCTGCGTTCCACTCGTGAATATCAACTTCTGGCTGTTCTTGATCTGTGAGGGACAGCAGAGTCCTCGCTTCGGCTCCGTTAACATCAATTTCGACAAATAGATCATTATTTGGTTTTATGTATTTCCTCAAATCTCTGTCAAGCGTCAGAATGGGGAAAAACCCTTTCTCCACTGTAAGTCTGCCAGTTTTAGTGCCAAACAAGTTATAAGAAACGCTTTTTCTCATCTTTTTCAAATTCTTCAAGAAATTTCTGTTTTTGTTCTTATAAGACCCAGACTTGATGGACGATATATCCAGATTAACCTTGCGATGTTTTATATCCTCAAGCATGTGCACGATACTCAATAAGTGATCGTATTCTTCTGGTTTGTCAAGTCTTGAAAATACGTGTTCGGTGATTCTATTCTTCACATCCAAAAATCTGGAAATTTCTTTGGGCGGTAATAATTCCAAAAGGCAGTTTTCACTTAAGTCTACCTTTGCAGCATTTAGAGACCGAGAGAACGCCTTCATCTTATTGTCGACAGACCCCCACTGGTCTTCGAGAAAAGAGGGACAAACGTCACCCAGGCTTTTACCCAGGCACCATAACCAAGCATAATCTATATGTCTATGTTGTAGAGAAGTCTCGGTAGGACGCCACGTTCTGGTTAGCTTAGAGAAGTCAAGATTCTCAAAGACACACCTAGAATCGTAGTACAATCCAACACATTCTTTCTTGTCGTCAATACTTTGGAAATACACTCATCGGTCCGTTCGTAATAGTAACAGCGTCGCCAAACAATTCTTTAATTTGATCTTCTGATGAGTCTCTTAATTGTTCTATGAAGCGAACAACTGGATTGGCTTTGACATCCCTATTCTTGAAAAATCGGTTGATATATGCGAGTGCTCTCACGTGATTTTTGTCTTTTTTGTAAAAATACATTGCTTTTTGCACTAATCTTCTCGATGTCACTTCGTTTATCTCCACATCCATCTCTAGTGCCTTTGTTATAATACAAAGCCTAAACCAGTATACTTCAGGAATCTTAGCAATATTTTCTTCCAAAGTCAAGACTTTTCTTTCAATCATTTTATTTTTTATTTTTCCAGAGTCACACAAAATTTCTTTCTTCCGAAGGGGGCTTCTCAATTCAAAAGCATAGAAGATATCATACAGTAGGTCCTTCATTCTCTGCATTTCGGTCAAATATGCTGGCCAGCAATAATCACTAAAATAATTATTGGCGTCCATGAGACCATAAACTTCCATATACTTCCGCATCTTAGTGCTTGCCAAATTACCGACCAATGACCACGGAGCGTTCTTATCCACATAGAATCCAAAATAACTAGCCATAGAAACGTACTTTTCAAAGTCTGGTGAATTAACAACTTCCATCTTGTCTTGGTCATTTCCGTGATCAGAATCTAAAAGTTCGATGATCAGCCCACTTGATCGAGGAGGGCAGAATCCAGACTTAATATACCCAGATAAAGACAGGGGATAGGATGCTGCCTGATCACGTAAATATCTTTCGAACAACGGCAGGATGTCAACAATTTCCTTTATGTTATTTCTCTCTGGAAGGAGATATTCTTCTAAGAATACCTGCTTAATCACCTCTATGTGATTTTCATATGACGCGATGGGGTCTACCCAGGCACGTTTTGCCTGGAAACCATCTATAGGTCCCAGTTGTCCGGACATTTTATTTTTACCCACCGCATTCAAAAAGTGATCTCTCATTGCCAGAAAGGCATCCGCAACGAAATCTACTGCAAACAAAGTCTCGGAGCCGGGAACCTGCTTAAGACCGCTCTTCTCTAGTGGATACACCACATTTAGACGGGTGTCAACCTTGCCATATAGTGGTCTTTCATACCACATATCTATTAACATTCTCTCAATATCTGGAGGATATACCAAAAGCTTAAACTCTTGTCTTCTGTCGTATAACATTTTAGAACCAGAGTCATTGGTTGTTGGTTCTCTATCATCTTCGAATGCCATGTCTAGACCCCCCTATTTTCCTTGCCTGCGCAGTTTTTTGTTTTTCGATTTGGACGCCGTTTTCGACTTCGACTTCTTCTTCTCCTCCGATCCAGCCATTGTCTCGTTCATACCGGAGAACTCAGTCGTAAACCCAGCTTCGGATTCTATCCTGTTGGTTATGCTTTGTGCAATGTAAGTGCCGCCTAACCCCAATGAATTCGCTATATCCCGAGACCTCGAACCTGGTATAGTGGGGAACACCTCAAAACGAGTGCCGGGGAAAAATAAATTATTACCAATCATCTTTACTTCACAGTGATATGGTATTCTCACTTTTTCAAAATTGCTTGTTATTTTATCGTTTCTTATTTTATCTGCTTCCCAGTGAGGATCGTTCACTCTCGAAAACGTAACATCTTTTAACAATCCCTGATCTTTAGCCAGGTGGAGGGTAATGTAATCGACTTTAGAAGTGTGGATGCTTCCTTTAGATGATTTCACTTTTTCGTCTTTTGTATAAACCCAAGAACTATAGACAACATAACTAATCGGTCTGGTAGACATAGACCCCTGATATACTAAACCCTTCAACGTATCGAAATTTATCTCTCCGCGTGGGGGCTGATTTGCTTTCTTGTCCGCAGTCCACGAAAACTGATGCGGGGACATTGCATGATTTTTAAAGGATGCTCTAAAATTGTCTGGGCCCATTGCAGGTAAAAGAAGTGTCTTGAGTGCCTTATTTAAAAACTCGTCTAAAGTCACCCTTTCTGACACCTTTACGATATATTCATCATGAAACCACTTTGTAAAGTAATTTACAGAAATTGGCACATCAACTATCGGGATTTGTGTCATCACACTTTTCATACCCTGGTTTCCTTCTATGAAGTAATCCCTGTATGCCAATGTGCTCAATATAAAATTGATCTTTTCTTTATCGGGTACCTGATATGCTGTGTTTGAGAATACCGATTCTATAATATCTCCGAAATAAACAAAGGCGACGGATATCTCATCTGGCTTTATGCCTTTCAAGCTCGTCTTTACCTCTGTCTTCGGTATCGAGCCCGGAGCACCTGTTGGTTTCTTGGGCACACTGGGTGGGGGAGGATTCTTTTTTTTCGTCGCCTCGTATTCCTTTTGAGTCGTGTCCGGGGTGGTATCCAACGGTCCGAAGTCTTTATAGAATTTGTCAAATTCAGAGGCAGTGGTGGTGACATAAAATTTCCTTTTTTTATTTTCAATGTCTTCCAATATTCTTCTAAATACTTTATTGCTCCTCTTCCTTTCAATCAGGTGGTGCATCCGGTCCGATAACTGCCAGGCATAATCCAGATCGCCTTTGACTTCTTTCCTTTTCATGAAGGTATCAATTAGGTTTTGCGCTCTTGAGAGCTGCCCGGGTTGTATTCCAGCTCTCGAAAGCGTTTCGGATTTAAAAGTATTGAACGCCTTAGTATCAATGGCTTTAATCTTAGCCGAGGATCCCCCTTTGGCAACAGGGCCCAATCCAAGACTTGCCTGCGCCGACGATGCCACGCCGTATTTTCCATTTTTCAGGGATTTTTCTCGTTTTTCTAGAAATTTCGTAAAACTACCCATAACCTTGCTTCTAAAAGCACTGCTAACATTTAACAGCTCCTCCTTTGCGTTCGTGGGACCAAATATGTCGACGTTGTTCAGTGCTTGCATAATAGCCGAGCGAAATGTTAAGTTAAGTTCAAATGTGCCATCCTGTTTAAAGGTAAATTGAGGTATCTTAAAACCCATCCACAGCGTTATCAACGAATTCCTCAACGCAGATATCTCTTCTTTGCTGAATAGTCCCCCCGCATTATTAGGTGGTGGGGCCCACCCGACTTGAGCGTACCAATCTCCCGATTGAGGGACCAGAAGATCATCGTGTATCTTTTCATCGAAAACCGTCAAACTATCCCCGTAGAGCGTTAGATCACCACGAATCATCTTGTCGGCTGTCGATAGATACTTCCCATCATAAGTCCACGTAAACGATTTTAATCCAAGGCGGCCGGATCTACCAATACTCTCTAGAGAGTTATTCTCAATAGAGTGGTAATTGCCCTGAAGCTTCAGCTCTTCTATTCCTTTTTTCTTATTTTTCTTGTCTATTTTATAAAGACGAAACATAGGAGTCAATGCTGATAACTGTTCGTTTTTTAGGTTTAATAAAGGTGCTAGTTTTGCCGCACCGATTGCCTGAAGTTGGGAAGTTAAAGGTCCGCTCAATGGCTGAGATCTTAAATAAGCATAATTTTTATAAGTATAACCCGTTGAAACATTGTATTTTGCTAGCTCCTGCATTTTGACGACCAGATACCCTTGCTCTCTAAAATTTCTAAGAACCTTTTGAACTCGTTCCTCTTCTTCTTTCTGTTCTGACGCAGTTATCTTAAGATAATGAGAACGCTCCTCATCACCGAGAATTTTCTTTCGAGCCTCGATGAGGTCTTTCTTAACCGCGTATCCGACGGCACGAGCAGCTGCCAACCCAGTAGCATCCGAAGCGAATCCCCCCTGGATGTCTGCCTCGGTAACATCTTTTTTCGGATCAAAAACGAGACTATGTCCTCCTAACTTTGAAATCTTTTGCCTCATTGCAATTGCCTTCTTAGTTAGTGGTATATTCTTTTCGGACCACTCTTTTGCCCATGCCTTTCGGGCCTCTAAAGTGTCGCTATCGTTGTTATCCATACCGGCGGCTTTTCTATCTTTTTCAAATTTTTCTTTTAATTTTTTACTTCCGCCTTTAATAACGCTTCCGCTGGTGAACCAAACGCCATGGACGCCGACACCCGCCGTTCTCCTATTAAGGTACCGGTACACCTGATGGGCTCCCAAACCGGTTAGTGCCACCCTTTGTCCCTTGACCGTCTTAAGGAGAGCCGGTGCGCTTGGCTTCATTCCACGCTCATACGCTTTAAAAATCTCATCAACCATGACTAATACCCATAATACATTCTTATTCTGTCAAGAGGATGAGGAACATAGATGATGTCGCCTAACTCTACATGTGATTCAGTGGGAGTTTGGTTATACCAAGCAATGACCCACCACAGTGAGGAATCTCCGTAGTGTTCATGGGCTAGCTTAAAAAATTTATCTCCCACTTTCCACAGATGGGAACGAGCCTCAATGCTGGATATTTGTTCATCCGTAAGCGGACGCATTTCTGGAGTTGCATACATATCCATAACGTTGGCATCTCTATTCTTATTAATACTATCGTATCTAGGTAAATCATTAAAGATGCGATTTCTTTTTGTGTATCTACTCATTTTAATTCTTCCTCCATTCTATGGGACCTATTAATTCGTATACTTGCGCCAAGATTTCAATACCGCCTCTTTTTCTTTCCTGATCTGTTCGCTTACTCTTGCTGGTGATTTCGCGTGCTCGGTCGGAGTTTGCTGAGTTCGTTGTTGGTTTCCGAATGAGAATCCGAACGGCAAAGATTTCTTCAAAGCAGTATTAGTAGAATCAACTTGTTGTTTTTTCGTTAAAGTCCCATATGGAAAGCTCTCTGCGCCGACCCACTGGTTTCCTATATACCCCAAATCATGCTCGTGAAGGACACCGATTTGGCAAGTAACCGAGTAAATCTTTGGAATTATTACACCGGTTCTGCTTGTCACAACACCAACCTCTAAATTTGGGTTAAAGGAGAGTCCACCTTTTATTACCCCTAAGAGACCCTTTTGAGACGTTACGCCGTTGCCAGCAGTCGCGGCATCTTGAAGTAGATTTGTAAATTTTACTCTCACCAAAGGTGCACCGTCCATTGTCTTTATTCCGTTATCATTTTTATACGTGGGATACAACATCTGTACAAGATTCTGAAATTTTCCTAAATTAGATTCAGCTTCTGCGACATCGTCTGATACGACATCCCAAGATAGAGATACTGCCCGGGTTGTATTTTGAAACGTATAAAGTGGGTCCATTCTACCGTATATCTGCTCGTTACCCCAATTTGACGTAAAAGTATCCGTATAGTCTGTCAAGATGGATTGAAAGGTCTCGTGCGCTCCAGTAAGGACATGCGTGAATTTTATCTGCCATCCCCATTTATTTTCCAATTCTTTTCTATAACTACCTGGCATTATTGTGACCTCCCTTGCTTATATAATTATCCCAATGCATAAAAATCGTTATTCATTAGTGATATAGTGGACTTTGCCACGGTTCTTCCGTCTAATTTAATGACTATTTCTTTGCCTGCTGTTGCTTTGGACATCAATTCAATTAACTTATCTAACTTATTTGCTACGAGACCACCTTCCTTCACTCCGATCAGCTGATCTGATGCATTTGCATTTACCATAAAATCATCTACTTTTGGTGCGTCAGACTCAATCCCCATCATTGTAGCCCGATAGTGGGTTGGGGTTATTCCTTTCGCTTTTCCAGCAGCTTTGTTCGCTGCTTGATTCTTAGCAGATGCCTCTTGAACTTTCTTATTTTTGCTTCCAAGGGCAATACCACCTTGAGATTTAGATTTTCTTGCCTTAGAAAAAACCTGGCCGCAATGACCACCGACGCCAGGGGGCATCTTTCCATTCTCTGAACAATAATTATATTGCTGTTGCATAGACAAGGAGTCCCAACTGGATTGCGCTTGCCTATTAATTCTACGCTTTCCTGAAGCGTGTTTTTTGTGGTCTCCTCTGATGCCTTCGCCCAGAGTTTTCATGATGCCAACCTTTCTAAGTGCTTTGGGTCCGAGCATCTGTCCTATCTTCGCGCCTGCGATGGCAGCACCAACACCAGCACCAATTACCGCAAGGGTTGTTCCGGCTAATCCTCCCAGCATGGTGCGTATCGAAGTTTTTTTCAAAAAACCACCAGCACGTTTAAGCAAACTTGTTCCTGTCTTTTTTATATTTTGCGCGGGGCTGATACCTCCTTTAGGAGTGGCACCGCCTCTTTTTCCTCCTGTGACAGAATCAAGAACACTATCAACTACGCCGCCGGTTGCTCCACCAGGCATTTCATTAAAATTGGTAACATAAACTGGTGTTCCACTCTTGACCATGTCGGATGCGCCGCCGAGTATTTTCCCCATTAATGGAGATTTCTTAGACACAGCATCAATGCCTTTCTTCAGGATGCCGTCGGCTGCGCCTTTTGCAATAATTCCTTGAGCGACGGTTGCACCGACACTGAGTGCCGCACCACCAGCCTTGACCGCCCACGTATTTTCTGCAAGTGCATCCTTCAGAAAACTCATTGCCTCCGTCATTTTCCCGGCCATCAATTCTTGATTCTTTTGAGCTTTTTCCTGACTAGTCATCGCAGCCTTATTGGTTTTGTCTACGTCTTTTGCAGTTTTAGTTGAATTTTTCTCAATGTCTGCCATTCTTATCGTTTCTAATGTTAATCCCTTGTTGGAATTTATCATCTTCTGGATATCTGCAACGTCCATCCCCATAGCTGATGCCAAGGCTCTCATCGTACCTCGAACATCCGAGCCGCCGCCCTTTAGATCGACCTTTGATGCCGACATCGCCTTAGAAATCATTGCAAACTTTTCATCATCGGAAGCTTTCATTATCGCTAGAGCATCCAACCGGTCTTCGCCCCTCAATTCCAACATCGCGTTAAGGCGACCAGATGCCTCTGATGCGCCTTCGATAGTGTCTAGTTTCGCGCCAACGTCTAGCATTTTCCCAACTTCAATTCCAAGTTTTTTAGATGCTCCTAGCATTTTTGCAAAATGCTTCATAAACGCACTGCCATAAGCAGCAAGATGGCTGCGGCTTTGCTTAAATGCTTGCCCAATAGCTTCTGGAGATTGCTTCATTGATTGTGCAAGATCTAGCAACTTAAGATTGTTCTTACTCGCCTCTTTCGCAGTCTGACCCATTGATTTTACAAAAAAGGTGAAGTTTTCAGCTGAAGTGCGAGCAGACATTCCCGCCTTGTCTAACAATGCATTTGTCTTGGATAAATCATTTATGGTATCCTGAGAAAGAGAATTGAAATCCATATAAGATTCGTTAAGTGCTATTTGAGCTTTTGACATCTCGCCCGAAGATATTGTCACAGAGTCAGTTTCCATGGCAACCCTTTTCATCTGCTCTCCGAGATTAAAAGATCCATCAGTAACCTGTCCGGTTGACCTGTACAAGTCTTGGTTGCTTTGTTGGACCTTTTCCGCTAAATCGGATGCTCGTTGAAGTTCATTATTAAACTGGTTAAGAGGGTCGAACAAATTTCGGAATTTGTTTGCAGCGTCAGACTGCACAACATTCATCAAAGCAGTTTTAAACTTATTCGTTCCTGCGGAGGCGTCATCGGTTTTCGATTTAAAGATAGACATTGCGGATTGCAACTTGGCAGAAGCACCCAAGAGCGAAGTACCCGCATCAGACGCATTGAAATAACTTAAAGATAAATTGTTAACAGTTGATCCCAGTACACTGTTAATCTTGATTGATTCCTCTTGGGCAGCAGTGTAAGATTTGAGTTGCTGTTCAAGATTTATGAGGTTTTGTAATTCTTCTTTGTCGGCCGCATCTAATTGTTCTTTTGCTGCCAATTCGCTATAATTTTGGTTAAGGATCTCCTTTTTGTGAGAGATCTCTTTTCGCACAGATTCTTCTTTTTTGCCACGCAATTTTAAGATTTCTTGTTCTAATGCGTAAGACTTCTTATCTTGCTCAAACTGGTCCTTCTTTAGCTTGTTATTAATTGCAGAGAGTTCGTTTTCTCTTTCTAATTCTTCTGGTGTTTTGTTGTTATCGTCGGCCATTTTTTAATACCTCGCCACGCTTATTTAAATGGCCAGACTAAGCCGGTATCTTTTTCGAAGCTCTTAACAGCACCGTCGAGTCGGTATCGACTCTTATACGTCGCAGGATTGTCAAGCCCATGTTTGTTATAGGCAATAACATAGTCCTTTTCAGCGGAAAGGGCGCGGGTGAATCTATCAACCTGCATGGGGGTTCCCCTTATCGTAGCAGGGTAATAAGTGCCTGTCATAATAATATTCATCAGTCGTTGAACCTGTGCTGCCATCTGATTCATCGCTAACTCGTTAAGACTTGTAAAGTCAATTATAATTTCATTAGTCTTGTCTGACAAGATAATTCCTCCGTCTTTAGATGTATCCCATCAAGTTAAATAGTTGTCATATAATAAAATAGGGACCACTAAGATCCCTATTTTACTTCTTCTTTGAGGCTTTTTGCATTTCGTCGCTCTCAAATTCAAATTGTTTCTGTAATCTTCGTAGAAACCATCTTCTGATTTGGATTGAAAGATTGTATGCCTCTGTGAAGCTCCAACCTCCATGATACTTTAAAGCAAATATCTCCTCATAAACGTTTTCAATATATTCGTTACCCAGGCCAAAAGAACTCGCCCGTAATGGGCACCTCCGTTTCCATTGTATGACCACAATGATGGCATTCGGCGTCCTGTTTGAAGACTACGTTGGGCATTACCCTCTTATAGGCGTCTCTCATGATTTTAGAATCTGATGCAGGAAGTACGTCAACAAACCTATTAATCTGATCGGGGTCGGTAACTCCATTCGCGCTGAAAATCATCATTTTCATCATGTCTGTTAGTCCCGAATCTGGAAGTCCATTTCTTTCCTTCATCTCTCTCGTCTTTTCTAACTTCAATTCGTCGGTACCGGTAAGGGCACGTATCTCTACTAGAATTTTAGTTTTAGGTAACTCCACTTCTGCAGTGCCATTTTCTGTGAATTTAACATCGTCAGCTTCATCAATGGATGTATAACATTCATTGTACTTGGATAAATCAAATTGAAATTCAAAATCTTGATTGCAGTTCTGACACGCAACTTCTGCATCATAAGCAGCACCGTAACCAGTAATACGAGCGGCATACATTAGTGCGTTTTTGTCACCAATCAACAAACTGTCTGATACTACATCCTCTTCTATAATGATGTTGTCTAACATCTTGTTTATCGCTAGACCTTTTCTTAGAAGGGACTGAGAAGACAAAATGTCTTCTTCCTTTGCTGTCATGTGACGGATTTCGACCGTTTCTTTACCGTGTAAAGGATGACCAACAGGGTAGAGTCTCCCCTTTGAGGGGAGGTCCACAACTTCTGTTGGTATCGAAAAATTTAGTAAAGATCCGCCCGAAGACTTTTCCATGACTGGATCTGGTGGGGATGCTGAATGTTTTCTTCTTGCTTCGTTTCTCTTATTCGACAAACTTTCCTCTCTTTCTTAACCTTGTCTATTATAGCATTATTTAAATGAAATTAAATATTTAATTTTGTTTTACCTTTTTTTCAGCCCTTTTTCTTTTGACCGTGCGTGGGAGACACCCGAATTCTTGATTTTCCCGTCGACGAACCCTGGAGAGAATCCAGGGTTCTTACCCAATTTCCCGACGGAAACATCGCCGATGCCAGATACGGTTGCCCAATCATATCTGAATGTGACTTCAAGATTGATTAGATCATCCGACTCATAATCGGCCTCGTCGAAGTTGACGGACTTGATCCAGGGATTCCAAAAAGCCCACTCTTCTACGATCTCGCCCTCGGCATCGAGTTGTGCCATAAACAACTTGCCGCCGACAGATTGGACAGCTGCCTTCTTTGTCATGGTCTTAGGACTTTGCAGGTTTATTGCATCAGGAGTAATATATCCACTGTCTGTTAATAGCTTCATCATCGTTTTCGATGCATCCGGATGCAAAGGATCTGCTATAGTTACACTCATCTCGTCATACTCTACTCTACCCGGAAAGAAAAACTTATAATTTAAAAATACGTGCTCTGCCTCTGTGACAGTCACCGTCGGTCGGCTGGCTTTCTTGAGCAACCAGTAAGGGATTCCGTTAAATCCCATAATCCATCTAAATTTTCTCTTTGGCTCAATTGAATGATCGCTCCAAAATCTTCGGTTTCCCATCTGTGGTGTCCTCCTAGTTTTCTCTACAACTTTAACTAGTCATATTATATTGTTTATTGCTGCTTTTAATCATCAAAAGCCGCGCCTTGGTTCGTAACAATAAAATCTATCGCAATGAATTCCAAAGCCTTCGCTGGCTTTATGAAGATCTTGGCATACATGATGTTTCTATCAATTAAATCAGGAGTTGTCGTAGTTCCGTCAAGAACAACCTTATATTCCTGAACCCCAAAACCAGACTTCACCTGCTGAAGGAATGGTTCTACCTGACCGCGGAATTTATTCCAAGTTGCCTGCACATTCTGCTCAAACAGCAGTCTTGAAGCAATTCTGGAGATTTCCTTCTTTAGGTACACCATTAGTCTTCTGACATTGATTCTGTCAAGTGCTGAAGGTGTTGCCTGTAGCGTCTTTTGTCCGAAAATCACAATCCCCTCTGCCGGGAATGATGCTATCGGATTAACTTGGTTCTCATATAGATCGTCTCTATCCTTGGCAGACAATCTTTGCGATACCGCCAAGACCGGCACACCAGCGGAGCCTTCACTTAGACCGCCGCGGGTAAATCCTGCAGGAGCGAACCAAAGTTCGCCGACCCTCTGGGTTGATGCCATTGTGCCGAGTGCTACAACTGACGGTGGTACCCAAACCTGTTGTGCGTTAATCTCATCGTAGATCTTTACCCACGGGAAGTAAGCACAGCCGTAACTCGTGTTTAGCCCTCTCTGTGACAGAGTGTTAACACAGTCTGTAACATTATTATTTGTTATTCTTGTCTTAAAGTTGGCGGTTGTTTCTGTTGATGGTTGATACCCGCCCTGCTCCAAATCGATAACTGCAAGAGCGTCTCCACGGTCCTCGCAGACCCTCAATACGTGGTCTGTGATGAGAGGTTCGCGGACTCCGGGGACTGCCATTAGGTTGATATCTACAACCTCTGGTTCCGCCACAGAATCGATGGCGCGCTTGAATGAGTTTGCCGCATAATTGTTCTTAAACGCCACTCCGGAAGCACCGACAACGTGATTGCCAAAAGGTGCTCTCTCCTTGATGTTCAGACCGTCGAAACCACCATACATCGGTGAAGTAAACTTGGTAAATCCGGTCTTAATCAATTCCGTCCAAGAGCCAGACCCCGCGCCCATTCTAAGCGCAGTATAAGAAGTAGCTGCTTTTCTAGATCCGGACTGGTAGAACGCTGTCTTAACGCTAGTGGCCGCCGAATTGGCTGCGATAACGTCGTCTAGCGTGAATATAAAAGAATATTCAGTGTTGTTGCCTGGGTCATATGTATCTGCTGCTATTCCTTGACCACCCCTTACAATGTCCAGATAAGACTCATCAAATCTAGTGCTTGTGGGTGACCTGTAAGTGCTGACTCCGAAGTGAGCCATCTTGTCGTTTCTTAATCCCTCTGCAGAAGCAGATCTTCTTAGGGGAAGTGACGGGAACACAACCGATGCGACAGATGATGCTTCACCAGCATAAACTGTGTGAGAACCAGTTGTTGCAGATGCGAAAATCCCGTTACACTTAAAAGGAATTGCGCCTAATCCTCCAGACAAAATCGCGTTACGTGAACCAGAAACAAACAGCGAACCGGACATCAATGCGCCCTCTACGCCACCGTTAGGGGTTGCGTTTCCAGCGTTGATAGCGTGAACAGTTGATCCGGATAATTCTCCAGATGTAACAGCTGTGAGAGTGAATCTCTTATATCTAGGTGGACCGTAGAACCCAAATGGCAAATATGCCGGATCTGATATTCCCTCTTCCACATCTGAATCTAATTCAACTCTCACAAAACGAGACTGATTTGGCCAAGTCCCGTAAGTTCTATATCGCTTATCTGTCTCATCCCATTCTTGATATTGGTCACCTATCTTTGCACCAATAAAATTATTTGAATTAGGATTCAAGTTACATTGACTAAATCTTTCTAAAACCTTTCGCTGTCCGTCGTGATCCCTTGTGTATCTCAAAGTGACAGAAAAAGACCCATATGGATCCACGTCATTTGGTGCGCGGTGATCACTTATTGAAACCTTAACATTTCGGGAAGACCATTCGCCGTCCTCCAAACCAACAATCCTAAATAATTTTTGTTGTTTTGCTGCATCAAACTTAGTTGTGTTGCTTGAAAGGTCTTGACCAAAAAACCATCCTGTTTTAGCAGGTTGTGTACTTATCTGGTTTGATCCCCAATTATGAGTTGTGCTCTGTAATCCAACAATACACCCATAAAGCGTGGGGTCCGCGCCCAACTCGCCCTGATGAAGTGTTCCAGATCCGTGCAGATCTTTCGCGTGCCGGTCAAATGTCTCTCCCAGAAAATACTTTTTCGAGTCACTGACTGCGCTGCCCATGAGGGTTGGATTTGTATTGAAAACCTTTCTTATATATTTATCGCTATTCCTATCAAAATTAAAAGTGACCTTCTTGCCAACGTTCGCATTATCGAAAAGAACAGTTGTGAACTCCATCGTGTCGGTGTTACTTGCCTTAAAGAAAATGGAATTACCGGCGGCGGCAGTATTGCCTGCGCCCAGTTTACTCGCTGCTTGCGATCCTGATCGGTAGGTCGCTCGTTGTCCCGCTATAAAGGTACCCGAAAGCTCGATAGCACCTGCATCGAAATACCAAACCGCCGCCAGAGAACCAGTGGTTCTTGCTTTAGCTCTACTACTCTTAGCACCCAAGTTTCTCCTGTCGCCAACATACGATCCTTCAAAATCGTATTGGTTGGACCCCGAAGAAAACAGGAATAGTCCAAAAGCACCACCGTTTCCTGATGGGGTTACATCCGTTCCTGCAGCATGAGAGTTAGAGTGTTTCCATCCTGCTTCACCTCCCGCGACCGCTGAGTCGTGTGCCTCTCCGAGTACTCGCACCACAGTAACGGGTGCTGAATTCCTCAGATACGCCATGGCAGCGTATGCTGCGTATGTAGGGGCAAGATAATTGCCATCTCTCCAAACGTCACCGCCTCTACCACCGGCAATTGGATTTCCAAATATTTCTACGAATTCACTCATTGACCCAACAGTGACGGGTCGGTTACTGGGTCCTCTTTCTAAGCGACCAATTATTGCAGGACCGAGAACCCCGGGGGCGGGCCCGGGTTGTGAGTTATCAATTTCATTAATAAAAACTCCAGGTGAGACGAATTTAAATCTATCAACGGACATATTTTATTTCTCCTTAAAAAACAATTTTTTGACAAGAATCGACTAATCTTTAAACTTCTTTCTTAAATAAATAGTATTCTAGAACCCGAAAGGTATCGTTAATAAATGATACAAATAAACAAAAAGGGGGAGGCTACGGCCTCCCCCCAGATGTTCTCTCTTTAGAAACTATTTCTTATGAATTAGTTCCCGAACCAGAAAGATAAGTAACAGTAAGAACATCGTCGGAATCCAGCGCAAGATCTGTGTGAAGCAGAACCTTGTATCTGTTAGCCGAACCAGTTACCAAGTGGTAATCGGTCGGACTTCGGTGTTGGGCTGAAGCCGATAGTGCGTTACCAATATGATCACCGTGTAACAACAGACCGTTCAGATAGACCATTATACTACCTGACATCGGTTGCGCACCCAAGGATGCGGTTATGTACGGAGTTGGTACTGCGTTAGTAGCATGAAGCCCCTTCATTGGCACAGACCCCGATATGTTCGAGCCATCGGCTCGGACAAACGTATGTTTTCTCCAACCGACACTAAGTCGACCAGAGGTATATGTGATACCACCGTTTGCATCGGTCTTATTAATAACAACGTCTGAATTCAACTTTGCCTTAGTTACTGACAGTGCTCCAAGCTTTGCTGTCGTGACTGCTGAATCAAGGATAGCGGCAGTCAAAACCGAGCCAGTTTGCATATTGTCCTGAGTTACAATACCTGTACCATGCAACTTGTTGGTGGTCACTTCGTGGGCAGTAACTGCTGACCCTGAAACGGTTCCTCCGATAGTTGCTGCCGAACCCGTAAGTCCACCAGTTGTACTGTAAATAACTGCCTTGCTGCCGACAACGGTTGCAGCAACAGCACCGTCAGTTAAGTTAAGCTCGGCTGCAGTTGCAGACACGAGCGTACCACCAAGTTTAAGACCGTTAGTAGCATCATGAGACGCAATATTGAAGTCATACGCACCGTCCAAGACAGTAATCGTTGACGCCGCAGTGTCAAAAAAGTCAATTACCGTAGTCTCAGTATCATTGATCGCTGCCCTAAAAAGAACAGCACCATCAGTCGTATCCTTGGTAACGTCTTTAGCTCTAGCAACGATTGAACCATACTCCTTTTGATTGGAAGCATCGTCCATACCTGAGAAGTAAAGACCACCCAAGTAGTCATCATCAGCAGGCGAATTACTAGCATTGTGCAACACAAAGCTTGGTATGTTACTTCCTGTAACAAGACCACCAGCACCGTTGTTAGCTGCCAAAGTCGACAGCCTAAGACCATTATCAGCATCATGAGTCAACGTGATATCCTTATCTGAACCAAAGTGGATTACAGCTGCGTCCGACAATAACATGATATCGTCGCCGATAACTGCATCCCCAGCTACACTCAAACCACCGTCGGTCTGTAAAGAACCGTCAGTTGTAGAGGTTGCTGCTGTGGTATCATCTGTTTTAAGGATGCCGCTGTAAGTACCAGTTGTGCCAGCAACAGCGGCAAAGGTGCCAGCAGCTGCCGAGTTGGCACCAATAGTGGTACCATCAATAGCACCACCGTCGATGTCAACAGCGTCAAGATATCCTGTACCGTCAATATAAAGGTCCTTCCACTTCGCGCCAGAGGCACCAAGATCGTTCTTATTGCTCTGGAGTGGACTAAGATTTGAGATTAAGCTAGCATCGACCTGAACAGTACTTGTCATTCCTCCAAACACAACATTGGCTGATGAAGTAAAAGAAGTTGCATTGATTTGTTTCGCAACAACCTTGTCAGTTGTAGTCGTGTGGAACGTACCTGCAGCACCAGAAACTAGTGTCGTGCCGGTTATGGACACGCCTTGCACTGTGGATGTCGAAGTTACATTACCCACCGCTATGTGTCCTAGCTCTGCTCTCTTCGCCTGAACGAGAGAACCAGAAACCGAACCAGTAACACCAAAACGCATACCAGCCTTTCCAAGAGCTGCCTGAGTGACGGAGCCAGACTTGAAGCTAGCACCTTCCTGTCCGTCGACGTTAACCATCAACGAGTCACCAGTAAGAGTCCTGGAACCAAGAGTCAATGACATCAAAGGTGCGGAACCAGTACCAGCAACGCCGACTTTACCGCCAAGCTGAAAACCAGCTCCGACATAGTCGCCTGGAGTGGATCCCGAAACACCTGCAATAATCAAGTTATCCTTGATTTCCAAAGAGTCCTTTGTGATTGTGCGAGAAACGATCTCGTCAACTTCGAGGGTATTAATATAAGCAGCAGAAGCTGTCAAATATTGGAATTTGGCAGTCGAGCCAGCATAATATGTGGTACCACCATCAAAGTAGAGTTTACCACCGGAGACTTTCTGCTTCATGTGACTACCATCAAAACCCAATATCTCAGTAGATCCAGAATAAACTGACATCGTTGAAGTACCTTGATTTCCTAGGAACTTAAGATGAAAGTATTCGCCTGCCAGAGCATTACCGTCGGTGATCTCTAATCGACCATCGCCGATAATACGTTGAGGTACGCCAGCAGGGGAAACAAAACCTACCATCGCCGCTTTCCCGTAGTCGGGGTCCTTAAAATAAGTTGATCTCGACGCATTGACAATGACATTATTGCCACTTTTTAAATGAAGATCACTAGTTGTAAAAACCTGTAACTTGCTTGCAGCGTCTGAATAGATATAAGAACCGGTGTCGCGGAACATCAATGCGCCGGATTGGGGCACCTTAAGACCGAAGCGACCTGAACCGTCAGTAAAGATGGTATGACCAATTTCAATAGCCTGCATTCCGCTGGTTGCGTTATATGCTCTAAGTAACAAATTGGTTCCGCCACCTGTGCTTGGACCGGCGGTGATTGTTAATCCGCCGCCGCTATCGCCGCCAGTAGAAAATGCCGCGATCTGGGATCCGTCTTGCATAAAATCAATTTGAGTGTTGCCATCAAGCATAACTTTGGAGTCATTTACCATGAGGCGCGACTTATTAGCTCCGTTCGATCCAGACGCACCAATGATGACTGCGCCGTCTTCGTTAAGACCTTTGCCACCTGCTGAAATATATAAGAAACGTGACTTGGTTGAATGTATTCTCGGCGTTGATGTTGAAGCAGTATATGCTCCAGGTTCCGCGAAATACAGCTTCATAGCGTTACTTGCGGTTAGATCAAATCCACCGGCAGCGATATGACCTTTAACAGATCCGCTACTCAGATTGTCCATTGTGACACCACCTATTTCTATAAGTTTAGTGCCTATTCTTGTTCTTGCCATTTTTAAATCCTCCTATTTTTTTGATTTATGGCTGAACTTTTAATTAATGATTTATAAAATTGTAACTGGGATTGGAGTGAATATTTAATTCATTTAAATTTTAGGTGAGATGGAATAAATTAACTGGACTTAAATAAATATGTTATGAATTTACGAAAAGAGTATTTTCTTTAAATTTCGGACATTATTATCAAACTTACAAAAATCTGAACTTAGAAATTCTATTGATCTCTCCTTGCATTCTTTTAGGTTTTCAAATTCAAAATAGAACCTTCCGCCCTCAAGGCGATGACACTGTAGCAGCTTAATATTAAACATTTGTAAATACGCTGCGATTCCAATGTCAGAAGTCGTGTACGTTGCGTCTTTTTCCTCTTTTGTTTCCATGAACTAATTAGATTCCCTCTTAATGAAAGATGCCTTTTGTTTTCCGTCAGGAGGAAGATTTAAAACATATGTCGCTTTCACGTCTAGATTGTAAGATTCTTGCAAGCTTTGCAAAAAGGTTTGTAAAGATTTTTGGTTTTCTTCGATTAACTCCAAAAGAAGCTCTTTGTCGGATTCATAGTTTTGTTGTAATAAGCCCAACCTTGCTATCTCCATAGATATTATATGCTGCCTAGACCTTATTTCTTGAAGATTTTCATCTGATATCTCTACTTCAGAAGGGTATTCTATTACTTCCGGCACGGGTTCCGGTGCGGGCTCCGGTGCGGGTTCTTTTTTCTCCAATTTCGTAACTAACTTGCCATCTTTAATTGTTCCTCCCTTAAAAACAGTGCTTGTTTCCGCAGGATCTTCTTCTATAAGAACGTCTAAAGCTCTTGACGCCTTTTCGCTAAAGCTTGGATCTGTTTGTTTAATTTGTTCAAGTAAGTCAATCAATTTATCTAGCGCAGCCATTATTCTCTCTCCTTTTAATGTAGTATTATGGTTTTTTCCACATAATAAATAGAGCCCCTACGCAGCTTTAACATAACTTATTACAAGATTTTCATTGGTCCCCGGGGGGTCATCAGAATTAAATTCGATTGTAGTATCATTTGTAACTGTGTAATCGTTACCGTCGCCCAATAACATTAAAATACCATCTCTAAACACCATTTGACTGCCGATAACAAATTCCTCTGAAACGGTAAATGTTGTTCTAGAGCCGTTTGGGGTTTCCTGAAAGCTCTGATTCGGCGCATATCTCGTTGTTGTGATTGTTCCTGCAGTTGTAGTTGTTGTAGTCGTCGTAGTCCCTCCTCCGCCTGTGCTCTCTGCCCCTCTATCAAAAACAAATGGAGTGATTACCTGATCAGGTTCTCCAATGGGGGTAAGTTTTGTAATTCCTGCGAGACCATAAAACCTTCCTATCTCTGTTTCGGGAGAATCGCCAAAAACTATTCTTTCTCTTGGTATTTTGATATCAACTGCATTCTCTCTTATCGAATATATCGGTTGAGACTGATTTTTACCCTCCCCTATCAAATAGGCCAGGACTTTTATTTCTATTGTCGTTTCCAGCTGTCTTTCTTTAGATGTAAAAGAAGCGAAATTATTATTTTGTGAAAAATCTTGCTGTATAAATCCCTCATATCTGTGTCCATGCCTAGAAATCAAAATATAATTAACTCCACCAGGCTTTGTTAAAAAAGGAGTTATTAATTGATTCATTTGCTGTTGATATTCTGTACGCAAAGTGATCTTATAGGACATCTCTACATAAACAGGCATCGGAATGCTTATAGTTTCATATACTATTTTGTTATTGCGCATTCCTGGAAAGTTGACTTGTCCCCTCTTTCGCTGGGCGTCAGCATTCGCGAAATTAGACGATTTATCTTGTTTGATTCTTCTTGCGATCTTTATAGACCCGCCCTTCTCATCATCATGAGGAACAACGTTGCCCCAAACTGCACCTTTCTTGCTTAAATCCTTCGCTATATTGGTTCTTTCCACTGCAATGATCGGAAGTATTAAAGCACCAGTGGCATCCCTGAAATATACATCTCTTTTCGCCGCTAAACTTCTTTCTGGTGACACCCAAGTAAGCCTTACGGGCTCGAATCCGTTCGGAGTCATTGTATGTAAATTTAAATCTTTAACATAATCCAACATTGCCGCGTCGACATTTTCAATATCTGAAGCTCCGAAGCGAATTGGAAATTCTTGATCCGAAGGAACACCGCCAAGCATAAAATCATTTATTTTATGCATCGGACCACCCCGGAAGGTTCTGGCGACCAATAAATTCGCCTATTTCCCTCTCCACTTCATCTTGAGTCATGACTCTTTCTCTGGGTATTTTAAAATCTACAGGATTTTCCCTAATTGTTATATTTGGGCCTAATTCGTCCTTCCCCCCACCTATCAAATGACCTAAAACTTCAATATTCATCTTGGTTTCGAACTTCCTCTCTTCATTTGAAAAAGAACTCAAGTTATTGCTATGAGAGAAGTCCTGCTGGATGAAACCCTCATATCTATGATGCTCATCGCTTATTATAATATAGTTTATGCCCCCTGGAGAGGTTATAAACGGCACCATTATCTCGTTCATTTGTTGTTGGTACTCTGTTCTGATCGTTATCTCATAATTAACAGTTATATATACCGGAAGTGGTATTGTTATGGATTCATATACCACCTTTTTGTTAGCAGTTGGAAAGTTTGGTTGCCCCCTTTTTCTTTGTGCGTCAGCATTTGCGAAATTAGACGTTTTATCCTGCTTAATCCTTCTTGCTACTAATATGACACCACCCTTCTCATCAGATTCTGGTACCAAAGCTGCCTGAATCGTTCCCTTTTTAGAAGGATCTTTCACAAGACTTGTTCTCTCGACGGTCATTAGCGGAAGAACCAAAGACCCGTCTTTGTCCCTAACTCTAGAGTCTCTCTTGCTTTGAAAAACTCTTTCAGCAGATGTCCAGATAACAGGAAGAGGGGTCCATCCATTATTTGTGGTTGTGTGTAAATTAAGCCCCTCTAAATACGAAAGCATCGCAGTATCAATATTCTCTATTCTAGACGGAGGGAATGGAATTTCTTTTAATTTTTTAATATGGTCATCATTATCCGGCATTGAAGAGTCCCTCTCTTGCCTTGACACATTCGGCGGTTACTTCCATTTTGTGTCCAACTTGACCGAATATCTGTTTTGGTTCGTTAAGGGTCACTATTTCGTAGTATTCTTCACCGTACAAAACAAAATCACCCTCTCGGACGAACAAATTCTGATCTTCTGTTAATCTTCTTTTGTGAAAATGAACAGTTATTTTTGATAACCGATCCACTCCTAGATTTGTAGTTTCTGTTTCATATCCCTGCCACTCGACAAGAGCGTATACTCTTATTGGGTTTAAAAAATTTTTATGAATTGCCTCACCATAAACGGGATGAAAGTCGGTGTCCTCGATGCTAATTGGATAATACAAGATTTGCTGGCCAATGACCTTTTCGACCAATTCATCATTTATTTGTTTTACCAGGTCTCTTTCTTTTTTTCCCAGAAAGAGTGGTGGAGGAGCATCCTGGGGCTGCTTCCATTTATTGTCTGCCATGAATTATTACCCCACAAATACCGACAACGGTATCTTCTTTTGTATATTGATGCTGGCGTCCATTGTTTCTGAATCAATTTGAGCTAACTTAGAATATGTCATTTCAGCCAGTGTCGTCTTTAACTCCTCCCTTAACTTATCTTGTTCTTCTCTCGCCTGAGTTAACAAATCTGAACCGTTTAACGTAACCGACTCGCCTGGAATAGGAATGGTTTGAAACTTACTCCTAATCTGGCCGAGTATCTCTTTGCACAAAGATAGAGCGAACCTCCTAATCCACTGTTTGCCTATACTATTTATACTCTTATATGGCAAGTTTGCAAACGGTAGAGTGTTCATATTATTAATACCGCCTATTCCGGTATCAGTTCCTGAATCTTCCTCAGAAAACGGATCCGTAGGAATTGAAAACTGGACCCACATCTTAGAAGGTCCGCGATGATATGGTATTGGAAAAATTCTCAACTTATTATCCTTTAATTCATACGAGAAGTGGGACATCCTTGTATAAATGGAGTCCTCAAACGCCATCGCTTGAGCTTTGTTGTGCCAAGCGGGAATCAATTCAAATGTTGAAGTATCTGAAAATTGGCCATAACTGTGGAGGTTTCCTACAACGTTTAACCCTCCATAATATCCAAAGAATCTCCACATTGCTGCAGGTGTTTTATAAAAAACCTTCTTCACAAGAATCTTCTTGTTTCCAACTTTATTGAAATATGGAAGACTGCCGGAAGCGATAGCTGATGATGAGATTATCGTCTGTAAATCATAATCTTGCTGACCAATTGTAACATCGAAAGACGCTGAATATTCTGCTTGACCACGTCCAACGCCTGCTTCTGCGCCTGCGGCTTCAGAAGCCCTTCTAGCATATCCAAAGTCAAAACGCGGGTATTTTAATGCTACTTGAGTGCCGCCTAACGAAGATGACAGACTGGTGTCTCCTGTTGATTTAAGGTTGCCTAGATGGTCGAATGCTCCCGTTGAATGACCCAAAAATGAAGAAAGCGAGTTATTCGCTTGATGAATATTTAGTATGTATGAATATTCTAAAACTGCCTCTTCATACGCAGCATATACATTCGCTGTCGTTAGTTCAATATCTAGTACGTCACCACCTAATTTTCTATATACATAAGTAACCTGATCTGCTGCTCCAGACAAGAAGTTAAAATCATAGAAATCTGATGTGGTCTTGGAATATACCCTATACGGTACCACTGCATCGACATCATTAACAGAACCAGTAGATGGTAGTACAGACTTGCTCATTGTGCTAGCTGGGGTTAGTGTCGTTGGCATTTAGGGATCCTCCGGAGTTTCTCTTTTAATTAGTTAGACAAACAAAGAAAATCCGCTATGTTATGAAGAAGCCTTTGTTCTCCGTCTTCTTGTGGTCTTTGTCTTAGTTTCAGCAGTAGTTTTATTAGTTGTGTTAGATTTGTTTCTGCGTTTTCTATTTTTATTAGTTGTTTCCTTAAGAGCATTAACCACGGGCTCTGGTGCTTTTTCTTCTGGTAAGGCACATTCAACGGGTTGTTCTTCTGCCTTCTGTACAGGTTCCGATATTTGGAATACTGCTTCTTCAGGTTCGATTGTTGGTTCAGGTTTCGGTTCCTCTCTCTGAGCAGGCGGCGTATCGGGTACGGACACTGTTGGTTCCGGTGTGTTCTTCGCTCCGAATAATGCTGCTCGTTTTGTAGCATACTTTTTAGCATACTTCGTCATTGTTAATCGTTTTCTTGTTTTGCCCATTGTGAACTCCTTTGTTTAGGCTTGTATAATAAATAGTCTAGACAATAGAAAACCCCAAGCCATAAGACTCGGGGTTGGTTCTATGATAAGGCGAGCTAATTGCTTATTAGGCGAACGCTGGTGTGGTCGCTGCAGAAATGAATCCCTGAACGAGCCACCTTGTATTGTCCTTGTCGTAGACTACATCTACCCAGGAACCTTGCTCTGTGTCCGCTGCGAGGGTCAACACATCATCATCAGTGGTAACACCGTCAGCCTTTATCTGATCCGTATCCCCTGCGGCATCGTCGTCGTCCCACGTTACCGCGCCCTGGAAGGCGTCGGCTGCTGCGGCGGTGATCGTCACCGTGCCGCCTGTAACGTCGTCGATAATCCAAAACGAGTATCTAGTCCCGTTCTCCGGATCAGTTGGCAGGGTGATGGCTACCGCGCCGCCTGCGTCGATTGCGTAAAGTTCCCCACTCTCATTTTTTGAAATCGTCTTGCTAGCAGTTACAACCTCTAATCTCGCTCTGCTTGCTGAATATGCTGCTCTTCCTACTTTAGCCATTTTTAAAATCTCCCTTTAATATATAAAAGCATTTCGCCTTATCACTTGTAGTAAATAGTTTAACAGTTTAGAAAAAGCCCCCCAAATCAATGGGGGGCGATTCTTTTAGTTATCGGGACCTATTAAGATCCTGCCTCACCTAAGAGACCGCGAACGATAACAAGACCATACATATCTGGTCGAACCATTTTCTTCGCGTAACGGGTCATAACACCCTTACGTGGCACGAAATCTTCCGTACCGAAAATGGTCGGTGTGACCTGTAGAGGTACATATGGGGCGTATACATAGCCACTCTCAAGGAATGAACTACCCTTACGTCCAACTAGGATCACGTTTCTTGGGAAATAAGGATCAACAAAGACCTCAAACTTCTTAGAAAGTGCGCCGACCTTTACAGCACCGATATCACCCTTGTCTTGATCAGCAGTTACGCTTGCGCGGAAACCACTGGTGAATTCAAGAATGTTGGCCACTTCTGGCGAGCAAACAACGAAGTTTGCGCCACCGCGAAGCGTCTTGCGGTGAATCTGAGCACTAACATCATTGATAGTCTCGATGAGAGTCTCATACCATTCACTGACAGTACCAGTGAAGTCAGGAGCAGCAGATGTTGCCCCAAGCTCATTACCATTACTGTCAACAAACAAACCAGGAGCACGACTCCAGTAGCGAGTACCAGCTTTTGCACCTACGATAAGATCACCGAGAATTTCCTGATCGATTTCTAGAGCAATCTGCTCCGAAAGAATACCAGTCAACTCAACTTCTGCATCAAGGTTGTGATAGGCATTGAGATCTTGTCCCAATTCCGGTGACCACTTAGCCTTGAGTTTCTTAGTGACTGCCGTTACGGCAATACTATCAACCTTGATGTCGATCTCAGGTATACGTTGCTTATTGGTGCCTGACCCGAACTCGCCAGTAGCGTCATCCGGCTCTTCAAGCCCCCATGTGTCGTTGCCAACAATCGAACCAAGAGCGTCAGCTGCGCCTGCGCCTGCGCCGCCGCCTTCAAACTTATCTGTACGTGGATACGTAATAGCAATGCTATCAAGACCTTCCGGGAGTTGCTCATCGGCTGCGCCGTGGAAAACCAGCTTAAGATTGCCAGAAGAGTCCAGAGCAGTCAGTCTTCGCACCAAAGTACCACTAGCACCTTCTGCGCCCGAAACAACGGTAAGAGCCGTAAGGGCGTTTCTGTTAAGATCAGCAGGTAGTGCAGAAGCAGAAACCATCACGACAGCGACCTTTTCGGTCGAAGTGGCTGCAAGGATATCCGGGTCAAAACGAATAGCTTTCTTTTGATTCTCCGATAAGGCGGAAATTGTAACTGCGCTATTTCGTCCAAAGCTAGAATTTTCACCCAGTTCACCAGCAGTCCAAGTATCGGACCCAGTAGGCGAAGTGTATCCCGTTCCGAGATCATAGAACCCACCAGGACCGGTGCGGTCTGACGGAGCAAGATTCACACCACCAGTGATTTGACGACCGATGACGTTGCCGCCATAAACCGACTCACCGGGGGAGACACCAGCCTTCTCGTGAGTATGCGTAAAGTCAAGGAAGAAGATGAGACCACTTGGTAGGCTCATCGGCTGTACCGAGACTAGATCATTAGCAATCAATCCACCGAATACTCGACGAACGATTGGAAAAGCAACTGCTGCGAAGCCTTCGACATCGCCAGCTGCCATTGAAGAAGCCTCACGTAGAAGCTCCTTGGCTTGGTTCTCAAGAAGAACCGCCATATTATTTTTAGCACCATCATTACCGAGACCCTCTAAAAGACCAGTCTTTTCCCACTTGTTGAGAATAGCTGCGCCCTCTCTAGAGACATCGCGTTGAATAATGCCTTCAGTTAATTTTTGTAAAACAGACATTTATAGTAACCTCCTATGTTTTTTTAATTCCAGCCAAACGCTGAAGTCGCGCTGAAAAGGGGTCTGTAGAATCTTTTTCCCTATTTCGTTGCGAGTGAATAAGCAATGAAGAATTTCTATTAACTGCTTCGCTAAGTGATTTCGGCACAGAACGTTTTTCTGTACTTCCCACGGTGCTTTGAAGTGTTTCATAAATAACCTTCGCTTCCTTAGTCGATTCGGCCTTAGAAATCGCTTCGACAATCTTTCTTTTTTGTCGCTCATTCAGGGAGGAATTTTCAAGTGCCTTGTTGATATACAAGAGTTTCGCATTTGAAACATTTACCATATCAACCTTCTCTTTTAAAATCATTACTGCTTCCATAAACTTGCTATTTTCTTCAGCAAGTTTTTCTTTTTGATCTGTGTTTTTCTTAAGGGATTCTTCTAATTCTTTGAGTCTCGACCTTAAGGCTTCGTTTTCTTCTTTGACTTCATCATCACTTTCTTGGGCGAGAGCCATATCAGCATACTCTTCCATCTGACTCTGCGGTGTACCGGCGCAGCCGCTCATCTTGGGATCGATGTCGACTTTGATTCTTTCTAATATATCTTCCAACAAGGATTCATCAATCTCAATATCCATTTCCTCGTCTATCTCTTCCGACTCTTCAGTCAAAGGAGAAACTGCTTCGGGAGCAGCTGCTACAGCAGGTTCAAGGTTTTGAGCCACCGTTTCGTGAGAAACCTGATCAGGTGCGAGAACATCCGATGCGTCCTGTCCAGTTTCAGATTCCAAATTGTCTATCTGTTGTCGGAGACCATCCAAATCCAATTGAACGATGTCGGTGTCGCTTACCGGTCCGGCAGAATCAGGAAGGTCTTCTTCGAGTGCAGGCGGGACCTGAGCCAAAGAAGGATCTGTCGCTGCCTCCATATCTGGTTCAACAGGAGAATCCTCCGCAAATTCGTCTTCTTCTGCGAAGGGATCTTCTTCCTGCTCTAGCAAAGCAGAAACCGCTTCCTTTATTTGATCTGAGTATCTTTCAACAACTATTGCTTCTGCATTTTTGATTGCTGATTCTTTGAGTGCTTTCGCATCAACTATCGCTTGTTCTAACATGGATGACATACATTTACCCCTTAAAAAGTAGAAATATTTCTCAAAAGTAATTAGTATTTAAATTTGTTAAATGACAGGAAATTATATTACTCTGCTTTAGTGCGGATGCGGATTGTTGGAACGCCCCTGAAACCCAGTATAAATGGGGGTGGCTGCAGATTTTCTTTTGTGTCTGCTCCCTGTTTTGTGGCTATCGGGGTGTATTGACGTTTTACGTCAAAAGTTTTGATTATGTAATCTGATGATTTTTTAATATTAGACCTTGCCATGATAGTCTCCTTAAAAAGTTGAAAGCAAGGCGTAAGCCCTGTTCCCTTCAGAACCATCATTGGCAACAGTTACCCTGATTTTATCAACACCTGCAATCTCAATTATTCTAGTCATGGCTGCAGCGACGATAATGGACTGGGTGCCAGAGCCCGGCCCGCCGTCGGCGTCTACCGCTTCAACCAACTCGGACCACACACCTGTGCCGTGATAATAAACCTCTACCTTGGTAATGTTAGCGGTACCATCACAAACAAGATGTAAGAATCTTTGATTTTCTGTAAAATATGCGGTAGTGCTAGTAATATGTGTAGTACTGCTTGCGCCGTTTACATTCTTTGGTCTGCGGGTTCTACCCCAACTTGCATGGGTATGAAATCCCGAACTTGTACTTTGTGCCATCTTTTAACTCCTTAATTATTAAACTTAGCATTATGCTTGTTTGTTATTTCGCGAGAAACTTTTAACTTTCTCTCACGTTTTCTCTTTCTCTTAACTGAAGGCTTTTCAAAAAATCTTCTTTTCCTAACTAAATCCAAAATCCCATTTTTCTTAACTTTTCTACAAAACTTCTTGATTAATCTTTCGTTTTCACTAGCATACCTAGTATTCGCTTCGACTAACACATGAATTGGTCCTTTTGACATTACGCCCTCACTTTCATAATAACTTTGTCCACGCTTTTCCGGCGACCGACAAAAGTCCGTCTATATTAACCCCGGGGTCACCAGGGGCATAGGAAGATAGCGGACTCGATGGGGTGGGAGAACCTCCGACAGACCCACCTTTGGACAGCGGCTCTGTACTTTCGAAAACATCTACTCCGTTATAAGCGTCCTTTGATATCGCTGCAAATAATTTCTTCTTTGTTTCTTTTATCTTTTTGCTTTTTCTCTCTTCTAACATCCCGTCACTTGTTCTCGACTCAACAATTGGTTGAGCTTGAGGCGTTGTAAGCCCACCTACAACTTCCGTGATTATACCAGACAGCACCCCCTCTTCGAAGATGACTTCCTTTATGCATTGTTTAATCAACGGTTTGAGTATTTCTCTTAATTCGCTCTTCTTCATAATTTACTCTTTAATGATGCTGTTCAGCAATCTGTTAATCTTATCAGCTTTTGTAAAAATATTTGATCTTTCTTTGGCTTCTGTCACCATAAAGGCACCAGGTGTCGAAGGATCAGAAACCATATCAAAACAAATCAATTGAAAATCGTCTTCCACTATCGTTAACCCATTCTCCTGCCTTGTCGAACCCATTCCTCTAGAAGAAATACCAAGAGGGATGCGATTTTGAACAAGATTTCGAAGAATGTTGCCAGAAGGAGTGTCGAGGACTTCTATCTTTCCCATACACTTGTTACCATCCATATATATATTTGTCACCAGGTGCGAAACATTTATCAAGTTTACAACTGAGGTGTCAGGGTGGTCCAGCTCGCCCAATGCTCTTCTCTCTTCTACCATCTTGCGATAATTATTTACTTCTCTCTCTAAGATGGACTTGGAATAAACTCTATCGTTATGGTTCTTGGTTTCGGCCATTTGCATAACGCCCGATAGAATTATAGCACCATCGGCGACGCGGCGTTTTTCATCTTCCGTAAGAAGGTCTTGGCATATGCCACCTTCACAAAGTTCATAATATTCTCTCAATAGTTTCATGTCTCTCCTTGTGCGGGGGCCACCCGCTTCGACCAGGATCCCTTGCAACAATTAGCTACTGGGCGGATATACCACCTTATAGTGACAAACGGTTTCACAGTCTACCTCCTAGTGCGCACGCCGTTATTGCGATTTAATGAGCGCGTTTGAATCTTGATTCCCTTATGATCTAACCTAACTCCATCGTCGCCAAATAACATATTCAAAACGTAACTTGTTCCAGAACTGAGACAGCCCAGGAGCATACCAGTAACAAGATAATTATCAAAAGTAAATAGTGTTGTGTAACCGTTTAGAGCCCATAAAAGAACGCCCACCCAGAAACCCACACACATAGGGCAAGATATGAGTTCCTTCATAAATCCCCTAGTGGGGCGGAGCTTGTCCAGTATTTTTGCATATACCAGAATTTGTGTTAACCCGTAAGAACAAAGCACAAAATATAGTAGATTCACTTATCCTCGCTTTCTCTAAGAATTGAATACATGTATTGGTAACCATACGGTCTAACACGATGATCCAGAGATCCCTTACTATCTGAATGGGGTACTTCTCCCAGCTCTGTGCTGTCTTCTTCGTCAGGGTCGAGCATATGAGTCATCATATCGTAGTTTAGATGCTTGCGAGCCTTAATATCGGGTTCTTCCTCTCTTAGAAACAGACTAGTCGCGAAAATAGCACTTTGGACCGAGTCTATACCCTCTAAAATAGAATCATAAATTTTAGCTTCCATTGAAGAGAGCACGTTACCCGATTGGACACTCGAAGGGTCTATTACACCCTTTGTTCTCAAGAATCTATAAAACCTATCCTGAACAGGATAAACTTCCCTTTCCATTAGCTTCTTTGGGAATGTTGTTATTTTGCTTTTTGCTGGAGATATCACTATATCTACCAAATCATGATCGAATATCATGATATCCCCGTTCAATGCTCGGCGAGCAATTAACTCTACAGATACAGCGTCGGGTTCTTCTGCAATTATTTGTATTTTTATGTTGCCTGAAGGGGCTGTTTCCGATACTCCTTCAGTAGGGACTATTTTTATTTTAACCGTCATCTCTTTCTAACTCTTCTACTAAACTTTGTATTTTCAGCACCTCTTCGATCATCACTATGTCGATCTCTTTGTCTCTATAGCTCTCTAAAAGGCTCAAAACCTTTCCTGTTTTGGCTTCCATTTCTTTATCAGAAGAAACTGCCGAATGGCTCTCCATGGAGCGTATTTTTTCCTTAAGAGTCCCTATCTCTTCATTCATGATGATTTTTAACTCTAGTCCGCCATCTACAAAAGATGTGACGTACTTTGTCAACAACGTTTTTTGACTCTCATTGAGCTTGTTTTGGTACCTTTCATTAAATCTTTTCACGAAAGACTTATAAACTAGGTTATCTATGGGATCCTTTGTTTCTTTTTTCTCGGGCTCTTTTGTCAATGCCTCAACAACCTTCCCTTCCAAGAGAACCTTGTCCTTGATTCCGATAGAGTCATTAAACATCGAATAAATACTGGCCAGGTTCTTGTAATTTGGAACAAAATTAGCGAAAACAGAAGTACCCAAAGTCTTGTTTATCACCCTGATGAGAGAACTCTGCTCTCTGAACACTTCTTTTTTGCTTATCTTGGAATACGCAATTTTCGCTTCAATGATCATCTTCTCTGCTAAGTCTCTTTCCAGTCCATGAGTTTCATAAAGTGGCTTAAAAACCTTAAGCTCTTGCTTCAAAGAAGAATCTTTCGCAAAGTGCTCTTTAATTATCCCCTTTATTATCTTCATTTTATTTTTATCGTTCTTGATAGCACTTTTTGTCAACTCTCGAACAAGTGCCTCGTAAACAAATGCGGTGTTTCTTTTCTTATTGTGTTTTAGTCTCATTCTTTCCCCTCTTTTCAAGATCTTGAATCAGTTTCCTCACATCAGAATTAATTTCTGTGATTAAAATTTCTTCCCTATCATAAGTAGATTCCTGTTCTTCGTAAATGCCCCTAGATAATGAAGTCAACCCTGCTAAACTATCAAAACCCTTCAAGGTGTTCCTTCTAGTCGACGAAGCCACCTCTCCTGCGTACTGACCCTTGTAAGAGCGTTTACGTGCGCCAGAGGGTCTCTTATCGACCTTAGACGCGGTCTTAGCATACTCTTTTCTACGATCCGACTTCGTTCTACCTCTCTTGTCTGTCCAGATGTCGTCGTCTCTTTTACCAGGAGCCGCTAACAACATGGAGTCATCTTCTGGGGGCTCTTCGCCGCCTTCTTCACCTCCAAGTTCTGGCTCCAACCCGGGTGATCCCTCACCGCCAGGTTCGAATTCGGAACCCTCTATATCATCCATTCCGGTTGACGGCATTATTTCTGCCTGTTCCATTTCTCCAGCTGTTTCTAGCGCAGCCTCAAATTTACGATCATAAAACATTTCACGTTGATTCCTGATGAATTCTTCTTCAGAAAGATTGAACACCTTCGTGGCTATCCACCTCTTGCTAAAGAATCCTTCAGTTGCTCCAGAAGCAGTTTCGAACTTAACCTTCCAGTGCTCTAGCTCTTGCAATTCTGCTATCTTTGATGGATTTGCTAGCTTCAAAGAAAACGATGTTAAATCTTCTCCGCGATATCCCAGTATATAAAGGTGCACTATTCCAATTTTTTCAAGCTCAGTTATAACAGACCTCTGCAGCCTGTTGACGGTTCTCGCGAATCTAATATCTTTTTGAGCCAAAGTTGTTTTATCTTCTTCGGACCCTTCGGTTTGTGAAAGATAAGATGGCGGGATCTTCAATGCTGAAAATAACTTGTCTCTTAAGTACTTAACATCATCAATGTCTCCCGTATATGTCCCACCAGGCAAACTCTCAACCCGAGAAGAAGCATCCCCTCGCACTGGAATGAAATAATCTTCGTCTACAGACATCGGATTATAGCGGAGGTCGACACGACCGGTGTTTGGATCGACGACTTGGTTCCTCTTCATCTGAGTCATGACCTTTTGCATATATTGCTCTACGTCCTGTGGCGGTATACTGCCGACATCGATATAAAAAACTCTTCGTTCGGGCGATCTAACAATGCGATAGGCCATCATTGCGTCTTCCAAGAGGGTTAATTGACGCCAGATTCTTCGTGCGGGTTCTAGTGCAGAAGTCCCATATGGAGCGTGCTTATCATTTCCCAATATTCTGAAATGTGCCATTTGCCAATTCTCAAAAGTCATTCCTGCGGAATTCCACTGAAACTGGACGTAATTTGGATTAGTTTTGTCTTCCCCTTCTAGCCTTTCTACTTCTTGGGTCGGCAAACCAATAACACTTTGGATACCAATGGTTTCATCCATATCCAAATATAAGAAAAAGTCCCCATACTTGCACATTGTGCGACACCAACCAAATAAATTAAATTCCAAATTTAATATATTGTGATACAAAGAATCTAAAATACTTTTTATCTCGTCATTAGGGCAATCAATAGTGAGTAGCGGTTGCAAGTTGGTAGATGTCGTCATCTCGTCGGCATATATATCCAAAGCTGAAGCAATCTCTGGTGTGTATTCCATTTGGTCAAAATCAACATATCGCTCCAAACGATTTTGATTTTGCATGACGTTCGCCATCAAGTTATCGAAAGGGTTGTATTCCGTCTTTTTGAATTGTTGCCCACTGGCAGAGCGAAATCTGCGAGAGTACTTATCTAGTTGTCTTCTTCTTAATCTTCTGGCAGTTTGTGTTCTGTAAGTTACTAGCGGTCCAGATAACAATTTTGTTAACTTCTTAAAAAGTTCGTTTTGGCTATTTACAGGATTTTTTGTATTTTTGTTTTTTCTGGCCATTTAATTTATCCTTTGAAGAGCCACGGAAATTGTTCGTATTGACTCTTTGTTTTCTCTATTTTATCAAATATGCTCTTATTTTTATAGCTATTTTGACCTGGAATTGTAGTATCCAGTCTAGAATTCGTTACAATCATAGAATCCAGACAAGCTTTTTTATATTCCGTGTTTCTCTGATTTTCCACCAATGCAGTATCCCTTATCCAACAACCAATTGAGCATGCCATAACCAGATCATCATTATAGCTTCTCATTGCTTCAGGTTTGCCGTTATTCCATATAAAAGTCTTCATTTCATTAAGAAGACGCGCAGAATATATTTTAATTAGTTTGTTCCTTACGAATTCCTCCATCTTAGCGATAACTAATGGTCTAGTTTTAGAAGAAGTGGTGAATCCTGCGACGGCATTTGATTTATTTTCTGCCTGTATCTGGTCTATGTATTCATGGGTAGATTTTATCGAGTGGTAAATATTGGGATAATTCTTTTCTCTAAGCTTCTCTAAAACAGAATATCCTACCGAATTGTTTTCCACTGTTATCATGCAGCTGCCGTACTCTTTTCCAGCATTCAACAAAACATCTGAAAAGACATCGGGCGTTACTTTTCCCTGATATTCTGCGATGATCTCCATTGTCGCCAACTTAATAAGATGAAAAACTGAATAGTCTCTTCCATCACCTCGTGCCACATCGGCACTTATCATATAATCACTATCGTGCTTATACTCTTCCCAAATCCAATAATTTCTATCAAACCCAGTTCTATACTTGGGTTCTCTTACCATGTTTTCTACCCAGGCAATGTCCTCTCCATGAAAGACAGTCTCTCCAGACATATTAAAATTACATTCTAATTCTTGTGCGATTTCGCGTCTGGACATATTTCTCGTTTCTTTTTCAAACCACGTTCTATCTCTATCCGGGTGCCTATCCCACGGAAGTTTAGTTGATTTAAAATCGTTGATTGACTGCTCCGCCTCCATATAAGCTTTGTGAAACCAATTGCCAACACCATTTGGTGTTGATAGGGCGATACAGCGGCCGCCAGTAGAAAGAGTGGGATACAGCCCAGTCCAAAGATCGTCTAATCCGTCTACGTGAGCGGCCTCATCTACAACCAATAAAGAAAGAGCCTCTGACCGTCCAGCGTCACCACTAGTTGAAGATGCCTTTATTTGAGACCCGTTTGACAACTCAAAAGAAGTTCTGTTGTCAATTGTAACGTGTGCGATAGTTAACCATTCTGGTATATTTTTTAAAATATTTTTAACTTTTTTCACTAAATTGGATGCAGTTGAGAATTTAGTTGCGATAACGAGAACGTTCTTTTCTCTATGGAAGAGCATCATCCAAACGACATAAGCAGCAGTTATTGTAGATATTCCTAATTGTCTGGCTTTTAAAATGACGTTAAAACGATTGTCTAGGAAGTCCTCAACCAAATCTTCTTGAAAATCATATAAATGAAACGGAATTAGCCCTTTTTGTGGATGGGTAATGCGAGCGTAGCTATTAATGAAATAAACAGGATCCTTGCCACACTTAACAATCTCCCGCATTATTTCCTTCTTGGTTAACTGGAAAGACATTTTCCTACTTTAGATTTTTGTTTCTAGCACCAGTTTCCATATTAAACGGATCGAATGGTTTATAATTATCTTTTTTAGATTTATCGTTCTTGGCGCGGGGGCTCTTTTTACCAAGTTCAAGAAACTTCTTAAAAGTGTCGTCTAGACGATCCTTACTTCCGTCTTTTGCGCCGTCCTGACCCCTCAGTGGATTGCCGCCTATTTTGTAGTGCTTCTTAGCAGTGACGGTTGTTCTAACGCTGGAGATGTATTGTACAAGAACATCTATTTCGCCTTCCTCCGTTAAAGAAAGAGTGTTTTTGGTCAACTTTTTATATTCCTTTTTAATAAATTTGACAACGTCATTTATCATTGATTCGATATTAGACTCAAAATTATTCTTGTGGACATCTTTTAGTTTAGGGTCACACTGATATGAGACGCAGATTTTATCCCCATAAAACCGCACAGAAAACCCATCCATAACTCTAGAATCAATTATCGGGTCGCCCTCTTCTCTTTTAAGACCCAACTCAACACGATTGCCGTCGGAGTCAGTCGCGCCGTCATGTGTGTTTGAGCATACTTGAGATATACCGTTTATGATGTTTAATATAGTAGCCATTTAAAATCCTCGCTTTATACTAAATAGTAGTTTCATTTCATAATTGCCATAGTATTCTTATCCGGACGCCAACCTGACCTCCATCGTGCTTCACGTCCTTCAACGTAGTGAATGTAGCAATCAAAACAACATTGAAACTTGCTCATATAAAGGTCGTCTTTCATTGCAAAAGAATATTTTACACACACGGGACACTCTCTATTGCTCTCTTTTTCTAGAATTCTTTTAGAGATTAAAATGCCACCTTCTGTGCGCTGTCTCTCTGATTCTCTTTTCTCTGTTTCTCGTGAATAAAATTCTTTTAAATCCTTCAGATATTTTTGTTCCTTTTCCTTGTTCCATAACTTCTTTGGATTCTGAATTGCTTCTTCGCCGTATTTTTCACTTATAGCCTTTTCTAACTTTGCGACGTAATTCGGATCATCGCTCATTTTAGAAACTCGCTTTTAAATCTATTGCAACCCAACTAATAACTATAGTGATGGCAACTCCGGTAACGAAACCTCCCGCAGCATACCACATTCCCTTGTTGGTCGGTCTGTCCATTGCGATTTTGCCAAGCTTAAGATTTTCTTCTTTTAAAGCAAACAAAACTTGCTCGTGAGATTCTTTCAATGATATTATATGAGCTTTCAAAAGCTCTATCTTTAAATTAAATTTTGCTTTTTCCTGTGTGATTTTTAATTCTGACACCAACTCGCACCTAGCCTTCGCCCTAGAAGCAGCAGTCAACAAGACCATATTTGCTTCGTCGTCGTAACACCAAGCACCCGAGTCGGCATCTGGAAAGTTTACTGGAAGCTTCCCCCCGGGCGGGATGTAGATGTAACTGCCCACTACGCCTTCGACCGGCTGGGCACACACAGGAAACACCAGAGCAGAGATTAGAAGACATACTATTATCTTATTCAATATTTTCAAAACCGAACTCCTTTTCAATCATTTCTTTAATCACTTCCGGGTTACTTTTAGACTTTACAATCATTTCTCTCACCACCCTTTCGTGATCTTTCTTAAGGGTCTTTTCCCTCTTTGCAAATTCCTTTTCAATTTTAGAGATTGTCTCGTTGTATTCGCTGATGAGGTCGTCTCTCTTAATAATTTCCTTGTTATGGGCATCTTTAATCGCCGAGATTTGGTCCTCATAAGACTTCGATCTAGCCTCCATAACCTCTTTCGCAGCATTGAAATCCTTTCTTGCGAGTACCCAAACCAATATAGACCAAGCGACCAAGAGGGGAACAACCCAATAGGTTTTTAACCACACCCAAACCTTTTTTAGTTTAAATAACGCTGCCATTGTCACCACCAGGTCCATGTTTCCACTGAACGGCCATATCTACCAAAGCTTGAGTCCCTATGTATGCTAGAGTGATCGCTGTCCAGTTATCACTAGTAACCACACCATAAGCACACAATACTGTTGCCGTTACCCAAGCAAGAAATTTTCTAGATATAAATTTTTCTGTATATTTATCCGCGAAAGCCTTTATCTGTGTCACCATGATACCCTCCTATACGTTGACATGAGCAAAACCAGATTTTCTCTCGATACTTATTTGCATGTCCACACAGTCTTTGAGGGTATCCAGATGGGAAATGAGAAGCACAGTTTTAAAATACCCCTTAACCATATCTAGAATCCTGACAAATCCTTCCATGTTCTCTTCATCCAAAGCAGTACCAGGTTCGTCTAATATAAATAGGTCCGATTTTGGTAAACTCGACACAGTTAAGAAAGCTAAACGAATAGCCATTGAAGCAATCGTCTTTTCAGCTCCGGAGCCCATTTCTAATGGTCGCGGGTCGTGTTTTGGATGCTTTATGAAGATATCCAACTTTTTATCATCGTTTTGAATAAAAATCTCAAACTCAACAATATTAGTTAATATTTTAGCGATCTCCTGATTTATGATGGGTAGCCGCTCCTTAATAATATCATACGAAATACCGTTTGCATGAGAACAAGTCATAAGAAGATCATAAGCTGCAAAGTCTGTTGCTAACGTTTTGTATTCCGCCTGTTGTTCGCCTAATAGTTTTAATCTTTCCTCTAGAGAGCCGTGAGATTTGTGAAAAGACAAGGTATCCTCATAACATTCTTTATATTCCTTCTCCTTTTTGGAGAGGGACCTTTTAATTTCGTTTCTCTTTTTTATTAGAATTTCTAAATTTTCAATCACCTCGCGATTGTCTTCGTAATCTTTTTCCTTTTCCAAAAGATCTTTCAAAAAAACATTTGCCTGGATTAGGGCAGTTTTGCCTTTGGCCATTTCGACTTGCAAATCTGCCATTCTATTCGCAGTAATGTTTTTCTTGTCTAAAAGCTGATTGTATTTGTCAATATGCTCTTCTATCTTCTTATAATCAATCTTTCTTATCTCTGCGCCTGTGTTATTAATGCTAATAGAAGTATCCTTTATGCTTCTTTGCGAAATCTGTATTAAATCAATCGCCTTGTAAGCATCCTTTATAAACTTACAATGAGAGTACTCAGAACCACATGGAACCTCCTGTAAGAGTCTCTCTTTGTCGTGATATGTGTTCAGCTTTTCCGACTTCCGCTTCATCTCCGAAAGAAAATTAGAGAGCTGCTCTTCCTTTTCTTCGTAAAGGTCCTTTTGCTCCAAACATTCAGCAATATCAAAGTCCTTCAAAAAATCTTCCATTTTTAAATAAAGTGATTGATCATCCTTTAGCTTTTCCTCCTTAATATTTTGGTTATTTGAAATACTTTTAATATTACTTTTTTTATTTCTTATTTTCTCCTTCAAAGAAACAATATCAATTATTTCCGCCGGTACAGAATCTATCTTTTCCTGCAAAGACTTTATTTCTTCCCCCATATCTGCGGTGTCTTCTTGGAGGGTCTCGCAAATTGCCTTATTCCTAACAATCGCTAGTTCACTTTTGATAATCTTATTCTTTACTTCCTCTATCAAAGATTCATAATCTATATCTTCTAGCTTTTTAAGAGCACCTTTAGTCAGAGAGCTATCCTCTTTTGCCATCTTAAATTTCTTTTCAAATATCTCCAAGTCAAGGAACTTCGCTAAAATTTCTTTTCTTTTTGTAGACCCCTCGTTTATAAACGCAAGAGAGTCCAGTTGGCTTGACATAGATGTCAGCAAAAAATCATCAATTGACCCAAAATATTTTCTAACATTCTTGTCGGTATCCTGGCGGGATGTGCCGTTCAAGCTTGTTACGTTTCCCAGCAAATCCACAGAACTAAATTCTAAATTTGTTTTAGCTTCCAAGGTTTCTTCGCCCTTAAGTTTTTTAATATACTTCTCAGATGTTCTTTCAGCAGAATAAATCGTGTTATCAATCTCTAGAGTGGCGCGTGATAAGCACTTGTCCTTATTTTGGTTAATAATGTTAAGATTTTTACGAACAGACTTCGAAGAAGAATTGTAAAGAGCGTACAAGAGAGAATCAACAATTGACGACTTGCCTGAAAAGTTTTTTCCAAAAATCCCAACAATACCCTCTAATTTCGAAAAATCTATCCTGTTACCTTCGCCGTAATTAAAGAGATGATCCCATTCAAGCGACTTTAAACTCCAGCTTATATTGCGATAAGTGTCTTCTTGGCGTTCAATATCTTTATTATACTTTGAGTTTAAGTCCAGCACCCTGTTTAACACTTCTTCTGAAACTTGAAAATCTTTAAGATAATCCTTTATTAAGTCCTCTTGTGTCTTTATGTCTCTCAGGTCCTTCTTCGCAAATCCCGAAGCAGATTCTAAAGATATCTTTTGCCCAGCGGCGCGGTTAAGATAGGTCACAGATTCTGGATTGTGTCTGTACTTAATGATTTCTACCGCTTTTCTCATCTTATCCAAAGAAACATTATTATCAGAAACGATTCTTAAACGTGCTCCAGACGGAACGCTTATCTTTCTAGGCAAATTGCCCTTCTTGGTAAGAGGAATGGTAATGAACGGCTTTGGATTATCAAATGCAATATGACGTGTAGTAAACGTTTCTTTATCTTCGATGTCCCAAAGTAAATATCCCTTATCTAGTGATTCTCCAAAGTTCTGCTGGACTGTTGATCCAGCATACCATACACGACCCTCCTTGTCTAGATTCTGCGTCTTGTGGATATCGCCAAGCAAAGCGAAATCAAAATTATCAAAGATCCCAATATCATGATCACCCCCCAATGTCCAGTCTAAGTCAGTCTTAGACTTATCTATCGCCCCATGATAAAGAGCAATATTAATCATTTCAGTATTCGTCGGTTTTATCCAATTTTCCTCATCAAAAACAGAAAGAATATTTAAACAAAAATTCTCATCCAAAACAACTTCTCTGGCATTCTTAATTAGGTGAAGATTGGGAGATTTTAATGCTTTAACAATCGGAGTTAAAGCATCTTGCCTACTACTATTACGTAAATTGCCGTCATGATTCCCTAAAATTATATAAGTCGGAGCAATATTGCTTAAATTCTCAAAGAAATCACGGCACAGATCAACAAATTCTGGTGATATTTGTGTCTTCGTATGAGCGATATCGCCGCAATGAATAATATAATCGACGTTTTCTTCCTTTAGGGAAGAATAAAGTTGCTTAAAAATTTCTCGATATTCAAAATGATATTTCAGATTCCTGATGTGTGTGTCCGCAATATGCGCAAAACGCATGTAACCTCCAATGCTTCTTAACTTATATTATAGTATACTTTGACAAGGAAGTCAAATGTTTTCTTGATTTAGAAATTTAACAAATCTAGATAAGAAAACTCGTTGGTCACTCAAAGGTAGGTTTTTGAATTCTTGGATAAGATTGTCAGCCATTTCTTTTCCGACGGTGGCTTCTTCCGCGATGGTCATTCGTTCTACTTCTTCACGAATTATTTTCTTTAATTTTCCTTTAGTAATTTCCATATTGTAGTAGCCTCCCTAAAACTTTAAACACTGATATAAATAGTGTATCGAATCAATAATGGTAGATTCTTTCTTTCTCCTGTCGAATTCTGCTTTTGTCATGCTTCCAACATCTTCATAAGGAGAAACGTCTATCTTATGTACCTTTATATCATATTCCAGAAGAGAATTAATTATTCTTTTCTCTTTCTCTGCTGCATCCGGGTCTAGAGCCATATATACCGTCGCCTTATTCCTCACGATTTTCTCAAACAACGCTGAACCTTCTTTGAGAGTCGAGCCCAATATGGGGACAGCATTGTCTGCTACAATTGCATCAAAGACACCCTCCACTAACACTATAGGAGCATCCCAATCTACATACAAGTCGTTGAATACGATATCACGACTTACTGGCGGGTTCTTATATTTGGGAAATTGCTTCCCGTATGACCTGGCTATAAAGTAATTTAAATCACCGCTCTCATCAAAGGAAGGAATGCAGATCCTGCCCGAATATTCTCCGTCGGGGCAATACCCTATCTTCCATCTCAAAATGTCCTTCCTTGTTATGCCACGAGATCTTAAATAAGAGTGCGCGTGCCTAGAATTAAATGATTTGTCACGACCCGTTAAAGTAACGAAAGATTCCGGAAGAGAAACCTCATCCCTCTCTGGGACGGCTGGTGAAAGGAATAAATCTTCGAAAGACGAAATATCAACACTACCGTCTATCTCAGCCCACTTCGAATGACTGGACAGGGTTCCATATCTTTTAACAAGATTTGCTATTTTGAGTCCAGAATAATCACAGACCCAACACTTAAAAACACCCTTGTCTAAGTTAATGGAAAGTTTTCTCTTTTCATGTTGGCATTTAGGGCATTTAAAAAGATGTTCTGACCCCGACTGGTAGTACCTGCCAAGGATATCTTTTAAGATTCCGAGTTTTTCTCTTTCCACGTGATTAGTCCCGATTTTGCGATAACCCAACTATCTGCTCGGTCATAAACACCGGGCTTTGGATTATTAAACTTAGTATATTCTACCTCAAAATCAGGTATGTTGTCAAGGATAAACTTCAATACTTTTTCTTTTGCCTTCTCTCCGCGAGAAACCTTAATGCCACATATTTTCCTTGCAGCTGTTGCCTTGAAATATTCTGGCTTCACACCTAGCATTCTAAACGCTGCCCAAGAAACCATCCCGTTGAATGTCTGCAAAGTTGACATTGTTTTAGCGGAAGACCCACCAGAGTTAAAAAACATGAACGGTTCTTCTATGTATATCTTTTTCACTTTATGTCTGAGTGCTATCTCCAAGAGCCACAAACGGATACCGCTCGCCTTATCAAACAAATCCTTAAAACGCTTCTTGTCCCTCATATCCCAAGCCTCACAAAAAACTATCTCGCCATTTTCGTCTAGAAGGGTCGCCCCCGTTATACTCGTAGAAACATCTAATCCTAATATCATTTTATGTGACTTTCATATACATGCTGTATATATCTTACCATAATTTCATCCTTTTTTTCATCCAAAGAGTGATACCAATGCCAAGCTGATGTCTCTTTTATTTGTTTTATTTCATTTTTTATGTCTTTTATGTTCTTTTCGAGCGTGTCGATTTGACCTTCTTCTGGTTCTGGTAGTTCAACATCCAAGACTCTTGCAATATCAAATAAATTCAAAAAGTCCTGTTTCTCCATTGCACTCTGTGCTTCTCTAAATAATTGTTTTTTGATATTTGCTTCCACTTCTGGAATGTTTACAAGCTTGTCGGGGTGTGATCTTCTCGCTATTCCCTTATAGATCTTCTTTATACTTTCCGGATGATGTACCTTTCTTTCTTGCTTAATTTTATCATTGGGTACTTTTTCTTTTTTAATTTCCTTCTTCTTTGATACTTTTTCTAAACTCTCTCTCTGTTCCTTTGTTAATATCTCTTTCACTCGTTGATTAAAAGATTCAGAAAAAGATTTTTGGGACTCTTCATAGGTTTTTTTGTCTACTTCTAATTGTGCTCTGAGATATCTGGCCTGCAATATTAGCAATTCGAACTCTTGCCGATGCTTGGCGGACATTTTAAAAATCTAGCTTTATTTTAAAAGTATATTCTCGGTCCTCAGTCTTTCTGACGGGGTTCGCTAATTTTGCTATAGCGATAAGATTTCTATTTTCATCATATATTCCGATCTTCGATATATATGTTTGCTTTTTAAATGATCCGGTTGGATCTGAATACGGAGTATGTTCTAGATTTTTTATTTCCACCTTATCGTATTCTTCGAAGTGAACACTTGAAGTAGAGGGATTAGTATGCTGTCCTTTTTTAATGTATGTTGGGTTAGAAGAATTGTTTAGAACCCCTTTTGGCGCGTGTGTTAACATTGTTATTGTTGGAACGTAATTCACTCCTTCGAAATCGATTACAAAAGTTGACCCGGTCAAAACTCCTGCGGCAGTGCCATCATTTGTTCCAACTCCAAAGTATTTCCATTTTGGGGTATAAGAATCGCTGCCTATATATTTGTCCGTGAAAGCATCGTTGATGTCCCAGGACCCAGTTAGTGCCAAAAACCCTTCGTTATATAACACAACTCCTGCCACCTTACCATCATCAGTCGAGGCGTTATACGTTCCCGATACCTGTATAAGTTCTCCATTTCTTTTCGTGTCTCTTAGTTCGGCGGCCAATGTTCCCGTTACGTAGAATTTAAGAGCTACCGACCCCTTCTTTATCGAGGATCCATAAAAAATAGATGGAATCTCAATAAGGGACATTTCCTGGGTTCCCTTATCCCAATTGACGCCCTTTAAGTTTGTAGACGAAGTGTTGAAAGCATAATGCTCGCTTAAGTGAGTATACTTATCAAAAGTGTTTTTCAACGCTGTAATATATTTTCTATTACCGGTAAGCTTTTTAAACGAGCCAATATCCTCAGTTACATCAACAGTTGAAGCACCAACTGACGCAAAGTATGTTCTTTTAATACTAGATGTCAAAGGGTACTTGCCCTTTATAGTATCTCCATAAGAATATTGGTCTAGACTGTCAAATTCGCTGGTGCTTATCGTCCTAAACGCTGTTCTTGCTCCCCCCTTTGTCACAAAAGGAAAGATAGATCCGCTACCCGGAGGGGCTCCAGACTGGTCGATGGCTCTATCGACGTTCAGCTCATAAAGACTTAGGTACCCCTGAGTTGTTGCATTGACGTTGTTGAATTTTGCTTTAGAATTTTTAAACCCGCTTATATAAACCTTTGAATCAAAGATTACAAAGTTTTGTTGAGGAAAGGTCTTTATCCTATTGTAGAGCAAATCTCCTGATTTGAATCTATAATATGGCATATCACTTTAATAATCCAACCTAACTCTTAAAGTTAGTTCGTTGGTCGGATCTTTTCTCAAAGGTTCTGAGACCTTTGCCGCCGCTAACAATTCGTTATCTGGCGAGTACAATCCAACTGTAGTAATGTAACTTACAGGCATGTCGCTTGGAACATTCTTGACCCTGACTTGACTCTCCGTTAAATAAGTTGGGTTAGAGCTGTAGTTGAATTCATTGTGATGTGCTCTACAGAAATACACTGTTGAGTTAAGCTCTGTAGAGTTATTAAATGAGACATTAAGTATTCTATGTCGCAAAGAATCACAAGCTGTTTGAATGGAAGATCCTGTAAATAGAGAATAGACATCAGAGTGAGCCAATGCTGTTATGTCACTCGTGGCAGAATCTGCGATTTGCCTATGCATCATACAGCTAGCAGAGTTAAGTATGCCGCCTGTCAAGTGATAGACTACTCCGGATGAAGCCGTCACCTGCCTGACTCCAGCGGGTCCGCCGCCGTCGTGGCTTGCTCTAGCAAACATTCTAGCATCTAATACGGCTATGCCTGCTTGATAAAATATCAAACCAATGTTTCCTGGCAAAGTTGGGTGGCTTGAACCGGTCGTCAAACCGTGCGCAATTGGGGCGACTATAGCGTTAGCAGTACCGCCAGAAGAGGCTGATAGTATGCCGTATTCACCCGCTGGTGAGTTGATTCTATATTCGTTAGCAGCGTTGGTGTCTGCGATTGTAATATACCGTCCAGCATATTTTCGCAAGTCGCCGTGAGTTTCTTCAGGAGAAGCAGGATTTCCGTAATGAGGCGAAACACCTATCTTCATATTGAAGGACCCCTTCTTTATCTCATCCTTTGTGAGAAGGCGAGCGAAATTAACGAAAAACGCTTCGTGAATCTTTCCTGTCTTTGGGTTGCCGGTTACATCGCCGTCTTGGTCAAATGCTCTAATGTTTCCGTCTTTATCGTGACCCATCAAAACTTGTGCCATCTGATTATAAATTTGAATCTTCTTTTCTTGATCGGTTCTGGCTACTTGCTTAACGTTTCCAGACAGGACAGAGCCAGTAGAGTAACCAGCAGTAATGTCGAATATATGATTCGCAGAAGAACTCAGATATGGATAATCATAAACAGACTGGAACATCTTATGGGAATAATTTTTAATATTTAATTCTGTCCCAAGACTCCCGTCCCTGTTGTATGTCCCTGACACTATCGCACCAGTAATGGGAATAGCCTCATGAAGTAGAGTCTTTGTTGTTACGATATCGCTGTTGAGAAATGTCTTGAAAGTTGTAGCCATCTTATAATCCTTGTATTAAGTTGTTCCTTGTTTCTTTATATATCGAACTGGTATGTCGATAGAATACCCAGTCGTTGCCGCCGTAACTCTCACGTATGAGTCAATATAATAATACGTCTTACCACTTCTGAATCCGGTGAGTGGGGCGTCATCTGCCGTTTGAGTAAATGTGCTCCCCAACTTTTCGAAAAGATATGTCGAAGTTGTTAGGTTTATACTGGGTTTTACTCTGAAGTTTAACACTCTTCCTCTAGGACCGCGGATTCTATGTGCGGTTGGGCTCCCGCGCTCTTCAGTGCCGCGGCGAGTATCATAACGATTTCGTATTAGCCCTCCAGAATCCATCCCTGAGTTTGCACTAATGTAATAGCTGGCAATCTGGTCATCATCTATAAATGAAGCAGGTAGAGATGCTCCTTGACTAGGAGAAAACGGAGGTCCCGTTAAAGACCCAAGCCTATCATCCATCTCTATTATAAATTGTGTTTCTTGCAAATTGGCGGGGACATCCAACGAAGGCGGAATCTTCAATGTATCCAGCCCTGTTTCAACTGCAATGTAATTGGGTCCGCCGCCGCGCAGAGCACCTAAAAGCACGCCCTTCCCGTTAACATCTGGCTCCTTTAGCGAAGTATCAGAGTCCTCAGTATTTGAGTCCACAGTCACAACATACGTTCCGATGTTTGCTAGTTTTGAAAAAAGCAGTTCTGCTGCGGTACCCTTGTACCCGCCGTCGGATAGTTTCAAGATCGGTAAATGAAGTATGTTAGTATTGGTGATGGTCATGAGTTTTGACTTCATGAGAGAAGTATTGTTCGTAAAAGATTCTAATACCGGTGTTTTTAAGATTTCTAAATCGTAATAAGAGGACCCGCTTGGGTGATTTCTATTATAAAGGGAATAATCTACTTCGTCGTCACCAAGCGCAAACTTTGTTATTTTGAAATCCCCTCTTGCCATCCGGAAGCGTCCAGTATCCGTTAACACTGCATCTAATATAATATCTCCGGAATTATCAAGAAAAGCCATATTTTTTACTCCTTACTATTCTACTATCTAATTAGGATTCAATAAAAAAGAAAACCTAACATTTATTATTAATATCTACATTATTCTGAATTTCTTCTTCTATTTTAGTATACTTCTTTTTAAATTTAAAGTTTATATCAATTTGTTTGCCCGTAGAGCGCGACGTTATTCGACATTTAAACTGCTTACCCCACAATGTTTCGCGTGGATTTTCGGCAGTACCAACATCCCCAACTGGTTGACCTTCTGCATCCCAAGTTTCTAAACTGCCGTTCGATGGCATCGGAAGCACCCTTTGCAAGGACGATGGTGAGATTTCTATTTTATGGTCAAAGGACATCTTTCTAGGTTCAATCTCTTCTTTAAAATTGAAAATATCCATCTTCAAGAACGTCATCTCATCATCAGCCACCAATTCCACCTGATAAATGTGAGAAGGGTTGGATGGATGACCGTGGATATCTTCTGTTCTAAATGCATAATAATATTTTTTATTCGGACTTATCACGTCAACATGCGAAGCATTTGTGGCCTCTGATTCTATCCTCTGTATTTTCTTATCAAAGAATGACTCCCACGAAGTGGGTTCTTCGTCCGTCCTAAAAATTTCGAATACTTTAACTGGATCGTCGTTTCGAAAGTGAACTATTTGATCCCTTATAATGTGCCGTCTTCCGCGCCAAAAGCGGCCGGACGGATACTGAGATCCCACGACAGTACGAAACTGGTCATAATCATCCTCTTCTAATATCACGGGGTTTGCAGCCATTTCCCCGGTTGTGCCATTCAAATTAAATAATATTCTGTTTTTAACACCCTTGAATGGGATTATGTTAACATCCGGAGGTATAGGGGGCTTGTCAATGATTGTTACACTTCTTTCTTGCATCGGGACCTCCACGACGAGGACGCTTGGTTTGTGCATAACTCCGAAAAACATTTCTGAAATTCTACGGGGGTCACGGGATTGATTATAGAAATTCTCAACTGCGGCGGCTGTCATACAATCAACATACGCATATTTTGTTCCTACCACTAGAGATATGGCGTGAACCTTATAAGAATATTGTTTCCCATATTCAACCTGACTGTCTAAATACCTGACTATCTCCACATCATTGTTTGTTGCGAAAAAGAAATTCTGTATTGGAGTGCCATTCACAAGTTTTTCTACCCTATATGCCAATATCTCGGAATGTGCTGGTTTTCCGTTTAATACTTGCGTAAACTTCTCTCTATAAGTTTGTTCAATTATTTGCTTAATCCTAGATTTTATAACGATTTTACCAATCAAGCTTCTAAATCTATCCTGCGGTGACAACGCCACATCTTCTTGCTCTTGTGCCGCTTCTTCCTCTTGGCTCAACCACTGCATCCACGCCTCCAGAGACATAGACCGGACATTGTGCTTAAAAACATCCGACATAGAGACTGTTGTGTCGGCGGATAAAGATCCTATATTCCATGTTCTAGCGCGCTCTTCTTCCTCTTGCGAAGTGCCCCCGCCCAAGAATTGTGTAACAACCTTCATTGGTAGATTATTTATTAATTGCCTGTCCATCGGTTCACCGGCACCATCAGAAGTCCTTGCAAGAGGGACCATTATTTCTCTCATGAAATTCTTTTCTGATCCCATCTCTAGAGATTCTACAAACAAAGATTTTTCGTTAGATGTAAATTCAATTTCCGCGTACATCGGAAAAACACCGCGTTCATCATAGATTGTCTTATATTCTTCCAGACCTGGATTTTCAAAAACATCCCACGTATTAACGACAGGATGACCAATTGGGTCGAATACTCCGTAATTTTCTATTGCTTTGCGACGGATAATTTCCTGCTGTCTATTCCCCTCATCCCCCGTCGTGCTTTCTGCAATGTTTTTTCGGGAGTACTCCTCTGTGGTGGCATTCCTTTTGTCCCTCTTTTCAGGTCTCATTCTATAATAATTGGGAAGACGATTTTCTTCGTAGTTGGGAGAAATCAAGTCCTCATATACACAATCATAAAAATTATAAACCCCTCTTACATCCGAATACAGTCCCGGATTATAATTTGTCTTCTCCAGCTCTTCCTTTGTCATGAAGTCCGGGATGTTTGTAGCGTGATCGAAAAACACAGATCCACCTACTTGAGGGGGGCGAAAAGACGGATCACCAAAAACATCGGCGTAGGGTCGGTCATAGAGATTATACTCTCCAAAAAAAGGAATTACAGGAAATAAATTTTTTGTATACGATGCGCGAGCCCAACTGCCCCAAGTAAGCAAAGAATCCGGACCAGATGGCAAGAACCTGGCATCAGTACTAGTATTATTGCGGGCAAACTCTAGACTGTCAGCACGACTCAATGTACCAAGTTCTGAAAGATGTCCTGCTAATCCGTACATGTAATCTCTCCACTTCCACGAGGTAAACCCTCCTGGTTCAGGATGTGGCGGGAATGTAATTTTAAACGACTCATGAAAAATTGGAAGGTCTAATCCCCCCTCTGTCTCTCTCCAGCTGGTGAAAGAACTTAACACTAAATCAGAGTTTAACCACTCTTCTTGAGGGAGGACTCTGACATCATTTGGATCAGCTTTGCTTAAAGTGTGTCCGGACCCCTTGCACAAAGTGTTTGAAGAATTATAATATGAGAATTCTGGCTTACCATTCCAAACGAGCCCTCTTCGCCAATGAGAAGGTTGTATCCCCTCGCCGTGGCCACGGTGGAGCCAAAATTTGCCACTTACATACCTAAAGGTATCTACAGGTCCGTGAGAATCTTCGTGTACCATATCTTGCGCGGGGACGTTTGCCGGGAAAGAGTTGTTGGCTAAAGGGTCCTGACTTAACGGAAAGAACCTAATGACTGGGTCATGTTGATTACCAGGAAGAAGATTTGGGTCTATTAGCCACTTGCTTTTCCCGGCAGAAAAATTATGTCCAGCGTGGTCCTCTTCTATTTCTTCAAAGTCTGCTTCAGGCTGGGCGTAGAACAAAGCTGGATGGATCCTTTCTATTTCAACCGGCTCATTCGGAGTGGGCTCAGGCGGAAGAGGTTCTACGTGATTCCGTGGGTCATCCATATAACCAGGACTCGGCGTGCAACCTGCACGCCATGGAGGACAATACGCTGGCGGATCACAAGAGTTGTTGTTTCCGTTGTTATTTTCTTCAGACATTATTCATACTCCTTAGTACCCCTTCCCGCCGCCGCCTGGGGAGGGTAATGACATCGGAGACATCGCTGGAACGCCTGCAGGTGCAGCACGAAGAGGAGCTGCCGCCCTTCCTGTAATCGCTGGTGCTGCCCTAGAAGACTTAAAGGGGCTAGGAGGGGTAGACTTTCCTAACTTCACCTTTCCTTTTCTTCCCTTTTTCTTATTCGCGATGGGAGTCTTGGATGCACGAATCTTAGACCCCGTCTTTATCACTTGTCCGGACTTGCTCTTAATTCCAGATGGTGCCACATCTCTTGCCATCTTCTCTATTTGTTCAAAGTTTGATTTAGCTTTCGGAATCTTCTTTTTTGATTTAGATTCAATGTTGGTGGGCTTCTCAACTGTAAAGAACTTCTTGCCGGTAGAGACCGGTGGTTTCTCTATTCCCAATTTAGAATCCTCAAACGTTTCTAGCTTATATTTTCCAGGCGGGAGACCTGCCTTAACCTCCGAAACCTTTACATCCCTGTACTTGGGGGCTGACAGGATCGGTTTACCCGATGCATCCTTTGTAAATCCATCTAATTTCTTTATCTTCTGCACCGTTCCAAACAAAGTATTGGATGCCTTAAAGTTTGTTGCACCAATTGGCTTTATTCCATCCGCCAACTTCTTTATTTGAACCGGCGGATTAAAGGTGTTTTTTTCCTCATCTGTCTTCAGCACAGACGGCTTATTGGACAAAATTTTCTCTATTTTTGGAATCCTAATCTGCCTAGACTCCATCTCCGATTTGTCACTCATAGCAACTGATGCTTTTCTTACCATCTCTGTTATTATAACCGCCCTATCCGTAATCTCAAACTCTGGAGCCGACTCGGGGGAGAAGTCCGGAATAAACTCTATTAAGTTTTTATCCTCAATCGCCACTGCGTCACAAAGAACCTTCATGCTGTCTTGAATTTTATCCGCTAAACTCCGCTTATTAGACTCCATAATTTCGTCAAGATTTCTTACAAAGTACGCCCCATTATTTTCCGTTACTAATTCAATATTCAACTTTTTTTCCATCTTGTCCAAGATTGATTGGTTGACCGCAGCGGAGATTCCCTTGTTTTTCATCGGTTTGGGTGGTCCGGTCCTCCATGAAGAGAAATTTGAATTACCACTATCATTCTTCTTCTTATTAATAAGAGTATATTCTACGTGCTTGTCTATAATATCAAGCTGCTTTCCACTAATTCCAGAAGACCGCCTCTTTCTACCGCGTGCGCCGCGGCGGGATGACTTCTTTTCATATTGTATTATAAAGTCCTCTTCTGCTCCATTTTCTGTTCCAGTCCCAAAAGTAAAGGTGGGTTGGTTTTTGCCCATCTTGTATGAATTCATAGTAAAAGCAGCTGGTGCGTTGTTAAATTTTTTTCCATCCGATTCGGCGTCAATCCCGAATTTATCTTCCTCCAGAAACCACATTTCTTTTACCTGCTCGCTGGTAACGCGATGAGACCCTCGACGGCGGCGGCGACCTCTGTAATTCTTTCCTCCCGCAGCCAGTCTTACCTTCTCAGTTGTAACCGCAGTTCTGTCCTCCATCTCATATTCCACTGGTCCCGGTCCGGTGAATTGGTCAAGCAATTCCACATCGGCTGCGAGGTCGCCTACATCGGGGCCCAAATCTCTTATGCCTGTATTGCCCACGAGGTCCGTCCCGAAAACAGAAGCATCGTCCACAGCAGATATCTGTGTAGCTTTCCCTATAAGATCAAAAATTCCTGGGGCTGCAACTGGTAAATATCTTAAATCGGCACTTACAAAGTCATCCGCTTCGGAAAACCACTTCTTAACCCTCATTATCCTGGGGTTTCTACCTGCAGACCCTGCTTCCGATGGGGTCAACCTAACATTGGAAGCGTCTTTTATTAAATCTATGTCTAAAATGTCTTCCAGTAATCCGTGTAATTCCTGGAATGATCTTAAAATCTCCAATATTTGTTCCGGCCGAGAGTTCTCAGGTCTCAGTAGTGCTACAACATTGTCGAGATTAAATCCAGATAACCTCGGAGAATCACTAGGATTTAGATTTCCAATCCTAAAAATTGCGTCAGCGTACACAACGTTAACTGCTTCAAAGTATGCCCTTGCCATTTCCACGAAACTATATCTTTGTCTGGCAGAATTTACAAAAGCAGGATCGAAGGTTCTTGTTATGTGGTTGTAGTTTCCCCTGCTTTCTGTTCGTTCAACGTTTTTCTCTCTATAGTCCGGATATAACTCATCCGAAGTCGGACTAGAGAGTCCGGATCTACTAAAATATTTGGACGTAGTAACTGGGATAGAACATTCATTGTAATATCTCTCTAGTTGCTTTGTTTGGTCTCTGAGAACAATAAGAATCTCCTGTAAATATTTCTCTAGTCCGTCTTCATATGATAACTCAATGCCATACTGATACACCCCGTCATACACGCTTGCCAGAGACTCGTCTGTCCCTATAAAGTTTCTATAAAAAGGAAATGGTGGCATTCCGTCATTGGCAATGGGTAAAGGAGTTCTAGGAGAATTTTGGAACCAAGATGTTAAGAACCCGTAAGATTCCCAAGCCAATGTACCGAAGGGCTCATCCGAAACTGAACCGTTTTTAGATTCGTGAGGAACCAACAAGTCGTTTGTATCAAATGTGCTGGCGCGCTCGGTAGTCGAGGACCTTTCACCAGATTGGACAACTATAAATTCTGGTGTTTCTCTGTCGAACACGTCTTTCGCTCCGAATCCCAGTCTATTAACTCCAAGGTCTCTTTTGGTCATTCTTCTTCTAACAATTTTTAAGTTAGTCAATCTAAAATAATCTCTAGAGCGCATTATCTTGTATTTTGAACGATTGGGCAAATTGCTATAAAGATGTCCATATTTAGAATTGTTAACAAATATCTGCTCTTGGTCTACCAAAAACTCAAGACTAACATGACCAGTGATAGGATCGTGATCTATCTCTGCTCTTGCATTAAACTGATTTGCTCGAATGTCATCAAGATATTTCGTTCTCTTGTTCTCCTGCAGAAAACTAGGCAAAGTTTTTGGCAAATACATGTCTTTTTCCGATCTCTGAAACCTTCTAAAGTCCTGAACCTTGATGTTGGGAACCATAATGCTCGTTAGATATTGTTCTGGGTCTCCAGCATCTGCTTCATGAAACCTCCCCTTCATATAGGACCCGTCCTGCATGACGTGATAGGGACCAGACCAAGGAGTGCCTCTTGAATCAAGCAAGACCATACTGTGAGGATTTAGTGAACCGTTCTCTATTACCTTGTTATACGACAATTTTCCATACATGTTATTCAAAAAGGTCATCTCGCTTGGGTCCATCTCCAGGTCAAAAATATTGAAATCCATAAACGTGAACGCATAAATATGCAAACTATTAATGTTGTTCCCTATTTCTGGTAATGAAAAGGTCTTATAAAGCTTGTGCACTTCGTTTCCATTAACATCGTATTCCTTGAGATGATCTGCTGCGGCTGCATAATATTGTTCTGCGCCGGTTGGTTTGGCACCATCTTGAAAGAAAAAAATGTCCTGCCGTCGATTCGCCAATCCCTGCATCGCTTGGGCGATGGAGGATTCCAAATATTCAAGCCCTCTTAACGTAATCTGCCTTAAGCGATCTTGAAAATTTGCCACCTGACCTCGGCGAGAAAAAAGTCTTTTTATCACTATATTCGCTGCTTCGCTTGTTGCCACCACAACACAAACCTTTAAAGCCTCGTCTATTACAGACATGGATGATTTGGACCCCACTACAATATTTCTTGCGTGGCGGCCGCGACCCATTTGACGACGGACTACAGTTAAATCTTCATCAACTGCTTTTGCGGTGGCGTTTTTGATATCTTCGTCCAGTACGTCGTCGATGACCAAGTCTACCATTACTGCCATGTCTTCTTCTGAAGCAGACTCTAGCGTGATTCTACGTATTCCCACGTTTGGCAAGAAATCTCCGATAATGTCATCTTTTGAAAAATCTACTCTAGACATTAGTCACACACCTGCTCGTCTTCTATTCCGATGTGTCCATAAAAAGTTTCTCCTTCAAAATCTTCTGGTATGCCCAGCCCAGCATGCTCATCAAACAAAACCTCTACATATGTCGATAACTCGTCTCTCATGGTTGAATCAAAGTTGGCATCCACCTTTAATGATAAAAGTTTTTCTTCCTTTACCGTTGTTGTTCCTTCTAGAAACTCTTCCTCATCCTCAACCAAAAAAAATTCAACATCGAATTTATCATCAGAAGTGGAAACATTCTTTTCTAATACTTCTAAAGTGATACTCTCAGTATCAATAGTTAATTCATATCCGTCAACAAATCCTAGAACTTGACCCATACCGTCCTGCTCAAAGTATTCATTCATTGTTATGGTATCTCCGACTTCTACCTTTTCAGCCTCCATGTTATAATCAACAATCAAGTTTATCTGTGGTCTTCTCATTCCTATGTTGGGACCAGAAGAGCTTAATTGTATCGGGCTCTCAAATTCTTGATCATTCAAGCTATAAACGCACCATGCAGGAGCGTATTTGTTGCCCACCTCTGAATTCCCTAGGATGTTTCTCATCAACTTCCTATCATCCGGAACCATTGCGGTGTCGTTGACATAGTCTTTCCCATAAAGATTACCAGCGACCCTCTTTTGGGATGCTCCTATGTTTCGAAAAAGATTTGCCAACATAATATGCTTGTTTGTTCTGGTGACACGAGTTTCCGCTCCCTCGTGTTCGTACAAGGGTCTCATCCTTACTGTGTCGTTCTGTATCCTCTCAAACGATGTTTTTGCGGTTTCATTCACATTCTCTCCGTAAGACGCATCATAAAGAACCTCGTCATCTGAGAAGGCATAGAATTCTGGCTTAAATCGCCCCTTAGAAAGAAGATACTTCCCGTATTGAGTAAGCTGAACCTCCATCACTTCTTCTTTTTTATTGAAAAACGACATTATTCATCCTCTTTTGGGAACAAATTCTTGAAGTCGACCTCTTGTTCCCCTTCTTCGTTCTCTTGTGGCACCAATCCAGCAACAGCTCTTGCGGTTTGTTCTGCCTGTTCCGGTGTTAAGGGTTCTACTATGTCCCTATCCTTCGCAAAAGACACTCCAGCATCAATTTTAACTAGTTCAACCAACGAGAAATAATCATAAGGCCAGTTGTATCCATATTCAAAAATATCGTTTTCAACGGATAACTCCCTTTCAGGGTGACCGACCGGTAGTTTGTCTCGTGATATCTTCTTAAAATAGTTTGTTTCAGCTCTTTGTTTAACTTTGAATACCATCCATTTTACATTTTTGTTAAAGCTGCCACCTAAGAGATCTGTTGCGCCTCCCAAATCATGAGAAACTACAGATTCTGCTTGCAGTGTATCATCATCATTGTTATGAAAGTCGTTCAATGCAACATCTGGCGGGAGATTCTGCCACATATATGCCAAGTCTGACTTAGACAAAGTATGCTCAAATTCAAAGATGTACATTGCAAATGGATGCACAAACTTTTCTTCCTCATTGTTATATTTTAAGAAATTCATTTTTGGAGGAATAACATATTTAAGCATCTTTCCTACCATTGTTTGAATGCTTGTCCGGGATAATATGGGGTTTGCCACAACTTCTGTGGTTGTCCCCTTGTTACGACCGCGACCGTGTCTAAGTCTTCGTCCCTCAACAGTATCAATATACGCTTTCTTGTAATTTGGATACCCCTCGTTCTGGACAGCCTTATATACCTCGTTCTTTGGAATGTTAAAGAACTTTCTGTTGCCACTCTCATCTTCCACAAACGGAATCGCAACAACCGCTTCCGATACTTTACGCTCTTCTGGCAATTGTCCGATAGAAAGGGCTCTTTGCTCCTTTATTTTTCGCTCACCTTTTCTAAAATGAACACCTAATAATCTTGACAAATCTTCAGACCCATCAATTGGTGGCATAATTTCTATAAACGAACTGGGGTTATCATATGCCCCTGTTTGGTGCCACATCCCTTTCGCAGTGGTTATATAATGAGGCTTTGCTATTGTAGGAGTGGTCTGACGGAAATCCATATTTGGGGTTTCCCACTTACTCTGTATAACCCACGATTTTCGAAGAATGTCCGCATCTCTTTCTGTTCCCTCAAATATTGGAACCAGGCTTCCTTGTGCCAAATCCATACCATAAAAACTAGCAGATAATTGCATCGCATGTGTTTTATTTAAAGATGCAGTCGCGGCATTGATACTTTGAAAATCAGTACTGATGCCTGGACCCGACACATAATCACTATTTGTAATTCCTGAGATTCCAAAATTATTTTTTGAACCAGTACCCTGAATATACCTATTATAGTTAATGGTTGCTGTTCCCAAACTATTTTGTTCGGTTATCCTGTTAAGAACATCTTCTATAGTCTCATATGAAACGCCAACGGACGGATTAAATATATATTCAACCTCTGCATAATTGTCATAATGAGGTGGAGTATACGGGGCGAAACCATGACCTACATAATTGCCTGCTCTGTTATAACCATGATCACCAGGTCCTGCGTTAACTGGTGGTCCAAATGCAGCCGCACGATTATACATCGGAAAGTCCTGCGTATTGGGACGATTTAACCTCAAGCGGAACTTATATGTTTTGCTCGGATCTACAGCAGTTTGCAACGTATCTTCGGATGCGATAGTTGTAGTATGTCCCCCCTCCAAAAAGAATCTTGAACTTTCAGCAAAAAAATTGTTAGCTGCCTTCGAGTATGTCGTGTCACTCAAGACCCGCATTCTCGACAAACTAAAACTAGCGGTCAACATAGAAGAGGTTATCGGTGTTTGGTGTGTCGCCCCCCAGTATGTTTCCGGAACCACAGTTGAAAGATGGGATAGGTGTCGAGCACCAGTATCTGCCGATCCAGATGACCTACTTCTCAAGAATGAGCATGGCTGTAAACTGGCACTTGGGTGTGGCTCCATTTCGTAAAAGGTGAACCTCTCGTCTAATCTTGCAACATTTCTGGCTGTGCCAATATTTTTAACTGTATTTGTGACCAAGCGGGTTGGATCAATAATTACCTCAAACGGAAGTCTTTCAACACGTTGGACGCCCCATGTACCAAAATTTCTTCCATAATCTCCCTGAGTCCAATAAGACGTTGCTTCCGCCAACTCTGGGTCTGCTCCTTTCGCCTGATGTTCCCCCCAGCTGGCAGAACCGATGCGTGGTATGCCGAAATCAGATGTTTCGTTAAACGCGGAACCAGTGATGTAGGAAGGATATTGAAAAGCCCCTGTTAGTTCCATGTTTGTGTCTACGCCGTTTTCTCCCAACAATGTAATTCCATATCCAGTTTGGGCACCAGCTGACCAAGCATCTGTAAATCCTACAAATTTGCCCTTAGTCGTGGTCTCGACTCCAGCCAAAGAACCTTTGCCGCCGCCGACAAGAGTCTTCCTGTACAGAGGCATAGCATGATTATTTAATCCAAGATTGTTTGTCATTGTTATAGAACCAGAAGTTCCAGCCATGACATAACCAGTGTCGTTTCCCATTCGGAACCACCCTATTAAGTTATCCACATGAGGCTGTTCCACACACAAATCTGGTCGCCAGGGTCCACGCTGCCTGACGCCGCCGCCGAAGAGTCCTCTAACAGACTCGTCCGTCAACTTTGTATTGAAAATACTGACTTCAGAAATAGCAACTTCCATTGCGTTGAGAGCATGATTAGTGTTGGTGTGCCCATATCTGTGATTTCCTATGGTACAATTTCCGGTTGCTGTTGTGCTATGACCGTCCATGTTAACGGACGTTTCCGTTAAACTCCCGGCGGTGCCAGTTATTCCCGCAGCGGTAGCAGCCCCTTGAGTTTCGATTTGTACGCCGTCGATATAAAAATCTGGTGTAGATGTATCAAATTTCTTTGCGACGGCGACATGGTACCATTTATCTGCAGTTGTTAAGGACTTATATGGCTTTGTCCACCACTTTTTATAATTTGATGCATCGGTGTACATCGATAGCATCAGGCGGCCGCCATGTTTTGTAAAATGAATACCCTCTGTAGCATTATCATCATCCTTGAATACCAACAAGCTTCCGGAAGTATCAGTGTTGCCGTCTGCATCAGGATCTTCATCAAAATAAACCCACATCGATATACTTAATCCGGAATTGGCAGCGGATGAATTTTTACCATGACTTCCAGATATAAGCTGCGCCCATTCGCTGGCTTGTCCTATATTAATATGATTGTTGTCTTGTTTGTCGAATGTCGTACAAAACAAATTAAACTTTCTATCTCTGTTGGGAGTAAAGACAGGATAATCAACAGCAATGCCAGATTTTATAGAATTGTAGGCGATTCCTGGAGCGTAAAAAGGTTGTAAAGCTGTTCTCCAACTTCCATAAGGCTCGTATCCTCCCTTCGTCTGCCCGAATTTTTCAACCGCAACATTAGTTTGTGGACCGTATGATTCACTAAACATAGTTGCTAACTGCAAAGTTCTCTGTGCTGGATATATTCCTTCATATGGAAGAAACTTTTTCATCGCTTTACACCTGAGAGTTAGACTGTTCTCTGACATTGCCAGTTCTTTATGCCCTTCCTTCACAATGTCAAAGTATTTTATAAAGTCACTATGTCCGTAGACTTTGAAAAAATCTGATTTACTACTATCAGCAAAATCATCCAGTGCTCCGGTCATCTGCAAAAAATCTGCCTGTGGGCATGAAAAATAGGGATCCGCTGCGGCTCTACCAATATAGTTTGGCATTTCCTCACTAATTCTATATTCAGGAACTATAGAATAATCTTTTCCAATTAATCTCATCTGCATCGCGTAATCATCATAATCCTTATAATTAAAAGGATCGCGTCCTGCCATCTCACCAGCTTCCCACTTTGCTGCACCAGCCAAATAAGTGCTAGTATTGGAGGACGCCGATAGAAAAACGGGGCTCGTGTCGAGGTAGCCGATCATGATTTGACCATCGATGGTGGAGTCAGAATATTCATCCGCCAAATAATCACCGCCGACATAAGAATTGTCCCAAGTGCCCTTAAAATGTAGACTAAGTTTATTGGTGCTTGATTCTGCTTTTGCAACTTTTTTAAATATAGAATTACTATTAAGCCCATCTTTGACAGCTGATGCGAGTGTAGTTGTTGTATAGCTACTTTCCGAAAGGGGGATCCATATTTTGTTAGCTCCGACGGCGATGTCAGCCGCATTGTTTACGCTTGCAGTCTCGGCAGTCCTACAAAAATATATATAATGCACCACGGCAGAGGCTTCAGGAGGATAAAACTGTATGTAATATGATGTATGATCGCCGTCGCTTGCGCCGCCCCAGTATTTTTCTGTAACTGTCGTATTAAATGTTAAATTAAATATATAATTTTCTTCTGGAAACTTTCTAGCATACATGGCTGAAGCGGTTGGATATGCACCTAAGCCAACTCCACCTGAACGAAACAAACAATAAGAAGACATTAATTCACCTTCTCCGAAGGCTCCCGGGATGTCTGTGCCCAGAGCTATTTCGTTAGATGTTCCAAAATTTGTTTGTGCATCGAGTGGCCACATACTGCTAGTTAATCCAATGTGCAATCCCTGAGAGTTGTGCTTATCTATAGTTCGCCTGTCCGCTCTCTTTGGCTTCCACCAGTCGATGATAAAATTTTCTCTTCCTCTAACTCTGTTTGAATAAGAATTGGAATCTCTCGGATATATTGTTTCAGAATATAGCGACTGAATAATGTCCGCTCCAATTTTATCTCTCAACGGAGTGGCTGATGCTTTTTCGTCTATTTGTAAAAAGTTTACCAGTTCCGGGTTTGAAAAAGTGACTAAATCGTTTCCGTGCGTAACCTTTCCCCCTACAGAAATTTGGGTACCACCAGCAGAATGAGCGTCCCTCCAGGACCCATACGAATTGGCTAGTCCAGCTACAGACTTGCCTATCATTGTTGTTTTGAGGGGTCCGAATTTTGATGTTACTGCAGATTCTGTAAAGCGATATCTTTGAGCACTAATTGTCCTGCTTGTTCTTGCTCTCTGGTGGTCTATATTATCTGGCCAAGAATAATCACCTCTAGTAAAATAAGCAGGCGAGAATGAGTTAACAAGTGCCCCATCCCTTTCCACAATAGGAGCCATTATGTTGTCCCTTCGAAGCTTTCTAGCAACTGGATGATTTCCTGCTCTCAACTGTTTCCAAGAAGGATACCCATATGGACCGTTTCTGTTTGACAAGATCGCATTTAAGAGATGTGCGTCCCACTTAAGAGCTTGATCGAAGCCCCCCTGATATCCGTCCAAGACGTTTGTATCTAGAGCTGGCCAGACCCCTTCTCGCTCTGCCAAATAGTTGACCCTCGAATAAACAGAAGAAACTGATTTAACACTCACGTCATCATACCCAAGAGTATTATAACTTGAAGATACCGGCTCGACAACCACAAAGTTTAACCCTGCAAAGTCCACTGGTTCAAAAGCCTTTATTGATAAGTCGCCACCCAAAACGTCGGGGCGAGGGGCGAATAATCGGTAAATGCCGCCGTATACACCAAAACCCATGTCACTTGCAGAAACAAACCCTGGAGAGTCATAATCTACAGCATTTGCTTCATTGGTTTCGTAAACCGTCTGATCCGATTGTGCTTTTGGGTATGTAAACTTAGATTCTAGTCTTGCATAACTGCAGGTAGTCTCTGTTGTAGAATTCTTTATCCAAGCATACCCTAGATCACTCTGAGGTATCTGATGTTGCACAAACTGGTTGTCGTGTTTTATTCTGCATTCCACTCCGGATTCCCAACTTGCAGTAGCGACGTATCGAGGGTTGTGATAAACCTTGTGATACGATGCGGTCGGACTAGAGGCGGTTATTGAACTGTTACTAACATGTCCAAACTTGCCTGCCCTGTCCATTGACCACTCGTCCAGTGCCATTCTCGGCATCATGTTTCTATAGTTTAGTGAATTATAAACAGAATATTGATTTGTCGCTATATCAAGACCTGGTCCACCGTGGGCGTCTCCAGCGGTCTCTGGTCCGCCTGGTGCTGAAAATCTATTTACGAAAACGTTCTTTCTGGCAGCGCGATGAGGTCTGACACGATCATCAATTTCAACAAAATATTGTGATGGAAACTTTTGCTCAATTGTGCCCTTGGACGTAATCTTAACCTCATCAACGCCCCAATGATCATAATCTCCATTTGACAACATCCTCGTGATCCAGCGAAGAGCAATGTTGTCTCCGCTTATTGTAGAGGCGGTTGCAGGCGTGAATCCGGTTCCGTACTCGCTCTTTACATATAGTTGTTGTAAAGTAACCCAAGAACCCGTATGACCTAACTGATATTGAAGATATAGGGATTCAGGATTACTATCTCCAGCTTCTGGTGCATTAGTCAGTCCGTATTTATATCCCAAGTGCGAAGTTGTAGAAGAAGCCATTATAAATTTATAGTTAATTGTAAGTTGTCCATTGAATCTTTTATCCAATTGTGCCCATCTATAATATCCGCTATCAACCGGAGGATCTGTTATCGATGAATACGCCGTGCCCGAGCCAGTAAACGCCAAAATTTTCAATGAAGCATCATCAGCATGCTGTTTTATTCCTGGGGTTCCGCTCGTTAACCACCCGCTGGGCGGGTTGGAGTATGGGGCGGTGTCAAAACTACTTGAGTACTCTGTCCTAGCTCCAAAAAGAGTGTTGTGGTTATCTATTAAAAATGCGGGACTCATCTCCACAGATGTTCCCTGAACAATCTCGTATGGATGCTTGTAGTTACCAATATTTAAAACCGTATCTTTCGCGTATTCACTAGCTGTTGTCTTTATATTTCTTATATTGACCGGTCTCTTTGCTAGAGGCTCTCTTAGTATTCTCGACCTGTTATGTGTACTAGATGTAAGAGAGACATTAAATGTTCCTGGTGGCTCATGATTCAAGGCATACAAGTTTGGAGAGGTAACATATAGTTGTCCCTGAGACATTGTAAGATTAAATCCCTCGAACCTGCGTCCAGCGTGGTCTAGACTCATTGTGATGTTTTGCAATCCTGGGTCTGCTTGCGGTATCTTCGGACGCATCATGTTTAAATGTTGATGCCTATGGGAGTGACCCCCTACCCAATGTTCCGTGAAAGGAGACTGAATTGGGATCTCCCTATCATCCCCATAAGCATCCGAATGAAGATTCGTTATATCCACACCCTTCTTGAAATTATCATAAATCTCTGCCTTGTAATCTTTAGGATCGTCTATAGAACTGCTATAGAGACTAAACGGTGCTATTGTACTAAGATCGTGGTCAGAATTTGTGTTACTAATGTCTGCTTTTGCAAATGCCTTCTTCTTTTCGATGACAGTGCCACCGCCTGCTTCGCCTGTAGTTGTAGTTGAATATGGTGCTCCAAGATTTATTCTTGGATTATAAACGTCAGTACACTCTCCCCCGGCGAAGGTCACATCGGAACCACTGATACGGATGAAATCCAACGCACCAGGATTCGAGGTTCCAAGATAAAGATCCTTTTTCTTATTTAGGTGAAAATTATCACCGCCATGAAGCACGGGCTGCAACTCTAATTTAAATCTATATGGCTTTGTTAATCTTCTTAGAGCATAGGTTGATCCAGAAACGTCTGCAATCGCGACCCTTCTAAGCGTTTCTCTTTCTGCATCGGTTGCAGCGATACCGGTAGCAAGAGGTGCATCCTTCCTGCTTGCGCGCTCACTCCACCAAAGGCAGTTTTCGGTTTCAGACCTATTATTATCTGTGCCGCCAGTAAAATTTGCTTTAGTCATGCCAGCAGTACCACTATCTGTCAAAGTAACGCTCGTGTTGCCCGCGGAGCCTGGTGTTGCCTGGGTTACAGTTACAACTGCTCCATCAACGGTGGCAGTAAACCTTGCCCCTGCTGGTCCCGATGAAGTGTTAATAACATTCATCAGGTTAGTTGCTGTTTGCTCGTTTGATGTAGTAGCTTCAAATGTGCCGTTGACAGAACTTTGGTCGCCTTGTTCAAAATCATAACTAGTGCCATCAGCAGCAACCAAGTTTACCTTGTCCCCGGCGTTGAGTTCGGTGTACGCCGTGATGGTTATTGTTGCGGTGGCTGCAACCGGGCCGGTGGCTGACGGCAATGGCGCGTGACCGTATCGCCAATTATACAACATCTCATTAACTGACTTTATTTGTCCTGGCTCTGGTTCCGCTTGCTTCCCTTCAAGTGTTGGAAATTTTGTCCAATATTTGTTCCTTTCAAGTACGTGACTCTCTATCATCGTTCGAACATCTTCTGAGAAGTTAGCACTTGCTGGTTTTAGTTGGTCCAATACTTGCGAGATAGAAGCATCTATCCACTTATAAAATTCAATATACTTTTCTATGCTTGGAGTATTCTCAACCCTCTCGAAAAATAAGCTTCGAAGCTTTTCCATCGCCTTATAATTCGGGCGATAACGATTTACAGGGTCTCCAATAAGATTGCTAAAATCTTTAATTGTTGCGAACATATCCAGCATTTCTTCTGAAATCGCCTGATACATGCTCTTCTCTATTGAAAAGAAGTGATTGACCGGTCGAGACTCTCTTGTATATGTTGTGTCATCCCTTGTTAATACCCTAATCATGTCAGAGCTGTGAACGTTTTCGAGAATCTGTTGTCTAGCAGTTTGCAAGTAGGCAACAGACACGCTTGCAGTTGTCTCAGAAGGAAAGAAGTTGCCGCGACCAGGATGATTAGAAGAGATAACGTCACCTATCCATCCGTAATCTCTCTTGTTCTTAAGAGACCCAGAAGAAAAATCTCGTATAATAAGTTGGCCGCCCTTTGTAGACCCAGTTACTGTGTTGAAGCCCCAGTCTAACGCTAGTGTCTCTATTGTCGGTACCGGATTATCCAGACCTGGCATAAAAGTATAAGCATTCCTCATTGGGTGTGGAACACCGTATGACTTAGGATCCAGAGCGTGTGACCTGATTGTTTCATTATCCAAGTAAGACATCCAATGTCTCAAGGAAGATAACTGGACATCAGATAAATCAATCGTAGATCCTGTGAAGTTGCGTCTATGTGCACCGGCATATAATCTCTTAGAATACTGATGGAACCTCTGTCCTTGAGCATTGGTTAGAGAAGAAGTTAAGAGAAACTCCTCCTTTACCTCCCCAGCATCCGTCTTCACTCCAAAGAGTTCTAAATTATAAGAGTTCGTTGAACCAGAAATTGTATTTCCGAAGGTTCCCTTTGGGGCGACCCTCACTGCAAAATTCCACTTGTTTCCATCGTAAACATCATAATATATGCCAGTTTCTACTGGTGCTACAATGCCAGAAGTTGATTTAACAACGAATTTAGCATGCCTAGAATCTTCTCTGTCTTTAACTGCGTATACTTCAAAGTTGGCAAAATCTTTTGCTGCTGCCTTCCACGTTAAATCATGCGTGTCGCCGTGACTATCCAAGACTGTATGTGCGCCGAAAAGAGAACTAGAAATAGGCGTGTCAAAATGAAGGACGGTACCGGCGCGGTGGCGGATCGGGAACACCACTTCTGCCTCTGTTGTGAAAGAGAGTCCAACAGCGGAATCGTTTGCGTGGGCACCCGTTATGTATCCGGAAACAGGAAACTCTGATGATTTACCCGAATGATGAAGACTCGAACTATATTGATAAATCGTCGATGAAAAATTAGCTGGTCTATTGAAATTAATGCACCTTGTCTTAAAACTGCCAACACGATAGTTTTGCTCAACTGGATAATCCACACCGTCAGCATAAACATTTATCTTAATTACCTCTTCATCAATCCCATAACAGCGAAGCAAATTGCGGAAAGCTTTTTCTGTTCCTTTGGATTTGTATATGTGGATTAAGTTATTGTATATATTTTGATATATAACATTCTTAACATCTTCAAGTCTTTGTTCAAACTCTTTTTCTTCGTCACGAGATGCCAAAGACGCCAGAACATCGGCATCAATAAATATTTCCGGTGTCTCGAACCCCATAGACCTAAGAACCTTATCCATAAACGGCAAGGGCTTCTTGTTATAGTTCTCACTCTTTACGTGCTTGAGTTTAGATAAAGACTGTATTTGCATAAACAATTCATCAAAATAAGCTCCCATTATTTGAGTTAATTGTTTTAACTCCCCCTCGTCATCCTCTTCTAATATCCATCCTGGCACAGACTTGTATATGGAAGAGTTGTTGTTGATGTCATAATTTCTTCCCTTCTCCAAGATATCGTCCAGATATTCATTAACTTTGGGATTTTCTGTGTGGATTATCGGTTCTGCAAATTCCGTTAAAGAAGCCGACGATTGAATCATCGCAGATTTAGTGCTCCTGCTATCAGAACTATATCCTGTCCAACTACCATTAGAAATTCTACCAGAATAATCTAAAGCAATTTGGTCTATGCTGCTTGTTAAGGTTATGCCTTCGTTAAACTTGTAATACACCCCTAGATCTGTGTTCGGGTCATCTGTGTTGGTCCCTCCATGTACTTGAGTAAACCAATACCTTCCTATATCTTTAGAGGATCTTTTTGCTTTCCAAAATCTGAATTCGTCTATAGAGCCGGAAAGCTTACCAAAACCAAGACCAGGATTGGTCGTAGTCGATGGACCCAGACGTGGTTGTGGATCTGAATCCTTTGCTGCGACCAATGCGCCGATGTTTGCAACTATCGCAGTATTCAAATTTCCTATCGAAGAACCAGTCAATACAGAATGATTTAAATCGCCGTCGACATGTAGCCTAAAGTTAACTTGGCTACCAGTATTCTGAAAACTGAATGCATAGTGATGCCACTCGCCGTCTGATGCGCTTGCATACAAGCCTGCCGTGCCGGAAACATAAAGGTTCTTAACGCCGCTTGAAGCAGATTGATAAGTAACTACCCAAGGAGAGTCTTCTTGTGGTCTCGTCCTGTCCAGCTCTATAGTTAGGCGACCGTATTGGTGTCCCGAAGGAACAGAGCCTGTTGTCCAAGCGTCGAAGACAACTTCTCTCTTTGTCAATGTTTGGAAAGCAGATTTTTTAAGCCAAAATTCTACTGTGTTGCCCTTGTTGCCATCTATTTCAAGGTTGGATGTTCTGTTGCTTGCCGTATGCCAAATGTTGTCAACGTTGGGTCCACCTTTAATGTAGATGTATTCTTTTGTTGCTGGATTACCATAGTTCCCCGACAATGATGTTCTAGACCCCCAACCTGTGGGTGAAAATCTAGCATGTCCGTGTGTTCTGGGATATTCGTTATCAAATACGTAAAGATCTAAACCGTTTGAATTGTTGATCCATTTAATCTTTTCATATGAGGATCCGTCGTAAGGATAAGTCTGATAGATTCTTCTTGCCGCAGAATCATAATATTCCTCGGCTAATCCAAATCGAGCAAAGTTCGAAGCGGTGGCGTAATCAATATGAGGTAAGAATCTAGCCTTTCTCTTTATGTATTCATCAATGTACCGGCCAGACTCGATGTCCTCCAGAAGATCATTGACACTTGACTCTGGCAAAATATGTTTTGAGCTAATTTTGCTAAAAAGGTTCTTTAAACTCATTTACTTCTCAACTCTAAATTTAAAAATCTTATCCTGTACTGTGTGTTTGCCGTCCGTATCATAAGCCAGCTGAATACCGTAAGCGTAGTCCGACTCAAAAAGGGACATTTCTAAATCAAAATAATTACCATTCTTATCATACGACATTCTAGTGTATTTCGATTGGGCTCCGCTTCCGGTACCAAAAGGAATTACATCAAACTGATCTATCAATCTGAATACTCTGTAATATGCGTCTTTAATTATCGATGGTTCCGCTTTCTTCGACGCCACAGTATATATGTTTGGTTGCCAGTCCTTTGGGCGAACAAACAATCTTATTCGCACCTTGTCACTCTGCGAGTAAGATGATTTGAGATTCTTTAAAGTTGTGATATATGTGGTACTTGGATTATAATCATAGGTCTTGTGCTTATTCACTTTAAACGTCGACCCCGTAACTAATTGTATTCCCTGTACCACCTTCGTTGGCTTACTCCAGACATCGAATATTTCACTTTCTGATCCCGTAAAAGCAAAGGATGCGGAATATATGCCGGTGCTCACCCAACCGCCAGTTATAACAGTCGCCGCATTTACAGTCACACCGCCACCGATTGGAAGTGTTTTTGGCTTTATAACTTGATTTTTCACATTCCCAGACGGAAACACTTGTACATTTATTTGTGTATAAGCGTTATTACTCCCGGATGCGCCGCCCAAGACAGGAATATTCTTTAACTTTCCGTTCACTATATTATAAAGATACAAGGTATTCAAGTTGTCTTCGCCCAGCAATAAAGAACTACTCAAATAAAAATTTGATCTGTCATCTCTTTTCGAATCATCCCACCTGGCCTCAATTATCGGTCGTTTGTAAAAGAACTCGGACCCTCTCGCAAAAAACTTCTTTGTATAATAAGAACGGTTTCTAGTGCCATCTTCATAAGATCCAGACATTTTTAGCATAACGCCATAATTTTCTCTATCCGGATCGTCTGCTGACTCAGCTGCAATCCATTCTTCTACTAGTGCTGTTATATTAACTTCTAGATTCTCTGTTCCGTTTTGAAAGTTCTTAACATAGTGAGGAAGGTTTCTTCCTGCTGTGTACCCCACTTCATGATAGTCACCACCCGCTGTCGTCCATTTCGTTTTGCCACCCTCTTGCACAGTCGTTAAAGATAAATGATCTGTGGATACGGTGCCCTGATATGATCCAGATTGACCGGACGAGCCGGTCGTGGTTACTCTAATTGTCGCTCCCGATGTATCAGATGTGTCCTCTGCAGAAATTGAAGCAGAAAGACCTGTTTCATATACGTTTATAGAAGCACTAAAAACGCTAGCTATATCTTTGACGGTGGACATGTTCCCCGTCAATGGCACAACTATTTCAATTCCCGGCAGTGATCCCGAGAATGTCTCTCCCACTTGTGTTGTAAAAACAAAATTGTATCTTGTATTTGACGAATTATATAAGGTAAAATATTCTTGTTTTAAGAGTTGTTCATTAGTCGTCAAAAATTTGACATCTGTTATTTGTGGTCTTTTGGTCGCAGAAGCCATTACCCAATTAGCTTCGTCTTCATCCGTGTATTCTTCCATATCAAGACCCTGTCCTTCGGACCAAGACCTGGAAAGGGGCAAAATTTGCATATCATATTGTTTCGGAAGTGTCTGACCGTGAGGACAATTAAAAACTCGTAAATAAAATTTAACACTTCCAGATTCTGGGATATTTCCATTACTCCTGTCTGTGTTGATTGTGCCTACGGGAAATTTAAGTAGTGCTCTTGTTTTCTCCACAGAACTAGTTGAAGCCTGACCAAGAATGGAGAATACCTCCAGCACATCAGACTCACCCATGTTAGATCCGGTGCCACGAGTTGACAAGTTCATCTTATAGGCATTAGTTATTGTAGTGTCTGCATTAGCAAGATATCTCTTAATAGCCATTAAACAATTTTACCTTTTATATCAACTTCCGGATATTTTAATTCAAAGACCGCAGTACGAGGAGCGTATATTACTCTCCCATCTTTTGACGAATTTCCTTTAATATCATAATCAAGTGATGAATACGGTGACCCGGATTTATTAACCACCCTAACACTAACAACATCCACTATTTCCTCTACATCTTTTAGTGCTTTAAAAAAGTCGGAAACCACTATTGGCTCTCCCATTTCTCTTTGCAAGAGAAACTGCTCTTCTATCGCCAACTGTGCCATTCTCAATACTTCATACTTATTAGCGTTTTCTTCTATTACTATATCAAACTCTACGCCAACATTTATAATAAAAGCGTCTAATATATCAATAGTATCATTAATCATTCTAACACCATTCAGCCATGTTTTTAGATTTTGTTTTATAGTATTGTTTGCTCTCACCAAGTCTCCCTCGGCGTTCTCAGAAATAACATACATATTTAGATTTCTCTTAAAAGAGTCGTTATCTCTGAAAATGGTGCATCGCTTTATTGCGCCGAAGTGCCCTGGCATTGCATACGCCATACTTATATAATCTTGTCTTGTAACAGCTCTATTCTGGGCAGAGAAGTTCCCCAGTGCCCGGATTTTCAGTTCCTCGACGCCGGGAATACTTATATCTCCGACTATTGGATCCTCATTCGAAACCTCTATTGAATTTACAACATATCGCCTTATATCCTCATTCAAGGAAGCAACATTGTCAAAGTCCACTACAGCATCAACGACTCGATTTACTTGGCCAGAACCCGCGTTAACATTCTCAGAAGTATTAGATCGGTATACGACTGATAGCATAGTGTTCGCAGGTGCTACGCCAAACTTATCAGTAGAAGTAAGTTTTGTAGGGTCGATACTTGTATCTGATATATATTCTCTTGCGTGTCTCTTGAGGGCAACGTTTGCGGGGTCTGCGATTGAGCCACTCACCAGTTCGTTCTCAGATCCATATCCGAATTGAATAGTGGTTGTGTCGTCGAGGTGTTCCACTGCAAATCTTCTAGGGACTGCTATCTTCTTCAGGATGTTTGGAACCGAATCGTTTTTTGCGTTCTTGTTTGTCACAGGCTTATAAATAGAATTTTGCGATAAATGCTCAACCTCAAAATATTCGTGACCCTCGGAGTCCGTTACTTGAACAATCGCAGAAACATTATCTCCCGGGATGACCACCTTAAGAAATCTTTCGAATGCGTCAACCGTTTCCACGTGTTCCAATAATTCCCCAGATACGATTCTACCTTCCGCTTTAACAGCAAAATATGTAGGTGCCCCGGTGTCATCGTTCACTTTTGCTACAATAACTTCGTTAACCGAGTCTGCAAAAGACACATCATCAAGTAGTGTGAAGGACACACCTCCAGCAGTAGCTACCGTAGATCCCGCCTTCAAAGTTGGTGAATATCTAGTATCAGGAGCACCAGTTGCTACTGATACAGGTACCAAAGCATAAAACTGACACGTTCCGTAGGAAGAGGGTGCCTTGTTAAAACTAAATCCTAAAAATTTTGACAACTTGAGAACATTCTCATACTCTGCTGCTGTTTCCAAAAATGACTCATTTGCCTGGTAGTCTAAATAAAATGATAAAACATCGCCGACGTAAGACACCGTATCGATCATTAAGGAACCAAAACCAGCTTCGTTAAAATCCCTATACGTATTTGGATAATACCTTTTTGCATGTTCCAACAATGATTCTCTTATCGAAGAAAAGTCTCTATTGGTATATTTTATAGGAATTATTTTTTTTGGCATTTTATGTTTTCCCCTCTATTAAGTAGTTTCGGGCATACTTATTTCAAGAATATCCGCAGTATTCAATCCCGGTACCGTATATTGTATTTGTATAGACAATGGTACGCCACTTGATATAAAAGTGTTGTCATCCGGTCCTCTAATCGCTATCCCCAAAATCTTTATAAATGGTAACCACTTCCCCACCTGCGATATGATCGTTGTTCTGATATTGTCGTAAGTATGTTCGTTAGCCAATTCAAATAAAAACCTCTTTAGACCAACACCGAAGGTCGGTTCCATAACTCTCTCTCCGGGTGATGTCAAAACGACCATTTTAAGATTCTGTTTTACTGCTTCTAGAGTTGTCTTGTTTAGGGCATATCCATCTTGAGCGTCACGCTCTAATGGCAATTTTACTGATATACCAGCCATAATTAATCTCCTCCTGTGAGACCCTCAACCTTGGCTGCATATGCTGCAGCAGCTGCTGATTCATTTTCCTCTTCACTAGTAAGTATGTCTTCATGATCTTCTTCACATATCTTAAATTCCTTAGTGCCCCGCCTCTTTCTCGTCCGATCTCTTTCACCAGACAACTCAGGCATTGACAGCCCAAGAAGACCCACCGGGGTCATGAACTTTCCGTATCGGTTCTCACCTCTACCGGTTACGGCGTTTTCAAGATGTTCATAAATTGTTGCTAATTGGTCAGTAGCTATAGCGGCACCAACGACGTTCGCAGAAGATACAGATGCGGCTAACATACCCATAGCAAGCCCGATATCGATTGGGCCCTGAAAGTTAAACGGCATATAGTCATTGTCGGCAGCGAAACCATTTACTAATGAATCGCTATCACCAGTTGGTGAAAATAACAAATCGTGAGATAACGACGACATATTCAACCCACTCCTCACCTTCGCAGGGTCGGCATCCCAAACCTTCTTCATGTCCTTGTAAGCAGGGTCCAATGCCGCTGCGCCGCCCCTGACTAGCGATGGAATTGTATTTTTCACCATTTTCCAAGCTATTTTGGCGAAATCAGCCATTATCTTATCGGCGATATTTCCAAATCCAAACGAAGTTTGATCTGAATTTAATATATTGAAAAGATCTCCGGGTGGTGCTGCCGAAAGGTCGGTCGATCCTGCTGGGTTTTTCAGTCCCAAAACCAATCTTCTTACCGCTCCCCGTGTTGGGTCCATCATCGTTGATAATTCTTGATCAGGGTCCAATATTACTTGATTGTATATCATGAATAAAGCCTGGTACCTGTCAAGCGGAAATATAAAATCAAACAAATATTCAATCTTTGAGTCGGGTGATGCCTCTATTCTTCTAATGTGTTGTCGGTCATCTCCAACAGTTATCTCTTGTTTGCGACCCAACCCGAACATTGCTGCCGCCAGGACATCGTCGGTGCGGTGATACTCTGGCTCCATCTGCCTTGGATTATCGATAGTGAGAAGCATCTGTGCAAGTTCTTTTGGGCAATAATCCAGTTCTACTTCCACTAATGGAGTTGGAAACATAATGTTTTGTGGTTTACCAGCAGTCATAATACCCACTTGTTCTGAGTCTGTCACCTCTCTTGTTACTACACCCTCGTCATTAGCAGAATAAGTTGCAGTCTCTTCCATCTTTACAAGATGAGACGTTCCCATCGCATATGCGGGGTCCGTTTTCCACCTGATTGGGTCTTGAGTTTGGCGGTTCATCTCACTGATGACATCCTCGCCTGATTCGTCGCGCTCAACAATATAAAGATCTTCCTCTATAATTCTAGGACCTCGAATATACCCAAATCTAGGATTTGTATCCGCTATATACGATCTAGTTTTTGTTGTCAATCCACTAAGCCTCATATTTAAAGTCTTTAAATCTGGTAGTAATTCACTTTGGCGGTTGTACCGGAGGATTAATTCAAGGGCTTCCTCTTCCCTGCCTTCGTCGAGGAGTGCATTAATCGCTTCCTGGGGCATGCCTGCCGCAATAAACTCTGGGTCGATCTGGAATTGCTCTATCATATCCGGTGCCCAGAATTCCTCGGAGTCAATGCCGGAATTGCCAAAAATGTCTGTTTCGTTTATCGGTCTTAAAGAAGGGTCTTCTGGGTTTTGACCCAACGCTTGCACAATGACGGCGGAGGCGGTGCGGGCGGCGGATTCGAGTGCTCCTTCAGTACTGGGGACAAACACCAATCTTAATCCGACCTTTAAATTTCCGAGAGTGTATATGCTCTCCACAAAATCCATCTCATCCGGATATGTCCTGCGCCAGACTTCAAGTGCTGGACCTTCTAGGTTCATTGGTCGGTCTATGTGGTCCGAGAAAAGTTTTAATAACTCATTCAATTCGTATTGATTAAATACTCCCTTATATGCTTCTATGCTTATTTCAAACTCAGGGTCAGCGTCAATCATCCTTTGAACAACACTTTGTGGTGCGTCTCCGCCTATACCAAAGGATGGGAGTCGAGGAGAGATGTGCGTGTTGATAACATTTTCTGAAAATCTGAAATACTTTTCTAGAAAGAAAGTTGGTTGACTTAAATCTTCAGGGTCTTCGTAGACGCCTCCAAAACTAGAATGTAGTGGAACCATTCCTCTGCGATATCCCCTGTTCTCATACCTACTCGGTGTTATGTGCTCTAATGATTGGACGGTACGAATATTTGAAGTCAACTCATTAAAAAAGTCTTCTTTAAAAGAATTGCATCTTGGCTTGAAGATTTTGTTTGCTGCTTCTATGATCTCTTCTTCGTCGAGAACACTATCAATAAGCACAGAGACTGCTCGGTCGAGGTCAGTGTGGTTTGCCAATTTTAAAATTTCTGATTCAAAAACTTCCTTACTAAGCTCGTCAAGAGTCAGATCCGCCTTTAAAGAAGATATGAGGTAGCTCTTAAGATAATCATTAACGATGGGTTCTCCACTTAGCATGCCTGCCCCAAATCTAGAAAAAACGTAAAGACCCTTCAACATAAATTCTATAATATAAGTCTTAACATAAACATATGTTAATTGAGAAGTCATGCTGTTTTCAAGAGGACCGGAAGCAGAAAAGTCTCTTTTTATTGGATCATTCTCTGGGAGATCCAACATCTCCTTATACTTGTCCATGATTTCTTGTCTCATCTTCTTAAAGCTGATTACATTTCTATTCCTTGCATAACAAACAACTTCTTCCTCTTCAGAAACAGGTATAAATTCTGCGGAGATTCTGTCTGCCAGGTCTTTTATTTGCTCTACATCAAAATATCTGGAATTTCGAATACCTTCTCCCACCTTGTCTAGTAGCATATTCGCAGTCACCCTGTAAGAGTCTTGCGGAAAGGCGACCGATATTCCAAGACCACCATTTAGTTTATTCCACAAACTATTTCCGTGTCCGTTAGCCTCTGCTGCGAAGGAGGGGTCATTCGGATAAACTCTTTGAAGAGTATTTGACCAAGAACTTAAAAACATTTCTGAAAAAGCACCAGAACGTAAGTGTTTTGGACCCTCTTGCCTGGAGATGTCTCTTGCTAGCAATCTTGTATTAATAGTCTCTTCTGACAGGTATCCGTTGTAGGTTTTATTCTCCCAAAGCATCTCCGGTTCTCCCAAGTTAAAAAATAGTCTACTTGGTCTTTCCAAGCTAAAGCAATCTCTTATGTCTTCACCTTCAAAGTAATTTTCTTGATAAATCATATCTTTTTCAGATGGAAGCTCAAACTTGACGAATCTCTCTTGCATTTCTTGTAATTGCTCTTGTTCTAGTATGCTCCTCAACACAGGAGACGGCTTTACCTCATCTTTGAGATTCCTCATGGGAAAAGTTAAAATATCTTGCATAAGAGCACTGTCAGAAGGATCGGACAAGTCAAAGAAAGCTGGCTCTTTATCCGCACCGGTCCCCGTTTGAAGCTGCTCAAACGTCACCACTTTATATCCTGCGACGCGAGTGACATCCATTCGCCCTGGCTTGGGGATACGCTGCACATCGGCAGTCTCTTGTGCGATTACCTCCTCCATCTTTGCGATGGCGGCGGCGCGGCCGGCGTTATCATTAGCCCAAGCCCCGCTGCCTGTTTTCAAGATGTTCGCACCTTTCCAATATATTGCAAAGCCGTTGCCTTTTCTGCCAATCGTAAACCCTAGTTGATTAGCGTCGTTTATGTCAGCCGCTTCGCCCTCTGCTGTTTTGAATCGGCCGATGCGCTGGGTGGTGCCGGTGATCTCATAGGTTTCCCATTCATAATGATATAGGTTTTCTCGGGCTCCAGTGTCCGGGTTCACGAGGTCTAAACCAACAGTGTCGTTGTAATCACTCAGAGAATTGACAAGGGTACTAAGGTTCCTGACTCCGGATGCGCCTGCCGTCGACAAAGCCGCGACAGCTTCTCTGATTTTTGTTACACTCTGGACTCTAGGAAGTGTCGACTTAATGTGGTTTGTTACAAACTGGTACCGTCCTCCCTCGACAGGATTATATCCAGGGTCGCCGGGAACCTTCTGGGACGTTTCCATTTCAAACAAAGAAGGAACAAAAAATGATAAATCATTTTTAAAAACAATCGCTATATTGCGTACAACAGACTCTATTGCTAAACTTGCCATCTTATTTGAGCTATCCGTATCATATGGTCCTGGAAGGTTCATTTTTTCGAGAAGAGAGTCCAAAGGATTATTCTCCATCAATTCCTTTAAGGCGGCGCGACGCTTCTCCGAATCGACAATGGCACGAGAAACTTCTTCCGGAGTGGCGTTTTGAGATAACAATTGGTCCCTCAACGTAGGGGATTCGATGTCAGGACAAAGATCACCGACGACAACGTTAGCAGAGTTTGAAAGCTTTGCGCATAATTCCGGATCTATAAACCGACCCAACAATCCAAAAAACTCTGCAATTAAAGATTCATTCTTTAGGTGCTCACTTAGTCCTGAATAATGCTTTTCCATCAATTCTTTTACTATTATTAATGTCTCTATATCTGCCTCTCCTTCCAACAAAGAGCACATTTCCGGTGGCGTAAGAGCCTTTGCGAGAGTATCAAATAAATCCGCAAGGTCCGAATAAGATTCGACTGGAAGGTCCATTTCATCCAGTGCGTTGGCGGCGTCCTTCATCACTAGCAATTTCTTATCTGTGCCTTCTTTCTTCCCCCATGCATCGTCCCACAAAGAGGCACCGTAGTCCAACAAGTCTGAACAACTGGGGAATTTAATAAGGTCCAATATTCCTCTTACCAAGCCGCACAAAAATGCGATTAACATTTCTAATAATGCTGCTTCAATCATTGGAATGAGTATCCTTAACGGATCCCAACGGGGCATTTTCGGCATTGGTGGCATTTTCCAATCAAAATCCCAGTCAAACTTTATCGGCCACGGGATTGCTGGTATACAAGACGCATAACTACAAAATAATGCCGCGAAATCAAACTTATCTAGAAACTCCTGATAAAGCTCTTCTAAGGTACAAAGGTCTTCTTTCGGGATCGGATCAATAATACTATATGTCTTTCCCTTTTCGAACCTTATCATCCCGTCCCTGAATAGTGTTGATTTTGGATTCTTGCCGTCTAAATTCCAGTCTTCGTTTGCCTTGTCTTGCCATCTCTTTATGGGTCCAAAAAATTTTGCCTCCGATGGTAAATTAATTTGCGATTTTGCATTAGCCTTCAGTATTATTACATACGGAGTTGTGAATTGTTGGATAACCTCAAACATATTCTCTCTCGGTGCTCCCAGAAGCTCTTCAAAATCCTCTAAACATATTCTTGCGTCCTCAATTGCCGCCTTATATAAATCGTCCAAATTCATCAAATAATTCATTGTTCGTGGATTATTCCACGGATGTTTCTTGTGCATATTTTTTGTGGCTCGCTGAAGAATCTTTTGCACTTCAAATTCTCCAGGCTTCTTATATGTGATCATGACAGGAACTACACCGGCACGATCCTCAACCGTCTTAAGCGGTTTTTTAGAGACCTTTCTCTCCATCAATACCTCTTCAAAAGTAATCTCTATCTCGTCACCCATCTTTGGGTTGGAGTATCCGTTAGCTCTTAGGATTGTTTTAAGGGCAGTGAAAGCCTCCTTAAGATTATCGGCTTCCTTCTTAAAATCAATTTGAGGGCGCATGCGGCCGCCTTTAATCCTCCACGTCCAAAGGTCCGCGCTATATTTCAAAAACAGATCTCTTATTTTCTCAATTTTGTCTTCCATATACCTTGGTTCATATGTGACCGTCGATGGAAGGCTTTCCCTTCTTATATCCATCGATGCCAATGCTGCCTGAAATGCTCTTTCCTGCTTCCTACTGACTCTGTCTCCGAATCCACTCAATTGCTTGAGAGCTTCCGCCTCTGCGTCGCGAGCGTACTTTTTTGCCATCCCGAAAGCTGCTCCGACGCCCTTCTTTACTGCTTCGGTTTTGTTTTCTGACACCCAATCAATGCCCTCTGTTACTGCCTTTCCTGCGTTATTAACTGCATCGATGGCGTCGTTTGCTCTATCGTGGGCGGCCGAAGCTAGCTCTTCAGCCATTTCATCAGCTGCAGAAACCGCTTCAATAATCCGCTTACCAGTTTCTCTTATTTCCCCAATTAGTGCCCCAAGAGTCATAGCTTGAGTTGGCCCAGGAGGATAAGTAACTTGGTCTAGCATCTTCTTGTTGACTCTTATTGTAAACTTAAATTTTGAATTTGGTCTCCTAGTTGGGCTATGAATTTTGTGGATAGAGGCAAATATAGTCCATGCGCCTTCTTTCAAATCCTGACCAAATAAAACGTCTACAGGTGTGTCTTGACCCGCCAAAGCCACGTTTACAGCCAACGGTTGTTGCTTTATCGTTAACGTATATTCTTTGTCTTTCGGAATAGCCGTTGTTTCTATTCTATTCTGGTAATATAACACAGGCGCATAAACATTGTGAGACGACTTGCTCCCCTTCACTACCCAAGAAGTGTATTTCCCATAATGGTCAAAGATCTTCTCTGTCCCTTCTCGCAAAGCAATCTCGGACTGCTTTCTTAAGAAGTTCTCGTAAGATCCTTCACGAGTGGAATTGATATCTCTTCTGGTTGCGTTAGAGAACCATGTACAGTAATAGTAATCAGGATCCTCCCACGGATCAGACTTAACGTCTCCGGGCTCTCGCTCTCCCAATATTGCTAGAGGGTCAGCGGCTGTTCCCCTAATCGACCCTTGAATGTCTCCTAGTTCATCTAAAACCTCTGCAACCGCAGATGCTAGCCCCTGTCTCTTCATAATAATGTAGGATAAAGTGTCTACTCTCCCGCGTTGAGTGACCCACAACGGTGACTCAACAAAGTGCGGGTCATGAAAATCCGTAGTATATTCACCCTCGTCTTGTTCTAGTCCCAGAATATCCTTGCTGTTGTCCTGTTGCCACTTCTGTAATCTCTTCTTTGTTTCCTCATCGAAGATGTCGCCGGATGAAAACGGTAATCCCAAGAATTTTTTGATAACTAAAACTTGAATACTTTTATCGTTCTTTTTAATCGGCAGTTTAAATTCTAGACTTCTCTGTTTAGAATCAACAATGATGAATCTCTTTGTTGCTAATATTGATTCTTCCTTATTTAATATTTCTTGTATCTCTCGGTCTGATTCGGCATAAAGACCTTGAAGTTGTTCTTGCAGCCGCTCTCCTAAAATTCTATGTGGTTCGACCAGGGCACGCTGTTCTTCCACTTTGGAAATTATGCTGGCGCGTGCCTCACCGTCGGGTTCTCTATTCGCCCTAGATACAATGTTGTCCAGTTTTCCGATGATCTCACGAACCTTCTTCAATATTCCGGCTTCAAGAGGGTCATCTGCCATAGATAACTCGTCGAGTTCAATAATCAATACATCAATATCTATTAATTCCTCTTCCAGTCTGGCCATCACTACATCGTTTCTATGAGCCTGACTCGTAGCTAGCGAAGGAACACGGATTCTATTTTCCGGAATGAAGGTTTTGGATGTTTGCTGAGAGCCGGTATATCGATTCGGTTCTTCATATACGACATTAATTGATTCAACATGATCCCACGCCTCACTTATCGGAGATCGCCTAATGGTTATCATGGATATTCCGTAAGCAGCATACTCGGGACTAATTTGACGAGCTGTTTGTCCTCCGTCTAAATCAGCCTGTGACTCGTTATAATAGTGAATCAACCTTTCAATTTCTGCTTCTTGTGGCCACCTCACCAATTCGCCTGGTTGTGTGCCACCTGTGCTGCCTTCTGGTGCCCTGTAATCTACCTCATCGTATTCTTCTACGTAGTTTGCTTCCGGGATGCCTTCTCCAGAATTAAATATCTCGGTGATGTTCGCCCACCTATCCGTTATTTCCTCCGATATTAATCCGGTGATGGCAGCACGGGCGGGGGCAAGAGCCCGAGCGTCTTGGAAACTATATTGTATTATTGTCTCTGGTCTTTGGGGGTTCCCCAGGGTAACGCTTAAAATCTCTACACCATATCTATTTCTAATCGCATCGGCTTCTCTATCTCGACGGGCGTCTACGCCCGGGGTGGTCCTTATTATATTTTCCCTTAATGAGGTCAAATCAACCAGAAGAACATCTGCTTCTCCTAGGCGTTGTCGTATTTCAGACCCTAAGTCGGTTTCAAGATCCGGAGTCGCAGGTCTCTGTTCTTCTTCTCTTTCTGCAACTGCAGCTTCAATATGTTCCGTTGGAGGGTCAGAGTGAATCTCTCTTTCCACTGTGTTAAGAGAATCGTGGAATGCACGAAGTTCAGTAACCGAAGAATTAACTCCACCATAAACGTTACTAGTGGAATAACTTTTAACAACAATCGGGGGTTGACGACGCACTTGACCGGTCACCTGATTGATAATAGGGTCGGGAGAATACACAAATTCCGTTTCCAACACTAAGCGAAGACCATCTGCGCCTGGAAATGCTGGGTTTTCTGGCAAGATGTCAACATAATCGTGTCTCTGTAAAGGATAATTCCGGTCGTCATCAAATTGCTGATGGGAAAAGTGGGTAAGTCTTTGCTCTTCGGACGGAATACCGTCTTCCAACATAAACCCTTCTCTTCCCAATAAGCTAAATTGTCTTACAAAATTTGCTTCTTGCTCTTGTCTTGTATAACTCATATTTTTATCTTCCAAAAATTAATTAACATTATTCCACTTACTCTTTATGCGCTTTGCTCCATTGGGACGTAAATAATTTTGACGCCATCGTGTAATATCCCACTTCCCAGCACCGTTAGAAAATGTGTCAACACTTGCCAATTTAGTTATCTGCGGTGGTATGAAGAAAGCTGGACCCGGTGCCGGGGTTGTGGGTAAACCAAAAAATGGAGAGAGATGAACGTGGGAACTCAACAATACGTTCGTTATGGCTAAATTTTCGATAATAGACTGAACCGCCCCAACCGTCTCACTGACTATCACTCCCAAGTCAAAAAGACAATCAGCCATATTATCTCCCAGAACCATTGGCTGCAGCCCTGAGCCTGGCCATTTACCGTTTCCTGCTATTATATCTACTCCGCGACGAATGGTCATCTGACCACCTTGAGAATTATATCCGTCAACTCCCGTAACCAATTTAATGCCCTCTCTTGCTATCACTCTTATCCCGTCTGCCTTAAGGGCAATGGCAGATCTTGGATTAGTGTCCTTCCTATTTGGTTTCTCTTCATTGTTCCCAATTGACCCGCGATTTAATTTAAAGTTTTGGTCAACAAGAGTTTTCTGACTAAGATATATTCTAGCCGCGTCCATCGACGGGATCCTATTCCCACTTTCATCATGGGGGTTATAGGCAACATTGAAAATTGGATCCACATAGACCAAATTTCCTTTTTTATCCACCGTCTTTGGGGTCGGACTCATACGACCGGCAACAATGTCTATTGCTGCGCACTGAGTGTTTCCTTTCCCTCCAAATCCGCTTTTCAAACTATCTGTCCTATCTCTTCCTAGAACAATCCAAGAATTATACCTGTTTTTAAGCACGACATCCACCGGGGCTTTCCGGTATGTCGGGACAGGGTCCAACAAGTGGTCACCATAAGCCCCTTGATTTGATGCCTTTAGTGATTTTGGTAGTTTATCATAATTTTCTTTTTCTTTTTTTGTTAATCCAGACCTCTGTATTGCTCTTTTTACTTTTGGAACAACCGGCTTTAGTTCTATTCCCTCATCGTGGGGTGTCTCCTCTGCCACCGTTTCTGAAACGTCGGTGCCTTTATCTGCCCTGACGGGCTCATTTGCATCCACCTTTGCCTGAACCGGATCACATTTATCGCCGTCAGCAGGAAGAGGTTTGTCCCCGAGATGATAGGTATTCCCTCGGACGTTCACCATTCTTTCTTCTATGTTTTCTTTTAATGCTTTTTCCTTATCTTCTTTGCACTTGGCACGCTTGGCCTCTTCTTGGGCGTTAGGAACATTCGCTTGCCCCGCAGGAGGAGCAGAAAAGTCGCTGCCAACTACAAGAAAATCCCTAGCAAGACGGTCGCCATATAATCGCAGTTGAGATGCCTTTTGCTCAGTGGTGGCATCCGGAGAAATCCTAAATTCCGGGAGTTCCAACCGAACCTGCGGAAGGCTCTCCACTTCCACCTCTTTTGATGCCTTTGCCTTTGCTAGAGATTCTGCATCGGCGAGAGCAAGATCCATCTCCGCAAGTGTTATCTCCATCTCGCCTTCCGTACTCGTTGGTGGAGTACCAATTTTGTCTGGATTTATATCGCGATCTACAACTGTATGACCTTCTAGAACAATTGTGCCGTCCTTCTTTGTTACCGGCGTCGGTTTTGTTAAGTCTCCCCTTTGTTGCAATATTTCATCAAGAGTTTTCCCGTCCTCTAAGGAAGGTGGTGGCTCTTCATTAGTTGGTGGAGGTGGCGGTCTTTCGTCCGTGCCGGAAATTCCCTCTGTTGTAAATTCAAAGTCTCTGTATTCCTTCGTTAACCAGTCCTTTGCGACATCAACCCCTTTACTATTCGGAGCGTGTTCGATAACCTTTTGTCTTAAAATAGCACCGTTTACACTATCAAATACTACAACTTTGATATTTGCATTTTTCTCATTTTTTATATGGGCTTTTACAATTGCTACCATGTTTATAATCTCGTCTTTATGATACTATCTTCTTGCTTTTAGTCTTCCAGGTGCTTCCTACATAATATGTTCTAGAGAAGATTTCGTGATTCTTGGCACCGGCACCCCATTTTTCGTTTAAGATCTGTTTACTGGAATATAACTTCAACGCATCTTCTAAAAACGTTGTTTTCATTTCCACTAACCCAACGTTGGATTGAAAGTGCCACCACTCCATGCCTCCGAATTCTGCGCCCTTCATTGTATGCTGCCTAGAATAAATTCCAGTAAACCCGTGTTTTGCAGCTAATTCTGTAAAATTAAACATTCTCTTTTTAATCTTTTGACGGCTCATACTGGTTTTGCCTCCGCCAAGTTTTTTGCAAAACCACGCTATTATTTCAACTTCTGGCACACTAATAGTTGCCCCGGGACTTGTTTCATCCGCAACACACCAAATATTCCAAGCTTGTCGCCTTACTCGAATTTTATCATTATTGCCCCAAGCACTTTGTGCAAAATACGGGTCGTTACTGGTTTGAAAACAACTGTAAGGTGACATGTCAAATGCTCTCCCTAACTTATGATGAGAAAAGAGAGCAGCATTTCTGGTCTTCGCCGGATCTGCCAAATGTCGCTTCCCCCCTGCACTAGTTATAATACCTCCCCTGGCATGAACTTCTTTATAGAGAGCTTCATAATGTTTTGACACATCTGTTCTCAACGAGGTATAATCTTTTCCGACTTTCGCCCTTTTCTTGTTCCCCCTTGGATAAAATTTATCAGCTGGAGGTTTTTCCCATTTACTTCGTTCCCCTGTGTCATCAAATTTTAAATCTGATGGCACCGTCGCACGCCCATCCGGTGAGTTATATGCTGCAGCTGCTCCGGAAGCACCTCCACTATTATCATGAACGCCCGTTGTCGGAGCCTGAGAATGTGGCGTGGGATTGTTTGTTTTATAAAATATTCCGAACATTGATAACTCTTTGTCTGTTATTTCGACCATGCATGGTTGGCCCTGCCAAGTTGCGGCATCTTTACTTTCGCCAAAGGTATAAAATCTCGGAAAATCTCGCAGCCTATCTTCATCATTATCGTCTTTCGGCAACATTAAAGAAGAAGCTCTTCCTCCCGTTGGAGCAGCATAAACTAATAGAATATTTTTCTTTTTTCCCAACTCGGAAGGCGTTAATCCAGAAGCACTCTGTGCTGCTTGAATAATCGGGTCTCTTACGTCCTCAAGTGCAACTTCTACAACTTTTAGAACTATTGCCGAGCGACGACCTGTGATGCCGTCATCTAGTCTTTTCGGGGTTAAATAATCTAAAGATCCTTCGACCGCCATTTTTATCACATCTAAATCATTTGCTAGGCCGGCGTGATCTGGACCAGAAATGGTCTTCTGTTTCGGATTCTTGTGCGGACCGTGAACTCCGTAATCTGGGTTGAGAAAATTTTCGTCGGGATCAGGCATCTTCTTTTTTCCCGGAAACTTTTTCTTGTTCTTGGATTAGGTCAAATAAATTATCTTTTTCTTCTTCAGATATTTTTTCATCAGCTGCTGTTCTTCTGTGCATTAGTGCTGCCAACTTAACCAACTGCTCATTTGATCTTTGTAGTGTCTCCACATATTTAGCAGCGATAATACCGGCTTCTTTGTGCCGGTCTTCTGATACCATCATATATTTCATTAGATGGGTTAAAAGAGTTTTTGTTACCGCTCTGTCTTCGCTTATGTTGCCAAGAGATTTTTCAATAAATTCTTGTAATTTAAGTTCGCTCATAGTACTAATAAGTAGATATTAAAGACAAATTATTTCTTTTCATATTCTCCCCGGTCCCACTTGAGCTTAAAGATTCTATATTTTAAACGAAGTTTATTTAAATTATTGACAATTTGCTTTGTGTTGAGACCGGTTATTTCTCTGAGGTATAGATATATTGCTTTTTTATTGAAGATCTCTATTTGGTCGGCACTTGTTAGCAGCACCTTTACTGCTTCCACGACCTTCCTTTCGTTTTCCTTAAGATCTACTCTGTGCCATCGGTCGACCTCAAACAACAAAGATTGCCAGAATTCGGCTTGTTCTCTTGTGTTGATATATACTTCTTCATTAGTTATAAGATCTTCGTGAATCGACTCTTTTACTAGATCTTCATAGCTAACTTCTTTTTTGTTTTTAGCTGAATTCTTTTTTAGCTTATGGATAAACCAGTGCTTTGTAACAACACTAAAATAGGAGAACGCTTTAGACCCCTTTGTCGGATCGTATTTATCCAATATTGTGGTAAGCCAAATTTTACACTCTTCCTTGAGAGGATCTATATTTGGTAACGTAGTAAACTTATAAGTATAAGTTATTTTCTCGACCATTTCATGAAATGCAGGTTGTATATAGTCGATATACAAACGTGTTCTAATTTTGTTATCATTAGTTTTTGCATATTCTACAATGGCATTTTCATGAACTTTGGTAAAATAATAATTTTTAGTTCGTGCGCGGCGTTTCTGCTTTCTCTTCGTAGTCTCCAAAACCTATATCCTCTTCTAATTCTGTATCGTCTATAACAAGAGCGTAAATATCCTCATGTTTGTCTAGTTCTTCTAGAATGACTTTTGTGTGATCCATCAAAGATCGCAAGGAAGTGTCTCCATAAAACATTTCAGACTCATGTAGAGTCTCAACATGAGCCTGGAATACGGTAAACCCTTCTTGTAAAGAATTCATGTTGCTTGCCACCACCAACAATCTTCTGGCACACCGAATAGCATAAGGCACTATAATGATGTTCACCACAAGAGAAAGGATCAATATAATATTTAATAATTCCATCTTATTTATATTCCACCTTTGAAGATTTTTTATCATTACGCAAATCTAAAGACGCATCTTTAATATATTGCTTCACGATGTCTCCAGTCTTCGCCGCCTTCTCTACCACCTTGTCCCCAATAGGTGCCGGTATTCTAGTTACCTCTTTCTCAGAATTGCACAATAAACACTCTTCTTGAATGTGGCTCATAGAGTGTGCCACTTCAAAAATTTCTTCGCATTCTTCACACCTATAGACGTACCTGGGCACTAATCGCTTCCAACCGTACTTGTTGTTTCGTTGTCAAATATTTCTAACTCTTCCTCTGTCTCGTCGAACAAAGTCTCAGATTCAAAGTGGACCGCTGGTGGGTTCGTCACCACTAATTCCTCGTTTTGATTTATTTGAAAATCGAATTCTCTTAGGATGGGAACAATATCCACCTGCTCCATAAGAGATTTTTGTAGGGCCATCATTACAGCACCCAATGCTTGATCAGAAATTTTCATTTTATTCCTCCTTGTCAATTTCTTTTACTACTGCACGACCAATGAGATTTTCCCAATCCCTTTCCGGTCGTACCTCTAGATTTGTTTGCCATGCAGCCTTAACCACATTAGCGTTAACTCCGCAATCGTCTGCAAAAGAAATAAACGCATTTATGTCTTTTGGAAAACAACTCCCACCGAATCCCAGTCTACCATCAGGTCCGGGCACGTTCAAGTGTGAGTCGCCGACCCGGCCGTCAGCAGCGAAGCCAGCCAAAGCATCGTTCCAATTAACTCTGGCTTTTTGGCATATTAATTTCATTTCGTTTGCGAATGCAACCTTCACGGAGAAGAATACGTTATTAAAATATTTTACAAACTCTGCTGTGTTGTAATCCATCTCCATAATGTTGCAATGCTTAAATCTTAATCTGTACAATTTTGCTACTTTTTCAGTATTTTCTGGAAGACCTCCGAGAACAATTCTTGCTTGATTTAAGAAATCATATTTGGCATGCCTCTCTGTCAAAAATTCGGGATTAAAAACTAAATTTAGATTTTTAAACTCTTCGGAGAATGCCTCTGTAGTCCCAGGTATAACAGTCGATTTGATGACGACAACATTGTCGTTGCGTGTGCTGACGCGAGATATATTGTTCAAAACAGACCGAACAATACTCAAACTTATTGATCCGTCCTTATTCATCGGTGTGGGCACGGATACAAAAACCACATCTGATCCGTTGACAGTCTCTTCAAGAGTATTCATGCTACGTAAAGGATCGATATCGTATATGTGCACAGGTAGAACCGGGACAAACCCAAACCCTATTGCTTGCCCGACGAACCCGTTGCCGATGACGCCCACTGCTTTAATCTTGCTCATTTAAAATCCCCGTAAAACACTCTGCTATTCCTCTTGTTATGTCTACTTCTGGTGCCCATCCTAGATCCATAAGTGGTCGCACATTCGCCTTAGTTAGCCTCACATCACCAGGACGATCTTCTATGTAATCAAATTTTAAGTCCGGTAAAGACTTCAGTACCAGTTCTTTCATCTCGTTTAGCGAAATATTATTACCAGTGCCAACATCATAAACATTCCCACTGACTTTTTTTATGTTCTCCATGCAAAATATATTAGCAGAAACAACATCGGAAACATGCGCCATGTCTCTACGCTGATTTCCGTCGCCGGTTATATAAGGCGTTGTCCCCTCTTTGATATATCTTCTCCAGTTTGCAACGCACGTGGCATACGGTCCGTCCGCGATTTGGTCCACAGAGTAAACATTGAAATATCTAAGAGCGACTGTGTCGACCCCATAGAGCTTGCTGTATAGCAATGTTTCTAACTCTCCCACATACTTCGACAACGCATAAGGACTCTCGGGACCTTCACCATTGCCCACCACAGAAGAAGAGCTGGAATACACAACTTTTGCCCCTACTTTCTTGGCAAATTCCAGAACCAAAGAAGTGGAGTGAACGTTGTTGTGCATAACCTCTACAGGGTTTTCAATGCTGTATACAACTCTTGGTATGGCAGCTAAATGAAAAATTACATCCGGATTAAATCTAAAATGTTTTTCCTGAAAACCGTCCAATATATCTTCACCAATTTTCAAATCTATTCCCATGACGCTGTGTCCTAGAGAGTTTAGCTTCCAAAATAAATGATTGCCGATATATCCTTTATGTCCGGTCACTAATAGGTTCACTAAATGTACCCCGCCTTTTTTAGTTCCTCATTAAAGATATTAAATTGGTCATCAGTGCAAAGATCCTTATATGCTTCTAGATTCTTTCCTATTGAAACTTCCGAAAGCTTTCTTTTTCCATAATCACTTTCTTGCTTCCCGGCGCGGCCGGTGACGGAAACATTCCAATCATATATCCAATCTTTGACGAAGTCAGGATAGTCTGAAAAATGAGCACTTCGTTCTAGTCCGAAAACATTCATCATATTTTCCTGAATATTGTTTGGAAACCTTATTATGTCTTCGTACTTAATCTCCATGTCTATGATGTCAGAATATTGCTCTCTCTGTATCATCGATGATATCCATCTTTCTGGTTTGACATACTCGCCATCCGATAAAACAACATCTCTTCCATCTCGGACTACGTTTATAATCCCTATATCGTTCTGTCTTACCCACCTAAGCTGGTCCTCAAATTCTGGAGCGGGAACGTTGCTCAGGATAAACGGTGGTAGTCTCTTTCCTATCAAGAATTTTTTATCTGTCTCCGTGTTCAGAAACTCGTTTAGTGTCAACTCGTGACCGTTAAACCCCGTCCTGTACAAAATCTCGGCATTTTTAAATGCAAAACACATTCTCAACAAGAGAGTAGTGCCAGACTTTGCACATCCGGTTATGAATATTCTCTTTGCCATTATACTTCCCAGGTCTTATATTCCGGTTGTTTTGTTTTGTTGGTGTTATGCATTCTATATCTATAGAACGGAATCTTTAGATGATGAATCTTGTAGTCGTCACCTAGCCTCTTCTTTAACTCTTCTTCTTCTCGATGTCTCATTTTGGGATTGTATCCTCCAAGAGATAAAAACAGATCTCTACGATACATTATACCACAAGATATGTTTTCATTTTCAGCATATTTTCTTTCAATGGTATTTTCGTATTCGTCAACCATCAAATAATCAGAAGAAACACAAAATGCGTCATGATTGGACTCTAAATACTTTTTCATAATATAGGACATATCTTTGTTTATGTAGTCGTCAGCATCAACACGAAAAAAGAATTGACCCCTAGCATTCTCAATTCCCAAATTTGCTGCAGCTGCGACGCCTGAATTCTTTGGTGTCTTGAACAGCCTTACGTGCTCTGCGAAAGGTCTTATCATATCGAAGGAATTGTCGGTACTGCAATCATCGACTACAATAACTTCATATATTGCCCTTTCTTGTTTCAGGCAACTCCTCAAGCATCGCGAAATAAATTTTCCATAGTTATAGTTTGTTATAATTATCGATATATCTGGTACCATCATTTGCTCCTTAATATCTCTAGTTCTTTAATTAGATCCTTGAATTGCTTAAGAGATTTTTGGTCAAAGGATCCTAAATGACCACCTTCAAATTTTGATTGTGCCAGAGGATCTTCACTGTAGTGCTTTTCTAGAATTTTTGCGCCCCTAAAGTAAGCCTGTAGGGCGGCTGCTGATCCGATTGCGTGGTCACTATATCCGTGATAAGAATATCTTGTAAATTCTTCCGGCATTGCCTTTAATGCTGGGTCGTGTAAGAATGTCGGATACTTAGACACACAAAATAGATAGCTTATTTTTTCTCCTAGTCCATATGGCCATTCTCCCTTAGCGCAATGACCAGTCGATATAATTGTGGGCTTGTTCTCTCTCAATATTGCCTTACACAATTCAGGGTCCTGCTTCGCTGTTCTTGATGATATCTTGTATCTCTTAATACCCAACGATTTTATCCAGTCGAATCTTTCCATATCAAAAGGAGTTGCCATTAGAGGGATCCCAAGATTCACGCAGAAATCATTAAGACTTGCAAAAGTTTCAAAATCAATATCTCTATACTTCTTCTCTGTGCTTCCAAAGAACTTTTCAGAGTCCATCAATTGAACTTTAACCACGTCTGCGCCAGCAGTCCAAGCATTCAAGCTCATCCTTTTTAATTCGCTTAAAGATCCGTGGTGTTGGTTACAAAGATCAACTATTATTTCCATTTAAATATTCCTTTAGCACGTGTGGTGTTTTATATCTTATCTCTAGCATTATACCATAATCCATATCTTTATTTTGATAAAGTTTGCCTCGGTTACCATATTGGCTAAGAGGGTGTGCCTCAACAGAGTCATCTAATATATTATACACACTTTCTTCTAAAATGTCAAATCCAGTAGCACAAGTTTTCATAAATATATCATCCGGAGAGTCTGTTACTTTCAGATCTTTTGTTATTGCTTGTGATATAATATCCCCTCCGTCTATCGAAGAATCTATATAATGCAAAGTCGCGCCAAGTAATTCAGGTCTACGCTCATACAGAGCCCAATAAGGACTGTCGACGCCACGATGATGTTGCACTAATCCCGTATGTATGTTTATACATCCTCTTCTTGGTATTCTAAATATGTTTTCTTTTAAGAGAGGTGCCCCAAAAACAAAACAAACTTCCGGGCGGACATCCGTAATCAATTCTGCCATTCTTTTAGAGTTTAATTGCACAGGCGTGCATTCCACGATGTTCACCCTAATGGGATCCTTTTTCCCCCCAAATGCTAATTGCTCTGAACAATAAAACTGAGAGTTTCCCTTTTTCTTTTCCACGACAATAACAAGGGACAAGTTTACTTTTTTCTGAAGCCTGTTTATAAACTCCCTATGCCTGGGTTGATTAGATGTTATCGCGATATAGCTCATATCTTTATCGGTGCCTTTCCAATTCTAGTAAAAGCCTCACCTCTTCTTGCGCCTATTGAATATCCACGGACCTTTGACAAGCCCTCGATGTACTCCATTATTCCCGGCAATATGCCAGACTGAGAAAGATATTCTTCCATTGCCAACCATTTCCATTCATAAGTGTCCGTAATATCAACAACAATATCCGGATTTGAATGTGGGTCCGTAATTTCAAAAGACCACAAGTCCTTTATCGTGTGGACTTCTCCTAATTCTTCTAGAATGTTCTCCGAAGCCTTCCAGCATGCTTCCTCAACTATTGCAGAAGTCCTCTTATGGTCGCGATGCTTACACACACTATTGTGCGTTACAACTAACTCAGGTTTTATTTCTCTTATTTTCTGTATGACTTTGTGAAAAGTAGATTGGCGATTAACCACTTTTTGACATGGTATACTTAAGTTGTGGAGACGATATACTCCTAGTATCTTTGCTGCCTTTTCGGATTCTTCCATTCTTGTCTTTACGATGTTTTCACCATCGGTGCTCTGTTCAACTCCCGTATCCCCGTTTGTCATAAAGCATACATGAATCTGACAACCTTTGTCCGCCCATTTTCTAATGGTGCCTCCACATCCGATTGTTTCATCGTCATGGTGGGCCGCGAATATCAATACTCTTTTAGGTGTTTTTATCATTTTTATTACCCCTCTTCTCTATAAATTTAACATCTTCAATTGTATGAACATCGTGAACATCACAAATAAATGCTCCAGTTTTCGTACTCAAGTCCCTCTGATAAACATACCAATTCTTCATTATTCTAAATGCCGCGTTCATCATCAACTCGCCATCAACACTCATCAACTCATTTCTATCGTTAATAATGAATGCCTCAATGGCGTTATCTAGCGTTTCTCCTGTAATTTCTGGGGAGTTTGCCTGAAGGGACACAACAATCTCTGGTTTGAAGTGCCTTCTCTCTATAAAGCTAGCTGCATCTCTGATGGCTTCCATCTTGTATACGTGATCTTGTGCATGCCTCGGATCCCTATCATGAACCTTGGCACCACACTCTAGTGCGATATTTTTTATCTCTTCGTCTTCAGTGGTGACCCACACATCAGTAATATGTTCACTTTCCTTTGCTGCCTTGATTGCCCAATATAACATTGGCTTGCCCCAAATAGGATATATGTTTTTACGCTCTAGTCTTTTCGAACCGCCGCGAGCGGGGATTATTGCAACAACTTTGGGTTTTTTGGCTTCGACCATATCTGCCAGTCCTATCATGAGTCCTTCTATCATAACGTTTTATAATAACACATCAAGTATTCTTTTGCAAGAATCTTTATGATCAAAAAGGTGATTCTGTCTCGCCTTCCTGAATTCTTCCTTAAGGTCTGCAGATGTTAAATATTTAATGGCCGCTTGGAGTTGTCCTTCGGTAAAATCAGTTTTCAACTGAATGCAATAATTATAATTATACAAGTAATCATGCGTCACCCTAAACTTCTTTTTGTTTCCGTTTCTCACGCTCGGCTTAATATCAAAGTTTATAAGCGGAACATTGTGCATCACACATTCTTCTATAGTGGTTGATCCAAAATTAATGACAAGCTTAGAGGTTTCTAAAAGTTCTTGTGTAGTGTGAGGAAACCATGATCGATCTTCTAGGTGGCGACCACCATTTTTCTTTAGCATCTCTTTGTGTTTTCTTGGAATAGGGTCTTTGCCTCTGGTTTTAGCCAAAACTCTGAATCCTGATTTCAGCAAGAATTTCAAGAGTTTCTCCATGTTGATTCTGCCCAAATCTCTATTTTTTGGCCAGACCAAAAGAACATTGTTTGTATCTTGTAGTTTGTTGTTTTTAAGTGCCTCTTCTTCGGTGAAAGAAGCATCATATTTCGGAATACCGAGATAAAGGTTATTCCCTTCAGTACATCTATAATATTTTGCACAAAACTCGCTAGGCATAAGAATATAGTCTGCCACTTCTTTATAAAAGTTGTTATAACTTTCTACAAAATCTGTCTGATAAGTGCATACAACTTTTTTTGTACTAGGAGTTTTTTTTAGAATTTCGATCCCCCATCTGTTTTCGCTGGAAAATAAAACTCCTGTACATTTCTTAGCCTCTCCGAATGGTCTGATTTCAATGTTGTGCTTTTTGGCCAAATCTTTTATTTTATCCATATAGAGAAGTGGACAATTATATTTCTGTGAAGATGCAATATAAAAGACAGATTTCAACCCCCTGTTGTTGCCTTCCAGCACGAGAGGCATCCAATACCTAAGATGGGTCATCTCCCTGAGAATGAATCCAATCTCACTCACGTCTCAACCCTTCTAGGAACTCTTGGATTAACTTATCGAAGATCTTTCGGTCTTTGTCTTCCAAATAACCCTCTTCCAAATAGTATTTTATCAAACCATCGCCAAACAGTGAGGAAAATTTCTTGCACACTTCAGCCTGATCAGGTTTTACTTTCCACTTGTTCAAAAAGGAAGAGTCTTCTTTCCTAATATAATTGTATTCTCCTGGGCCCAAACACGGGCCATGTCGATGGCAACATAAGACCTCTTCGAATCTTTCGCCGCGGACGTGTACTTCTTTTCTTATTACTTTTTCAGTCCCACAAACATTGCATTTATCTAGAACTTTCAAATCCTCATTTTTTACAACAGGGACATCCAAACATTTAAAGATTCTTTCTAGTTCGAAATCAATATCGTTGAAAAAATGTTCAAAACTTATTATATGATCTGTTCCCGATCTAAACGTTTGAGCCAATTCAAATAGCGAAGACATGAATGTATTCTTAAACCACTCAAACACCCTGTCATCCGAAACTGTCTTACCATATCTTCTTTCTCCATATTCTTTCCATTTCTTTATCCAAGTATAGTAAAAAGAAACAGGATTTCTGAAAATGTACAATATGGGAATATCCGGATGAAAAGTTCTATGGTAATTTATCATTTTGAGTGGTGGCTTGTTGAGGATAATCCACTTACTTTCTTGAGAATTGATTTTCTTTATAGGAAACAATTGTTCGTCTCGGAATGAAGGCATCTCACCTTGAGACAAATATCTCTTTAAATCACCCTTAGTTGATCCGCCCTGGCTGCGGAAGGCACCCTCAGTAAGAGTAACTAAATTCTTGTGCCCTTGCAATTTGTGCAAAACAAGATGAGACCCTATGCCGCCGGATGCCGTTATTAATGCTGCTATCTTTGGTTTCACCCTATAGTCCCCTCTATAATCTTAATGTATTTTGTGTAAAATGAGGCGTGATCCGATACCGCCACTGGCTGTTATTAGTGCAGAAAACTTAAATTTGTTCATTTAGTTAAATCCTTTTCAAATAAATCAAAGTATTGGTTCAGACAAGACTCCCAATCTGTTGGTTGCATCTTATTTTGTTTATATTTTTTCGAAGTAATTATCGACAACAACTCTTCTATATCTTTAAAGACCATGTCCTCTCCTGCAAATTCAATACAGCCGCCGCCTTCGGCGTGCACATAAGTTGGTATTTTACAAGCTAAGCTTTCTAGTATATGGTTCGGTCCAGGGTCGAATCGAGATGCACTAATATATAAATCATATTTTCCAAGTTCTTTTCCTAGCTCTTCTCCGAAAATTGGCGGCACAACCTTGGTGTTCTTAAAGGTCCCTATCTCTCTACCAATATAGGTGAAAGTAAAGTTTTCATTTTCACCTACAAACTTGTCTATCTCATTGTAAAAATCGAAACCTTTCATAAAATTATCCGACCAATGATGAGTTACGATGTTAATTTTGCCATTATTAATTTTTTCTCGTTTTTGAAATATGTCCAGATCTACACCGTTGTAAATGGCTGAGTAATTTTTGCATTTCCACCCTTTTGTTAAATGATAGTTTTGCATCCAATTGGACACGAACACAGTATAGTCTAGCCACTCACTACAAGATAATAAAAGAGCATCCATAAAGTCAGTATTCTTTCTAGCATCGCATTCATTAATTCTTTGTACTAGTTTTGTATTTTTGCAAAATTTACGATAATGAATCGCTTCATTGATCCCTATTCCAACAATTGCGCTTGGCCGAGGGTCTTGTAAGAATATTAAATCTATATTATCCTCAAAAGTATTCGTTATCTTGTGACCCCGGCTTGTACCGATTTCATAAAAAGCTTTAACAAATTTATTCCCCCCTCCCCATGGGCCATTCACTACTTGTCTATTAATCAGAATCTTCATAGGCGTGGATATCAACAAACTGGAACACCATTAACGTTTTGTGGATTTTCTGGTTTTATCCAATTGCCTTGAGAGTCTATTGGCAAATTCCAACCCAGGGCCTCGGAAACATCCTCTATGGACACTGGAATTTCGTTATTCTTGTGTTTTTCCAACAATTCTTGATATTCATGGATCTTATAATACTTTATTTTCTCATCATCACCGGGTGGGGCCCAATAATCACCGTATCTAGTCATTCCTCTGATTCTTGCGTTCTCTCCCTTTTCGTTGAAGATGCCAACCGAAACAGGGATTATCGGGGCACTATAAAAGACAGTCATTGAATTTTCTCTCAATAATCTTTCTGCTTTTTTCAACATCTTTGTCTCGGAATCTTCACCACCCTCGTGAGACAAATTGTCTACATCCCAAGGATAAATCAAATCTAACAACTTCTTTGTGACCATACAATTCATTGCGCCCATTACGGGATTTCGATTATAGTGATACAGGAATTTAAAATCACTACTACCCAGGGCATTTGAGTATGTACCTGACGCGTTCCTAACCCTTCTCTGAGCGTCGAAAGAGATACACCCAGTAGTGTCTTCGTAGTTTTCAAAAAAATCAACATATTCTTTTAACCAACCACCCTTGATGATAAATTGAAAATCTGCCGGAATAGGGGCAATATATTTGCCAGTTGCATTTTCAGATACAATATTTAGTGCCTTTGCATACTCGTTTGATGGGTCTCTTTGCTTCTGTCTAAAAACTCGAAACCCCCTCTCCCTCAAGTCTTCTAAATATTCATCTGTGCCGTCTTCTGTAGATGCATTGTCAACAACTATAATTTCCTTATTTGTGTAATCTTCGGTGCACTGCAAGAACGATTCCAAGCAACTCCTCAAATAATGTAACCTATTACAATTAATAAATGCAAAGGTTACTTTTGGCATTGTTTCCGACATATCAGCCTTCCTCCTCGGGATTCTCAGCTTCTATTTCGTTTATGTCGATGGCTTCGCCAGTGGTCGGGTTATAAAAGTTTAATTCGCCGGATCTATATATGAGAATTGGCTCTCTGCCAGGACAAACAGCGTCGGTCGATACCCATTCCGGGTTATTCTCTAAAAATTCGTCAATGGCAGGTTTGGTGCCTTTTTTATCTGAGTGTTCAGTTCCTTCTCTTTGGGTAACAAATTCATTGTTTTCATATTCTTTAAAATCTGCGAAGTACTCGTCCTCAGTTCCCCACTTATTTGAGTAATCATCAAAAACGACAAACCCGCCAGGTTTGAGAAGATCTGGAACGCATTCCATCTCCTTTTTTACTGTATAGTAGTTATGATCACCATCTATCAACATTATGTCAAACAACCCTTGTTGTTCCGGTGCATTTTCTTTCAAATGTTCGATAAATTTTGGTAGGACAACCAAACTAGATTCCTCGTAAAAGACTACATTCTGAGCCTCTGTAAGGTCTTTCGCCATTTGCTCACATTGGACAGCAAGTTCATCACGACGTAAAACGTCTACTCCTATTAATTCAAATTTCTCGCAATGTTTGCTCATAAAACTAAGAAGAGGAATGAAAGTTTGACCCTTGTCCACCCCAATTTCTATCACTGATGATTCCTCTTTGCCTTTGATATAGTCTACTATAAAATCGTAGTACCCCCAATAAGCCATAACTAATTCTCCTTTCTTTCAAATATTTGTTTTATAACTTGAGATATTCTCTTTCCTGATTGGCCGTCCCACTTCTCTGGCTTGGAACGTTCCTTATTCTCTTCCTTTTCGATACCTAAAACCGCTGAAGTGACTTCTTCTACAGAGTCTACCAATTGGTTTGTTCCTTCCTCAATTGTTGAAGGTCTCTCGGTATTATTTCTTAAAGTTAGGCACGGGACAGACAACGCAGTTGTCTCTTCTTGTACGCCGCCGGAATCTGTCAATACTGCAAAACTGTTTTTCATCAAAGACACAAATTCGAAATACCCAACAGGGTCTATGATTTCAAGATTTGGAACCTTTAGTGCCTCTTCCAACAATCCAAATTTTCCAAAATTGTTCTTCGTTCGCGGATGCATCGGAAATATCACCTTCTTGCCAACTGATTTACATATATCTAATATTTTTCGAAGTCCGGGTTCATTATCAACATTTGATGGTCTGTGAAGTGTTGCTAGGATATAATCTTCCTTTTCAGAAGATTCCGGTAGTTTACCAAGAACACCGTATAAAGAATCAATCATAGTGTTTCCTACAAAGAATATTGAATGACGATTTATACCTTCGCTGAGAAGGTTGTGAACTGCGTCCCTTTCCGTAACAAAGTGATAATCTGATATTCTGTCCACGATCATTCTATTTATTTCTTCCGGCATTGATCTGTCGCGGCTGCGCAAGCCAGATTCAACATGTGCGACTTTAATACCCATTTTCACCGCTGCCAAAGTTGCTCCGAGAGTCGAATTGACATCGCCGTACACCACTAAAAGGTCTACTTTTTTATTCACCAAATACTTTTCAATGCCAACTATTACATCCGCGACTTGTTTCCCGTGCATTTTTGAAGAACCGACCTTAAGATTGATGTCCGGCTTTGGCATCCGCAATGCGCTAAAAAACACATCTGATAAATTTTTGTCATAATGCTGACCAGTGTGAATAAGGATTTGTCTAACCTCTGGCACCTTTTCCTTTATATTATGAATTACTGGTGCGGCTTTAATAAAATTTGGTCTTGCACCCACAACATGTACAATATTTTTAATCAATTAAGGCTTCTCCTTCTTTTATGCCTGACTCTATAGCCCATTCGTCAGCCCAGCGTTCGGCACCGTTTACTGTTATTCGTTCCATCCATACACATAAAAATCCAGCAACCTTGACCAGGAGTCCCCTTCCTTTTACTACCCGATATATCAAACCAGGAGGTCCGTGAATTTTGCAAGAATCTATAGAAACATTCCATAAAATTATTTTTCCCCACCTTGTTTCAATATATGCACCAGGATATGGAGAAGCCAATGCTCTCACATAATCTCTAATTTTTATAGCAGACCAAGATAAATTTATCTTACCATCTTTTGGCGTTCTTTTATAGTATCTTGTAACTCTAGAATCATCTTGGTGTTTTAATTCTTCTTCGCCTGCCGCAATCATAGGTATTGTTCTACGAATCATTTTTAAAGCTGTCAGATCAACTTTTTGATATGCTGTTCTAACATCATCTCGCACTTCTATCGTAAATGGTTCAAAATCCAGCACGGCTCCGGTATCCGTTTTGGGCTCCATCACAAAAAGACTATTCCCCCACTCAACCGGTTTTCCATCACTTTCAATTATTTTCCAGTTAATGACTGCAGCACCTCTGCCTTCTGGTAGTGGAGACGGATGGATTCCTAAACAATATTTTTTTGGGATTTTTAATATATGAGGTTTGAATATTTGTGACCATCCGCATTGAATCACCACATCTGGGTTTCTTTCTTTTATCCAGTCTCCTGTTGCGTTTATATCCCCAGTCCAAAGCATATCAAAAGTGTTTTCGAAGTCTCCCAAACTATCATAATTTGATTTCTTGCGACCCTCGGTATCATTTAATCCAATTATCCCAACTATGTCAGAAATTTCTTTTAAACAATTAATAACTTTTCTTGCTAGAGGAGTGCACCCTATTACGAGCGTCTTTAGGTTTGAGATGTCAGGATTTTGTTTGCCCATCTATTTGCTATTTCCTTGTGCCCAGCATTTGTGAAGTGGACGCCGTCTACATAATGCTCCTCAATGCCGGACATGTCACAAACGTCGAGATTAAGTTCAGTAGATAGGCTCATTATAACATCATTGTATGATTTAGTCAAGTAAGAATTTTTATAATAGAGCGGAGTCATCCCAAGTCTTGGGAGAGTTGATATTATAATATGCATGCCGTGTATTTTACATATGTCAATTATTTGACGCAAGTTGTCTTCATAAATTTCCGGAGGTATTGCCTTCTGAGTGTCATTCGTGCCGATCATAATAAATGCAATATTTGCAACCTTGTGTGAAGAGCAGGCTCTCCAGGTCCTCTTGAGTAAATCAACGCTTGTCTCTCCACTTATTCCATAATTGTGGCAAATGTAAACCTCTCCCGTCTTCTCTTTCATTATTTTCGACAGTTCAATAGTTGGAGAACGAGCATATTCATCTCTGGCTCCGTAAGTTATCGAATCGCCTAAGCAAACAATCTCATTCCAGATCATAATCTATAATGCTCTTTCATCCATTGAACCGTCTCCCACACCCCCTCTTCAAGAGTGACAGTGTTTTTGTGGTCCAGGTCTCTGACAGACTTTGATGCGTCAACGTGCTTGTGCTTTGTTGTCAAAATTTCATTATGTTCTCGATAATCAACCAAAGAAGGGTCTGCTTTTGTGTACTTCACCAAAGTCTGTGCCAACAACTCAATGGTGTGCTCCTGATCTGAAGCAATATTATAAGTTTGGCCATCTATAAAATTATCAGCAATATTCGCTAAGGTCCGAACACTATCATATATGTAGGTGCTGGTTCTAGAGTGACCCTTAAACACGGTAATCGGCTTTCCATGCAAAAGATTATATGTAAAAAGACAGTTAACACTTCTGAATGGATGATACCATTCCCCGGGACCATAAGTGTTGAAGAACCTTACCAACACTGTTTCTGTGCCGAATTGGGAACGAGAGTTGTGAACCTGCATCTCGTTCACTCTTTTACTCATCGCATAATCATTCATTTGAATAATTGGAGTTTGATTTAGAACGTCTTCGTACATGATGCCTTCGTAATCACCGTAGACCTCTGAAGAAGAACAATGAACCAGTTTAAACCCGTGCTTTTCTTGGAGTCTAACAATGTGCTTCATTCCGATAACATTGGACTTCCAAACCTTTTCATAAAAGTTTTCGCCATTCCATCGTCCAAACTCTGCCGCGCAGTTATACACCAGATCTGGTTTTACATATTCGATTACTTGCTCTATCTGTCGGAATTCTCCGATGTCACAGCGGAAATAATCGTCATCTTTTACTTTGCCCATTCCGTGACCATAAGTTCGATCTGTGTGATAAAGGTCAACACCGAATACTTGATGACCCCTTATCTTCAAGATTTCTTCTAACTTGCTCCCTATCACGCCAAGGACACCAGTTACTAGAATTTTCATTTATTTCTCCTTTTAACCAAGAGACCTTGCTCATAAAAATAGAGATAATCTATCTCTGTCCCTAGAAAGCAGTTTATTGCATGTTCCGGGGTTTCACAGATCGGTTCTCTATCGTTAAAACTCGTATTAAGTAGAATTGGGACACCGCTCTTAGCGTGCCATTTTTTTATAAAGTTATAATACCACTCGTTATCGTTCTCAGTGACAGTCTGAAGTCTCGCAGATCCATTAAAATGAACAACTGCTGGAACCTCTTTTTGCTTTTCTTCTTTAAACTGAAGCACAAAGCTCATATATGGACTGTCCTTGTCTTTTTCGAACCAATTGCTAACCTCTTCCCTCAAGATGGAGGGCGCAAATGGTCGGAACCATTGACGATGCTTCACCTTTTCATTAATAATCTCTTTCATATCCTTGCTTCTAGGATCCGCCAGAATACTACGATTCCCCAAGGCGCGGCGTCCTGATTCCGAACCGCCGCCAAAGACGGCAACAATCTTTTGCTGATCCAAAAGGCTTATGACCTCTTCGTCTGTTACTTTTACAGACTCTATTTCCTCTTTTCTGTTGTTGATAGTCTTCTCAACAAGATCTGAATGGTCGCATCCCAAATAAGGTGTGAAGTTATCCTTCCATAAGATTCTTGGGTTCTCAAGAGTGTGGTGCCACACAAGCTGTGCTGCACCCAGAGTTAAACCGCCATCATGAGGGGTTGGTGTTACATATATGTTCTTGCCTGGAAACCAGTCTAACATTTTGCCCATTACTACCGAGTTTAACGAAACACCGCCTGCAAAGCACAGATTTTCAATATTCGGATGATTATCGACAAACATCTTTATTATTTCCCTCATGTACACCTCTGTAGCCGATTGAAGACCTGCAGCTAGGTCAAATTGTTCTTGCTCGCCTCTTTGTGCTATTTCGGTCCACTTCCAAAGATATGGGTGCTTGGGGTCCGTTCCAACATTGGCACCTCTTGGTTGGGTGTGGGGTTTAAAGCAGGCGGCGGCTGAGTCTGATCTCAACATCTTGTCAAAGTCTTTAAAATATTTTTTACTATCTCCCATGCAAGCCATCGCCATCACCGTTCCGGCTTGATGCCCGGTTGGCCAACCCGACTGCAGTCCGAAGACATAACGTGTCACGCGGGTCCAAACACCACCGATGTTAACATCTCGGATTGGGAAAACATGCACAGGCTTTATCTTGTTATCTTTTCCTTCCCAGACTGTAAAAGCCGTGATAAATCCGTCTTCTGTTTCAAAGCCGCCACCATCCATTGTAAAAATCAAGGCTTTATCATGGTTGCTAGAAAAGAATGCGTTTGCTGCATGAGCTTGGTGGTGCCCTACGACATATATCTCTCCTCCATTTTGCTTTAATATTCCTTTAAGTTTGCTAAGAGACTCTGGATGATTCTCTAACTTAGAAAAAGAATAATTGGTCGCAAAATATTTAATATCTCGATGAGCTTTGTATTCATCGAACATAAATTGAACTCCATCACCGGCTGGCTCCTTTTCTCTTATATATCTTTCATATTCTGCATGGACAACTGGATGGCCATTGTCCAATATGCAAAACGAACAGTCGTGTCCCGACCAAGCACTCGCTACTTTCATTTAATCACCTTTTATAATCCTATGTGAATCGCTATCAAAATGTTGTGTAGAGAACTCAAACAACTCCGAGTCCTCCAGAGCCTCCATTTGATGTTTCAGAAGCCTGTAAACATGAAAAGAGTCTCCCGGATTCATAATCAACGTTTTACACTCGTTAATATCTCCCTTGTCTGAATATCTTACCAACAACTTTCCAGATTGCAAATAAAACACTTCGTCCTTCAACCTGTGAAAGTGCCACGAACATTTCTTGTCTTTCTTTATAAACAACAGTTTCCCACAATATTCTTCTTTATTTACTATCCAAAGCTCGTGCCCCCATCCTTTTGGGACATATTTTGGTTTATATTTTGAAGAATCTGTCATCTTTTATGCCCTTGTCATCAACATAAATATCGCCCGATGGCTTACCCATAAATAACTTATCATATTTAACTCCCCAACTATCCAGCTGGTTTTTTGTCATCTCGAAAAACATCTCGTAAACAAGTAAAATATTATCTCTAGTTCTTCCCATTCCTCTAGCCGTATTAAATATTATTGTATGACCATTTTCGTATAACTCATTTATTGAATCAATTCTTTCTTTTATAGGTATACTGTTTTTATAATCGCTGTTTACAGTCTCGCAAATTGTATTATCGATATCAAAAACATAAATCATCTCAAGTCCTCTAATGATACCACATAATTACCAAACTTTTTAACTGATAGTCTTGCACACTTATTCGCAAATTTGATAGATTCTGGAAAAGAAAAAGTAGACATGTAAGCAGTGACAAACGCTGCCATAAACGTGTCTCCCGCTCCACAAACATCGAATACATTAACCGGTTCTGTTGGGAAATCCTGATCTCTCCATCTGGCACCCTGAGACCCTAAAGTCACTATTACTTCTGAGTTGAATGGTTCCTTTTCAATATTTGCATATTCAAATTCATTCAGCTTTATTATGCACTCTTGATAACAAGACAGGTCCTGTTTCTTCGAGTCAACAAAAACAACAGTATCTTCATCTCTCAAGGCACTTATTATGTCTTCGCAATTATCACTGCATATAAATCCCTTATCATAATCCGAGACTACAACACAATCATATTTAAACCCGGAATCTTTGATTGTTCTAATAAGTCTTTTGTCCATTGGTTGGAGAGGTGATTCTTCTCCGATGTCGACTCTTAAGAGGTGTTGCATCGTCTTCTGATCTACATACCTTTCTTTTCTTATAACTTCGGAATTTGTTAATATCATAGATTCATGCCCAAAAGCTTCTAAATTCTTCTGAACATTCAAAGCCATCCCAGGCTTTTCTTCTACATAGGTTGTCTTTAATATCGGGACGGGTGCTTCTGGACTTATCCTATTGCACGTACCGTAGTTATATACATCCGTACAGGAATCACCTATCACTAATATCTTGAATGATTTCAGTTGTTGAATATCCATCTAAATAATTAAAGATTATAACAGATTCACATACGTCTTTTCCGACGACATCCTCTTCTTCATAATCTCCACCTTTCACAATTATATCCGGCTTTAGCTTACTAATCAAGTTAATGGGAGTGTCTTCTTCAAAGACGTGCACCTTGTCCACGTATTTGCAGGACTCCAACATAAATTTTCTATCGTTTTCCGAGAAGACAGGACGGGAAGGTCCCTTTAATTTTCGCACACTTTTGTCACTATTAAGACCCACGATAACACGACCATACGATTTGCAAAACTTTAGAAGCTCGATGTGGCCACGGTGAAGTATATCAAAACACCCATTGGTAAATATTGTTTTTTTAGCCATAAGCGAATTATAGCAGAAACTCTAGTACTTTGTCAATAATTTCTTTTTCATCATGATTAGATGCGTCTTCTACACACTCAGGGCATTCTACCTTAAGCCCACAAGGTCCGTGATTTGCAATATTGATATTAATGTTTTGGGGATATGCTACCATTCTTTCGTCCTGGTATCCAGTTATTATTACCACGGAAGGTGTGTCTACGGCGGTTGCAGCATGTACTAGCCCTCCCTCTGTACTCAAGAACAACTCGGAATGGCCAATTAATATCGTTGCCTCTCTAAACGATGTCAATCCTCTATAATCTACAACGTTTTTCAACAAAGGTCCGGCGTGTGTCCCTAGTTGGACTATTTGAACCTTATCCTTTAAGGCTTCTACTATGTTTTGCCAGTTTTCCAGTGGGTAGGACCTGTTTTTGGTGTAGTTCATCTTTGAATACGGTTCTATAGTAATGAATTTCGACTCCAATCCCTCTAAAAGCTTGTTCACTCTTTCTTTTTCAGCGTTTGTAAAGTATAATTCACACCTAAGTTCGGGGTTTTCAATGCCATAAAATTCACACATCTGTTCTATTATGTGTTTGTCGCCCCTATGATAAGCCTTAATTGGTGTGTCATTCTTGCAATAATTTGCTTGAGGATTGTTTAAAAACAGAGGAAATGCCTCGTCACCGTCTCCATTTTTGTAAATATAGGGGTTATTCTCGAATACTGGACTTCTAAGCAGTTTATTAACGTTTTTGCCATCACCCTCACAGGGTAACACTTTAAGTCCCTCAGAGAGCTTGTTTGCCACCTCTCTGGCGACTGCTGTCCATGCTAGATACCCACCTAAACCCACTTCATTTCACCCACAATATTTAATCATTAAATCATAAGCGTCATTTGCATATCGCTCATAACCAGCATGCTTGAGAATATATTTTCTCGGAGAGATTGACGGCTTAAGGTCACCATTCAAGAATTCTTTTACTTTCTCAATATAAGGGATAGCAGATCCGTCTTTTCTCTTAAGATACTTTTCTGTCATTCTATCTGTATCGTGTACCCAAAAGTTTTGATCAAATATACTCGGAGTATTATGCGGAGAACCAATCACTGGAACGTCTAAAAACATCGCCTCATATGTTGCGATGCCTGGGCACTCGTCTAGACTTAAGTTAATGCAACACTTGGACTTCAAGAGCGCATCAAAATACTCTTCTCGCTTATAGCTGCCATAAGTTAATTCAATATAAGATAAATCGTTTTCTTCTAGAAGATCTATTATGCCTTCGTGAAAATCGAAATAGTTGTCATCGTACCTTCTTCTTTTGGAGTAAACAAGACAATCATATTCTATGTTCTTGTTGTTTATAATCTCTGGGTCTATATCAAAGGTTACACACTTATCTAGATAATCAGCTTTATGAACCAAGTCTTTTCTCAAAAACTTCTTAACATGATTGTTGTAAAACTCAACTTGATCGATATACAAGTCAAACGCGACCTCTCTCACAAACCACTGATCCCACTCATCTGCTGCGCCTATGTCTGGGTAATCTAAGAGAACATTTGGTCCAAAAACAAACTTCTTATTAGGGAAGTTTTGTTTTAAATTAAAATATAAAGTTGGATTGAATCCTTTAGCATAAAACCAGAATACATCGAACTGGCTAATATCGTCACCCTGCTTAAGATTCCAGATCTCTTCCACATTAAATCTTTCTAATTTGTCTTGATTTAGGGCATCGACATGATGACTAAAAGTGAGACCAGGTCCGCGATCTCCTCCAGGGCGGGAGCACATTAAAATATTGAATTTTTTAGAGGTAGTCACTTATTGGAAGTTCCTCTAATCTATCATAAGGTTGTTTTGCTTTTAGTTCTGCTTCAATTCGAAGCTGATCGGTTCGATGGACCTTATCAACAGCTAATGGATTATCTCGATTATAAACATATGTTATTTTGTCTACCGGTTTAAAATGTTTGGGTCCGGCCATTTCAATCATTGGGTACATTATAACTCTATCCCAAGTGAACTTATAAAAATTACCATCGGCATCTTTCATGTCTTCCTCTTTGATGCTCATAAAAAGCTCTTTTCTAAATGTTCTCAAGTGAGAAAAGGTCCACTCCTTGTGGCGTATATTCCCCGTCCAATAATCATCTGTCACTCGTGGTCTAACCACCGTCCCGTCGACGCTTTCGATGTAAGAGCCAGCAGTAATCCAAGCATTTGGATCTTGATACACCTCATTGAGATGTTGTAACACATATCTATTTGCCAACCAATCATCACCATCCAGAGCCACTATAATGGAGTCTGGACGGGCGCAATTGACTGCAGAGACAAGATTAGGGAGGGCACGAGTATTATCAGTGTTATGCACAACGGACAACTTTCTATCTTCATTTGGTCCTGCTCTCCACTCTTTAAATAACTTCTCTGCTAATTTGCCCGTTTTATCAATTGACGCATCATTTATAAACCGAATATCAAATTTATCATATTCTTGCTTAATAGCAGAATTTACATTTTTTTCAATCCACTTCTCATTGTTATAGGAAAGTATTACTATGGTGAAGTGATTTTCTATCAAACATTCTTCTTCGTTTAACAAAATGCGTTCTCCCAAAAATAAGACGGTCTAGATTTGAGATATTCTACGATTTCCTCATGATCTTTGTTAAACCATTCTTCTTCGCGGTGTTGAACGTTCTCATTTAATTCCAGTTCACACCCTAGCAACTTTGCCTCAATTATAAATCTAGGACACGTGTCTAATCCTCCTGGCTTGAAACACACGCCCTTAGATAGAGCCAACTTTTCTAGAAATTGTATCGGTTTTAATCCCCACAATACTTCGTATTCTAGATTGTTTTTCTTACACCACTCTTCAGACTCTTGAGCACCCTTGACCCAACTATCGGATCCCAAAACCACCCAATTGCCCTTCTTTCTTCCCTTTGCTTGTTCTCTGAAAGATTCCACAACCTCGAAGAACTCTTTTCCAAACAACGAGGACAAAACATGCACCTTTCCGGAATCGGCAATGTTTATCGATTCAAGATAAATTTGTTTCTGTTTTTCTGACATGAAAAATATAGATTTAGCATTTTCAACAAATCTTTTTATCCTTCCACCCTGTTCCGTTTCACCATAGTCGCACTTTTCGCCTTCAACCATCTCGTATAAAAGAGGATTGCGATGTTTGCAAAATTTATAATCAAATTCAATAAATGAATATTCAATCTCATGTTTTTGAATCAACTCAAAAATTTCAGGAGACATATTCGCGATATTACCAAAAATCCATTTTGCTTTTTTATTATCTGAAATGAGCTTCTCATTCAAGAGATTAGAGTTTATCGCTCCGATCTGCTTAGATGGAGAATTCTCAATTATGGTTTGCAAGCTCATTTCAGCACCGCCTTGATATTGTCCTGCGAAGGCGTCACTAACATAAACATATTCTGGTGGGTTTAATATGGTTTGGGGGATTACAGCCGCCAACATATTTTTCAGCACCTCTTCTTCCGAATAATTCTTAAGTATATGTGTTTTAAGTTTTTTAGCCCAGGACACATATACCCCATTGTTGGTGTGAAGTGCTCGGAGTTTTTTCTTAAAATCAACTTTATTGGGGTAAGACCACATAGATCCTTCGGGAAGTATGTCCTTCCAGATGGCTTCTTTTTGCACAGGTGCTAAAACATAATCAACTCTCGCGAAAAGGGCTTTTTTCTTCGGCTTGCCGCCCTTCCCCTTTGTTTTTACAGGAGCATAAAGAAAATCTAAATGACCGCTCCATCCAGTAGCAAGGACAGGAAGTCCGTTACAAGCCGCTTCGAATAAGGGTAGCCCAAAACCTTCGCCGTGAGTTGCACTGATTATTGCCTTGATCTTTGGATGGGTGTACAAGGAATTGAGTTCTTCGCGGGTCATATCTCCGTGCAAAAAATATATTCTGCATTTTCGATCTCGAAATTCCTTTTGGCCCAAAAACATTTCTAACTTTTTCTTAGTAAAGGACTTGTCCATATAACTATTCTTAGCAGTGTTTGTTTTTATAACCAATCCAACGTCTTCATTCTTGAATTCTTCGATAAACCATCTTAAAGTGTTCTCAAGATTTTTCCTAATTGACCACTGTGCCACCATAAGATAGTTAAAGTCTGTTTCTAGGTCTAACTTAAAATTCTCATCTTTTTCCAGACTCCCTACTGGATAAGGCACAACATCCACAGGAGACCCACACCCTAAAAGAGTCTTTGTTCCATTCTCATCTTGGACTTCGTACTTTGTATTTTCAAAAACCCACTTAGCAAATTCGGAAGGAACAACTAGCCTGTCCATTTCATGACTTTTTTCAATCCACTTGGGAGCAACCTTTGTTGTTTCGATACCAGCAGTGACCGTAACAGCATACGGTGCCAGTCTATTAAACTCGTTTGGAATCCCAACCCTTATGTGAAAATCAAATTTTCTTTCATTTTCTGGAAGGGCTTCCAGCTTTTGTTGTAAAGTGGACATCCACTCCCTCTCTTCTGAATTTCCTAGAATCCACGAAGTGGTTCCCCAATTTAAGGGAGACAGGTAGACATCTAAAAGATCTTCTCTCGCACGCAATGATCTCAATACTAACCTCGTATGTTCCCCATATCCGGATTGTGTTAGTGCCGGTCCTTCTACAATAACTTTATACTTCATTTTATTTCCACCATATCCCAAGCTTTATGTTTCCTAGTTTCCCACGAGCCGCCCTCTTCATGGATTCTTGTTAAAGTTTCGTCCCAAGTATCAATATAGCTGTCAAATCCATAATTATTTAACACATGTTGACGGCCAGCTGCGCCCAATGCTCTTCTGTCTTCCTCTGTCATGTTGTAGATTTTTTCTAAAGCATTTATAAAATCTTCTTTAGAAATTCTATCCTCGTAAATATAGGGCACTTGCTGAGACCCTATAATTGATTTAGATTTTGGTTCGAGCCCTATTCCAAACCAATTTTCACCGTCTGTGACTTGCTCCTGGAGACCTCCTGTCATGTTAACAATTATCGGAGTTTCACAGGATAAAGACTCCAGCGTTGCCAGCCCAAAGCCTTCAGCATCTGAAATATTAATTGTGCAATCACAAACGTTGTAGAGCATTGCAAGATCACTCAAGGTGAGCTTGTTAACAGATAATAATGCCTGACCGTCAACCATATTTGTCTCCGCAATGATCGCCTCCAAATCTTGACCATTTGGATCTTTTGGTTCTGTATGCATAATGATAGCGGCGTTATCTTTTCCAACCTTTTCTAGGAATTCAGAGAACCACCAAAGAACAGTGCCGGACTGCTTTCTTCTGGCATTTCTATTGTTCCAAAAGAAGAGTGTCTTTGGATCTCCGTTTTTCTTATATGCTAATTTGTTTTTTCTTCTGAAATCTTTTATTTCTTCATCGGGTAGTCTCTTGAATACATGTACATTGGTTGTATGAGGAATCCTAAGTCTTTGCACCTCTGGTGCTACTTCGGCAACGATCTCGTCTGTTAGCTTACTTATCGTAGCTATTAAATCATTAGACATGTAAAAGTCTCTGTTAAATTTTGGAGCAGGAAAGTTATCCCATACGTGATAATATACAAGCGGGACGACAGATCTTACTTCGTTCTCAATCTCCCACAGCCATGGCCAAAAGCGCGGGTCCGTCATAATCCACATTATATCTGGCTTTTCTTGTTGCAATAGCGTTCTAACTGACTCTTGATTGCCGTATCCGTCAATAGGGTGTATCACCCAGTCATCGCCATATTCTTCCGTTGTAATTGGTTTGTAATCAGCATGCTTTATTGCACCGCCGAAACAAACAAATTTAAACCTACCAGTTTGCAACAAACCCTCGATCATATATCTTGTTTGTCCAGCTACCCCGGAAGGGGCAAGTGGACTGTCTGAAATAATAAAGACTTTAATTTTTTTCATAGTTGTTTCCTTTATGGGCAGTGAGAAGATTTATAGAATTCACATCTTTTACATGATAGCTTATTTTTAATGTAATTTTTACTATTAATATGTGTTAATGCTCGATATAATAAGTCTACGGCGTTTGCTACCCTCTTTTTGCCATTCGTGACCTTGAATATTTCAGCGTTGTTTTTTTTAGCTGTCCTCTTCAAAAGGGCAAAATAGGTATCTACATTATCCGGATCGATATTGTGTTTTTTACAAAAATAATTCTTGTAAAAGCTCAATTGATATACTGTCATCTTTTCCGATTTCCTTTGCGCGTCCCAACCCCAAGAGCACGTTTTCCAATCTATTACATGATATCTGTCGTCTGGTGTCTTAATTACCAGATCAATGAATCCTTTAAAATTAAAATCTGTTTCAAACTCGGTAATCCCTTCAAAAATTTGCTCCTCCACCGAGACCACTTCGTATTTTTCGAAGGTTCTCTCTAGCTCGGGAAGAATATATTTTACTAAGTTCTTTCCTTGTTCTACCATTTCTACAACTAATTTTTTATTAATTTCTTCTAATTCTAGATTTTTAATTTCTTCTACGAATTTTTTCTTAAAAGAGTCTTCACCGTTGATAGTGGAATCTTGTACTTTTAATTCGCAAACGTGATGAATGGCGGTGCCAAATGCAGTGTATTCATTGCCCTTAAACTTCTTTATCCCATCTAGATAAATTAACTTATGTTTGAATGGACACTCATTCCATATTTTCAGTTCTGAGAAGCTGATTTTTTTGAGGTTCGGTCTTTGTTTTAGGCTTTCTTCTTCTCTTTGTTGTGCCTGTTGCAACTGGGACATTTGTCTTCCTTTTCTTTTGAGTGGGGACTTGCACATTCTTGTTGAAAACCCACTCACCTTCCAACTTTGGATTGTCACTATAATTATCCAACACCGTTTCCCCAATGCAATTGGCAAAGTCTACACCCTCCCTCTTGAGGAAGTCTGCAACGTCTTGTGTATCGACGTGTGTGTTTGGATCTACAGCTAACGATCTCTTTATTATTTTAACCGATACTTTTACTCTATTCAAAGTATTTTCAATTATCTTAAATTCCATATTCTTTCTCCTTATTATAGTTTAATTTTTCTAGTTTGTCAAACAAAATCGGACTAATAGATGCTAATCTATTAAAATCTTTTTTGTTGTAAAAAGTCTCGAACCCACTGGCGAAGTATTCTCTCAGGGAAGTTGCCGCATATGGAGAATAAAAAAGATTAACACTTATCGCGGCTAGAAGTGGGTATCCAATTTGATAAAACAGCACCTCATCAAATTCTTTAGAATATTCGGGATTTTTAAAATCTTGATATTCTATATCTAAGTCCTTTTCCGATTCTAACAAGTGATATAATCTCTCCCTCTTGGACAAAAACTCCGATTCCAAGTTACCATCAGAATATATCTCTATAAAGTTGTTTTCCTCGACGGCGTGGGCGATTTCATGAACAAGGTCATCTATCATGTCGCTCTCATCATCTTGTTCATTGGTGACATATATCGCTCCGTCCATATAAGCCGCATTGACACTTTTTTTAGTTAACTCTTCAAAGTGTCCAATCATAATATAATCAATATACTCCAGATACGCAGGAGGGACCTTGCTAGATACTTCACCAAGAACAACATCTAGATCAATATTTCTTGTACTAAAATGATCTTTCATTATTACTTGAATAGACCCAAACTGATCTTCTCCCGATGCTTGTCTGGATTTTTTATTAGTTTCCTTTATGTAGTTTTCAATCAACTTCTTCCTCTTTGTCGGAGGAGACCAAAGATGACTCTCTCTGCAATCTCTCTCCTTCCGTGACATCTTCAAGTGCCTGATGATATCCTCTTATCCAATTTTCTTCTGCGATGGCCATAAGAAATTCTGGAAATTCTTTTGCCATGGTTTCTACGATCATTTCAACCGTTACTTGATCATCTTCCGGATTGGTCTTTTCTCCAACATAGTTGACCATCCAACTTTTCATTTCGGTGGTCGGTTCTACATTTTCCTTGATGGTTCCACCTTCTTCTAACTCACTGTTATCTGTAAACTCAACTTTCATTTTAACTCCTTTGTTATAATAGTTTAGCTGCTACAGTTGCAACTTTGGACCTTTCTCCCTTAAACAGGGTTATGTGTCCAGCAATATCTTGATCTTTAAATTTTTCCACGATGTACGAGAGTCCATTGTTTGTTCCGTCAATATAGACATTATCGATCTGTTCTATATCTCCTGTTAAAATTATTTTTGTTCCCTCTCCCACTCTTGTCAAAACAGTCTTGATTTCATGACGATTCATATTCTGAGCTTCGTCTATTATGATGAAAGCATTTGAAATCGACCTGCCCCTTATATAAGTCATGGCTTCAACCTCGATGCGACCCTCTTCCATGTGCATCTCTAGAGTCATTTTATCATTTCCGAAAAGAAATTGTAAATTATCTTGTATTGGAGCCAGCCATGGCATCATTTTCTCCTCCATTGTGCCAGGCAAAAATCCGATATCCTTGCCTACTGGCTCGACGGGCTTAGTAACAACAATTCTATTATACATGCGGTCGTTAGCCACCTCCCCGAACGTTTGGTGCAAGGCAGATGCTAGTGCCAACAAAGTTTTGCCTGACCCCGCTTTGCCTATTAAAGATACCACTGGAACTTGCGGGTCCATCAATAAATCTAGAGCAAAAGATTGCTCCTTATTTCTGGGCTTAAGTCCCCATACTTTTCCTTTTGTAAATGTTCTAACTTTCTTAAGTGGCTGTTCATAAGATAGAAATCTTACCAGAGCAGTTTTTTTCTCGTTAGAACTAGACACCAACATCACAAACTGATTAGGGTTAACCTTTATTTCATCTTCGTCAAGATATACTGGGTTGTCATTATAAACATTGTCTATTATTTGGTCATCCACTAGGTGCGTTTTAAACCCTGTATATAACCCACTTATATCCTCCACTACCTGTTCTATATTATAATCTTCGCACTCCAGCCCCAAAGAGTCACACTTAACTCTCATATTAATATCGCGGGAAACTACAATTATATCTCTGTCGGGATTATTGTTTTTTTCCGAAAGTGCTGTTGCAATTATTTGATTATCTGCATTTTCTAAATCTAGGTCATCAGGAAGAGCGAATGGATCATAACTTTTTGCAAACACTATTCCCTTTCCATCTCCTATTTTTACACCCTGGTGGAGATTGCCGTGTTCCCTAAGTTTGTCTAATTTTCTTATTATATTTCTAGCATGGACGCCGACGGGGTCTTGACGTTTTTTATGCTTATCCACTTCGTCCAGCACCTTGAGCGGGATAATGATGTTATCTTCTCCAAATGATTCTAGAGATTTAGAATCTGTTAGGTATACATTAGTATCGAGGACGTATGTTTTTGACAATTTATCTTTGCTCACTTCCACCTATAATAAATATGCTATCTCTTAACTTTTACCCAACTAGTAGGGAGAGTAGTGTAAGTAAAGTTAGAAAACGCGGCACTTTGACTTCTTTTTCCTGGGTTGATTTTTTGATACGAAGATATTGGCTTCATATATTTTGAAACAACTGACTCTTGATTCTTGCCGTCTAAGACGAGTTGTTCGTTCGTATTGCTCACCACCGGGGGCGATGACATTAAAATAACAGCTATAGCGTACTCTTTCATTGTGTTTTCCTTTTTAATTAAAAAAAAATATTCTTTTATTTATACTTAATATATAGGAGACAATATGCGAAATAGACTAATGTTGTTGATCCCCATATTATTTTTATCTTGTGGGGGATCACAGGACCTCATAGAGAGATATGCGACAGATAAAGAAACCACAATTCAAACAGAGACAATTGGACATGTCGCTGTTCCTACAAAAGCTTTTGTTAAAATTTACAAAACTCTAAAAGTTTTAGAATGTCGAAAAAAAACCAACACTATATGCAAAAAAGGAGACTCTTTTGTCTCAGCTGGATCGGGCGTTTCTATAGGGATAGCTAGAAAGGGATCCCTGCTGCTTACTGCCGGGCACGTTTGCCAATCTTCTTTAAGTGCCGCTGCAGCTGCAGAGATTAAAAAATACCAAATCTCAATGCACGTTAGGAATATATATAATGAATTAAGAAGTGCTAAAGTTATATATTCAGTTAACGGTGTTGGGAATAAAAGAGATCTGTGTCTCCTGTTCTCAAAAGGATTGTATACTAAAGGTGTCTTACTTGCAACAACCGGTCCAAAAGTTGGAGATAAAGTATTCGCCCTTTCGGCACCGGCCGGTATCTTTCATCCTCCAACAATGCCCATATTTGAAGGAAGATATAGCGGTCCAATACCAGAATCAGATAATGCAATGGTCACGTTACCAGCTGTCGGCGGCAGCTCCGGAAGTGGTATTTTTAATAGCCAAATGAGATTGATTGGAATTCTTTTTGCAACGCATCCAAGGTTTAACATTGTTACACTATCTTCTAGTTATAAAGCAACGGCAGACTTTATAAATAAAGGATTTAAAAAATTTTTAAAAATGGATCTTTAGGAATTTAAAATCCAAGAATTTAAAATGTTATTTTTTCTTTCTTGAATGAGGCGCAACCTAGACGCAAAGTGCATTTTACCAAAACTTTCTGCATTGGTAATTTCTAATTCTAATTTCTCTATTTCAATTTTAAGAAACTCAATTCTTTTTCTTCTATCTTTCATATTATTTTATACCTTTAATTGGAATCTTTTCGTAACACACATACAGGCGATATCTAAGATCTATTCCATATCCCGATCCTTGAGGTGCCATAGATGGATTATAATAAACGTCTTTTACATGATCACTTTCGATTAAACGCCCGATGGCAGCGTCAGAAATTTTGTCTATAGTTACTTGATATGTGTCCCTCGTTCTGGGAGTCTTCTTGTGATTGTCCCACTTAACCCCTAGGTATTTTAAATCACTAAGCTTTTCTTTTAAGAATTTTAATGATTCGCTAGAAGTTATCGATCTATTTTTTATTGTAGTCATCTTTAAACCATCCTTTTCCCAACAAGCGAAAGCTTGTAATACTTATGCATTTCTCCAGAGTATCGTCGTGTAAACACTTAATACACTTTCTTAAAGGCTCCTCCTTCATTGTCTGCAAAGATTCAAATTCATGTTCACAATTCGTACACTTATATCTATAAATAGGCATTTATGCTTTTTCTCGTTCTAAATAATCTCGTCTATAAGACCGTATTCTAAACATTGTTCTGAATCCCACCATATATCATGTTTTAAAATTTCATCCATCTTTTCTTCTGGTATCTTAGTGTATTGTCTATAAATATTTTTTATCTTTTTCATTAACATTTCAGAATTCTGCATGTCATCTTGCATATCCTGAAACTTGCCCCATAAGTGTCCGGACAACTGATGTACTAGCATACATGCGTTACGATGCATATATCTTTTACTGCCCACGACACTTATTAGAGTTGCGGCACTTGCTGCGCACCCTTCAATGATCGTTTCTACAGGAACTTTCGATGTCAATATGTAATCAACGGCAGATAATCCAGCAAAAACACTACCACCATAACTGTTGATGTGGAGCCTTATAGAATCTGCTTTTTCTGATTGATATACAAACGCACGAGTTGCTAAATTATTCCCCAAATTTGTTATCGCCTTATTTAACTTTAATATCTTCGGACGATTGACAGAAGAATAAAAGAAAATATTATTTCCTGAATATTCGACAACATTAAAGTCATCGCTGTCGTTATTTTCCTTCGGCGAAGAAACCTTCTTTATGACTTCTCCCTTTTCTTCTTCTAGACCCCATTGATAACTTCTCATCGTTTCTCCTATTTTAGTGGGCCACCTCGGACTTGAACCGAGAACCTGCCGGTTATGAGCCGGATGCTCTAACCTATTGAGCTAGAGGCCCGTATTTATCATTATACTCAATAATCTTTATAAATTTCAATTAATTTTTTACGAATTGTCTTTCTTATGCCAGGATTTACTTTTAACACTTCCGGCATGACATTATGCCTAATGTGGTTTCTCATTATATTTTTTGTCATACGATTCGACGGGTCTTCGATCCACTCAACATCTTGTCTTTCCGCATAATTTAGTATTTCCTTCTTTTCAGTCATAAGGAATGGTCTATAGATCCTGTCCCCTCTTTTGTATGGTATCATTTTTGGATTACCGTGAAAAGAACTAAACAACCATGTCTCAACAACATCATCTAAATGATGGCATGTTATAACATTCCTCTCATTCAATGAGTCTAGAAAATTATATCTTTCTTTTCTCCAGAATTCTTCTAAAGAAGAAGACCTTTCCTTTATTCCTTTAACTCTCCCAACTGTTAATATTAGTTTATTTTTTGCTGCAAAGCTTCTAACAAAGTGTTCTGATTCTTTTGAGTGGGAGGTATCGTGATTAAAATAAGCAAGCCGCACCTTTCTTTTCCCATTCAAAAGAAAGCGCACTACCGACATTGAGTCGACTCCTCCAGAACACGCAACGGTCACTTTTGGAGGTATTTTGCCTATAATACGAATCATTTATAACACTTCCGCTCATTAAATTAGCTTATTTATCCTTGTTTGTTTTCGCCACACAAGAAATCTCCCAATCAAATCCCATGTTATTTCTTTGCTTGTTTGCAAACATCACAGCCTCAGAAAAGGTCAGCCTCATAACATCTTGAGACCTCCATTCTTTTTTCTCTCTATTATAAAAAGTAATTACGTAATTAGACATTTTTATTACCTCAAACGTAATAATACCATCATAAATTAATTAAGTCAAGAACTTTATTTAATTAAAATTTCATCAAAGCCAGATTGTCCGCCGACGAGCCAATTTCTATCAATATCGCCAGATACTCCGTCAATCTGTTCATACCCTGTCCATTGCCAAACTCTCCACTCTTTCCAAGACCCTAATCTATCCTTTTTTATTCCGGTTACTCTAGATTTTCTACTATAAGCAGCGTGCCACAATGTATACGTATCTAAAATTGAAGTGTTCTTATTTAATCCATATTTGACCATGTTCCCTCCAGTATAAATCACTGGACGTATGCCTGTTTCCTTTTCTATTTCTTTTAAAAACTCAACTACCCAATTGTGGATAGACGCGGCATCGTGGTCTCCGTTTCTTTCAAAGTCCAAAACTGGTCTTAAATCTCCCACATCTGTAGGGCAATGTTTGGCAAAATTTTTAACCTCTTTATAAGGGTCCAAATGAAGATCCGGCCGGGCGAAATGATAGGCACCAACCGGTATACCCACTCGTCGGCACTCCGATATGTTTCTCTTCGCCTTCGGATCTAGATAAGTGTTTCCCTCTGTCGCTTTTACCCAACAGAAATCCGCTAACCCTGTTGTTTTTACAGTGTCCCAATCAATCATACCTTGGTGATGGCTAACATCAATACCTGGATAAATTTCTATTCCCAAAGATGTTCTAGTCTCAGGACCAACTCTGCCATCTACTGACAAAGAGTTATCAGACTGATAGTCTTTTACTGCCTGTACTGTCTTTTTTCCATAATCGCCGTCTACAACTAAACCTCCGATTGATTTTTGTATTCTTCTAACTTCCTGCCCTTTGTGTCCTTTTTCGTGAATCCATACTTTCATTTTTATATTCTCCTAATTTAATTAGCGGCATAATAAGGAATCCAATAATCGGTTCCATTAATGCTAACTCTAACATGACCAGTCAACGCTCCAACGGACGTATCTGTCGAAAGACTCTTTGTTTGGTCACTTGCTGTACTGCCTGAAAAATGAATAAACGGTTCTTCTGGGTCTAGTTGTTCTAGCTTCATAGTCGATTTTCCAGTTCCATTTGGACTAGACACATGTAACCTATTATCGGGTGTACCCGCAGAAGAACCAGAGACACCAATTCCAACCCTTCCTTCGTGAGTTATTCTCATCCATTCATGAGAAGCAGTATCATCGTCATCATTAATCATCGAAGTGCCAAATACTAAATCACCGCCCTTGTCTTCAGCACCATGAGCTTCTGCAGCATATGCTGCAATAAATGCTGATGCCTCCAAAATACTACTCGGTGATTTCCAATCCGTCGAATCAAAGCCGATGCCTCCCAGCAAATCGCCGTCACTTGTTGAGTGATCGACCCTAGTTATCATTATGCCGTTGTTACCATCACTTGCATCATGGAAAAGTCCTAGTGTGTTAGTCCCACCATAAGTCCCGTTGGTATAGCCGCCGCCAGTGCCATCTACTTGGAGCTTACCTTTTCCAAGTTGTATCTCACCAGACGTGTGAAGCTCGAATGCGTTTGTAGAAGCAAAAGCTCCTCCAATCGAAATTACAAAAGCATCCTGAGAATCATCTATGCCCATATAAGTTGGTGCGGTAGCGTGATTGAAACTGATGATTCTATCTGTTCCATCTGTTGCTGAAGCTTCACCACCGATTCTCAAAGCGTTGCCGTTACCTATGTTAACTTCGCTACTTTGGATAGTGAAGTCGGGACCGGCAGATGGCAGCGAGCTTGGAATTAACGATTTATTACGATAAATAACAAATTCGTTTAAGCTGTTATCAACGCCTATGACCGTTTTGCTGGTGCCGGTATCTCCAAATGTTATTTGTCTATCTGCGCCTGCATCATTTGTTCCAATGTGTATAGAACTTGCGCTTAATCTAGTTATTATTGCTTCATGAAACGTGGCACTAGATCCTGAAACAAGATGCCCCTTTACACTTGAACCGCTAAGGGCGTGTCCTCTTATCAAACCAGATCCAGATAAAGCACCAACTGTAATACTACTTACTGTCATTGCGGACGCAGAAAGTATTCCAGCATCACTTATCGTTGCTGAAGAATCTTGAATAGTCGAACCACCAGTGCCGCTAAATCTAACTATTGCATTATCTGTGCTGGATGCCGGTGTAGTAATGCTAGATCCGCCCACAGATGATAATATGATCATCCCTTCTCTGCTAAGACCTAAATGACTTTCTTGACCGGCTAAAGATCCAGTTTGTGCATTACCCCAATTTATATCACTTAATTGAACTTTCTTTTTGGACATAGAGGGACCCTCTCTTAATTATAAGTAGTTTATTTTATAAGATCTTTTCCACCTAAGATTGATTCCAATATTGATTCTAAATTTTCTATTGTTTCCGTCATGTCCAGAGTATTTGCATACTGAGCCACTGTTGGAGAAGATTCTAAATCATCTCTTTCTTTTTTCAGTCTCTTAAAATCATCTATTTTAGATTGTAATCTCGGAGATATAATAATTCCGGGGTCGCTTTCTACTTTTTCAATTACGGAACCCACTGTTTGAAATAGAGCCAATTGATTATTCTCAGGTACTTCTTTGAATATGTCAAGCAATTCTTCTACGCCCTTTAACCTTCTTACTGGCAAATCAGAATCTGCGATTTCAAGTGCCCTTGTAATATCTGGGTTTTCGGGGTCAACGTCTATTTTCACTGTCTTTGGCTTGCCACTTTGTTCTGGATGGTCGCTTTGGTGTGACGGTTTTCTGCCAGGCATATCTGGACGTCCGGGGATTGGTTTGGGGAGAGGGTCTGGTGGTGTCAGTTTTGGCAAGGGGATTCTTGCTTCTTCCAAAAAGGACCTCCAATTTTCAATTATTAGTTTCATATGTTGTGTGTGCCTTGTTCTTGCGAATTTTTCCATACCATACTGTGAATATCTCTTACAGTTAACCCTGCGAGGTCAGTGGTATATCCAGAGCCTTTTTCCACCCCAGATACCGGATGGTTAACAGACCCGTATATCCCTCCAGACTGCCAATCTGTTTTTAGCGCACCCTTACTATTCAACCAGTGGTTGACAATCATTGCGCCATAAGTAATTCGGAAAATACCTGCGTATTCCTCCACCTGTTCATAGGAAGGGAGTTCAAATTTTGTAAGATATCCTGTCCAATCCTTGGACTTGAACGGGCTTCTTTCGTAACAGCGAGCCAGTTCCTTTCCAATTTTCCAAAACTCTGATTCTTCTTTGGGGAATTTAGAGCCTTTCGCTTGTGGGTGACTAGAAGGTAGTTTTATGATCCAAGGATCGCCATTATGTTGTCCAACTCCACCCATAGGTAACCACATATCTTCTGTATTTCTTCCTGCAGTTCCGGATCCGGTGCTTCTGTAAAAAGCAGTCGGACCTTCGTTATTAGTTGGCAGTATAACAATTTCACGCTTAGTGGGTGGCAGCATTACAGAAACGAACATTCCGTGAGGGCATTTAAAAGAATCGCCTTGTTCTTTTAAGTGATGTCGCCAGTTTTCCATTATGAGTTTCATAATATATTACCTCTTATCATTAAATATTAATTTCTTTGATATTAACAAATGTGTTATTACTTCTAGATTATTTTTGCTGTACATTTTAGATAATGGAGAAGTCGTCCAATCATCTGGATATACATCTTGAACGGACATATATTGGTTGCAATCGTCAGACGGATCATCTGGTGTCAGTTGTTTTAATCCGTCATCCTTACGGGCATCAAGTTGTGTTTTTATTATGTCCGATCTAGATTCATATTTATACCAAACCTTTTTTGCATCATCGGAAACTGACTGCCTGTCAGGAGTTAATCCTCCGCCGTTTCTGGATGCCCATTCAATCGCGATCTCGTATAATAGCGGACCCCAACCTTTTTCAACAAATGCCCTTTCTACTGTCCAGCCGTCTAAACATTGTCCAGCATAGTATTTTCTTTTTTCAATATTAATATATCCTTCAACCGGAGATATAAATCCCCGCTCCCTTCCTTCGAGGTGAATATATTTTACTGTAACGTCCTCATTGAATTGCTGTAGGTGGATTCCCAACTTTCTCATTTCGAAAAGATTATCTATGGCTGTTTGGATACGAGGATCTGTTGCGATGCCGTCGGTTAAAAAGCTTCTCCAATTTTCCATTATGAGTTTCATATATTAAATAGTCTCCAAAAAGAGAAAAGGTGGTGGTGGGGGCGGGAGTCGAACCTTAATTAGTTTTAAAGTTATGAAATTCAGCAAGGCCATGCTTTTTTAAGAATTTTGCAACAACCTCCTTCGGCAGATCAACAGAGCGGCCCCCCATATCAGGTGTCTCGATCTCGATCACACTATCATCCCAGTCAGGTGACTTCATATTCATAAGCTCCTCTGGCGACATCGAAAATTCACCATCTGGTGTTTTCAGTACAACTTTTCCGCTTTCTGCTTCTAATTTCGTTTCGGTATTAAACTCTAGAACGGTTCTTCTCCAATTTTCCATTATCAGTTTCATTGTCATATATTAAGTAGTCTCCAAGATTAGAAAAGTTGGTGGAGGTGGCTTATCTGTTTGTTACTGCTTCACAAATCTTTGCCTCCTTCGGTTGTGCCCTGTGTGGCAGCAGCTTGAGCAACTGCTAAAACATCTTCAATGTCAGTATCACCATCGTTGTCGATATCTGTATCTTCCTCTTCTGGTTTTCCATATTTCCTAATGATTATCGCTGATTCGGGTGGGCTGACCAGTATTTCTGTAAACGTTGGCATTCCGCCGCCGCCCCAATATGACTTTGCCCATCTTTCTACATCATCTTCTCTTTTATTGCGAGTGTACGCCACCTCAGCCTCTGTCCAATATTCTGAATTTGTCTTAAACAAGTTATAGTTTCCGCGAAGCTTTACTTCGTAGGTTTCACCATCACTGTGAGGGGGATAACTACAGAAGCTTTTCCCTTCCCAACCTTTAAGGTTCTCACACAAATAAACGCAGTTCAAACGGGATGGTCTACTAGGAAATTGATTTTTTCTAACTTCCTCGAATATTTGTTCAATTCTGGTTTGAGGTCTAGGTCGCGCTTTGGGAACATGGGTAACGCCAAATTCAATTTGACTTTCGCTTTTCCATGGACCTCTAGTCTGCCAGTAATAAGTCTTGTCCGGTGATTCATTTAAATACTGCCGCCAACTTTCCATTATGAGTTTCATATATTAAATAGTCTCCAAAAAGAGAAAAGTTGGTGGAGGTGGCGGGCTCCGACTCCCGCGTCCAGAACATCTCAAATAATACGCGATTTACAAGGTTAGCGATTTACAACAAAAGTGTAAAGCTTTTCGGCTTCTCGAACTACGTCTTCCGTGGTGAAACCATCCACAGACGACTTATCATCAGCGGCTTCAAGCCTGCTATGAAAATTCTCAGAGAGAATGTCCCTTGCAAGCGTGAGCAAATCTGCTCTAATTCCGTATCCTGATTCTTTATTACTCATAATATTTCTCCTTGTGTGTGTATGTGTAAATCCGATATTTGGTAACCAGGTCATCGGAAACCCGGGAAGATTAAGCGGCAATCGCGAAATCGTCTATTTCAACGTCATTATTGGCGTTTATGTTTTTGAGTAGTTTTACTGTGCCTACTCACACAGCCTTGCACGTATTATTATCCTTACCCTGTCGATTCCAAGTCACCCCCATAGTTTTTTAATTATAGCATAATAATAAGTAGTATTCAAAATAAGAAAATTTGGTGATGGATAACGACCTAGGATGCGCTAAAATCAACTAGTGTAACAGTCTTTGTATTTCCGCCGGCCGTGATCTTCATTAGAATATCTCCGTCATCGCCAGTACCAGTACCGTCAGACATCCATAAAACAGACTGACCTTCCGATGGGTTAGATGGGTCAGAAGACTTTTCACTTAATGTGAGGGCACCATTGATATGAAGTTCCGTTGCGGGTGATTGTGTTCCGATTCCCACAGTTCCGTCTTGATTTATAACCATTCGTGTGTCGGAGTTGGTCTTGAAATCAAGACTGTCGTCACCGTAGTTGTTAAAGATAATCCACTTTCTGGTACCGTTCTCATAAAATTCAAGACCTGGGTGACTGTCTGTAATACCATCGATTTTAATTCTTGGATCGTCGCCGATGACTGTTAAGCCTGAAGTTACTTTCGAAGCCCATGTTCCATATATTTCAGTACCCAAACTAGTTAGCGATGTCGACCATGATTGACTTGTCTGTATAACGGCAGATGGGTCGACTGCATAAAAATCTAACAAATTTGTCCCACCCACATGAGCTGCGAAGACTTCCTTGTATTGGGTTGGAGCTTTAATCCATATTTCCATCAAATTCGCATCCTGATCCTGTAACGTAATTGCAAGATCACTAGTGGGGTCAAATCCAGATATATCATCAGCATTTAATGGTTCGCAGGTTATTTGCGTACCAAAACTGTAATAATATGGGGATGAATCTTTCGCGGAAAACTTTGCTTGAATTAAAAAAGACCCATCAAAAGATTCGGCATCTCTATATTCCGATGCTGTGATTGTGACCAACAAGGTTGTTACGTTGGTTTGCCAACCATCTCCCGCTACGGAAGTTCTCGCTATCTTAATCCAGCGATTTTCAGCAGTTGATTGCCCATTGCTTACCCGAATAGAGGGAGAGGTTGTTTGATAGATCTCTCCAGGAGAAACCTTTTTAAGACTACTGGCACTATCATCATAAATTAAAATTTTATCATTAACAGTGTCGACATCGCCGGAATATGCTCCCTGTCCTGTAATTGCCTCAGATGATATTTCCGACGCTCTTATCGAGTCTTCGTCGATATCATTTTCGTCAATTGAATTGTCTCGTATTTGATCGCCTTTTATTGTTGTTTTCATCTTTTACCCTCTTGCACGTATTATTATCCTTACCCTGTCGATACCTTTACACCCCCGTAACCCCTTAACTTAAATCTATTAATGCCTGAACAATTTCTGCTCCTTCGTTATCTGCTGCCATCAAAGCCTCATATGCTTCTTGTTCTTCCCCGGTCAAATGCCACGATAAATATTGCTGCAAGGCATCCCGCCGCTCGCTTTTTAAAAGCTCTGGTTTAAGTTTTCTTAAAATATTTAAAATAGTTTCAAGATGTGCCAATTCGTCTGGTGAGAATCCTTCCAAATGGTCACTTTGCCAACGTCCTTTCGGGCCTTCGCCAGCGGTGAGGTCGTCCAATGGATCGCGATAAGACGACTGATCATGTTCATTTATAAACCTATTCCAAATTTCCATTATTAATTTCACGTTGCTCTCCTTATGATGGTCCTGGTTTGTAACCAGGACCTAGACCATGTTGTCCAGTCGGACCAAACTCGGCGCGGTCAGGATCTACATCTGAATGTGATTGAACGCCGAATCCCAATACTTTACGTAGATGTTGAAGCATATCATCTTCTTCGCGTGTAATAATTCCTTTATTAAGTGCTACCACGGGACCGTCATCACCAGCTTTTAACAATATGACGCCAGCCATTGCCACAAGCTCCTCGCGGCTTTTTGAAGCAAGAGTGTCTCTATATTTTGTTTCTTCTAAGAAATATCTTGGGTCTATTCTCTTTTTGTTTTGTCCATAAAATTTTGGCATTATCTATCTCCTTGTTCTGGTTCTTGTTTTCTAGTGAATATTTGTGGTTCTTCTTTCATCTAGCCTCCCCTGAGTTTGCCAATTTCTGTAACAGTTCTCTATTGTCTACAGAAACAATCTCATCAAACCCTTCAGCCGGATCTACTTTTTCAAAAGCACCAAACATTCTATTAAAAGCATCATCAGGAATTGTTTTTGATTTGCCCATTCTTTTAGCTGCTTCAGCACGGCTTGCAGCAACTCTTTTAATAAAATCTTCTGCGCCTTCAAACTCAAAAACAACAGCAATTTTTTTGTATGCGCCCTCGGTAGCTTTAACAGACTCCAATGCTCTTTTTCTTGCACCAGCATTCATATTTGTCATGTCAACAACAATATCCTTGCCGCTCGGAACAGCACCAGATACTTTCTCGCCAAACAACTTCTGTATTTCATTGTTGGCACCTATCACCTTGTCAAATGAAAGAGGTTGCCATGTCATCCACGGTGGAGATTTAACAACTGTTCCATATTTTTCATCCGTGCTGCCTTCTTCTGCATCTGGAGGTGGAGACACAAACATGTCATCGTATGTCCATCCATATGAAGAAGCGACATTTTCTACCACATCATCTCTATTGATAATATATGGTTCCTTATCAATAAACGTATCGTTTATCCAACTGGATTTGCCGACAGATGGGGGTCCAACAAGAACAAATAAATTTAATGGAGTTTCCTGCTCCTTTAAATATCTATTCCAATTTTCCATTATTAATTTCATTTATGTTATTTCCTTTATAGATCCGCTCACAGGGAACTGGTTCAACTTATTTGGGGCCCCGGAAGCCAAAAGATCATTTGAGTCAGATGCCTTCCCAGTTGGAGATAGAGCAATCGTAATATGAGGAATATCTTGTTTTGTAGGCAAGTCAGTCTTGACAGTGACAGCTAACACTCTGTCATCAATTGCCCAGCCTGTTACGGTTGCTCCGCCCGGCTGATTCAAAAATTCTGACGGATATCGAATTTTTTGATCCCTCGGAGAAAGAATTGTCATATGATGAGGAAGATCCTCGTTTTTCTTATGATGAGGAAGCTTTTCTTCTTCGGGCAGATCAAGCCCGAGCCATTCTTCCGGAATTTCGACGCCTTGCTCCTTAAGATTCGAAACCAATGCGGCAGGATTGTCCAACACTAGTGCGGTATATTGTATACCAGTGTCCTTCATATACGATTGTTCTAATACATGCTTGCGCCAATTTTCCATTATAAGCTTCATATTATCCTCCGTAAAGTTTCATGTTATTTTCCGTATCCTGATTATCTGTGTTTTCCAATTCAGTCATCCCACTCGCCGGGGAGGCCAAGCTTACTGGGCGCGCCGCCCCACTCTTCACGCGGTGGGGGTTCATATTCCATATACCTCTCTGGCCACTCCTCATACCTTTCTGGCATATACGCCTTTTCGTCGTCCTGTATCTTCCACCACATGTCGGTTTCGATTCGTTTGCGCCACCTGTCGATTTCCATGGGGTGGTATCCAAATGCACCGAGCATATTTTTTTGTACTCGATTGTATTCTTCACTTGCTCTTGCGTAGAATTTGTCGTGGGCATAGCCTTTCCAGTTGAGATATCTTACCACGTAAACATCTGCAGCTAGCTTTTCCCATTTTTCGTATGCCTCATTTCGCTCCTCTTCCCATCGAAAATCTCGATAGCTAGAATTCTTCCCTTGCTCTTTGTCTTCAAGCCCAGGTTTGTCTTTAAGCCCAGGTTTCGGTCGTTCTTCTAATTTCTGCTTAGTCTTGTTTCCTTCGTGTTGTTTGTATCGATCATCATCTTTCATCATCGATTTGGCGCGAGATCTATCTTTATGTACCTTCATATGTGCCTTCAAAGCTTCTTTCCCACCTGGAAGTTTAATTAGTTGATCCTCGATATTAGATCTAGTATTCATGGTCATGATATGCATTATATCGTTTGGATCAGCCATGCTTGGCCAAGCTTTGGACTCAGCTTCTCGGGCTTCATCATAAGCGGCGAGAAGTTCTTTGATTTTTTCTTCTTCCGGGGATAACTCTTCTTCCGGGGATAACTCTTCTTCCGGGGATAAATCCCTATCATGCTGTTTGTGTCGATCATCATCTTTCATCTGCGATTTGGCGTGAGATCTATCTTTATGTTTATGTCCCTTCAAAGCTTCTTTCCCACCTGGAAGTTTAATTAGTTGATCCTCGATATTAGATCTAGTATTCATGGTCATGAGATGCCTTATATCGTTTGGATTATACGGATTCGGCCAGGCATCGGCCTCAGCTGCGAGGGCTTCATCATAAGCGGCGAGAAGTTCTTTGATTTTTTCTTCTTCCGGGGATAAATCCCTATTCGTTGTTTCTTCTAAGAAATATCTTGGGTCTATTCTCTTTTTGTTCTGTCCTGTGAACCTAGGCATAATGTTAAGTCTCCTTATTTTTTATTTTTTAATTAATTCTAGAAATTGTGGACTTGTTAGTATATTTAATGCTTTATCCGGTTCCGTCACAATCTGCTTCGCGAGTGCACGAAATACCAACGAAGCAATCTGACCTACCTTTTTAGGATCAGCATTATAAACATCGTTAAGGGTCATTTCTAGACTCCTGGCGGATTCGGGATCAGTACTTAGCACTTCTTTTGCATATCTCGCTGGTTTATTTTTTGATATCATGTGCTTAGTGTGACCTGCGGAATCGTAGTCTCCTTCAGGGGTTTTAAAATCTTTTTCGGTTTTCTTTTTCCCCAATCCAAGAATCTCGTTAACTTCTTCTTTGATTATATTTTGTATTTGCCTTTTTGTAATCATTCTTAGTTTCTCCTCATCTATATAACTAGTCATCAAAATATTCATTTACTTTGTATTTCTTAATGAATCTTTTAAGTTCTGATATTGTTATTCCTAGCATATTGGCCGCTTCTCTATGAGAGTTGGTTGCTGAGAGTGCAAATTTAATTAGAGAGTCTTTTATAATATAGGTAGAGGTGTTCCAAATAGGATATCCGTATAACTTACCTCTTACATTTTTAGCTGATAATTCTAATTTTAAAGCTATAATTTCTTCTAACTTTAAAGAGGCTAACCTTACTTCAAACTCTGCATTAATTTTCTTCTCATTAGACAGTTTTTTAGATATACTTTGATAGTAATTCTTGCCTCTTAGTCTTTTAGGTAATTTCTTCTCTCTCATCACTTCTAGAATTCGTGAATTAAGGGTATCATATTTTGGAGGAAAAGTAAAGGCTTTTAAACAGCTATATCTTCGACGGGTTCTTCCGCTGCAGCTGCTGCTTTTTCCTGCTCATACGTATCAGTCGTGGGTTCAGCTAGCTTTTTATTTAACTCGTCTTCAAACTCATCGAAATAAAGTTTGACATTGGTAATCAAATAATCATAAAATATTTCTTGGTCTTCTTCATTTCCCATGAAGACGAAGGCATCAACGATTTGGTTTTCTATCTTTTTGAATGTGATGTAGGCAGCATTCCGGCCTGTCTCGTCATGACCTTCAATACTAAATTCTTCTTTTGGATCGGGCGGCTCTTCAACATCTGCCTTCCCGTCGTTGTTAATATCGATCTTTTTATCTTGTTCGTCTTTATCAAGGATGTCGACACCAATGTCCTCGTTTAGACTAGATTCCTCAAATGTACCATGGAATTTAACGCCAGCTCCGGTGCCTTTCACGGGTAGCCTACTTAAAGGAACCTTATCAACCAAATCCTTCAGTACTGAAACTTTTTCTTGTTTGGGTGCAGTTTTGACCTTGAGGTACGCATTCAACAGATCTTCGTCGGTCTGTTGTTCTATCTTTGGCATTATTTCTTCTATAGAAGGAGCATTAGCAGGACCCGCAGGACCCTGCGGAGCAGCACTAGCCACCCCAGTAGACGCTATGAGGGTGATTAATGAAGAAATTATTAAGTCTCTCATTCCCTCTTGTAGAAGATCATCTGCTTTGTCATTTACTTTTACGGGAGCAAGCGTGTTCTGTATAGCGTGTATTATATGTGCACGGAAAGATTCTCTTTGAGATATATCTGTTGTGAGCATTTTAAAATCCGTCTCTATAATGGGAATAATCTTTTTAAGAAGATCTTCCAGTACATTGAGTCCGGTGGCTTCATGAGGATCCTTTTCAGAGTCTGCAGTTGCTGCTTCTAAAATCATATCTTGAATTATGTTTCGAAGTGAGATTTCTTTATTCAAGGCATCAACTGATTCTTTAATCAATTTTCTCTCTACAATGCCGATTGCTCTTGAGATACATTTTCTTAAGTTAATTTCTGCTGCTAATTCTTCATGCGATATCATAAAACTTCTCCTAGTATTAAGTAGTCTTTCTTTCATCTTCTGGGTCCAGAATATTTCCCGGAGCACCTTCGACGGCACCCGCAAGAGATATTTCTTCTAGTTCTTCTTCTGTAATCGGAGAAGTGTCTGGGTTGTCATTATTTACTTCCTCTTTCGCAAAAAAAGCATTTGACTTCCGAATTGGTCGAGGATCCATAAAAGGTTTGCCAGGATTTTGAAGGCCTAGATCCAGCAATCGTTTTTGTGCTGCGTCCAATCTTCTCTTGGCTATCGGTTGCCAATCTCCTTCGAGTAAAAGATTCTCGACCATAGAGAGAAGATTCGATTCATTAAATTCGTTACCAATACGCTGAAGAGACCCAGGCAATGATTGATTCTCTACAGGGTCAAGTCCCAGTCTCATCCTCACATCATCTGGATTGATACCCTTTGGGATAAACCTGTGGATTTCTTTTCCGTTCTCTAGAGAATTTAGAAAATCACTGGCGTGGATAGGTCCCTCCTCGTCGGAAAGAGCACATATAAGATAATCCAGAATATTTCCAGGAATCACCCCCGGCAGTTTCGGCTGGTACAAGTGATATTTTAGAAATTTTTCATAATCTGGCTTACCCGATTTACGATCTGGCTTGTCGCTGGCAACTGGTATGATTAGGTCACCTGGTTGTGGGATAAATGCTGGCACTTCTCCGTTCATAACATCAAAAGAAGCTTGTACGGGAGAATTAAAAGGAGATGCTATTACAGACACTCTATCTCCAAATTCAAAATTCTTAAGGTACAACTCCCACACACTTTTTGATTCCAATACTCCTATTTTCTTTTCGCCTATCATTTTAGGTAGAGGGGATATTAAAACATATAAATGATTGATGCCTTTATCAAACATACAACGAATAGTTTCTAAGTGACCCTTTTGCGGAGGTTTGAATTTACCAGGAAACACTGCTATCTTTCTTCTTATGCCAGGATTGTCGGTCTGCAGGTCTACAAGGTCGTCTTCGTGTTCTTGAATTGGCTCTTCTTCTACCGGATCAACCTGTTCTGGCTTTTTCTTGCTAAAGGGACTGTCCACTCCAGCTGTTATAAAATCACCAGTGATCTTAACCGGTCGAGAACCAAAAAGTTTCTTGTTCCTCAACACTATTCCTTCATGTTTTGTTTCGGTTCCAGTTATGTCTCCCAATGGACTAGTGAGAGATTCCAATAAAACACTTCCTAGCATCTGTGTTGCATAATAGAAAATTGCTCCATTAATCGCAAGTTGTCCATCTTCAGGATCCATCAATAACTCTGCTAGAGACCCACCACCCATCAACACTTGGAAAACTAGTCTACTAAGTGCCGTAACTTTTCTTCCATCGCTAAGTGATACGATTCTTGAGCGTGGGTTGATCATATTACTGTTAGTTAACCAATCCCTTAAGGACTTCGCTACAACTTTTTCATCAAACTTAATTGGAACTTCCAAATCTAAAGCTTTATCGAAACTAATTGACTTTATGTCTTCTCGCATTTTAGTCGGCACCACTGTATATAAGTTAAATCCAAATTTTTGAGAAAATGGTTTAACTTTTTCTTTTAAACTTTCTAATGCGCTTTCATCATATTCTATTTCGGTAGATATGTCTTTTACAGGCTTTCCATCATCTCCCCGCGGTCTTGTTAATCCCGGCCGATACTCACCAGTATGAAAATGTGTTTTTTCATAATATTGGTTGACACCGTGAAGAGCTATAAAGTCTTCGGGATATTTAACTATATTTGTTTTTTCCCATGCAAACTCTGCATTTAGAAATTTTGTCTGGTCATCCCACATTCCTAGAGCTTCAAGTTCTGGTTTTATCCTAGGGAGTGCTTGATTGAAAATGTCAAGCATTATTTTACCAATCTTGATCATTCCGTGACCTTCTTTAAATCTAGAAGGCAGTTTTTCAGCAGTTACTCCCTCAATATCTAGTGGTTTAAGACTGCCCCTGTCAAGAGCAAACTCTTTCCCGCCGGGACCATCAATTAGCTTGATACTTGCGTTAACACCATCAAATTTAATACTAGAGGATTCACTTGCCTTAATCTTCGTACTCTTTTTTGATACGAACGCTGCAGCGGTTTCAAAAAATTCTATCAAATCTTTACCAGTTTTTACTTGCGGTAAACTAAAAGGATGAAGCATGTGTCCTCCGCTTCCTCCCTCGGATATGATATTATTTTTCATATTGTTTATTTTGTCCACTTACCAACAAGTTTTTTAAACAATTTTGTATCGCGACTCGTGAAACGAGATTCATAAAGTGCGTTTTCTATCTCAGGTGTTCGAACTGTTGCTGATTCACTGGTGGGTCCGAATCCTCGGCTCAAAGCCTGCGATTCTTCGCTATCTGCTTTCCTTTTTTCTTCCTTTTCCTTTTCCGCAGCTGCGGCGGCGCGGTCCTTGTCTGTCAGCGCGTATTGGCTACCCTTATAGCTGGTCACTGGCGGGTTTGCTCTCTGCGATGCTTCGACGCCTTTCTGCACTGACTGTTGCGCGGGTGTTAGACGGCTTTTCCAGGGGTCCTCATTAAGGTCTTCTTCGAGTTCTTCGGGATCATCTCCACAGCCTTCTTCGATTCCTTCATCAAAACCTCCTAGGGGACCGCCTATCGACGCTCGGGTCCGCATGACCCCTCTAGGGTTTATAGCTCTCATCATTTCTTCAACTTTGTCGATCTTCTTGGCGGGGGCCCGCTGTTGTATTAATTCAGTTCTTAGCTGGCTTAGTTTTTTCCATTCTTCAGTTGGTCCATGGATCGGGTCTGGGTATCCTTTCGATTCGGGCATATAACCCCCAGAAGGGTCGTCGTCGTCAGCTGCCAGCTCGGCGGCGTATTCAGCTTCAAGTTCTCTTCGAAGTTTCTCGTCATCAGCCAGCTCTTTGTCAGATCCAATTCCAATTGGAAATCCTTCTTCATCGGGACGCGGGTCTCCGAAATTTTCTTTTACTTTTACGTATTTCTCCAGATGCTTCTGGATTTGAGACTCGTAATCCGGGTCATCGTAGCCAACTGGTCCGTCAGCATAGTGGGTATCTAGTCTTGTTTTCTTTTTATCATCGGTCTCGACATCTGCCGGTATGACTTCTCGTGGTTGAGCACTAAGACCTTTATTGCCAACCCTAGGGTCGGGTCGCTGTATTTCCCGTATATCCGGGCACTCATCACACTCTTCCTCAATTGGATTCTTAACATCCTCATTGAGGATCCTCATAATCTCTTCTTTAATCATCTTTTTTATCGTGCTCTTCTTCATTGTGAACTTCTCCTTTTGTTCTTGTAATTTTTTGGACTTACGACCATCTTCCCAATCTCTAAATAACATGTTTCCTAGTAAATAAGCCTCTGCTTCCATTTTACGAAGTTTTGGATTCGCTTGGGCATATCCGGGTGTTGTTTCACATCCGGTATCAAAGTCCCCTCTTAAGTTTTGCATATGATGTACTAGTTCGTGTGCAATTGATCTCAAAACATCTTTTCCATGCCTGTTTGTTGTGAAAACAACAACATCTTTGTTGGAAGGGTCGTAATAAGCAGTTTTACCCAGTAATTTATCGCCATTTTCGCCATCTTCGGCAAAAAATAGACCTGGAGGGTCCTTAAACCCCAGTTTCTGTTGGCAATGTCGCATTAAGTCATGCGCAACCGGTTCAATATCGTCAATATTAATTTTCATATGATAAGGTACACCAATATGATAATTAGGTTAAATGCGCTCTTTATTCCCAGAAAATACCACTTCTATCTCTTTGTTCTCAAGCATTTCTTTAATCCAGTACTGCATATCCTCAGATTTGGTGAATTCAAACATATTTAGACCCTCATAGATCATCCATTTTTTCGCTTTATCCAAAACATCCATTTTGTTTAAAACTAGCTTGTTAACTCCATTAATATTGATTGCCATTTTTAACATATCGAAGTCCATCCAGTTAATTTGTCGTGGCCGACCGGTTGTAGCACCGTATTCTTCTCCAATTTCTCTTATTTGTGCGAATATTGGGTCATCACCTTCAAATAGTTTCGAACCCACATATGTTTCGTACACTTTAGCGACTCCCCAGACATCACGAATTGCCTTCGGAGGGACACCATTCAATATTGCTCCACCAACTGTGCAGTGAGAAGAAGTTACGTAAGGGTAATCTCCCCAATCAATGTCTAATCCAAACCCCTGTGCTCCTTCAAACAGTATTTTGACTTCATCAAAGTCCAGATTGTCATGAATCTCAGTGTACATGTCGATTATATAAGGTGATAATTCGGGCATATCAATGGCTCGCAGTCCTTTACGAGAGTATTTATCTCTGTATGCGGGTCCGTTCCCCCTTTTTGTGGTACCAATAATTTCATCCTGGCCATCTTGTGCCACATGAAAATCAGTAATAATATGTGCAGTTGCGGCAATATATATCAAACCATCAGTATCGATACCTTTTGAATTCAATTCTTCTATTTCAGAAAGGAATTGCTTGACATTCACAACACATCCTGGACCGATTACTGATCGTATTCCAAAGAAAACCCCGCAAGGTATGTGGTGTGTTACAAACTTCTCTCCATTGTGGTAGATGGTGTGACCAGCGTTACATCCTCCGTTATAGCGTATAACATGAGTGTAATCATTTGTCTTACATAAATGGTGGGACACTTTTCCTTTTCCACAATCTCCGTATTGAAGATCTACGACGACATCGGCTATCATTATTAACTCCTTTAAAGTCATGTAATGATAACATATTTCCTAGTTGAATATTATTCTTATTTTAAATATTATTCCAAGGAGCTGGAGAGTCGGGGTCTAAAAGATCTTCTGTAGAAACGTCATCAAACATTCCCTCTTCTTCGTCTTCATTTCGCGTTAAGTAATCGTCTACTTCTGATTGTGCGAAGTCCACAGACTCATTCTGGAAATAATTTGCGATTTCCTCTTCTAAACTTTTATTTTTACTAGATTTTATAGGCATTTTCACTTTTCCTCGTATATTTTGGCTAGCCCTTCATTAATTAGGACCTGGTTAACGCTTTCAGTGTGCTCTTTTACAAATATTTCGCCCAAACACCGTCCATATTTGCCGTCCCCGTGCGTAATAAGCTCAAATTCTCCGTTTGAGAGTGCCAGAATTGCCGCGAGCCGCCTGTAAGTGTCTTTTCCAGCCTTAACTTCATCTTTATCTCTGGAGCGCGTCTCAGGGGCGTTAATTCCCCATAATCGTATGCGTTTTCGGACAAAAACGTCGAAACCGACATCGATTTCAGCGTCAATGGTGTCTCCATCGACAATTCTGATCAATTTTGCTTTATATTTTTCCATTTCAAAGAGAATTAGGTACGAACGCCAAGAAATCTCCACCAATTCTCTGCAATATTGATATTCGATACTGACTTTTGGTCCAAAGACTTCATATTATCGTAGGCCGCGATCTTAAGACTGCTCAAGGTGCCTAATTCGTCATTAATTCGCAACATTTTAAACGCCAAATTCTCGTTAGAGTAGGTTCCTTCGTCTTCTAACCCGGATTGACGCATTCTTTTGATCTTATCTTTAAGCTGAACAGAGTAATCATACACTTCTTTGAATTTTTTATCCTCAAACATCGAAGAAAGCTCTTTAATTTCCTTAGAAATGGCATTATATTTCTTTTTGGTGCCTTCAAGGTCAATATCTACCTTCTCTTTTATGGGCATATCGATCCAATCTTGTGTTAAAATAGAGTAAACACCATTAGCAAAGTGCTCTTCGTTGGTATCTTGTATGTAAATCTCTACTTCGTGGTCAAAAATCATGATTTTATGAGTTTTGTTCCACTGAATGCGCTTTGCTGTGAAATATTTTTCTAAAATCTCACCTCCATCTTCAAGATTTCCGAAATTAATAAGCACATGAAGGTCAATATCTGATAAATTATGGTAATTATAGCTTGCTAGAGACCCAGTGAACGTCACATTGTCAAAATCTGGTATGCTTGGTATCTCAGATTTTAGTAAATCATGAAAATCTTGCGCTATTTCCATTAATTTTTCTGATACTTCTGGTTTGAGTTTGCCTTTTTCCCAAAATTTTGAATTTAAAACTTCATGAACCACCAACTTAGATGAATCAAATCCGTCTTCTTGCAAGTGGCTCTTCCAAATTTTGCTAAAGTTGGTCATGTTATTAATAAATAGTCTTAAATGTCTATTATAATCACTCTTTTGTTGGGTAGGGGCTTGGGGAAGGGTCCATCGTTTGGTGGCAAATCCTCTGGACGAATGTTTTCTTCTAGGTGCAGTGGTTCGGGTGTCCACTCTTCTTGCGACTCTCTTTGAACCTTGTTTAATATCCAATTTATAAATTCATTCATTTGTTTTTCCTCCTATGGTAATTAGAATTCTCACTTTTCAGACTCCTCTTTAGTTATGTGGTATGTTAAATAAATGATACCACATGACAGTCCAAGAAACACTATTGCAGGATCCATAATGTACTCCTTGTTGGTTGAAAATTTACCAACAAGACGTACATATTACCAAAAATATTTAAAAGACTTTAATTTATTTTTCAATATTATCAGTTATATATTCTCCCATTGACCACACTTCAGCATATGGACCACACGTGTGATCTATCTCCCCACACAGCAAAATAGCATCAGCAACATCAACTACGTGTACTGCTAAAATCTTACCTTCATAGAGGTTTATTTCGTCTAGTTCAATGTCCAAATTCCTTAAATACTTTATGTGATTTACAGGATCATAAATAACTACAATATTTTCCGTACCGAAATACAGATCAACCCACATAGAAACCAGCTCTTTATACGAAATTGAGTACGAAATATGATTAAATTCTAAATTTGTCACTTGGAGTGCTTGTCAGCAACGGACTGTGACGCCCAGGCTTGCGGTTTAACGCGACATTCGAACCCGGCCCCGGTTACATATCCTCTTAACATATCGCAGAACTTAGAAGTGCCGTTTTTCATGTAAAACGGAGAAACGTCAATATGCAATTCTATATTGTCAGATTTTATATTGTGGTTTGTCATAATATGCTCTGCTAAATCCACGGATCTTCTAACTTCTTCCGTTATCCTGGTTACTAATACTTTAAAGTTGTTTTCCGGTAGGTGTTCACGAGCAAAAAAATACCTGCTAGAAGCACCACCACCGTAAAGACAGATGGCGGTTGCAAAATTAACTTTCTTTTTTGTTATAAAGGAGTCAGATCCAATGAAAACTTTTGAACCTTTTTTGATAGAATGTTTTGAAATTTTAATTATTTCTTCAAAATTAGTTTTCTTTCCGGATCCGGATATCCAATCTAATCTTAGCAGGTCGCACATATCAAAATATGAAATTTCCCAGACCATCCCAGAGATCTGATTCTTCATCTTCGTCGTTCATTCTGGAATGGAGTCTTTCAAATAATATTTCTACTACTTCTTTTACATGCTCCTCTTCTAGAGAGTCATACATTTCATTTAAGTTTCTAAATGCTTCCTGGGTGGAGAGTCTTTCTTTTTCTAGGTCAATACATATTATACACATAATCAAATTCTACCTTAAATTATATAATGTTTAAACTCTTTTACTTATTTTACCCTGCTCCAACCACCCGACAAAGAACTAGACCCTCCTCCGCCTTTATATTTAATAATTATTTCTTCGTAACGTCCTATTAGTCCTTTGCCTTGTTCTGTCCATTTATTCAATATTTCACCGAATGCGTCTGCGGATCCATCCGTCGAGGTCTTTAATTCTTCGCGTACATTAAGTATTTTCTGGAATATTTTGCTCATTACTTCGCCGCCTGCTTCTTTTGATCCTTGTAACTCTATCATATTGGTACTAGCATTGGCTTTGTCTATCCACGTCGCAGCGTCTATAGCTTCTTTCATTCCCATCTCCATACGGCCGGTCCCTGGACCGACATCACCGCCAAGAGTTGACATATCGTGTACTGCACCTTTAAGCATATCCACCATAGATTGGTCAAGTAAGTGTCCTTTCCAAGTGACTTTTGCTTGCGCTTCAGCAGCGAATAAAGCCATCGCCATAAAAACAATCAACATCACAGATGTTGCTAGCACAACTTTACACAAGAATTTATGTTTCGAACAAAATTTTCCAACTACCCCAACGATTTTACGTACAATACCTATCACAGGTTTCAAAATTTTTGCAAAAAGTCTTATACCTCCTCGGATTGCTCTTAATATTAAATCTTTTCCCTGAATTAAAAGCATGATAACAGCCTCGCTAATTGAATTAACTGCAGACCAGGCACTTCCTTTCGGATCGACACCGGATTCCACGTCTGCCACAGCTTTAGCCATTTTGGATTTTGAACCAATGCCAAAGAATTCATCTATTCTAGAAAAAGGCAGAACCTCGTCTAATTGGTAAATTGCATTCTTTTCCCAAAGAAGGATCGCTTCTTCTAGTGTGCGCTCTTTCGAATCAATCGATTCTAAAAGACTTTTAAAACTAGTTTTTGTGATGCCGTTTGATTCAAAAAGATATACATTCTTGGATTCATGATCAATGGACGCAATTGACAAATTGTCCAAAGCGTTCTTCGCCTCCTTCAACATCTTTTTATTAATATTTATTTTAACAGACCTTGCAGAAGAGATTCTCCTCTTTCTTTCTGTTATCAGTTTTTTATTGATTTTTATTAACATACAAAAACACCTTCCTTTACTTGTAATTAGTCATTATCTCAATGTTGCATCTTTTTTTGTTCCCTTTAATCTTGGTATAAGATCCTTTTTAAGCTTAAGTAGTCGGTTAAACTTCACCTTCTGTCTGGCATCGGTGTAGAGTACTTGAGGCTTTTTGACTTTTCCATCGATTAAGAGGTCATCGAAGTTATAAAACTTTATTTTAACATCATTTCCTTTCGCGGCAACAGAACAACTAACAAACATTAACAACATAGCAATGAACATAATCTTTTTCATAGTTTGACCCTCCTAATATTAAGTATCAGTTAGGATCAACGTTGGCAATAAGAAATATTAAAGAATCTGGTAAACCGAACCGGACCACCCCAGTTGGCTTCCCATCTTTATATACAACAGTGTATGGGATCCCACGATATTCAAGTTTTGTCAGTATATCAGCCACCCAAGGCTTGGAAGCGTCGAGGAAAACAATCTTTTTTGCAATTTCCACCTCTTTAAGAAGTCTTTTAAGTTTAACACACGGTTCACACCAATCTGCCCCAAAGACGACATATGTTTGTTTTGGACTTTTAATTTTTTCTTCAAATACTTTTTTAGTGGAACATACAGGAGATAATAAAGCAACGCTTAAAACAGCAGTGGCAATTATTTTAAACACTATATGTCAAGAGGCTCGTCATGTTGAGTGGGAGTAGAGGAAGCTGCAATACGTGATCTGGACATACTGATTTTCAT